>Ga0172371_10000976_pt1 | contig 45160 bp, 58 predicted proteins | sample Lak12m_FD_114543 | JGI IMG/M metagenome (GOLD analysis project Ga0172371, IMG submission 114543) | Freshwater microbial communities from Kabuno Bay, South-Kivu, Congo - kab_022012_12m | ecosystem: Environmental > Aquatic > Freshwater > Lake | place: Democratic Republic of the Congo: South-Kivu... | reverse complement strand
TAACAAGAAACTCTTACTAAATCATCATAACTTAAATCGGGCATAGATTTAGTAACTAAATCTTCCCATAACGAAATTGCTTCGTTTTTGTCTTCCCAAAGTTCTATGATACTATCTCTACCAACCATTTTTCAAAATTAAATAAATTTTCAATATGTTTGTTCTTTTGTTCCTCTGTAAATACAGGTTCTAAGTACATTTCTTCCCAAAAAGTTTGATTTTGATCTGCTGTTTTAATCCAATCTAACCAATCAGGATGTTTCATCACATTAATAAAAGCTTTTGGATTCCAGTCTTGCTCTATCTTAGGATCACCCCAATATATTGGCAGTGAACCAACTAAGAAAGCATCCATAAGTTTTTCCGTAGAATAATATGGATACGAAGAGTTCTCATAAGCCATCATGAACTTATGAGGATGTTTTAAAAAGAATTCATCTTTAGCATCTCTCCAATATTTTCCTTCTGTAGCATTTTTCAATTCGAATGTATTCATCCTTACTTTTCCATAAGAATCAACCCTCTTATATGATGATATTAAATCAAAATGATTGTTTCTCAACATATTAGATGGATTCGAAACTGTAAATGCACAGAATCTTTTAAAGGTATCTAATCTCTTTCTTTCAAATAACCTATCTTTTAGTTCTGGTTTCATTAACCAGTATATTTGCCATAACGGCAATCTAAAATTTGTTTTAGAATGAGGATCAAATGAAATAGAATAATCAGAACCAAATTGATGTGGTCTCCAATTTTCTGCAAGTATTAAAACTTTTTTGCATTTGAATTTCGGCGTTTCAGCCATCCTATTAAAAATAGAATGAAACAAAACATCAGGGTTGCTTTTAGAAAGAGTAACGTTAAAGTGTCCATTTAATATCGGGGTTATAAAATCTTCGACATTCCATTCGGGCCAAAAATCTGTAAACCATATTTTTAAATCGGGCTTATTCATAATCATTTTCATTAATACCAAGCATAAAAACATTTCCACCTAAGAATTGTGCTTGGTCATAATTCTTATTTTTACCTCGTATATCTGAACTCAACATTTTGGTTGGAATAACAAGAGGAGGAGTTGCCACATAAAAATTAAACTTCTCGTTTGTCATCATATGAAGAGTAATTATATCGGCAATCATTGGATGAGTATCTGCTATCTGAATATAGCGCTCCATAGCTTTTCTATTCATTCCATATGCTAATATCGACCAACTTGCAAATCCTTTAGTCCATCTTGGTTTCACTCGAATATTTTGAGGTTCGAGTTTTGCCATATATGAATACAATAGAATTCCATCTGCATCATCAGGAACATTATTGAAATATTTAACAATAAGATTATCAAAATCTCTATGGAAAGCGCAATCATCCTCAAATATGAATAAACTTGTTGCTCCTTCTAACAAAGCAGTTTTAATAACGTGATAATGAGATTGCATTGCTCCTAGTTCATTAGGAAATTGAGGATTAAATAAAACCTTTTTATTTACTATATTATGTTTTTGACAATACGGTTCTAATAATCTTGCCGCATACCCAGGGATAACTGGTCTAAACCATTCTACTTCAATATCATGCTTAATAAACTGGGATAACATAAATTTATATTTGTCATCTCGTTCTTTCAAACAAATGCAGACAACTTTACTATATTTCTCGTTAATTAGACTCATATATCTTTTATGAAGTTATTGATTGATAGTTTTCTAACCACACATTTGATATTCAAGCCACAAAGTATATTCAGAAGATAGTCTATCTGGTCCCTTTCTATTTGTTTTTGGATATGTTGCATAATAAGAAGTATCACAATGATAAATGTCGCGAATTTCTTTGATACCAAGTTGTTCTTCTAGCCACAATCCATAAATAGATTTGGGGATTCCTCTAATAATAGCTTTATCTCCAATAAGAATCCATCCGCCCCAAGGACGTAATTCATTTTTTTCATTCCAAACAGGATATTCGCCCGTTTCCATTTTAAATTTAATTCTAAGATCTATAGGTGTCATACGTCTAATATTATTTTTTTAAATTTTGGTTCGTAATCTATTGGTTGAATTGTATGAAATAAATTTACACATAACTTCTTATCGACATCTAAATAACCAACTGATGCATATTCAAAAAACGATCTGTCTGCTTTATAATAGAACATTATATTTCCATGATCAAATCTTTTATTAGTTCCAAAAATCATCGTGTTTTGATTCATGTTAGGATCTACAAAAATACGTAGATCTTGAAATACAGCAAAAGGATGTATAAATACAGGGTCTGCTTTCATAGTATCGATTTTAAACGTGCTAAACGCACTAGGCATGTAACAGCATGCATGTCCTATAAAGTTAGCTATTTCTCTTGACACAATAACATAGAAAGTTTCATCATAATAATAATCATAAAGTTCTCTTTGACATTGTTCTATGATTCCAATTATATTTTCGCCATGATTTACTTCGGCTTTTTTAGAATTTAAATGGAATCTTGTATTTACTCTAAAATATTTGGTTGAAGATTGATTGTCCTTATAAAAAGAAATTCTTTCTAATGTACAATTATTATCGATAAATTGTCTGAATTGATTCTCCAAACCTAATAAAACCTTTTTTGTTACAACGTCTAATGATGGCTGAACCTCTGGTGCTTTTATAACGACAATGTCTTCACGATAATTCTGTAATGAAATATCATGAAGCCCCGTCAATGTAGTAAATTTAAACACAGGTCCTGGAGCCTCTATTATTTTTAAAAATGGATTCAGAGAAGAATTTTGATAAATCCAATCAATCAATTGGCTTACATAAGTCTCCATTAGAATAATGCTTTGGATTTTAATGGTTTAACATCAACAACTTCTATATTATTTATTGTCGGAATTTCTTTTACATTCTCTAAATATAAGTCACTTATTAACTTACAAAAATGGGCACTTAGACTTTCCTTTGAAATATATGAATCTTCATATTGTGCTTTAAGAACTTCGATCATTAATTCTTCGTCATCTTTAAGTTGTCTAATTTTTTCAACAACTTCCTTTTGATTTTTAACATACAAGAAATCCTGTAAGAATGGATCAGAAAACGCACGCTTTTGTGGATCATAATCAATATCCATTAATGAAACTACATTTGCTAAAACCGTTTCATAAACCCTTGGATTTAATTGCCTTCCTTCATTGAATGTATCGCTTATGTTAACAGTTGCGATAGCAGTATTCATTTTTTCAAGATTTTCTTTATACTGAATGGGTCCTTCGAATTTTGGATATAATTTTCCTGCAACTAATGAAGGTTTAAAATCTTCAAGTTTCATTTTACCGTAGAAGACTGTATTAATGTCGGTTGGCATATCAAAGTAATATTTGACCATTTTCTTTTCTCTCTTATTTCTAAAGCTGTTAGCTCCATAAATAAGATCAACAGTTTTCTTACCAAAGTAATTTAATCTTTCTCCAAAGAATGGATATTTTTCAAATGGAAAATAAACTACACTCTTTGGATTTATACCCGTTTTTTGTGTTATTTGAAATACTGCTTCAGTATCATAACACATCGTGATATAAATAATATCATCACGAGTTATCAGCATATCTTTCTCTCTATAATTCTTACCCCAGGGCTTAGCTTTAATGCTATCCCATACATTCTTTAGTGGAAGCAATGTGTCTATAAAGATATAGAAAACAGGGCCTCCATCAAAGTTATTTATGATGTGGAGGTTCATTAGCTGTTCAGGTGTTTCAGCACCTCCATAAAAATTAATATTTCCATTTATAACTATAAGAGCCTCATAATTTCCTGAAATATGATCATAGTATTTTGAAATATCTAAAACATTTAATTCAGGAATAGGAATATCTTTATCAGAAATTTTTGTGAAGCAATCCACTTGATTTGCTCCACCTATACTAAGCATTTTACTTACTGACACAGCTTCAAAAGAAGTCACTCCGTGTCCTTCGTTGGCTATTCTTCCACCTAATTTAATAACGGCTATTTTCATAAATCAAACTCTTCTATTGATACTCCATGTTCTTAACTAAATCAGCAACCTGATCATATGCTTGTCTTCCAACGACATTTCCGCTATGTAAAAAATAAACTAATGCACTTCCTCTATAAAGAGTATCACTTATGACTATTCTAGTTTCCAGTCATCTCCATGATACCAGTATCGACTATCAATACATCTAGTTAAAAAAACGAGACCCTTTTTATTGGTTGCATCTTAATTGGTTTTTCCAGGTTTCAAATTTACGATCATCATATCCTCTTGCTAAAAATCCAGGATGCCAAATAGATCGAAAATTAATCTTCATATTGAATTTTTTAATTATAGGATGATTAAGTAAATACTCCCTAAATAATGGGTATTCTTCGTAGTTTCCCATAAATACCAAATTCATTTCATTTATTTGATATACTATTTTATATATGTAGAAGATAACTACAAGTTCTTTGAAAATGAAGTTAAAATCTTTATTAAATGGTTTATCTGGCTCATTATAAATGTTTGTGAAATAAGGATAAATGTTTGTAGCGATCAATAACTTATGAAGCAATGTGCTGCTAGGCCCAAAAAGCCATGCTGTATCTGCTTTACTTAAATGAGCATATACATGGCCTGGACGAATACCTATGAAAATATAATTATTGTTTTTGGATAAATTTCCTCTTGATGGGGTGTATATATTATTATCTACAAAATCCTTATAGATTTTTAAATAATTATTTTGAGCTTCAATATTAGAAAAAACAAAACCAGGAAATCTTAAATATTCAATATCGTTTGTATCGGAAAGAAAAAATGAATGCTTTTGTTTAGCAATTATTTCCCATTCATTTTCTTGTATTTCAGTTAAATTTTGAGATGACACAAGATGAACATTATTTATTTTGATTTGCTCCATTTGTAATTGTGTTTTTCAAATTCTTCTTGTGTTACTAATCCAAATGTATCTAATTGGTCCAAAATATCTTTTTTTCTATCTCTACAAGAAGCAGCCCTTTCAAACATTTGTTCATTTATTGCTTCCATTTTCTTTTTTACAACGTCTTCAAGAGCAAGACGTAATTCTTGAATTTTTTCCCATGTTTCTATATGTTCCTTTGCATTCATTAGAAACCAAGCATATGAATAAATCGTTGAAATGGTGTTCTCATTTCACGTTCAATCATTTCTTCAGTGATTACCGCATGAACTTGCTGAGGTGGCATCATTTGCCAATCTTCAAATTGTTGTGGAATAATTTGTTGACCTTGAACTCCTTGAATTCCTACAACTCCTATAGGTCCGTCCATGCCTTGTGGACCTTGCATACCTATGCAGCGGTCGCATTGGCCAACATTAATCATGGCGGTTGCTCCCCAACCAGCCCACATAGTAGTAGATGATCCGCCACCATAATAACCACGACCCATAAAAATGGTTCGCTTACTTAAACTAATTCTAAAATTTTTCTGAATATCGTGAAGGTCAAATTTGATCCTTTCTGGCTTCAATCCAGAATCCACCATAGTAGCCATTGTGTTCGTTATGATTTGCCCATTTGAAAAATTCCTTTGTCTGTCTTTACATCAAGAAATTGAACTTCGTGCACTTCGCCCCATTCATCTTCAATATCAGGCGCATCTTTTAATTCAAAATCTTGTAGAATAGCACCACAATATTCATTGAGGTCATCATCTGTTCTCATATAGCGATGTTCGCAGCAACTTTGCCCACCATCCCATATGGCCAATTGAGTTCCGTCGTCTACTGATTCTTTGATAGCATTTACAGTTTCTTCATTGCCACCCATCATGCAAAGCATTACTCCCATTCCTAATCTGTCTTCTTTCATTTTAATTTGTCTTTACTAAAGTTTTTACTTTTAACATTATCGTTCTACTTCTTGAAAGGTGAATGGAACTGTCTGCAAAATTTCTTCAAAATCTTTTCCAGCATCAATCATGTCGCGATCTTTTAATTCATAACACCAAGTAACATGAGATGGGAATTTTTTAAATCGATCCATCAAGCTCATTAATTCTTTAGCTGTGGCTGTATTGAAATATTCAAGATCGAATGTTGCTTCTAGCTTTTCTTGAGGATTTTTCTCATATTCCTGCAGCAAATTATGAAGATCTGCAAAATATCCTTTTGCATCTTCCGGAATACATCTTCCTCTTATTACAAGCTCTCCTTTATCACCATCAAAAAATAGATAAGGAGTACGATCTTGAGCTGAGTATCTTAAAACTTCCATAGTTATAATTATTTTACTTCCAGAATGAATACATTCCCTTTTCAATTTCATAAGGGATTGTCTTCACTATTCTTTCAGGCTGCATCATTCCCCAAGTAAACATGTCATGCATAACTTTTTCAAGATCTGTTCCATCAACAAAGTCTAACATTTTCTTAGCTTTAGAGTGATCACAGAACGCATCTTTAACTTCATGCCTTGGTTCAAGATGTTTTATATCGCTTTTAAATCCATATTTTTGAGCTACTTTATTTAATAACATCGCAGCATCGATTATTCTATATTCTTTATCGGCACCAATGTTAAAGGTTTCTCCACCATATTCTTCCATTAATCTTGTGAATGGAGTCATATAAAATGAAATATCTGAGAATGCTCTCTTCTGCATTCCATCACCAAAAATAGTGATTGGCTGTTTATTAAGAATTTGACGAGTCCAAATTCCAATAACGTTACGGTAACGATCCCAAATATTCTGATACACACCCACAACATTATGTGGTCTAACAAGCGTGAAGTTTAATCCGAATTGATTATGAGCTTGTTTAATATCCTGTTCAACAGTAAACTTAGCGATACCATAAGGATCTATTGGAGAAGGTAACTGATCTTCAGTAAAAGGGAGTCGACCAACACCATAAACAGCCATAGAAGAAGTGAATATTAATTTTTTAACATCATTCTTCAAACATTCATTGATAACATTAATTGAACATAAAACGTTGTTCGTATAATTAAAGTTACGAATAAATGGGCTAAGTCCTTCAGCAGCATAAGCTGCAAAGTGATAAACGTAATCTGGTTTTTCAGCATTAAATATTGCTGCAACTTTTTGACGATCTGCAAGATCCACTTCAAAAAATAGTACTCGAGGATCTACAAAATCTTTATATCCACCAAAAAGGTTATCTATTCCTATCACAGTATGACCCTGTGATAATAAGTGTCTTGATAAATGGGTTCCAAGTAACCCTGCTACACCTGTGATTAATACTTTTGACATTTTTACTTTCTTTTTATATTTATATCTTTATACCATTCTCTCCATCCATAGATATTGAATATTGTGAAAACAACCCATAAAATAACAGAAGAGATCATACCCAATGAAGCAAAGTATATGATCCACAATATATTACTGATAACCCAAACAGGCCAACAATAAATTATTTTCTTCGAATTTAAAATGATTCCTATTATTGAAATAATTGTTGCTACCCATGATATTACATCCATGTCATTTGTTTGACTATTATACACGGGTCAAATCAAAAAGTTTTGTAAAAAACAAAAGTCGCCTTGCGGACGACTTCGTTACTCCTTTGACACTTGGCCAATGAGTTAATGTAAAGGTTCTAGTTTTTCTCTAGTTAAACGGATGTATTTTACAACACCATCCATTATTTCATCTAGATGTTTTTCAACATCCCAGTGGTTTCTTTTTATATAATCTTCAATTGAATCCATTGAATATGGGTCAAAATCATCTTCATCATCATAATCGGCTCCATATTCGTCTTCAACCTTTTTATAAAATTCTGTATCATTTCCAAAAGCAATATCCTCATAAAGATTGTAAAAAGTGTCCCATACATTGGGATCTCTCATTTGAGGTTTAAATAAATTAGCATGTTGATTTAAAAATTCGGCTTCTTCAGATCTATCGTTGCCAAAGCCATTATTATAATAATCATACGAAAAATATATACGAGAAATCATGCGGAGTAATTCTCCTTGAAGTGTGTCAGCTTCTCCTTCACGAGGAACTAATTCTTCCCAAAATTCTTGATATTCTGCCATGTAAGGGGATGATTCATCCCAATACTTTGCTTCATTTATAAATCTAGCACGCATTATGCTTTTAAGAATTTGTCAAGCTTTTCTCTTTTCTTTTGATGTTCTTCTTCTTTCTTCTTAGTCTCTATATTCTTAATGTAGTTTGTTTTAACATCAGCTAATTCTTTTTTAAGTTCTGCAAAGAAAGTTTTAAATTCATTTTCAGCTTGATCATTTGATACAGTGAATGTTGGGTTTTCTTCACCTTCTTCAAGATGGGTTTTATAGACTGAAAGAGATAGGTTTCCCTCAACGTTTCTTAAGCAAATTAAATAACTTGGGCTATACTTATCTGAAGTTCCATCAACAAATAATGCATAACATACTTTGCATGCAGGATCTTTTGCACAAACAGCTTGAGTAGCTTTAGTTTGCATATCCCAAAATTTCTTGTATTCACCAACTTGGTTACCTGCAAAGCTTTTAAATCTTGCAAAGTTGTCACGAACTTTTTTTACAATGTCCATAGCATCTTTTGCAGCTTGGGCAGCTTCTTTTTCCTGAAGTGCTTTTTCTGGATCTTTAGCTCCTTTTTTAGGATTCTTTTTATCTTCCTTTTTGCCTTCTTTTTTATCGTCTTTCTTTTGGAAGAAATCCTTCTTAGCTTTTTCTTTTTCTTCTAACAAAGAAAAGAATTTATAATCTCTATAAGCGCTCAAACTTTCGTGTAATTTCATAGCAGTTCTTATTTTTTATTTATATATTTTAATTTTCCGCGGCAGGTTCTCTGCGTTGATTCATTGATTTTATTTTATATATTAAGGGATATATATAAAAAAATTAGTATAAAATTATGAAATACAGTGAATTCTTAGAACTAAATGAGGTTCTCATCGAGCACAATCTCACTATTGATGATGTAAAAGAAAATAGAGAAGTTTTAAATGAAGTAAGCCTTTTGGGTGTACTTACTGGAATAGTAACCCTTGGTGGTCTTGTTGGATTTTTTGGAAAATCTCTTCTACGAGCTGGTATCAAAAAAATCTATTTGACTAAGATAAATGGAATTGCCAAAAAATTTGAACAAATAATCGTCGAAAATGCTTCAAAATTAGGAAAGAAAACTGTTCAGATACGTCAACAATTAGTTCAAAAAGAAAAACAATTAAGATCTCAAGAAGGTGAAGAATCAAAAGCCGAACTCGATGCATTAATAAATCAAAAACGCGAATATGAAAGAAGATTCATTCGTGAAACTAATGAATTCATTTCTAAGATTTCTACATCTAAATCGAAAGAAATCTATGAAAAAATAGATGAGATCAAAAAATTAAAAGATAGTCAAAAAACAGCACTAAAAACCTATTGGGAAACACAAATTCCTCATATTAGATTAAATGCATTTAATCAATTAATTAAGGATGGAATTATTACCGATAAAGAATTAATGGCTCAATTAAATCAAGATTTAAAAGAAGATTTAAAAGAAGCTAAAGAAAAAACCGAAAGATTTTTAAAATCTGCAAAGAAAGGTGAAAAACCTGAAGGTGAAGAAGGAGAAAAGAAACCAGGTGAAGAAGGTACTACTGAAAAGAAAGTTGAAAAAACAGGTGCTCAGCAGGTTGAATCAAATATCAAAGAATTAATTGCTGAAAAAGATAAATACGATCGTAAAGAATTATCGAATAAAATTACTTTACTGATCAAAGACATCAAGAAACTAAATAGAGATGAAAGAGCTCCTTTATATGCTTTATTAGCAGATGAATTCACAGAGAGAGAAATAGTAAGAATTAGAAAATCTCTTGAAGATGAAGGAGATGACACATCTGAAACACCACAAAAGATTTTAAAAGCGGGTGATGAACTAACTGATTAATTTAAATCACAGATATGAGCTTAAAAACTACAGTTGAAAATTATAAAAGGGCAAAAGTCCTTTTCACTGAGATCGATAATAAGTTTTATGATCTTCAACGACAACAAATTGAAGAAACTGAATTTGTATTAAATCAATTACTTGAAAAAGTAAATCAGTTATCAAAAATTACTTCTTTAAGAAGCATAAATATTGATGATTTAAAGGGAAATTTTCCTGAAGAAAAAATACAGGTAGTTAAACAGAATCTTGAAGTTATCATCGAAGCAACTTATTATTGGAAAAGATTTTTCTTAGGCGCTAAATATGCAATGGATTTAAAAGGACCTATAAATGATAAATATATTCCTGGATTAAATCTAGAGGATCACACTATAGCAAAATTTGGCGGATCTATACGAAAAGTAGCGAGAAAATTTATAGGATCCATAACTCATAATGAAAATGTTCTTGAGTATGAAAATGCTATAAAGAGAATGATATTGGGAACCATGACTCAAAAAGAATTTAATAGAATTTTTGATGTGATTAGACATAAAATGATAAGTGCACCTAAAAAATTACGTGAAGGAAAAATACCAACATTTGAAGAATATATGAAATATTTAAATGAGGACTTTTTTAATCCTTTTGATGAAGATGAATTGTTTAAAGACAAAAAGCCTGTTCATATTTCAGATAAGGGGGGAACTTTAGCTTTAAGAAAAGAAACTTTTAACTTAGCTCGTATTGAATATTCAAAACGCCCTGGAGGTGAAAGTACAGTTTTAGCAAAAACCCAATTCGCAAGAGGTGAAATTATCGAAATTTGCCCAGTAGTTATTTTAGGAGAAGAGGCCAAAACCATTGATAAATTAAAAGATATGATCTTTGAAATAGATCGTGATTCTAATGAGTGGGCTTTAGTATTAGGTTATGGATCTCTTTACAGACACTCTGAAAAACCAAATGTTGATTATGCTTTTAATAAGCTTACAAAACAAATGTATTTTATCACCAAACAACCTATTAAACAAGGTGAAGAATTGATGATAAATTATGGTCAGAATTATTGGATGGAAAGAATGACATTCAATACTGTCACTGATGATATTAAGAGGACAGATCAAAATCAAGGAATGCCAGTTATATCAGGAAAAGCTATAAAAAAGAATGAAAGCGAATCACAACCAAACGCAGCCGATATGGCGAATAAAGATAACATAAGACAAATGTCATCACCAAATAATCCTGCAAATCCCGTAATTAGTGGAGTTGCAATAATAGGAACTGGACAATCATGATAGCTAAAAAAGTTTATGAATCCATAGAAGATTTACTCAAACCTAAATCTAGAGAAGATGTTTTGGCTTCTTTAAAAGGAAGAAAAGATGCTACATTCAGACCAACTGATCCTAAAAAAGATTATGGAACTTCCTTAAGCGGAGAAATAGAAACATCTTATAAAACTTTAGTTAAGTTATTTGGTAAGCCAAATAGTGAAGGAGATGAGTATAAAGTTTCATCAGAATGGGTTTTAGAAGATGATTTAGGAAATATAGTAACAATTTATGATTATAAGGCTACAAATTTATATGATGCGGGTGCGCCTTCTGTAGCACAATTTAGAAAACTACCATCTTTTTCTTGGCATATTGGAACTCAAAAATGGCCACTGCTGGGGTGGTCTCCAGGAAAACCGAATACAAATAGTATTGTCGAGGATCTTAGAGCATATATTTATTTAAACTCATGAGAGCTATATTACGAGAAATAGAATTAGATGGTGGTGTTGTGAGAGCAATAAAAATTAATGAATCAGATAATCGTTTAAAAATCTATCAAAACAGAGATGGATCTTATGATGCTGTCCGTAATTCTAATTTATACAACTTTCAGTGGAACTGGGACACACATAAAATATATGGGTTTAAAAAGATAGGAACAATAAATGATAAATATGCCTTAACTGGAAAACTGGTTTCCAAACCCCACATACAAATGATAATACAGGTGCAGCGAAATATTAGTTCATTGAATGAAGGAGCAGAAATTTTAAAACCAAAATCATCAGATCAAATAAAGGATTCATTATTTAAGGGTCCTGGATTTTACTCCATAATGATGGTGTTTGATGATAAATCATGGGATTTAGAATTTATGCCTATTCAAACTAAAGAAGAAGTGATCGAATTTCTTGAACATTTTTTCAAGAAATATGAGAATGATTTTCAGAATATGACTTTGGCTAAAATTAATACAGATAAAGAAAGCTCTGTAGATTGGAATGATGGTTCAGGAATAAGTTTTTATGGTACATCTGTAGGAGCAATAGAACCTATACTAAATTTCTTTTGGGGAGATGAAACTTTTGAGATGATTAAAAATATGTAATGATGAAAAAGGTAAAAGAATTAAAAATGAGCCTTATGAAAAAAGAAGGCGATTCGCAAGAAGAAGGTAAATCAAATTTTATGGTTAAATGTTCTGCTTCTTTAGATATTGAAAAATATGTCAAAGAACATTCAGTAGCCGAAGAGCAATATGATGATTTTATATTGCAATCTTCTTCAATAATATACAATGAGTTATTAACTAAAATAGATAATGTTTTAATTGACAGTGTTGGTGTTTGGTTTACATTTGAAGATGGAACAAAGATAGATAATTCTATAGAACTAACTGTTCTTAGTGACATCGAAAAATACGGGGCTAAAGACGTAGATCCCCTAAAAGAATTCATAAAAATGACTGTAGAAACCGAATGAGAGCTAAAAAAGTAAATGAGGGGGTCTTTGATGATCCGGGCAATTTGAAAGCTATTTCTAGCTATACAGATGCAGTGTATAATCAACGAAATTTTCGTAAAACAATACAAGTAGACAAGCCATTTACAATTACAATAGACAAACAAAAAGAAGCAGCCGACTTGGAATTTATTTTAAATAAGTATAGAATTCCATTTACTGTATTAGCAAACGATAAGGTACTTACTAAATAATCCTCCTTTCAACTTATAAGAATGCGCCTGTAGCTTAACGTGAAAAAAGCGCAGTGGCCAAGCTGGAAGTGGGTTAAAGCCTCACCGGGCGCATATCTTTAAAACTTGAAGAAAAAATATCATATAATTTATATATTGTTTTGTTTGTGTTGAATTAAAATAATGATTTGTTATGGAAAATGAAAGATTAGAAGCTATGAAAAAACTAGGCTTCAAGGATTTTCGAAATGCTACTCCGTATCGATTTGAGGATATTTCCTCTGAAAAATATCGTGAATACATTTTTCCTGATTACACCGTTCGAATTGAACATCCAGTTGCTTTAAATGTAAATTATTCATCTGGTGGTCATAAAGTATGGGATGGTCAAGGAATTTCTCATTACATTCCAGCTGGATGGAGGGAATTAAAATGGGAAGTTGATAGTACTCAACCGCATTTTGTACGCTAAAAAAGTTAAGGCCAAGAAAAACTCTTGGCCTTTTTACTTATATAATCTAAAACAATATATTATGAGTGGCGGGCATTATGATTACCTATACCATCGATTAGATGAATTGGCTGATTACATTGAAGGAGATTTTATTAATGATGGAAAATTTACTGGTGAAGACTGGTCAGCAGAAATGGATTTTTACGGAAAACGACCTGATAAAGAATATGATCGTTTAGAAGATGCGACTCCTGAGGAAAGAGCAATTATACTTGAAGAAATAAAATCCCTAATAAAAGATTTAAGAAGATGCTCTGTCAGAGCAAAAGAGCTTGAGTGGTACATGAGTGGGGATACTGGTGCTACTTCTTATTTAAATCGTTTAAAAGATGACGTCGATTAGTAGAATATTAGTTCCTAAAACTCAAGATCAAATTTATCAGTCAATAGTCGAGTTACCAGATAAGGAGAAACGGGCGTTTTTAGCGAAGCATATTGATGATGAAGTAATGGTTGATGTTATATTAAAATCAGCCAAAGATCCTAAACAATTTTCTGATACAATATTTCTGGTCAATGATTATAGTATTTTAGAAAAATTTGTTAAAAACAATATCGATTTAAATTATGTTAATTCGTTAGGAGAAAACTTATTAACTAGTTTAGCAAAAAGACAAGGTGATGATATAGATTTTAGAGAATTATTTACCTTAATATTGAATGGAAATGTAGATATAAATTTTCAAAACAATGAAGGAGAAACTGCTCTATTTAATGCTGTTCAATTTGGAAAAAAACGTATTGTTCAATTATTATTAGAACATGGTGCAGATCCAAATATTGGCAAACTATCACCTCTTATTCAATCTTGTATAAGTGGTTACTTAGAAATAACTAAACTTTTAATTGAATATGGGGCTGATGTTAATTATGAATATAACGACACAATGTTTCCATTAACCCCACTAACTGCGAGCATTGCAAACAATCGCATAGAAAATGTTAAACTATTAATAGAAAAAAGAGCTAATATTAATATTGTCGATAATGAAGAAAACAATCTTCTATTACAGTCCATAAAATTTGGAAATATGAAAATTGCCGAGTTGTTTTTAGAAATGGGATTAGATCCATACGCAAAAAATAAATTCGGTACTTGTGCAATGGATTATGGATTCCAATTACCAGAAAACTTATAACAAATTCAAATATACAAATATCATGAAACTAATAATAATTGAAGGAGGAGATAGATTAGGAAAATCTACACTCATTGGTAAATTAGCAGAACATTTCAACTATGATAATGTCGTGATTAGGCATTTTGGAAAACCACCAAAAGTTTTTCCTGAAGGTGTAGACCCGCTATCATTTCAAGCTGAATGTTTTGATCGCGAAGGATATTTAGTTGAAAATCTTTTACAAATGGAAGGAGATGAGTATAACTATTATGAAAATATTGTCATATGGAATCGTGCGCATTTAGGTGAATGGGTTTATGGCCAAATGTTTAGAGGAATGGATCCGGATCGAATTCAAAATATGTTAAAAAATTTTGAAGAAAGATTCTTAATGTATGATGATTTAAAAGTTTATCTAATATTATTGACAGCAGACCCCGAATTCTTTTATAGTAAAGAAGATGGTCATTCTTTTTCAAAGAGTATGGATCAAAAAACCAGAGAATTAAACTTATTCGACGAAGCATATCATAATTCATCTATTGATAAAAGAATACGAATCAAAGTAGATAAGAATGGTTCTTTTAGAGGAAAAGAAGAGATTTTAAATGATGTTTTAGATTTTTTGAAAGATGAAAATATCGATATTAAATAATAGAAAAGTAAAAAGACATTTTGATAACGGACTATGGTATCGTTATGAAATAATGTTTCCTTTTGATCATCGAAAATATTTGCAAATAGGGTTATTTGGATTTATAATCATGATACAATGGGGTAGTTATAAATGTGCCAGCTCCTGAATCAACATATCTTCCAAAATTAAATTAATGAAGAAAGCTCTTATAACGGGAATAACAGGAGAAGAAGGTAATGATTGGATAGTATTTACATCAGATAAACAAAAAATAACTGATAAGCCCCACCCACTGAAAAATCCATTTTTTCAACAACAATTGGTGGCCTAAAACTAAATTTAAAGATCTTATTAAATGGTTGAACACGAATTAAAAGTATAAGAAATGGAAACAAAAATTCAAAGTTTAGGAAAGATAGATAATGTTAATTTATTTTTTGATCCTTTAAGAAAAGATGATTCTTTTATGATTTTGTTAAATGACAATAAATTTAAAATGGGATTTATTGTAGATGACGATCCAATCTTGGAAAGTGATTCACATATTAAATGGGAAAAAGTTGTATCAATAATTGCTGGATTTAGTGGTATTGACACATTCAACAAAATAAAGCAAACAATTGATGAGGAAAACAAGTAAGATCTATGTTGCCGGCCATAATGGTTTAGTTGGATCTGCTATTATTCGAAAATTGAAGGATAATGGTCATAAAAATATTATGACCTTTTCTCATGACGAATTAGATCTAACTGATAAAAATGTAACCGAAACAATGTTTAGGCTTTACAAGCCTTCATATGTTTTTATGGCGGCTGCAAAGGTAGGTGGTATTCATGCAAATAATACACAATCAGGAGAATTCTTCTATCAAAATATTATGATTCAATCAAATGTGATAGAATCTGCAAGAAAATATGGTACTAAAAAACTTTTATTTTTAGGATCATCTTGCATTTATCCTAAAGAATGCCCACAACCAATTAAAGAAGAATATCTTATGACTGCTCCACTAGAGATTACTAATAGTGGATATGCGACAGCTAAGATTGCTGGAATAGAAATGTGCAAATCTTATCGTAGACAATGGGGTTGTAATTTTATTTCTGCGATGCCTTGTAATTTATATGGAGTTGGTGACAATTTTTCTCTAATGAATTCACATGTTTTGCCAGCTTTAATTCGAAAATTTCATGACGCAAAACTAAATGGAATTCCTCAAGTTGAAGTATGGGGTGATGGAACTCCAAAAAGAGAATTCCTGTATGTAGATGATTTGGCCGAAGCCTTGATATTTCTAATGCATAACTATAATGAACCAGGACATATCAACGTTGGAGCTGGTTATGATGTTCCAATTAGTTTTCTTGTAAAAATGATCAAGGACATTGTAGGATATAAAGGAGAAGTTGTTTGGAATAAATCTTACCCAAATGGAACTATGCAAAAACTTATGGATAGTTCTAAAATAAAAAAATTAGGTTGGGAACCACAGATTGATCTCGAAAAAGGAATTAAAGAAACATATAAATGGTTTGTTGAAAATTATGAAAAAATAAGAAAATGAAAGCACAAAAGAAACCGGTAATTATCGATTTTATTTACTATGATGGTTTTAAACAACCTGTTCGAGATTGGGTTGCATCTTTTGGAGATAATTTTGATGATCATTTTGTTAATGAATCTATGGGAACCTTATCTGTGAAAACATTAGAAGGAACATCATATGCAATAGCTGCAGAAATTGATGTTATAATTCGCGGTATTAAAGGAGAGTATTACCCCTGTAAGAAAGATATTTTTGAACAAACATATGATGTATTATGAAACTTTATCAAACAACACATATCTCTGATGCTTTTCGACAAGTATTAAGAGATCTTTGGACATTTCCCGATTTTATCACATCTCCAAGAGGAATGGAAGTTCGTGAAATAAGAGATTGCTCATTAGAAATTGATAAACCAATGATCAATCTTTATACTAATAAACATAGAGGTTCTCCAACAAAATATATTGCTGCTGAACTATTGTGGTATTTTTCTGGAACAAATAATCCAGCATATATTGAGAATTATGCTTCACTCTGGAAAGGCATACATAACCCTGATGGCACTATAAACAGCGCATATGGGAATCTATTGTTTGAAGATAAGAATGAACATAGTATCACCCAATATCAATGGGTGATTGAATCCCTTAAGAAGGATAAGGATAGTCGCCAAGCTTTCATGCATTTCAATAAACCAAAACATCAATGGTTTGGAAATAAAGACCAAGTTTGTACACTTCAAGCGTTATTTCATATTCGAAATAATAAACTTTATATGACTATTACAATGAGAAGCAATGACGTCATTTATGGTTTTATGACTGACTGGGCTTTCTTTAGCATTCTTCACTATCATGTATTTTTAGATATGAAGAAATATTATCCTGAGCTTGAAATGGGTTCTTATACGCATATAAGTCACTCGATGCATTTGTATGAAAGACATTATGAATTAGTTTCAAAGATGATAGATGAACCATTTGAAAATGAATCAATTCCTCTTTTAAATGAAACTATTATAAATGAAGATGGTACTATCAAAGATAAGTATGTTTCTATATTTAGTCAGATAAGAACTGGAATGATGCCTGATTATAATGTCAATACTGATAATGATCTTTTAAATTGGTGTTTTGAAAAACTAAGATAATGAGTTTATCATTTCAAGAAAGAAATAATATAGGTGACAACAATTGCGAAAAATTTGAGTCTAAGTGTCGATCAAAAAACATTATCTATTTAAGTACTAAAAATGCATACAAATGGAGTAGTGATTTTGATTTACGACATGGAGATTATATAATTTTTCCTAAGGATTTAATTATACGCGTTGATGTTAAGGGAGGGGGTATTTCGCAAAGATCTCTTGAAAGTTTTATCGGAGAATACTTTATTCTATATGAAAGTTCAAATGAAAACTTTTTGAATGGAATTGTTATTAATGCTTCTAAATTAAAACAATTAAAATTTAATTATAATCAAGGTATGAAATTATCTGGAGACAATGGTATTCAATATCCACAAATTATTTCAGCACAGCACCAAGGTATATTAGAAGTAATGACTATTGATGATTTTTTTGATTCCTTATGATACCACTTAAGAAAAATATTCCTAAATATCCTGATCTTTTTCTTCAAGCACGTAGTGCAACTAAAAGACTATCAATTCTTTTAACCCCTGAATATCATAAGTGTACATTGCAAGAATTAAATGAAAAGGCTGTTGAAATATTAAATTTAGAAGATACAATTGTTTCTGATGAAAAGAAGTTGGATTACATACAAAAATTTAAACAACAAAAAGATAAATTATCATTTCAAAAATATTTAACTAACATCTTAATGAAAGGATCAAATTTAACACTATGAAAAAATATGACATTGTAATTGTTTCAGGGGGGTTTGACCCCATTCACAAAGGACACATACGCCTTTTTAAGGCGGCTAAAAGTATGGGTTACAAAGTGATAGTTGGATTAAATTCAGACAAATGGCTTGTCAAAAAGAAAGGACAAGTCAATATGAGTTACGCTGAGCGTGCTGAAATTCTGGGAGCTATTAAATATGTTGATCAAATTATGAATTTTGACGATACAGATGGTACAGCAATGGACTTGATTTTTAGAATAAAAAATTTATATCCTGAATGTTATTTAGCGTTTGGAAATGGGGGGCAAACAACTCCACAAAACGTTCCTGAGAAAACGTTTTGTGATGCCTACAAAATAGATATGCTTTGGAATTTAGGTGGGGGGATATTTAAAAATGCTCACCAAATTGTGGGCCAAGAGTGATTTTAGAGGATTCTAAGATAGATATAATGAAGCTTGTTTGTAAAACATGCCATCAAGAGTTTTATTGTAAAGATGACGAACATTGGAAAACACAATGTTTAGACTGTTATAAGAATTTCAAAGGAATGCCACGCATTGAAGTTCTAAAACCGCATAAAGGAGTTTACATACATACTCATCCAAGTGTGACAAAAGAAGAAGTGGATGCGTTCATTGAAAAGACTTTTGGAAATGTAAACACACCATCAAATTGGGGTGCAGTTGAAGTAAATGGTAACCGCAAATTATGGTGGAATTGTCAAAATGATGATTGAAAACTTTTTATGTTTTGTTCATATAATTTTTAAACTAAAATAATTTATTGTTATGAAAAAGGATTTGACTGAAATTGTTATTGTGTTGGATGAATCAGGATCAATGAGTTCCTGTAAAAGTGACACTATTGGTGGATTCAATGAGTTTTTAAGTACTCAGAAAAAAATTAAAGGAGAAGCAAACGTTACCTTTGTTAAATTTTCCGATTATTATAAGGTTGTTAACGACGGAACTGCGCTTGAACATGTATCTCCTCTTAATGAAAGTAATTACACTCCATCTTACTCAACCGCATTATTGGATGCTGTAGGAAGAACTATTAATTCTGTTGGAAACAGATTAGAATCACTATCTGAAGATCAGAGACCAGAGAAAGTTATCTTTGTTGTTATTACTGATGGTTACGAAAATGCATCAAAAGAGTTCAAAAGAAAAAAAGTTTCCGAAATGGTTACTCATCAGAAAACCAAGTATAATTGGGAATTTTTATTCTTAGGAGCTGACATCGACGCATGGGGTAAAGAAATCGGTATTCACAGCAACGTTTCTTTGAGCAAAGATGATATGTTTAGCAATATGAGTAAAATGTCATACTATACTGCTAATTATCGTACAGGTAGTGCTAACTTCTCAACCAGCAATTTCTCATTATGTGATGATCAGGTTAAGGAAGAGATGGAAAAACTATACGATAAAAATAAAAAATAATTAAATTATGGAGAAAATGGATTGGACACACAAAGATGTGACTATTACAGACATTAGAAAAATTTCTAATTTGTACATCATTTCGATTGATGACAAAAAAGTTACATCACCTATGTTGGTTAACGAAAAAATCTTTAGCGAAAGGCTAAAGTTATACTTCCTTAAGGAAGCTCATAGAGTTACAAGAGAAGAAATTCTCGGCGTTAAATGGAACATGTACATTACTAAAGGCTATTACATTAAAGTTTATGCTGAAGACGATGTAAAGAAATTCGATATGGACGAAAACAAATTTTATGTTTCATATCTTGAAGTTGCCGGACCTTTAGCAACGTTCCAATCTGTGTATACACCTAAAGAAGTTGAGGTTAAGAAGTAAAATAAAGAGGGAGTTGCAAAACTCTCTCTTTCTCTTTAATATAATAATTAAAAAGTAATTATGACAGACAAATTTAAAACAGCAGGTGTTCAAGCACCAAGTATTACACCTGAAATGATTAGAAATTCAAAAACCATAACATGTGAATGCGGAGGAATGCTGTTTGAAGAAAAGATTATTTTCAAAAAACTTTCAGCAATTCTTTCTCCATCAGGCAAAGAGGAAACTATTCCTATGCCAGTTATGGTATGTTCTAAATGTGGTTTAATTCCAGCAGTTTTTGATCCTCAGAATGTAATCCCAAAAGAATTAAAAGCAATCCTTACAGATTCACCTGTAGCAGATGCAACGTTAAGATTAGTAAAAGATTAAAATAACTAAAATACAAATTTATGTCAGAAAAGCAGTTTTATAAGGCAAGTGTCAAAGTCGAGTACGAAGACAATAAAGGAAGAGTTAAATATCGCAAAGAAGAATATCTTGTAAATGCGGTAAACCCTACTGATGTTGAAGCTAAGATCAATAAAGAAATGGAAGGAACGGGAGAATTTGAAATAGTGTCTATTGTTCTTACTAAGATCTTATCGGTTCTCGATTAATGACTTAGGGGTCATGAATAATAATTATATAGCTAAAATTATTTGTCATGGCAATGTATAACAAGTCTAAATTTAGATTCAGTGAAACCTTTAATAACGCCAACGGAAAGACTTCAGGGTCCGGATTTGTTGGCGTTATTATGGGGTTAACTACTACAGCAGCATTTTGTGTTGTATTAGTTGGATGGTGGTTAGGAAAACCTGATGTATTAGAAATTTTTGAAAAGATTCTTCAATTAGGAATGTTATCTGCTGGTTTAATGGGAGTTAGAAAAATTAGTGGTGTTTTTATGAGTAAAAACGGCAAGACTTCCGTAGATGGAGATGATGGTGGTGAAGATGATGTAGATCATGGGCATCGCGATAGACGTTATGGAGAAGGAACAGAGACACCTAAATAGTATGCCTAATTTTTATGATTTTTCGAAGTTAGAAAATTTAAAAGAGTTGATAGTAAATCCCAAAGGATGGGTAAATCCACTAATAATTGAATATGGGGTTGGTTATCATGGAGAAATTATATCATATTATTGGAGAATCAAAGGAACAAAACACACTTTTATTATTCCAATCTTGAGAATAGATTATTTAAGTGATGGAGAATATTCATCTCACTTTGAAGAAGCCTTAGAAGGATTCAGAGAAGATTATGTATCATGGTATAATGATAATTTTTTTACTCCTTGGATGAAAGAATACCAAAACGAATTTGAAAAATTCATACAGATTTAAATTTACATCTATCTCCATGATACCTAGCGTAATTAGATATATCTAATATTTTATCACAGTAAGGACATTGTTTAAGTGGTTTATTTTTTAAGTTTTTTCCAAAGCCTCGTCCGCGATTTGATTTACTAATTTTTATTTTAGTTTCCTCCGATACTTTTTTCCCTTTTATTTTTTTAACACGCTTTAAAATAGTTTCTTTTGATTGTTTTAATCCTTTATGAGATTCACTCATTTTTTTCTTAGTTTCTAAAGATAAAACCTTTCCTTTTTCTGATTGACTTATTTTTGTTTTTGTTTCTTCTGAAAGAATTCTACCTTTATTTTTTAAAGATATTTTATCATTAATAATTTTTCCTAAATTTCCCCCATCTCCCCCTTCTGATAGATTATATCCATTAGGAAACAATGTATTTTTTTCTTTTATCCAATATTTTTCTCTTTCTTGCCAATTATTTTCATTGCAAAATTCTAAAATTTGTTTTTTAAATGATTGACGCCCGTATTTACGAATTTTGTATTTTAATAGCAAACCACTTCCTAAATAATCGTCATCAATATTATCAGTAGATCGAAACCCTACATAACTCTTATTATCAATTAAATTGCTAGTTAAATAAATAAAATAATACGATTTAGATTTTTTCTTATTCATAAAACTTTAATTCATTCATTTATATAAAATATATATCATAATTAAGAGGATGAACATTTTAAAGAAGTTCTGGAAGAAGAACAAACTTAATGATATATATAAAAATACAGAGAAATCTCAAGTAATAGACTCATCAATTAATTTAATTGTTGATATAAAGGAAGTTAAAATAAAAAAGATAACTATTAAACAATAATATAATGGCTAACAGGTATTTTCAATGGGTAGCTGGACAAAGACGAGGTGACGTTCTTGTTTTAGATAAAATTGAAGAAGAAGATGGAATAGTTTATTTAGCTTTTAAAGACAATTCCAGAATAAATTCTGAATTGGTTGCGGAAATAAACACACGCGATCTTACAGGCAAAATGATGGCTGAGGTTGAAAGCCCCAGTAATATTTGGAAATTTCAGGAAGAAAAATCTGAGGATGATCGTCCAAGAGTTGAAAAAGATTGGGAATCCCAAATTGAATATGAAATTCCTTCAGCAGATGAAATAGCTAATGCTGATTTAACTGGAACTGGAGGAGAAGTCAAACCTAGACCAAAATTAAAAAAGATTCAATTAATTCCTCCAAGACCAACTAGAAATGCATTTGGAAAAATAACATCTGCTGATTTAGATCAACCAGTTCAGAATGCACCTCAGAAAAAACAACAGAATACTAATGATCCTGTGTGGTTAATGATGGAGAAAGCAAAGAAATTTGATACTCCTGTTTCTTTGGAATTAGTTATTTCATTACCTGCAAAATCTTTATATGATGTTGCAAACGAATCCTTTGAAGATGGTGGTAAAAAGGTTATCGATTACATAATTGACAATCTTGATGATACTAAAATAAAAGAAAGCTTACGTCAAGCTTTATTATCCACTTATAATATACCTACATCTACAAGAACAACTACATTTGGGGAATATTATACTCCTGAAACAGTTGAGGAACCTGTAGTTGGGGAAGCTAAACAAGTTCAGCCTCCTCCGCCTCCCCCGCCACCGAGAATATTAAGAGAAGGAAAGGAACCCCCTCAGCCTCCTGAATTGAAAAATAAATAAATAAAACGATGGAGAAAAAGATCAATAAAAAATTAGTCCTTGAAGGCCCCTTTGAGGACATTGTAGAGATAGAACAACATTATTATCTTGTCGATAAGAAAGATAAGATTTGTGTTCTTCCTTATACGATTGCAACAAATGGTCTTTTGGATAAAATTGGAGTTATAAAGGACTGGAATTATATCGAAGAAGAAAAAGTTTTAACTCTTCTTAATGATTACGCCTATGACGATGATGAAACAGACCTTGTAGCCGCTAATAGGATATTGTTTGAGGTCCTTGGGGTCAATATAGCTGATGCTGACTTATGGTTATACCTTGGAGATCTTTTTAGCAATATGATGTCAGATTCTCCTATAAAAGTTTATGCCGTAGATATTACGAATATTGAAATAAAAACTGAAGAAACCGTTGAAGAAGAAGAAAAACGTAAGATGTTTAATTTGATGGACACAGCAAAAGTTATCCAAACAGATGACATCTTATTCCTAGCCGCATACTTGCGATTATTCAATTATTTTTATGTTAAATCATTAAATCAAAACAAAAATGAATAGAAGAGAAAGAAGAAACTTAGAGAAGAGATTAGGTTTACAGAAATATGCAAAGACCTTAACCTGCAAAAAAAAATTCGAAAGAATGAGACAAAATATTATCGAGGGTAAGAAGAAAGAAGAAGAAATGAGAGAACATGTTCGCATTCAACAAGGTGTAGACAAAGATAAAGTAGATAATAATAAAATTGCATCAATGACCACTGATTTAATGATTAAAGAAAGCATGTCATATATTGATGCTTTTGAAAAAGCAAAAGAACTTTACCAAAAAGAATTAGAAAATTGAATAATAGAACATGTATATTTTGTAATAAAATTGTTGACGCTCAAATATCATGGTGAAAAATGTAAATTTAAAATCATAGCTGCTTGAAATTTTATGTTACTATAGAGGGGGTGCCTAAACTTAAGCGCTCTTTTTTAAATTTGAAGCTTTTTTCGATAATTAATGTCCAGCAAATCATATTGGACTGTGGTTATAACTATAACAATATCGATGAGTACGGTTCATTTATCGTGAATGAAACCATCATGTCCCAAATAAAAAACTATAGTAGATCTAAACGTATACGAGGAATCATATATTCCAATCCAAATTTAAACGATGAAATCATTTTAAATTTACGAGAAAGAGTTGAAAAAAATCCCAAAATAACGGAATTTGTTTTAATCGACGAATATAATTTACCTAGATTACAACAATATTATCCAATGTTTACTGAGATAATATTCTTTCCTTCAATTAAAAAGATAAGACTAATTGAATGTAAATCAATTAGAGATAAAATTAACTGGAAGCTTTAAACGTATGAGTCTATTTTTTTGCCGGCAAATTTAGCGGAGAGTTCTCTTAATTTATCTCTACCATCATCATTTAATACAAAATATCCGTCATCACCAATATCGTAATATTGGCCAATTATTTGTCTGAATGAGGCACTCCAATATGAGGCGCTTCTTATTTTATTAAAAGATCCAGGACCATATCCCATTTCATATATCAATTTAATAAGTTCTAAACGTCTAGTTACTTTATTATCATTAATATACTTTAACACTCTATATTGTTTATAACCTTTGGGATAACTTTTATATGGCTGATCTTTTGCATCTAGCGCATCATGAACTTTTTCTAAATCTTCTTCCTTGACAATTGAATCTATATTTTGGCGCACATACTCTTCTATATTTTTAGATCTACTATAATGATAATCATTAGAAAGTTTTCTTACTAATCCAAAACTAACTCGCCCACCTTGTTCAATGATCTCTTTAAAATAATTTAAATCTCCGTATTGAGCTGCTAAATTTAATTTTTTATCAGGATTTGTTGTTAATCTATCGACAGCCTCTTTAAATAGAGATAAATTTTTTATTCTATGTGCAAATTCTAATAATTCCTTTGCTGGTAATTTTACTCCTTGTTTTTTAGCCTCTTGATAAATTCGCATAGCATGATGATCACTTGTTGAATGTTTAAATGTCCACAACCATTTTTGTGTTAAATCAAGATCCTTAGGCTTTAAAATATCTTCAACCGATTCTTTAACTAATTTCATATGATTTTTATTTTATTTATCTTAGCACACTTATTAACTCTATTGAATATATAAATAAATAAAAATCCATTAGAATGCCAAAGCAGGATAAAAAGGAAGACCGTATCTATTTGTTTAGAAAGAACCCCTATAAAAAGGACAATGATCGTGGAACCACAGATCCAAAAGAATCTATAAAAGATCAAGTATCTGGCAAGATTCAGGATATGAGGTCGCAAGGTAAGGGGTTAGTCGAAGGGTTGAAAAAAGGTGTAGATGATTTAAAACCAACAGAAGATGAGGTTAAAAAAGTAGTTGCCAGTATTGTTGATAAAGCAAGATTTGAATATTGGTACATTCAAGACTTGTGTTTTAGAGGAAAAGTAAATATGCTTTATAAAGCTTACTTACTTGAAAAATTTGCAAGAACTGGAGATTGCCATGCAAAATGTAATGCTGATGCTATAAAACCTGAAGATTTACGTTTATTGGCCCCTATAATGGTGCATAATAGTAAGTTGGCAGAAGCTCAAAAAGCTTTAGAGGATTGTTTACGAAAAAATAAAACATTAGAAAATAGAACTCCGAATATAGATTATGGAAAATTAACTGCAGATTTACCTGATCCAGAAACGCCATTTATTTCTCCATTCGATAGAAGATTAGATCGATTAGTTATTGATGGTGATAATGCTTATGGTATTATTCCTATTAGTACAGTATATGCTCAAGCAGGAACAATAGGATATACAGTTTCTGAAGCTTTTATACGTAGTTCTAAAGTTCAAAAACAACAAGAACTTATTGAAAAAAAAGTTAGAAAAGATGTAGCACAAATGCAGAATGATGACTTCTTCGTTGGTGTTCCTGCATTAATGAACAACTATGCATATGTTAAATTATATGGATCCAAAGGTGGAAGATACCTTGTCAATTTAAAAGGAAAGAGAAAATGGTATGAAGTTGACCAAACTGTTGGTCCAGAATCTATTTTAAACTTTTCACAGAACCCAACTACTTCTTCTCTTATATCATGGGGTAATGGCGACCCTTATGGAAGAACCCCATATAATTTTACAGATTTTGTATTTAATAAACATTGGAATAAAGTTCCAAATAACCGCTTGATTACTTTAAGAAGATATGCTGCTCCAATCGTGGATAACTTAAAATTTCCAGGAATGGATGGAACTCAATCAACAGGAACTCCAGCAGTGCTTGAATCTAATGGAAACGAACCAAAGGTAGATCAAAACGGAAATGTTATTGAAACAACAGCAAGTGGAATAGCAGATGGCGGATCAGCTAAAAAAATAATATTTCCTCCTATGGCATCGGCTATAACATATTTTGGAGATGAAACTGATAACAAACTTGGTGATATTTTAAAATTCACAACTGGATTTGAGTGGGATGAAGCCGAAGCAGATGTATGGAAAGTTACGCCAACAGAAACACCAAATGCTGAACAAGGACCAGGTGCTCTTTGGCCTGGATTTACTTCATTAGCTAAATCATTGAACGTGGCTCTTGGAAACTGGAACCAGGATGCTGCTCTTAATAAAGGACAATTACCACCAGATCCATATGTTGACGGTCCATATGAAAATAGAATTATCGGACCAGTGAACCGTATTACCAAAGTTAAGAAGCGTAAGCCTGGAATCAAATTTGAAATGAACAATATTGAACTCAAATTTGATTATGTTGCACGCCCTATTGGTGGTGTAAACTCTAAGGCAGTTTTATTAGATATTCTTTCTAACTTTTTAATTTTGGGATCCACTGCGGCTGTATTCTGGGGAGGTCAACATAGATTTATGGGAAATCCTCAGACATATCCATTCTTAGGCGGCGATAAAGGTATTCAACAATGGTATTCGGGTAAACCACTTGAATGGGGTGCTACTACTATTCACGATTTCTTAGGAAAAAGCGCGACTGCTGGAAGTAATTTGCTTGAAATGGCTAAGAATTTCTTTAACTCGATGTTTAGTAAACCTGGTTGTACAGGAGATTTATACGGAAGTTTAATGAGTGCATATAGTTCGAGTCCAATTCCTGGAAACTTAATAAAACAATATGCAGCAGAAAAATCCAATGGACAGATTCCATATCTTCAAACATTAAAAGCCCTTTTAATTGGAGAACCTGTGGGAGAATGGCACATTACAATTGGAAACCCATTAAACCCTATTGCAATGATTGGTAATTTAGTTTGTGAATCTGTTGAGGTTGAATTTGGAAATGAATTAGGACCTGATGATTTCCCATTGGAAATGAGAATTACAGTTAAGTTAGCCCATGGTATGGCAAGAGACCGTGATGCTATTCAATCAATATTCAATAGAGGTATGGGTAGAATTTACGATCTTCCAGATAGTTTCAGAGGTTCTGCAGAAGGAGAATCGAAAATTGATAATGTTACAGGAAACGCACCTTCTACAGGAAGAAATCCTGTTTACTATAAAGTTCCTATTGCAAATAGTGGAACAGTTGGTGGAAAATATGGTACATCTAAAGTTGTTGATAATGCGATGGCGGGAAATGTTAGTGTTTGGAATAGAATGCAGTATACGGCAGTATCTCCAAACTCTGATCAAATATTAAGAACTAAAGACAATCCATTATTTAGAAGTTCTTATAGAGCTGTAGACTGGGTTGCATTAAAATCACTTAAATAGTAGAAATAAAAGATTTATTAGCTAAAATAAAAACTCACGATGTTCCTAAACTCCTTAGATAAAAAACCCCTATTTAAAAGGGATGATGGTACAATAGTTAGAGATCTTACTAAATCGATGTTCGATTTTAGCTCTAATAATTATACTTCATTCAACGCGTTTAAAGTATCAAGAGATTATATAATGCGCCCTGATTTAATTTCTCAGGCTGTTTATAATAACACTCTTTATGCCGAATTCATATTGAAGTATAATGGAATCTCAAACCCATTCTCTATTCAAGAAGGAGATGTGATTTTAATTCCAAACCTTGAAAGTGCTAAGAAGAATGTAAGAACACAAGGAAGCTCTGTAGATGATCCGTCTAAGAAACTTAGAGATGCTTATAAATACATCGATCCTACAAAAATTCCTAAGAAAGATGCCGACGAAGCTAAATTCAGTAAAAGAAACTTAAGTAAAACTATTCAAGAAGGTGCCCTTCCGCCTAATATTGCACAAGAAGGTGTATCACAAATAGTTGAAAGAAATGGTAGAGTTTATTTTGGCGAAGGAATTGGAGAGAGTGCATGTTTAAAAAATGGAATGAGTTCAAGCGAATTTTTAACTAAAGTTATAAAATCACGTAAAGTATAATGAAAGCTAAAACAATAAATGAAGCCTTAAGTGATGTTTTAAAACCTAAGACAGAAGACGAAATATCGAGAGCAATTCCACAAGACAAAATGAAATTTGTAGAAGACTGTTATGAATTAGTTCGTTCTTCTGGTAAATATGATATTATATCAGATTTGGGTTTTATGTCTGGTATGTTTGGCTTTCAATTTGAAACAACATCACCAATGACAAAAGAGGAATCTATTTATCATACAGGGGAAATTGGAGAGTTTACTCTAGGTTTTATTGCTGAAGAAAATGATGTTTATATTGTTTTTGATAATGGAGGATCTGATTATCACTTAGAAGATCTCGAAGATTTAAAACATTATTTAGGTATGGAACACGAAGGGTTAGTTGAAAGTACTCAAGATATTTTCAAACCAAAATCGAAAGAAGAAATAAAGGACCTAATACCTGGACATCGTAGAATTTGGAATAAAATGCAATTTGAAAAAACATATCCAGATTTTGTAAAGATTTTTTATGATTTGTTTCCTGATCAAGAATATCAACTCGATATAGGAGAAGGGTGGGCGGATGCAAGAGTATTTTTTACTGTTACAAACAAAGGAAAAACCGGAAAGTTCCTTTTATCACAGAGCCACCATCATAAATTTCCACAAATATCTTTTTTAGATACATCTCATGCAGATGATAAAATTTCAGGAGTTTTCTATCATAATAGAACTGTTCAAACAGTTAAAGAAATTAGAAGTTATATTAAAGATCATATTTCGTAATGCCAACACCTACTTACATATATACTCCACCATCAAAGGAAAGCTTAACAGCTAATCCATCTAATTCTCAAAAGGGGATTAAATATCGCATTTATAACATATTTAAGCCTTCAATTGTATTGGATGAATTATCGCTTCCTAAGAGCACAGATAGTGATTCAAAGAAGATGGAAGATATTGCCTCAATGGAATATCCATTGATAAAGATAAATAATTATTTTATCTCTCATCAGGAATTAGATTTTATGAACATTGATTGTCGAAATTTTCTTCCAACAATTACATTACAAGTAACATTCATAAGTGACAAATTTATGGATAAAGAAATGCCAAAAGATGGAGATGTTATTTCTATTGCGATAAGAAGTAAGTCGGATGCATTGAATATTATAAGAAACGATTACGTCATCACTGGAGTCACCCCAGGACGCAGGGTAGCCTCAGGAACCAGACCGGTAAGTGTAACATTTTTTGGAGAATTATTTGTCCCAGGATTAAGAAGTTATATCGGATCTGAAGCCTATAAAGGAACTGCTTTACAAGTTATGAAAAGTGTTGCCAAAGAATTATCATTAGGATTTAACACAAACGACGAAGACACAGATGATTCTCAAATATGGTTTTCTGTAGATTCGCCAGAAGATTTTGTTAATCATTTAACATCTCGATCTTGGAAAAATGAAAATTCCTTTTATGATTCTTGGATTGACATTTATTATAATTTAAATTTTGTAAACATTCAAAAACAATTATTGAGTGCCGAAGATGATGTAGATGAGGGTATTTCATTAGACAACGTTGATGCTCAATGGACTTGGGGTGCTGATACAGCCCAAGACAAAGCAAATACAATGCCTAAAGTATTTTCAAACTATGTCGGATATAGAACTACATCATTTTATATTACTGAATGGAAACCAGTAAACAAATCTTCTGCAACGACATTTACATATGGAGCATCTATGAATGCTTCATTTTTTGAACATATGAATTCTCTTTACAAAGATCCAAAGAGTACTAAATATTGGAATTTTAAAATATCTCCATCTTATGATCAGGAGAAACTAAATAGTCATATTTTGTTAAGAGGACGTGCTAAATACGATCCTTCTATTAATGAAGGAGAATTAGCCAAAGCAAATTATGATTATACAAATTTATATCAAAGAGCCCCTTGGATGGGAATACAATATACAGCAGCCAATACTAACGAAGATAATCTTAAGTGGACAGGAAACCATCATCCAAACTATTTGAGAGCGCAAATACATAATGCTATAAATTTAGCCGAATTAGAAAAATTAAATGTCGAAATAAATGTTCAAGGAGCTAACATGAACATAATTAGAGGAGACAAAATACCTATAGCAATAATTGGAATGGACCCAATTGAAAATCAATTGGTTAATCCAGAAGCGCAAGGAAGAGATCGTAAAAATGATTTTTATAGTGGTTGGTATATGGTAAAAGGATTTTCATTGTCATGGACAAAAGAATCTGTTGGATCGATGATTTCAAATTTTTCGCAATCATTCATTCTAACAAGAAGAGAATGGCCTACACCAATACCTACAGATCCTATTCCTGTTCAAGCAAGTAATGTTCAAGTTTAAAATAAAATAATAACATGGCGAATACACCAAATCAATATAAGTTTTTTAGAGGAGTTAACAATGTCGTAGGTCCTGTAGATACAACATATGGAACCATCGATCAGAGAATAAATTACCTCGACAAAAGATATGATGAACCAACATATGCAACATTTCGCGTATTGTTTGGTCAAAAGTCTAGACATTTTAATGGAGTTCTTCTTACCAACACAGATTATGACAGAATGCCAATGCCATTATTTATGCCTGATCAGGTGGATGCGCAACAAAGATCAGGGGATAGTGGAAGAAATGTTGTTGAATTTAATCGAGATGTTTATTCCTCAATTGATTATTTAAGAGATGGTAACGAATTTACCAGAGCAGAAATGCTTAAGGAATTTATTACGTTATGGAACGATCTTCAAGATAATTTTCAATGGTATTTTCAAGTTGTAGAAGGATTATCAGATTTACTTAGAGTCGTTCCTGAAAGAGGACAAAGAGTTGGAAAAGATGTTAGATTAACATTTAGAATGTTAGAAGGTATTGATCAAAGAGTTAGTTATTTATTAAACCTATATAGAAAAATAGTATGGGATGACACATATCAAAGATGGGTGTTACCTGATTTAATGAGATTTTTTGATGTTCAAATTTATATTACTGAATTTAGAACTTTTCATCAATCAATGGTAAGTCCTAAATCTGATGAGCCCGTTTATTTGCAAGTTTTAAATGGAATATTACCAACATATTTAATTGAATGTCAAATGTGTGAATTTGACATAAATTCATTTAACTTTTCATACAGAGATTTATTATCAGCTGCTGGTGAAGGCGGAATGAATCAAGTTAACGTAGAATTTAAAATAAAAGTAGGAAACGTAAATGAAGTTCTGACTTATCCAATATTCACTCATTTTATTTTAGATGATTATAGATTAAATGGTCTTGAACGTTCTAAAGAAAAGGGATTAACAAAAGACATGAATGGTAGAGTAACAAATGCTACTGATACCGTTGGAGGTGTTGAAATTCCAAGAGAGGAAGATTATGCATCATCAAGAAGCGGTGATTTACGATATGCCGATATGGACCAAAAAGCCCAAGGAGATACTTATTTTCAAGATGATCACGTTTCAGGTACTCCGTATTATCAACAAACAAATAAACAAACCTTTTTTGGAGAAAGAATGGGGCCTGGTGCTTATTTAGTTCAATCTCAAAGAGGAGAAGAAACTACTGATCCTGATCCAATGGATCCAGCAACATGGGTTGGAAATGCAATAACATTTGGAAAGTCATTTGCCGTTAATTTTGTAACATCTGCAGATAATAAAGGCAAAATGATGAAAATTCCTGGTCTTGGATTTTCATTTAATCAAGCTGTTGCAGCTATTGAATCAAAAGATTTTAATCAAGTTTTTGGTTTAATTAGAAGAGCTATTGTAGAAGCTCAATCTGGAACTAATGCTCCTTCTTCTCAATTAGATAAAAAAATAGATAATACATTTAAGCAATTTCTAATTGGTGTTTCTCAATCAGAATCAACTGATGAAGATCAATTAGAGTTTATTAGAGCAGCTAATCAGATACTATCCAATCAAGGGCAATGGGAAGCTGTTAAAGATTTATCATATGCAACTGATTTAAGAGGACCACAAGAAATGAATATTCCTGTAAGAGTAGAAGGACGTGGAGAATATAAAAATATCGTTGAGAGAGCGATTGAACCAGCAGTCAATGATTATTCTTGGGCTACTGATAGAGATCTTGAAAATACAGGATATGTTATGGAAGGAACTCCAAGTTCCGCTACTGCTGGAAGAAATCTTGAAGATGAAACCCTACAACAAACAGGGGTACTTTCTACAGCTACAGGTGCTAACTTAAATGATAAGGGGCCAAATACAGATATTATATCTGAATCAACTGATGAAGATCCTATTAAAGGAGATCAACAATATACATCTGAAATTTCAGAATCAACAGATGGAGATTCGGTTAAAGGAGATCTTTATAAAACTCCTATTATTTCACAGGCAACAATGAAAGCTGAACTAAAAGGTAATCAACTAAAAACATCTATTATTTCTGAATCAACTGATGGTGATTTAATTAGTGGAGACTTATCAAAAACTCTAATAATATCAGAAGCAACAGATAAAGATTTTGTTAAAGGAGGATTGCAAAAATCAGATATTCTTTCGGAAGCTACTAATGACATGATAAAAGGAGATATGCAAACTACAGATCAATTATCAGAAGCAACACGAGATAGACATCATGCAGATAAAGTAGTTGGAGATATGCAAAAAACTAAAATATTATCTGAGGCAACAAATGATACACTTGCAGGTAAGAAGATTGGTCCTTCTTCAGAAGCAACCGACGGAGATTATGTTGGGGGAAATATGATGAAAACCGATATACTTTCAGAAGCAACTGATGGAGATGCAGTAAAAGAAAAATTAAATCAACCAAATCCTAGTCAAGCAACTAGAAACAAAATTGATAATGCATGAAAACACCTGATTTTTTAATAAAAAACTTAAGAGATAATGACTGGATTGCTGTTGTAGTTAATAATTCTGATCCATTATTTTCAGGAAGATGTCAAGTAAGACCATTTAGCCTATTGGATGAAATAGATTCTAAAGATTTACCATGGGCAGTTCCTGTTAACTCTACTATTTTTGCAGGTGATGGTGCGGGATCTCTTTCTGTTCCTAAAATAGGACAAATAGTTCGTGTTCAATTTAACAACGGTGACATTTATGCACCTGAGTATACAACTATACAAAACATTGATACACAATTAATAGAAAGAATTAAAGATGATTATGATGGAACTCATGTAATACTTTATGATCCGGATGAAGAATTGACTATGATTTATCAGAGAAATAGTGGGTTTCAAATTTATTATCGCGAATCTTTCATACAAATTTCTCCTGATTCAATGATTACAATTCAACACGCAAATCAGGATTCGTTAATACAACTTGAAGGAGATAAATTACGCATAGTTACAAAAAATGAAATAAATATTTCAGCGGCAGCTAAGGTTGAAGTTGTAGCAGATGAAGTAAAAGTTGCGGGAAATCAAACAACAAAAGTAGGGCCAGGTCCTTACAGTCATGCGGTTTTAGCAGAAGTTTTATTTCCACTACTTTCAACAATGGCCACTGCTATAGATGCAAAGATGCCTGCAACACCTGGAGTGAATGTAGGTTTAGTAGAACAAGCAAAACAAGCAGCCACATCAACCAATGTTTTAATAAGTAAATAAAATAAAACACTATATCCCATGGGGGCAAAACACGGAATTGATGGATAGAATGTTAGATGAATTTGAAAAACAAAATTATCCATTAGATGAAACTCCGTGGGAAGAGATTCAATTGATCAAAAAAGCATTATGGTTAGGACATAATTTTAAAGCATGAAGATAACTTATTCAAATGAGGTTTTAAATGCGTATTCAGGCCAAATAAATTGTGAGGCTGGAATTTTTGTAGATGGAGAAATTGTCGGTGTAGCTCAATATGTTTTATATGATGATGAGCTAACAATAAGCGACATTTTTGTTCGTCCAGCATTCCGTAGACAGGGGTTTGGTTCAAGACTCATGAAGTATATTCAACAAGAGAATCCTGATTATCATTATAAACCTTCTTTGAAAACAGAATTAGGTGCAAAATTTGTTCATAAAGAAATAGGATTAGATGAAGGAATGTCCGATATTCTTAAAGAAAGTCTTAAAGATGTTTTAAAGCCCAAAGATCCTCAATCTATTATGTCGCATTTTAAACAGAAATATAATTTCAATGTACTACAAACAGAATTTTTAACATATCCTTATTTAGATGAATACTTTAAGGACTTTTATTTTGAAAAAGATCTTTATGTTAAAAATACTAAATGGTCTAAATATGCCACACAAGGGGCAGACTATCTTCAATCTAGATCATTACCTCGTGATTATCAAACAATTGATATAACAAAAGAAGCTAAGGAAACTATTATTCAATCAACGAAAAATATTAAAACAAAAAAACCATTAAAGGCATTGCAATTTAATTGGGCCAATTTTGGAGATTTAGATAGTCTTCGACGATTCTTTAACGATATGAATATTAAAAATGGTGTAAATGGAGATAACCCATTATGGAAACATATGGGGGATAATGATGCATTTAAATGGATTTATGAAGGGAAAGAATATTCTTACTTAGGAAATTCGGATGGGTTTGCTCTATTTATAGTTCCAGATGATTTTATTAAAAAGTTTTTTGGTGTAAATGAATCTATTTCGGACATTTTAAAACCAAAATCGATAGAAGATATTAAACAATCAGTTATTGAACTTGTTGAAAACTTAGAAGAAACTCAAAATGCTGCAGAGTTTATAGATCAAACAAGCGACGAAGATGGCGAAGTATGCCAAGAATTAGAAGATTTATGTGCGGCTATGGGGTCAGATCCTGGAAATGTAGAATTTATAATTGAGGAATCTCATGGATTTGAAGAAATTCAAAAATTAACAAACATAATAGACGAAAAATCCCATTCACAAAGGAATAGTGTTGCAAGAGCTGAACATCCTCTAACATACGAAAATATGTCATATCGTGTAAATCCTGTTGCAAAATTGGCATGGGGTTATCCAACAGATTTTAATGGAATGAATATAATATTTTTTGATTATCCTCAATTACTAAGATCTATTAAAAAGGTTGAATTTGCATGGGAAAAATATCAGATATAATAAAAAAATTCATCTATGGAGTTTTTAATAAAGCAGTTAAAAGTGACCAAGAGTTCTTCAGTAAACCAAAAGCTTTAGTACTTTTACGAACTGCTTTGCTTGCTATTTTAAATCCCTTATTAAATCAACTTAAATCTCTACTTCAAAAGAAAGCAGTATCTCTTTTAGATAAAAAATTCTCTAAGGATTTTACAGATGATGACATATTAGAATACGTTAAAAATGATAGGCTTTTAAGAAGAGTACCAAAGTTTGCTTCGAATGATTTAGACAATACTTTAGTTTCGGAGATTGTTTTAGAATGTGAAGATCCTGATTATTTTCAAAATTCTCCTTTATTAGATCAGTTAGAAGGTGATGATTTTCTTAAGATTGTTCAGCAACAAAGTGATTTTGATAGTAAAATAAAAAAATTCAATCTAAGCCAACTTAATGAAACATTAAATAAGATTAAAGGAACTCTTCCTTGGGTTTTTATGGTTTATTCCATAGTACTTAAAGTAAAAGAATTCTTAAATCAAAATGATCATCCTTCTCCTTATAGAGGAAAATATCTTCAACGAGAATTAAGAGTTGTTGCGGCTATTTTGCAACAAGAGAAACAAAAACTTCAAAATCTAAAGCCAAATTTAGAAGAAGAAAAAGCAGCACTACAAAATTTAAAAACAGAATCTAAGGAAGGAATAAAAGAAATAGGGCAACAAATAGATGTAATGATTGCCTCTTTAAAATTTTTAGATGCAATCATTGTTGCAGCTTTACTTGCTGCTTCAGTTTATATTGCAAATAGAAAAAAATATCAGAAATCTTCAACAGAAGCTTTTTCTGAAAATGTGGGGTCTTTATTATGTGATGTGCAAATTGAGACTGCTGATGTAAGTATTATTTCTAAGCCATTTGAAATTTCGCTTGATTGTCCTGTAGATCCTGATGATGTTGCTGTTGTTCACGAACCTATTGAACTTAAACTTGATGTTACAAGATTAGAAAATTGTGATTTAGAACCTACTGCAGAAGAATTGGTTATTGATGCAAAAGATAGTAATGAAATTGCAACAAAAGCCATAATTGACAATCAATCTTCAAAGAATTTTAATATACTTGTAACTAAGGACCAAAGGGTTACAATTAGAACCCCTCTGGGGACTCTTGGAGGCTCTAGGGTTTACTCCCCAGTCGATGGAATAGTGGCCAAAACACTAAACAATCAGATTTACTTGGATGATATAAGTGATCCTGAGAGCACTTATCTTGAAGAACTAATGCAAAAGAGTCAAGACTTGTATCAAGAGCTAAATGATACAAAATATTTTTTGAAAGATTATTATGTCAATTCTTTATTTCCTGTAATGTTAAAGAGTTCTCCACTTATTGATGCTTCTATAAGCGCAGCAGAACGTTTAAAAATATTATTTTCTACAGGTGGAATAAGTGGAAGATGGGATGCTGCTCAAAAACATTTAGAGAATGCTAAAAAAAGTTATGATAAAAATATTCAAAAAATAACAGGGGAAGATAATGTTAAAAAGAAAGCTAAAAATGAAGAGCTTTACAAAATAAAAGAAGAAGTAGATAAAGAAGATGATAAATTTTATGGCCAATTAAATACTATTGCAAAAACAGCTATAAATCAATCTGAAGTTACACTCCCAAAAGAGTCAGAATTTGCTTTATTAGAATATTATTTCGATCTTTATGGCCAACTTATGGACAATTTCGATCAAAGTAAGACCTTAATTCCATTTAGAGATGAGATTTATAAATTCATGGTTGAAAGATATTTTGTGGATAAATGGGATGAAAAGAAATTAACAGGAAGAATCAATGATTATTGTAAAAAATTATCTAAGGGAATTTTCTTTCATGTCACTCCCGATTTTTTTAAGGAAATGAATAATCGATACAAATCCAATAATCAAGTTTCTGAAGTTGAAGCTTATGTAACATCTTTGGGGAAGAAAAATAAAGATTTAAATGAAACTGACAAAACATCATTAGTTAAACGAATAATGTTCATGTTTAATTTTTCTCTTGAAATAAAACAAATGGTAGAAAATAAATACGAAACAAAATTAAACAAATATAAGGCTACAGAAACAGAAGGAAATTACATACAAACTTTTTGCAACAATTTATGGAAGCAATATAATGAAGTTCCAAAAGAAATAGATCAAGTAATGAAAGAACTTGATGATCTTGGAAATTCTCTTACAACGTATTCCATTATTGATATTGATAATGACAAATATAGATTTTATGGAATAGGAAAAGAACGAACATGTCCTGAATCAGACGATGATGATTTTACTGTGTCAGAACATGGATTCGGAGATATGAAATATTGGTTAAAATATTGTGCATTTGCAACATTAATTGGGATAACAAACCCAGCTCAATCATGGTCCACTGGTGTACCTCCACCAATAGGTCCGATTCCATTTCCGGTTGTTTATATTCCTATTAAAGCATTTGCGTTAAATTGGGGATTTATTGTTTTAGGTATCTCTATTACAGGAATTTATCCATTCCCTTGGGTTTTATTTGGAAATTTATCTTCTGAACATCACGTCCCTGTTGCAGATCCAGCTACAATTATTAGAAAAAATGTCGAGGCTTTAAAGAAACCTTTAACTAAGGGGCTAAAAGAATTTAAACAGGTTACATTAAAGGGGTATTTAGATAAAACTAAAGCCGAAATAGACAATTTAACTGTTGAATTAGATGAAGTGTCTAAAAGAAAACGTGAACATAAAGAAGAAAAGCCAAAGAGAGATAGAACTTTGGAAGATAGCGAAGTGGTTTATGTTGAACAACTTGCTGCATGGACTGAACAAAATTTAATTTTAACAGAACGAATCGCTACAATTAAATTGAATCGATTTACATTAGAGACCAAATATAAAATTGTTTATGACGCGTATTCAGGAAGAAAGGTTAAGGATTTTCCAGATCCAACAATAAAGGCTATACAAAAATCTGAAGAAACAATAAATAAACAATTCGAAAAATTGGATCAGCTGATTGCAAAAATAGATCCTATGTTGGCTCCTCTTCCTATATCTACAAAACCAAATTCGGCAAGTTTTGCATTAACTATTAAGAACCCAAAACCTGTTATTTTAATAAAGGACGAATTAAACGACAATATAAACACAGGAGTTTTAAACCCAATTGTTGAAAAGTTTAAAATAAAAAGCGACGATTTTATGTCCAAAAATTTCAATAGTAAAATGCAAAATTCAATTGTGAACTGGAAAAAATATAAAGCAGCATTAAAAGTTGCAATGCCTACAATAGTTACAAAGGATCCATTTCCAAAATATCAGAATCTTAAACCGACTAATTTGCCTTGGGTTGCATTCCTATTTAAAGATTTTACACCTACTGGAGCTAAGACATATGGATTTCCTGGATTTAGCCCTTATCCTGTTGGATAATTGAATAAATAAATAAAATAAATAAATAAAATAAAATCGATAGATGTTCGTAAACGAATCCATAGACGATATATTAAAAGGAAAGACCCAAAAACAAATTCGTTCTGATTTTAAGAATCAATTTGGAATATCTTATTCCGATTTGCAAAAAACATTAAAAAGATTGCATGATAAAGATATTTCTGCAAAAATTGAACATTTCGCTATTCCTATTATGGGAGAGGCTGATGTAATTGCCATTGCCCCATGGGAAGTTAAAAAATCTTCAAATGGTTATCAATGGGAAGTCATAGTGACGGTTGTGACTCAAAAATTAGCTAATGAAATTGTTGAATTTTTAAAACCTCGATTAGATATTGGATCGAGACACGAATTTCAATATGAGGTTAAGCAATCATATTACTGCTTGTATGTATCAAATACAGATGCACTAAAAATATTATCAAAGCTAAAGAAATGAAGGCTAAAAAAGTATATGAATCTATAGAAGATATTTTAAGACCTAAAAACGAAGAAGAAATACAAGAGGCATTTCGAGAAAGGCATAAAATGTCATGGGAAAAATACAAAAAATATGCTGAAGAATTAGAATCACATGGTGTTGAAATTCTTGAGCTTTATAGTTTGAGTATTAATGAAATGACCATTAAAGTATATGCAGTGTTTTCTGGTAATTGGGAAATTGGAAAAGTGCTAACTAAGAGAGACGCGATGGCTATGATACAAACACACAAACAATATTCATATGAACAACATGATTATCATATTAGCGAAGATCATGCTTATTTATACCCATCTACCGTTAGAGATTTAGTTTTTAGATTACGAATGGGGATTAAACAATCTCCTGAATTTCATGATGCAAATTATGGAGGAACCACCATTAAATGGGACAATCCGGAATATATAGCTTGGAGAGAATCTCCTGAAGGAAAAGTTGTTCGGGATAGGGAACTTCAACAATGGATTAATAGAGAAAAGGAAAGAAAAATTGATGAAGGAATTGAGAACATATTGAAACCTAAATCTAAAGAAGAAATTGAGAAAAATTGGCCTGAAGATTGGGATGTAACATCTAAACAATTTTTAAACACATGGAAACAATTAAAAAATCTTGGTGTAAACATAATAGGAACTCAAACAGCTATAAGGTTTGAAACAGGAGATAATGATGACGGTAGAAAACAGTTTCGTCGGAGCCTAGAGTATATAGTTTATGGATTTTATGTTTTTAGAGGAAATAATGGCATTATAAGGGTTTTAACAGAAAAAGATGCTAAAAAGCTTTCTGATGCTATGAAAAATTTAGATTATACTAAACAAGAATACTCATATAGACCAGAAAAAATATTTTTAGATTATTTGGAAGCTAGAAATTATGTTTTGAAAAAACCGAGGCCTGCTCATTCATTTAGAAGAAGAAATTGAATAATTATAATTTTTTCGAAAATAGACAGTGTCAATATTATCCTTGTCATCCAAACATGAAAGAAATTAATTGTCTTTTTTGTTATTGCCCACTTTATGGCAGGAAATTATGTATTCATAAAAAGTATAAGGATTATCAAAATTGTAAGAATTGTACGTTTCCTCATGAAAGAAGCAATTACTATCAAATTATTTCAATACTAAAAGGATAGAATTTTTATTATTCAAAGTTTTTGTTTATTTTAGCAAAAATTTGTAAGGTGTCTTTATTTCAACCAAAATCAAGAGAAGAAATACTCGAAAGCATTGCCACAAGCGATTACAAGAATCGTGAGTATTTGATTTATTACTATGACAATAATGAAGATACATTCAATAAAATATTTAAGGAGTTACAAAAGTTCCCTCAAATATCCATTAAAGGTGTTACAAGATCATTTAAAAATCATAACGAATATGGTCCAGTTGAATCAAAGGCAATGGCAGTCTCAATGATTAAAATTTTGCAGGCAATGGGATGGAGTGATAAGTTTGTTATAACTTCCAAAACATTTCGAGATGGCCATCAAAGATTTATTATTGAACTTCAATATCCCAGGTAGACAACAAGGCTCTTTTCCATCTATTTAATGACGGAACCCACACATAAATGTAATTATCATCTACAGCTATATGTGTTCTTGTATTAACTCTAAATGTATTTGGAGGTAAATCAGGATTTTGTTCTTGATTAACATATTCAACAGCAGTCACATTTCTTTCACCCAATACTTCTTCAGACATTTTAATACTTAAAATGCCACCTAAATTTTGAAGAGTTAACGTGTGTGGGCGTCTCCAATTCTTAGATTCAATTGAAAAGAAAATATCTCCCAAACTTTCTTCTGGAGAAAATTCATGTGGTTTTCTATCATCCATTTATTTTAACAAGTCCTTCGAATACTTGCGATTTTAAGTTACCATATTTATCATATGCTTCGACTTTAATGTCGTAATCTCCAGCCTCATTGAATACATAAGGAACAATAGGATTATAGACTCTCATAATCAAATCATTTGTATTATGATTTCTAATTTCCCAGATATTTTTTTGATTAAGCATATAACTGCTGGAATCGTACTCAGCTCTAAATATTACTAATGTGCTTATATCTAATTCAATAGATTGATTAAATCCATATAAATCGGAATTTAATAAATTATCTGATGAGTCATACCATTGTCTTAGAACACGATCTTGATCAAATAAAATATTTACAAAAACAAATGTATCATCTAAGAAATATTGGTGACAATATGTGTCATCTAAATAAATATGGAAATTGTTTCCACTTTCAAGTGCATGACTTACATCCATTTGGAAATCTCCAAATGCTGAGTAAGCATGTTTAACTGTTAAGGTATATTTTCCTGGATTGTCAATGACAAATTCAGGAACAACTCCTTCAAATTCATGTGTTGATCCATCAACATCTAAAACTTTAAATGATGATCCATATGTATATCCAGTACTATGATCGAAAATAAGAATAGCGGCTATTTGTCCAACTTCAAATTGATATGACGAAATATCGCATGTGAATGTTTTATTAATTATATCATTGACACCATTTATAACTCCTCTTTGTGTATCATTTAACGCGTACCATTCTGTTGATACATCGATGACAAAATCTAATGGGGGGTTATCAATCGTACAAGTGGCAACATCACCTGCATAAGAAATTGATGTAATTTTTGCACTTGATTCTGTAATAAATGAATATTTTCCTTTATCAAAATGAACTACACGAATATCATCACCTTCATAAAATCTTTGGAAATCTTGGTCAATATCCATTACATTAGGCGGTGTAATGCTTGATATTCTCTCAGTTAAATTATAGAACCTAGCAATTGAACCAGGCTCCGGAACATCTTGGAAATATGTAATTGAAGGAACTAAAATATAAGGTCTTCCCCCAGTATCATATTTAACCTCTAATCCTTGAAGAGGAATTTGACGATCAAATATAGGAAATTGATTTTCATATATTAATGTACTTGCTTCATCAAGAGGAATTAAAATGCTTGAACATTTTGTTAGACATGATGTATCTTGATATGAAAATATGGTTGGGTATTTTTGCCACACTGGATAACGTTTAGTTCCAATATTGAAGAACATATTATTTTGTCCATTCCATCCATAAATTTGAATTTCGTAATCTCCAGTATAATTAACATTCATTTGATAAACGCTATTATCTTCTACAACTGTAATAGGAGCAGCAGGATCATAATACAACATCTCTGCATCTGATGGATCATAATTGAATATTGGAAGTCTTGGCCCAATATAAATGACACTTAATTTTATTTGTTGTTCATCTAATGATGTATCGTAATTGAAATCTAATCCTGCTTTAATTGTAGTATATTCAATTGATGTATCACCGATAGGAATTTCATTCCCAATCAATAAACCACCAGGAATTGATGATGCATCTACTGACATAAATATTCCGCCATCTATTATGTCCAAATAATATGGTTTATCTAATGGGTGTGTATTTCCTGATACATCTGTCCATTTATACCCACTAATTGTTAATAATGGGGCTTTATAGTTTTCGTCAAAAGCATATTGTATTAATGGATTTACATCTGGCATTAATGTAAATTGCCAAGTGTATTGTTTTATTCCCATTGAAGATTCAAATACAAATGACCCCAATGATGAATTAACTGATGGGTCAGATTGATAAATGGAATACGCAATTGAATTCACCCATTCATCTATACTTGGATCTCTTAAAAATCCTTGATTTATTTGAACTATTGCATCATCATTAAATATGGTTGATGTATCATATGTATTATAGAATTTTATCTCATTTTCGTAAATGAATAATGGATTAGTTACAAAATGGCTAGTTAAAACCCCGTATTGTTTTTCAACAGTAACTTTCCATTGAATATCATAAAGATCTTTAAATGGAGCAATAAATGGAGACCCAAAGAACACTGCTGAAGGATCCACATAAGGTAAATCATAATAATCTACCGGAGAAAATAATCCATTGCATGGATCCCACCCAAATCTTGCTAATTCTAATAATGTACAATTTATATCTTGAATAGTATTCAGTTGGTTGTACTCCTTTAAAGTTAACAACATACTTGCATCTCCAGCTACTAATTCAGAATCTGGATTAACTGATGTTGGTGTTAGTGATTGTTCATAAAGAGCTTCTGTTCCGATATTTGAAGTACCATAGATTAGGTTTCTATATATTTCAAAATAAACACCTTCACCAGTTAAGTCATATATGCGGGCATTAACTCCGATAATATTTTTCTCTAACCAAACCTTAAGTGAATAAAGCTTAATTAGAATTTCATTCAAATTATATTCATAACAATTCTCAGTAATAGGATTTCCCCATTCATCAACTTCACCAGTTTCTCTTGTAATACAATAGCATAGAGATAGTTGGTTTAATTTTTTAAGATTCTTTCTTTCTTCTGGAGTAAAGTATTTTATTGTTCTTTTTCTTCCATCTGCATCATAAGGAACATAAAGCGAAATTCGTTTGCTTTCCTTTACATCTTTAAACCATTCCTTCACATAAATGTCATCATATCCTAACCATTTGATAGCATTTATAAGCCCTTTGTACGTTCCAATAAATGGCATGATCTTATCATGCTCTAATATGATATGTTTTGCTTTATAATTTAATAATTGCCAATCAGGCATATCTTCGTTAATGTCAGCTTCTTTAAATAATGTAGGTATTGATTTAGGTTTAAATAATCCAAAGTTTTCGAGTAATGTATCGAAACGTTCATCCTGTCCTATTGATTGGGCATTTACAATAATTTCTAAAAGAGGCATATCAGTATCTCCAATACGATGATATGCAACGATTTTTCTTTCATAAACACCCTCGTCATCTGATCTAAATCCAATGTTTAATTGAATTCCTTGATTTAATTGATATTGGCTAACGTCATAAATTATTTCATCTGTCCATATAACTTCTTGTGAATGTGGGTCTACATCAAAGAATTGTATAACATCTTCTTCTCCAACCATTCTGAATATCAAAGTTGAATTAGAAGTATCATATGGAGTAACAAATATATTTGTTGAAATTTCTTCAAGTATTGTTAAATGTTCGGTTTCAACAAGTCCTTGTGAAATTGGATCTAAGAATAATGCACCAACATAAGTAGCACCAGGGTACATGAAATCTGAAGAATCAGGGAAGTTAATAACTACATCTGCAATTGCTTGTGAATTAGTAGGAGATGGATTGAATACAGATACATCT
>Ga0172371_10000975_pt1 | contig 45182 bp, 63 predicted proteins | sample Lak12m_FD_114543 | JGI IMG/M metagenome (GOLD analysis project Ga0172371, IMG submission 114543) | Freshwater microbial communities from Kabuno Bay, South-Kivu, Congo - kab_022012_12m | ecosystem: Environmental > Aquatic > Freshwater > Lake | place: Democratic Republic of the Congo: South-Kivu... | reverse complement strand
TTTAGTGAAAAAGCAATAGACGAAATGAACAGACAAAGAGAATTAAAGATGGATATAGATTATAGTTGTGTGCAATTATTAAAATGGATAGATAAAAAAACATATATATCTGTTGGTAATAATAAGTGGTGTTACTTTCATGATTGGTTAATGATTAATAACCCAACAATACATACAACAGAAGAACTATATCAATTATATTTAAATGATAAGAAATAATGGCATATTTTAGTAATGGAAGTGAAGGGTCTGTATTTGATTATCAATGTAGCATATGTAAATATGGTAATAAACAATGTCCAATAGCTGCAATACAAATGGAATATAACTACGATCAGATTGGTAATAAACTAGTAAGTAAAATACTAAATGATTTAGTAAAAGATGATGGTAGTTGTTCTATGTGGAATACATTCAGGGATGATTTAGATAATACTAGTGATATTGAAATAAAGAAAGCTAAAACATTAGATGATGTACAGAAGATAGAACTATTTAATGAAATAATGGATAAGTATTCAGTAGAAGAATTAGAACAAAAATTAAAATGATATTGACAATGCTAATAAATAAATATTATCTTTGTAATGATTTTCTTTATTCCATAATAATAAGTTTAGGTTAAACAATGATCCGCTCTCTCGTAAAACAGAGGGTGGATTTCTTTTAAAAAGTAATTATATATGTTTACATCATGCACAATTAGTATACATTTGAGTTTACTAATGCACAATATTAACTAATTATTGACAGCAAATAACAAAATGTGCCAATTATTGCACTTATATATAGAATACTATCATTATCTATGCATAATAACATTAATAGTGATATTATAATACACTTTTCTATATATATTGTCCAGTAATATGAAAAATAAACTGGACATTTATCTAAAGCAAACATCTATGAATAATGGTAAGAAAGAATATCCACAATCAGGATTAGAATATGATGGTATAATGAAATGGGATAGAAGATATTTATGTTATATAAATAATATACCACACATTAAAAAGTATATAAAAAATAGATTAAATAGAAGATTTAGAAGACATAACAAGAAAATAAACATTGAAGAATGACAATAACAATCAAAGATTTAAGATTCTTATCAGATATTTATCAATCCAACAAACAATATAAAATTAAATATAAAAATAGATATTGGAAATGGGATAACAATACAGACAAACAAGACATAATGATTAGTAGAGATAATATTAAATGGAGAAAACCAAAGGGTATGGAACTAGAAATAATTAGATATTTATGAATAAACAAGAAGCAATAATATTTTGTGATAATATAATAAAACATTTTGATAATTCAGATGAATTAACATTTTATGATTTAGTTAAGTTGACGATAAAAGAAGATCCCAAAAATCCAAATGGATGGGGATTATATATACATTTTGTACCATTTGTTGAGGCATATTTAGGTGCATGTATTAATTACCCAAATTCAATAATTAAAGTAAGTAGATAATAATTTAAATAATAAAACTATGGGATGGGGAATAACAATAAATGGAATATATTTTAGTAGAATAACCAAGAAAGATATAAAAGATAGACTAGAAGATAGCAGATCATTAATTGATATGATGAAGAATGAATTAATAGCATTATCATCATATACCAATCCAATTTATTTTAATGGAGAAGACAATATATCACTACCAGAATTTGTAGCATATAGAGTGCCTCATATAATAGAAGATTTAAAAGAAGAATGTTTTAAATTAGGAGTATTAGAATATGCTATTGAAAATATGGACGATGTGTCGGATACATAAAAACAATAGATTATAGTCACTTATACCCCTTTATGGTACTTTACCATTACCTAAAAGAGATCGTAGCTTATATATACGAAAATACGTTCAAAATAGCACAATATAAACTAATAATTAAAACAATATTATGATAATTGAAGATTTCAAATTAGATTCAGTAAAGATTCTTAATGAAGATGTAGTAATTAAGTATCATACATCAACAGACAATGCAACACAACTCTATGAAGAGAAAGAACGTAAACCACATCCAGATTTTATAGCTACAGTAGAACAATTTCTACCATACTATAATAATGTATTTGGATTTAAAGAAGATGCCAAATACGATCCATTTGATACAAGAGTAAAAGGCATTGCAATAAAGAAATCTACCAAACTAAAATTAACTGGTATGATAGCAACAGTTAATGGATCACTATGTAGTCTTAATACACCATTCTTTGAAATGGATAATGAAGATTTGGACTTTACAAAAGAACAATTAGATAAATTAATAGAGAATGTAAGAACAGAATCTTGGAAGTATATCTATGAGAGAAAGTCTAGTCAACAAGAATTAGAACTATTTACTGAATCAGAAAAAGAAGAAGAATAACAGTACTCAAATAAAAACAGAAGCGATATGAAAGAACATCTTTTGGAAATAGTACTACGCTACGTTGATAACACGAAAGAAGCCAATGACCTCGTAAGTGAGCTTTTGGTTTTATTTGATGTTAGCGTTTCGTTTGGAGTGCAAAGAGGTTATAAGATAGCAGAATCAATTCAAGGAGATTATGAAATTAGCGTTTGGGATGGTAAAGAATGGCGGTTTTTACTGACACGGATTTCTGAAGAGGATTGTAAACAGTTTATAGACCTGTTTCTAAAGCCAAATGAACGCTAACAAAAGGCACATGAGCAGGTGCTTGGTGTCTGCTCAAATTAATTACTGCACTATCATCACTTGCTTATGTGCAAAGTTATAAAGCGATTAATGTCTTGTACTTGTCAAAATTGTAGTAAAAAATTTAAAATGGATTTATTGATACCTGATGAACTTTGGTTTCAAATAACTCCATCAAAGAAAAACAAAGAAGGCGGTTTACTTTGCCCGACTTGTATTGTCAAAAAAATTGAAAGGATTAAAAGTTATTCAGCATTTAATTTAACAGAACTATGAGAACAAAAAGAACTGAGATTTCTGATAAAGATTATCTTAAATTTATTGAAAAATTAAAGTCACTGATTACAACCCAAAACGCAATCAAAGAAATAAAGGTAATTAATACAAAAAAACAGAAAAACGATAATTTGTATGAAGACGAGAAAGATCATGTTTATTAACGAAAACTCGTACTTCTCAAAAGCATTTATTTTTTATAGCTGCTGTTATGTGTCTGGCCGCTTTAACTGTGGATGGATATTGCGGGGAATCTTTCAAAGCGGCTTGCATCATAACGGCCGGCGGTATGAACAGGCCGCCTTACAAGACTGTTCAATTTATTAACCCGCTGACTTGGCGGCTTGTTTATACCGACCTGTTAGCAAACGTTTTTTATTATGGAAGATTTTGATGACGATTATTTTGACGATGAAGAAAGTGGATACAGAGATTGCCCGAAATGTGGGCGGTCATATGATGAAATTGACTACGAATGTCAATCCTGCTCTAAATGCGGGTGGGATGCTGAAAAAGAAACCTGGGGAGAAACAAGAGAACCCGAACAGGTAGATTATGAAATGGGAGATGCAGACATTCTCACAGGGCGGTGGCTCTAAAATGTTTGCTAACGGGCTGGCGGTATGCTTAGTGCCGTAAACAAATAATCATATGAAACAGGAAACTTACATACAGCTCAGTCTTTTCAACGAAGCCGATAACGGCATTAAGCATGACCGCATGTTAGCACACGTTGATTATCACCGTGAGCCAACTAACAAGGAAGTTTGTATGATGTGTCATTTTTCATCAGAATGTGAAGGCTGCTGTAGCAGATGCAAAGAACAATGTAATGGTCATCAAATTTGCCAGATCGGAGTTGATGGGCAGGCTGATCGGCTTACAGCCTGGATGTCGATCGTTGAAAAAAATGAAGGTATGAGCCACTTGAGGAAGTTTCTCAATGTGTGCTAACGGAAAAGCATAAAAGCAGTGCGGATATGAAAGCAAGAATTAAATTGATATTACGAAGGTTCTTTTTAATCAATTCCTTTTGTCGAAAATGTGGAGTAGATGTAAGAGATTATCAAGCACCTAATAAAGTATGGGAACAAATTAAAGACGAAATACCCAACGGAAATACGCTATGCTATAATTGCTTCTGTAAACTATGTGATAAAAAAGGAATTGATTATGGAGGGTACTGGATATTACGAAAAGGATAGCATTGCTTTTATGCAGTGTTATCAAAGCGTTTTAATGTTTGATAACGAATGGTGGTATGGTTAGTTGCCGATTGCGTGGCACGTCCGTATCACACGAGATAAACTTACAAGCGGGTGGTAACGCTTCAAACTTTTACTAACACGGCAATTAACTATACCACGGGTTAGCTGCTGGCATTTATTTAAAATTCAAAATGAAAGCATTAAAAGTAACTTACAGTCGATTAATTTCAAAAGGCAATTATGAAAATGCCAAAATTGAAATTGAATTAGAAGTTGAACAAGGTGAAAAGGCAGCCGATGTTTACGAATCTGCAAAAAATTGGGTTGAAAAACGAATTGCAGTTGAAAAACTATCCGATTATACAATCGAGAAAGCTAAAAAAGTGATGGACGATAAACGTAACCACACACTTGCTCAAATTGAGGAAGCTGAGGAAATTTTATCCAAAGTCAAAGTGCAAGATGATGAGCTGCCATTTTAGGTGGCTCGTTTTTATGCTTGCAGCTAACTCCTTTATATATACACTTTAATATTTTAAACTATGCCTGAATTACTTAAAGATGTGTCTGTTAGATTTATAAAGTCGTCAACCGAAGGCAAGATTTCTATAACCGATGAGCTTAACATTCTTGAATATTTGGTTGAAAGATTTAAACTCAAAACTATCAGCCAATATGCCAAGGAAAATGGCATAAGCTATCCGGGCGCTGTTAAACGTATTGAAGCCAAAACAGTGATGAGTATTATGTTTGGAGATATTACATTCATAATCCCTTAATTTATGAAAGGCATCCTATTTACCGAACCCATGTTCCGCGCAGTTGTTGCTGAAACCAAGACACAGACTCGTCGTCTTCTGAACCCTCAGCCGGATCCCGAATGGTTTAAAATGGAAATGAATGACTATCCTGCACACCAGGTAAGATGCACCGAAAAAGAAGCTGAATGGTACTTTTTAAGAAGCCCAAGAACAGGCCGGGCTTGTTTTAGTAAAGATGCTCCAAAGATTTACGATAATTCCGGCTCGAGATATAAACCCGGCGAAATCGTTTACCTGAAGGAGCCATATCATTATGAAGGTGATTTTGATGACAAACCAATTGTCGTTTATAAATTTAATAATGATATCGCGGGTGGCAGAACATGGAAAAATAAGCTCTTTATGCCAGCCAAATATGCCAGATATTTCATCAGGATAAAGGGGGTGAAGGTGGAAAGACTTCAGGATATATCGCATGAGGATTGTATTGCTGAAGGGATTAAGAATATGGTAGTCATAGACCAGGAATTTGACGTTCCGGTCCAAGGCTATCAAAATTATCTTGGTAATCATTATTTTGTAACTGGCGATAATGAACTAAGCCCTGCACAGCGATCCTATAAATCTTTGTGGATAAAAATCAATGGTAAGGACAGCTGGGATAAAAATCCCTGGGTATTTGCCTATACATTCGAATTAACCGAAAAGCCAACAATTAATAGCTAAAAGCCAACGGATGATATGATCCCCGACGAAACCAAAAACAAGATCCTCGATGCCGCCAACCTGGTGGAAGTGGCAGGCGACCTTTTTACATTGCAAAAAGCAGGCAAGTCATATTACACCGCTTGCCCTAAGTGTGGAAAAACAGGCAAAGGAAAGGGACTGATCATTACTCCCGGTTCCAATTCGAAACCGGCAATTTACAAATGCTTTTCCTGCGACTTCGGAGGAACATCGGCGGTTAACCTGCTGATGGAGACCCAGGGTAAATCCTATCCGGAAGCGCTCGAATGGCTGTCCGGAAAATATAATATCATCATCGAGGAACAAACAACCCGGAGAGGTTCACAGCGAAAGACAAGAACCTGCGAAAAATCATTTTGCGACAAGCAGCTCGAGGATAGCGGTTTGCTTCAGGATGTGAAAATGACTCAGTGCGCCGAATATGTTGATGATAAAACAACCAGGATGGTTGATGTTTATGAACCCGGTACCCGCGACCAATTCGGCAGGATCATACCGGGTGACGACATGATCATCTGGTATTATGATCTTGAAGGAAAGCCCACCCTTTTCCGCAAACCGAAATCGCAGAAGTTTGAACATCTGTACAGGATCCGTTGGCAGATACCCGAGAACCATCCCGACAAAAACGGAAAGCCGATCAAGTACCAGAGTCCGTCCGGATCGGGGAGCCATCTTTATATCCCTCAGGTGATCCGCTCGATCTATAAAGACAAGCGGATCATCAAGCGCCTGTACATCCAGGAAGGCGAAAAGAAAGCTGAAAAGGCTTGCATCCACGGCATCCCATCTGTCGGAATTATGGGTATTCAGAACATTGCCCATGAAGGAAAGCTTCCGCACGACCTGCAGCTGATCGTTCAGACGTGTAAAGTGGAGGAAGTTGTGTTCGTCCTGGATGCTGACTGGGACCAGCTATCCTACCAGCTTAAATCCGGCGACCGGGTCGATCAGCGGCCCGCTAACTTTTTTTATGCGGTCCGTAATTTCAGGGATTATTTCAAAGCTTTTAACAACATCGGTATTTACCTTGAGCTTTATTTTGCGTACATCAAAGAAACCGATCAGAAAGATAAAGGCATCGATGATCTGCTAACCAATACCCTGAAAGGAAAGGAAATTGAATTGTCCAGGGATTTCGACCGGGTGGTAAATGACATCAAAGAAAAAGACGGCGCCGGCGACTACGTTCAGATCCACAAGATAACCACCCTTACCGATTACCAGATCATGCAGTTCTGGAGCATTGAGAACGCCAAATCTTTCCTGAAGAAGTACCGTGAAGATCTGATGGTTTATTTTCCCCGGGGAGAAGTGTTCAAGATCGGCAGGCTCGAATGGAGGTACGATGAAGAGAAGAAAGATTTTCAGCCGGCTCAGCCCCTCACTCCTGATGAGCAGTACTGGGAGGAAATTACCTGGGACGATAACCGAGGCCAGGAAAAGAAGAAGCTTCAGTTCGACTATGTCAACCTGAAAAACTTCCTCCGGAACCGTGGTTTCGGAAGGATCATGATGGCCAACGGAAAATACCTGTTTGCCCGTACGGCCGGAAAGGTGATTCAGAATGTTGACGCCGGCGAAGTAAAGGATTTTGTGGTTGAATTTACCGAAGAAATTGCACCCAAGGACGTTCAGAATATGATCCTGAGGGGAGGACGTATGTACCTTGGACCGGACTCCCTTGGCAACATGGCAAAAATGTCGCCCGTGTTCACCATACCCGACCGGGATCACCAGTCGATTTTTTTTAAAGACAAGTACTGGGAGATATCTGCAGATAAAATTGAAGAGAAGCCGTTGAACCAGCTTTCAAATTTTATATGGTCGGATAAGATCATTGATTTTGATGCCGGCCTTGTAAGCAAAGAACTGATCACCGTAAAGCAGTTTACCGAAGATGACCTGGCTAAAGTTGAAAAGGACATGCAAAAGGAAGCCAGGCACTATGTTGGCCAGTTTGAAATCAATCTTACAGAGGATGGCAAAGCCTGTGATTTTCTTGTTTTCCTGCTAAATACATCCGAGTTTGCCTGGAGGAAAATGATTGATGCCAGATCGCGGAAGCTGAAGCAGGATGAACGCACGCTGGATGAAAAGTTCGAAACCTGTATGCATCTGCTGAGCAAGCTCACAGCCATCGGGTACCTACTGCATGACTATCATAACAAAAGCATAGCCAAGGCGGTGATCGCCATGGACGGAAAAATGTCGGAGGTGGGGCAGAGCAATGGCCGGACCGGTAAATCGATCCTGGGGAATTATATCGGCAACATCATACCACAGGTGTATATCGGATCGAAGCAAAAGAAACTTACAGAGGATCCATTCCTTTTTGAAGGCGTAACTGAAAAGACCAGGAATGTATTTTTCGATGACGTAAGGGCGAACATCGATATCGAATTCTTTTACCCTCACATTACGGGTAAGTTTGCCGTAAGGCCGTTGGGTGAGAAACGGTTCATCCTTCCCGATAACAGCAAGCCCAAGCTGATCTTTACAACTAACCACGGAATAAACGATGCCGGAGGATCCCTGAGGGACCGGGTTTTTTTACTGGCTTTCTCCGATTTTTACAGTGAACATCACAAACCGGTTGATGATTTCGGGGTAAATTTTTTCGATGAATGGGATCACCGGCAGTGGAACCTGGCTTACAACCTGGCAGCCACCTGCCTGAAGCTCTATTTTAAATACGGCCTGGTTAAGGCCCCGATGAAGCGCCTCGAAATGCGTAATCTCCGGCAGGTAATGGGTGAAAACTTCCTGCTCTGGGCAGATGAATACTTCTGCCTGCCACAAAACTTGAATGCTGCCATCCCGCGCCAGGAGATATGGGACAACTATATGGATAAGGTCCAGTCGGCCCGGAGGTACGAAACGCCCAATGCATTCAAAAAGAAGGTTAAGGCCTATTGTGAGTTCAGGGAATATACTTTTAATCCGCACCTGTACGATAAGGATGGTGTTCCGCTCCGCTTCGATAAGCATGGCAAGGCCATCGAGGATGATAAGTCAGGAGGAGTGGAATATTTTACAATCGCTAACGATGATTACCATAAATAATTTTTAATCATGGGATTAATCCAGGAAGCAATAAGCATCGGCAAAAAGGAGAGCGCGAAACCGGTCCAGGACAAAAATGGATTGTGGTATTACTCGGAACAACCCGAAGGAACCAGGCTGGCCACCATGAATGATATCAGCGCCGGAGTTTTTAAACCAAAAACCCCATTCCTGGTCCATTCCTATTATTCTGAAAAGTTTGAATGCTACAGAAGCTCTGGAAGGATAAGTGAATTACTGATTGAGTTTATAAAGGGTGACAGGGTTTATTGTTTGAAAGCTAACGAAGAGCTAAAACCCGTTTTTTTTATGGGTTTTAGCGGGAGTTAGCGGATTTTCATTTTAAAGCTCTGTATTGAACGCAGGGCTTTTTTGGTATTATACCCTTCTCTCATTACGATCTCAATTCCCATTCAGCCTGGCGAAGCCAGTAATTAAATACATGAAAGAAACCGACGCGAAAGCGGAGGGAGCTTTCATACCTTATCATCTTTCCCCTAAGGCTTGCATTTTTCCGCGCCCCCTTTTTTTCCATAATATAAAATGGAACAATAGTACAGTTTTTAAAAAGTTCACAATCACCTATATATATACTATATTATTTATTTTATCCTCTTTTTTTACAAAATTGACTTCTTAAAAATATAGATAAAAAACAGTACAATCGTACAGAGCAATATAAATAATTAATTATCAGGCATTTTAAGCGCACTATTAAAACTGAACGGGTTTGTACAATCGTACACTTTTGCACGGTTTTCGAAAAAGTGATCTGGAAAATGATAAAACAGTGCAAAAAACACTGTTTTGCACAGAAAAAGAGTACGGAGTAAATTAATTGTGATTCAATTAATTATATGCTCAAAACCGGCCTCCGTACGGTCGTACACTTTTTTTGTAAGTTTTGCGGTAAGTCACCCAGGCAATTAAAATGAACACAAAACTGAAATAAAAATTAAGTTTTAGTTGCAGGTTAATGCAATAAAAGTGGAATAATGTTGAATAAAAAGTCAAATAAATTTGACAATGTCAAATAAATTTGACGATATTCGCAGATTATGAAATGGATTAAAGACCAGCTCATTTATCTTCTTAACCTCATTTCATTCGAAATGTGTAAGTGGAAAGCCAACAGGCTTCATTATCTCACCGGAAAACGGTATTTTGTCATACCGAAAAGCAAATACAGGCTTACTTGTGTAAACAACACCTATATAAAAAAATACAATTATGCAGCCGTCAAATTGCATTATAAGCCTATAACCATATTTGATCTTATCCGCGACTGCTATTATTGCATGTCCGCAGGCACAACAGGAAACAGAAAAAAAATTAAAAATGTCAGACCAGTTCACAGTCGGTATTAACCTCAAACCTTATGTTGCCAAGCACCTGGTTAACAGGTTCGGTGATCCGGTTGATCTATATTGCCCTGAAGGTAAAGATTTAATGGACTTCATTAAAACATGCCTAAAGAGACCAAAAAATCACAACGATTCAAAAATTAATCTTAAAAACCTCCCGATCGAATGCCGGGTTATTATCTCTCAACATGACTTTTATACCCATGGATGGATGATCAGCAAAACACACATATTAATGGTCAACAACAGGGTAGAAAGTTCTGTTAAAGCGCTCTCGAGGAATTATATTTTTATTATGAAAAGCATGGGTATCCCGATAAATACGGCTATCCGCGATTTTCAGAAGGAGTACAACCTTCCGGAAGAAGTTTTCCCGTATGATACAATTTATAAGGACTTTCAAAGAAATACTATATATCTAAAAGATAATACATTAACTGACTATTTGAGAAAATTTCGAAAAATATTAGTAACGAATCTGTCGGAAAACCGACAGTTTATATAATTAAAACCATGGGAACAACAACATCACCATTCGATAATATGGGAGGAATCCAAAAAATATACCCGATTCCCGTTTCAATCATTGATGCATTTGATGATGTGTATAATGCAGAAATCAATAATTTTACAATACTTGAAGGATTGAATTATGATTTTCTTTATGTCATTAAAGATATGATAAAATTCAGCCAGGAAAAAAAAGAAAGCGCCGATGGTACATATTACGAAACCAGGCTTGAAGTATTTACGCCCACAGACCGTATTGAACTTCAAAGGCTTGTAAATACGTTTGAAACAACTCATTATATTGTCGTTTATCAGGACAACAATGGGTATTATAAAGTAATAGGAACGCCCGACGAACCACTGAATATAGAAGCTGATCTCGATTCGGGACAGATAGAGTCTGGTTTAAACGGCTATAAAATCACATTTCAGCGAAAATTAAGGAGTCGTTCGCCATTTATCGAAGCATTACCGGAGGCTCCATTACCAACCTGATTGATTGCCTTTTACGTTTTATTGTCCTTTTGTAAACCTACAGTGTGTGGTAATATTGCGTTTTTAAAGGACGCAAAATGGTCGGTCTTATTCAGGAGGTTGTTAATGGTTATTGGCATATTAACAAGGCTTATGCAGAAACGGCAAAGCCTTTAATCATCAATCTTCTTCAAGGAAAGCTTAAAGAGGCTGATTTTTCAAAAGCCAGGCAACAACTACGGCCGGATTATTTTACTCTTCACAATAACGTTTATCAGGTTATGCCTGCACCTGAGGATGACCAGAAAAAACTTACGCCTGAGAATGCTCCTCCGGATTCAATCGGTCTCATAAAAATATATGGAATCATTACTTATAATGACCAGTTTTGCGGTCCAGCGGGCGCTGAAACTATTTCCGATCTAATAACAAGGATGTCGAATAATGAAAATATCAATACAATTATTCTTCAGATCAGATCAGAAGGTGGAGAGGTATATGCAAGTGAAAAAATAGTCGACACAATTCATTCCGTTGAAAAGCCGGTTATCGGATTCGTACAGAATTATGCTTTTTCTGCTGCAAACAGAATATTAGTGGCCTGTGATTGGTGCGCTGCTAATTCTAATCTGGCCATGCTTGGAAGCCTTGGAACCTATACAACAATCTATGACGATGAAGAATACTGGAAAGCCATGGGTATTATATTTAGGGACATTTACGCTGATAAATCAAAAGATAAAAATCAGGAATATCTTCAGGCAATAAAAGGCAATGTTGAGCTTTTAAAGACTAAGGTAAATACATTCAATGAAGCTTTCCTGCAGGGGATATCCATGGACCGCGCTGAAAAATTAACAGCGGCGGAAACCGTGTGGGGTACAGGTAAAACATGGTTCGCTCAGGATCCTCTCAGCTTTGGAATGATCGACGAAATCGCTTCTCTTTCTGATATTATTAAATCACTTCAAAATTCTTTTTAAAATCAAATAATAACATGTTTATCACAAAAGAAAAATTCGACGCTCTTCAGACCGCTCATGACAACCTGGTTGCCGAACGGAAGCAAATTACTGAAGCCCTTGCTCTGAAGGAAGAGGCTAAAACCGAAGAAGTTTTGACGGCCATCGAAAATGCCGGCAGTGAAGCTGTGGCAGAAGCCGAACAGAAGATAAAGGATGCCGAATCAAAACTGAAAACCGCTCAGGATGCTCTTGCAAAGGTTAACGGGTCACTGGATGAGCTGGGAGCCACTGTTAAGGAAGCTAAGGATACGACCGCTAAAATAGAAGCCGTAAGGATTTTGCTGGCTGCAAAACCAGGAACAAGTACCACTTCCGTCACAGCGAAAGATTCAGATCCCAAACTGAACGAAATTGATCAGGAAACGATTGATAATCTGCCCCATAACAGGGAGTTTGATTCCAATCAATTGTAATAACTTAACTAAATCAGCAAGAATTTAAAACAATAATTTAAACTAATATGAAAAAATTCAGATTTATAGCAATGATTCTTTTAGGGATCATTGTTGTCTTTAGTTCCGGGTTGGTGGACGCAAGTTCCATTATTAACTTTCACGATTGGATTAAGCCTGCCGATGGTATACAAATCGGCATGGCGCTTACGGTAGCCGATGTTGTAACCGAGTACGGTGCTTATTATGAAAAGGCAAGCCAAAACAAAAACAGGATTTTGAAAATGTTGCTTCAACCGGAGATTACTGCGGGTTTTATGACCGCAATCAAGACGGATGATACCATTTTTAAACTTGCAAACGGAACGGTAAATGACCTGGTACAACCTTTTCAAAAAGCATTTACTGAAAAAGGAACTGTAACCTTTAAGCCTATGCCGGTTCAATTATTCCATATTAAAACTGACTTCACAGTTTATCCGGATGATATTGAAGCAACATGGCTAGGGTTTCTTGCTTCCAATGATCTCCCAAGAAAGGACTGGCCTCTTATCAGGTTCCTTTGGGAAGATTATTTGCTTCCAAAGATTAAGGATAACATGGAACTGAAGGAGATTTACAAGGGTGTATATGCCTCACCGACTCCTAATGTCGCCGGAGCAACAGGTACATCTATGGATGGACTTCAAAAGCTTATACAGGATGGAGTTGATGCAGGAACAATCAATTCAATAGCGTTGGATCCATTTTCAAGCTCGAATGCCTTTGACCAAATTGAAGAATTTGTTGATGGTATTGCCGAATTATATCAGGGAGTAAAAATGAATATATTCTGTGATCCGGTCATATATAAATATTACATGCGCGACAAACGGTCACAGGGCTTTTATCAAAAATTCTCCGAAAAGGATATTGATAATGGCATTGACTTTACTCCTCAATCAATGGTTTCACTTCCTTCAATGAGCGGAAGTGGCGAAATATTTGCCACACCTAAAGAAAACCTTTTATGGATTACTAAAAAGGATATTAATAAAACCAGGTTTGAACTTCAGGGTGTCGATCGCCAGGTAAAACTCTTAACCGACTGGTGGGAAGGTGTTGGTTTTGGTATCAATGAAGTCGTTTGGACTAATATTGCAGCTCAGTCCTAATAATAACTTTAAATCGAAATGCGATGAAAACAGTTAAAATAATTTCTCTTGTTTTATTCTCGGCAATCATTTCCATATTGTTTGCCGATGGAACCGGGTTACCCATGCTTGCAGTTATGGCCTTTGTTGTACCCGGGCTTTACCTTGCTGCAAAATATACGCCGCGCGAATCACTCGGATATGACCTTATGAGTATGGATGATGTTGCTCCGCTCGATAATATGGGCGGAGTTCAGCATACCGGATATATTGCATTGGCAGACGACATCGATACGTGGCCAACTATTCCATCCAGCTCAACATCTATGGATAGCATTCAGCAATTGACAGGATCGTTGGTAATGAAATCAGGTAAAACATTTTTTCCATTCAAGATGGAGGTGGATAAATGTTCGATATCATCTGAAGATGTAGGTAATAAAGGTGGTATCTGCCAAAAATATATCCTGAAGTTTTTTAGGGGCGATATGGCAGCACGTATCAGAGGCTTTGTACGTGCCACAAATAACCAGGAATTGGTTTTTGTCATTCCCGACGCCCAGGGCAGAATGAACTGGATGGGATCGCAGGCTTATCCGATGCGTAAGGTATCCGGAGGATCGGCAGGATCGGGAGAAGGTCCTGAAGGAGAAAGCGGCGCAACAATGAGCTTTGAAAGTTATGGCAACGGGCCTATTCCAATTCTTCCCGGAACAATAGCAATCCCATTACCAGCTGACAGCTAATGAAAACGAAATGGTTTAAATATTTCAGGATTAAGGATGGTTTTTCGTCAAGGTTTGCCGTTGCCGGTCACCAGGGAATAGTTGACCTTAATAATGAAAACCTTCAGATCGAAATCGTCAAGGCGCTCTATGATCAGGGAGTTCAAAATATTGAACTCACCGATGAAGGAATCAAGAAATATAAGCCTCATTTGATTATTTCAAAGCCCGCGGCGCCCAAACACAAAACGATTCCGCAAAAGAAAGTCAAATCATAATTCTTCTCAATCCATATCGATTTTAAAACCCCGCTTCTTGCGGGGTTTTTTTGTCCTTTTTTGTGACAATTGTCTTTTTTTATTTTGAAATATGAATTTCAAAATTTATTATTTCACCCCTTACAGCCTCGAAAAAAATCTCGGAGAAGCATACAATCATTATATGAGCCTGATCAGGCGCGATCAGGATTGGTGTTGTTTACTCGATGGCGACACAATGTTTCTTGCCCCCAACTGGGGCGCCCAGCTTCATTACATTGTTTCGCTCTATCCCGATACAGGGATGTTTACATGTATGACCAATCGTGTCGGAACCCTTAAACAGCGAAAGGATGGTATTATGTCGGCTAATGGCGATATGGGTTATCACAGGCGTATAGCTTGCCGCCTTCAGCAAAATCATTATTATGATATCGAACCGCTTAATCAGCATTGTTCAGGCCTTATGATGATGGTTCGGAAAAAAACATGGAAACAGGTTAAATTCAGCGATGGGTTGCTTGGCGTTGACTTTCAATATTGTGATGATCTGATTGCGAAGGGCTATGATATAAAATTAATGAAGGGAGTTTACTTGATGCATTACTATCGTTTTTTAGAGGGTTCAAAATCTAAAAAACATTTAATGTGAATCCTCTGATCAACATACTTATAAGGACCAGTAATCGCCCTAAATACTTTTATAGGTGCATTGAAAGCATTAAAAGCCAGTTTTATCAAAATTATCGCATCATTGTAAGCGCTGACGATTTGAAAACACAGAATTATGTTCGTAACTATGATGTAGAACATATTTTGGTTAACAAACTTAAACCTACTCCGCAATGCAGCTTCCCGTATAATTTATACCTGAATTGCCTTTGCGAACTTGTTGATGACGGATTCATCTTAATCCTCGATGATGATGATCACCTGGCTGATGATCAATGCCTCGTGGACATTTCAAAGAAGCTTACAAATCCGGAAGCCCTTTTAATATGCAAAATGATTTGGCCTAACGGGAGAATTATTCCATCAGATGATTATTGGAAAAAGCTTCCTGTAAGAGGACAAATCGGAATGCCTTGTTTTATTTTTCATCATTCGCTCACCGGTAATCTTTCTTTTGATGGAGAAAAAGCCGCCGATATTAGGTTTTTTCACAAATTATTTGAATTAATTCCAAATAAAATATGGTTTGACAGGATTATTGTAAAAACAGGAAATACAGGACTCCATGGCCGATGTGTAGATTTCGGTTCTTAGTGTCCTTTTTTTAACAATTGCCTTGATTTATTTTTGAATTTCTTTAAAAATTAACTTATAAGTAAATTATCATGGAAACAATTAATAATGAAATTTCAGCCTGGTTAAAAAAGCGCGATTACCAGTTAGGTCTTTTACTTTTATCGAAGTATTCAAAAAACAAAACCATCGTCCGAATCCTGTCTATGAACCCAAACAAATCAAAAGCAGATAAGCTGCTTTATGAGTTGTTAAAGCTATCCGGCCGGAGTAATGAATATCTTTCGCTTTCGAAGATAATACCCGTTGAAAACAAGCCCGCTCCTGCTGTGCCTGGTAAAGTAAAAGCCGAACCAAAAAAACCGGTTCAAAAAAAAGAGGCTAAAAAAGTTATAGCAGTAGCCGGAATCAAAGTAACTTTTAATAAGTTGCCCCTGATCATCCAGGAGATAATAAAACAAAGGGGAAGGTTATACCGCGACCGTGAAATTCTCCATGAAAAACTTACTGCCACTGGTGAAAAAAATACTCCTGAAAATATTGTTTTGCGCGCTATGCTCGGTGATAAAATTGAGCATATTGCGCAGCGCATCGACGCTATTTATAGTGCCCTTGAGCATTATGAAAAAAATAAAACCCTTCCCGGGGAGGATTTTCTTAACTGGGACATAAACCCTACCAAACAAAAAACCAATTTTCCGGATTATTCGAAAATGAACGACATAGATCTGAAAAACCGGTTGACAAACCTGAGATCGTACCTTACCAAGGATTTAAACAAGCTTAAGTATAACAGCGTTTCAGCCAAACAAAATGAGGATCCGATGCCGGCAGGACCAAAACGCGACGCGCTTGAAAAAAAAGTCGCAACCAGGAAAGAGGAAATCGAAGAGTTAACAAGGATATTAGAAAATCGTGCTGGTAAATCTAAAGGAAATAAAAAATAAAGCCGGGCAGGAACCGCCCGATCACACTGTAGAAACAATCAACCAGGCATCGGTTCAATCTGATTTTGTCGGATTTGCTGATCAAAGCCTGAAAAAACACATTGGAAAACTACAGTACGATCGGGCTATTCATTTTATAACCTCGGGTCGATTCTCAATGCATGATTTGCTTTTATATATTCTGAACCAAACAGGCCCGGCTGATGTCCTTGTAAGTACCTGGTCAATATCGGAGCTCGCCATCCGGCAGATTGTGCAAAAGCATACCGAAGGACTGATCCGGACCGTCCGGTTCCTGATCGACCCCAGGGTAAAGGTCCGTAATCCAAAACCGCTGCAAATGCTTGCAGCCAATTTCGATTACAAACTGAAAGCATGCCACGCCAAGGTAACACTTATCTGGAATGATTCATGGAATATTTCAGTCGTGGCCAGCGCCAATTTAACGAACAATCCCAGAATCGAAAGGGGAATTATTTTTCCATTCAGGGATATTTTTGAATTCGATCATAGCTGGATAAACAATGAAATTAACTCCTGAACAAATAGAAACTATAAGCTTAATGGCTGAAGTGTATTTTACACCCAGGATATTGCTATCAATATTGAAGTCGATGTAGATGAATTTGTTCAGGAAGTAAATATCAAAGGAAGTGAAGCCTGGAAAGCATACACTTCCGGAAAGATCAGGGGTGATTTCAAGTTAAGGACCGGAATAATGACAGCTGCCGAACACGGCAGTCATCCGGCCCAGCAATTAATGCTAAAGATAAAAGAAGATTCATAAGTTCAATCCCAAATAAATGCCTAAGCCTGCATTAAGAGATATTGCCTACGAAAAGATTCTTGATCATCTTTTATCTCCTGAAACAAGCCAGCTTGCTCCGCAATACCAGGAGATACTCGAGCGATGGAAAAAAGCGGATGACCTTCTAGATAAGTATCCGAATCTGAAGGATGCCGTAAAGCTTTTTAAAGCCAAATATCCTGAGTTATCGGACTCACAGGTTTACAATGATTTTCAGAATGCAAAAAAACTCTGGAACAATTACAAAGGAATTGATAAGGATTGGTTGCGGCGCTGGCTTGTCAATGATATTTTTAAACTTATCGAAGCTGCCAAGAAATGGGGTACGAAAGGATTCAAAGCCTGGAACGCTGCACATGCGAACCTGATCAAAGCCACCGGCCTCGATCAGAAGGAAATCGAGCAGCTGGATCCGGAGATCCTGCAGCAACATAATTTTTATACTGTCATTAATATCGATGGGAAACCTGTCAAGGCTGATTTCAGCGTTTTCCAATCTCTTCCCGAGGCAACCCGGAAACAACTAGCCGATGCAATCTTTACCCGTCCTATGACCGAGGACGCGGCCATTGAACTATTGAAAGATGGCGAATAAATTTGTCAATTACAATCCCGGGCAATTACCCTGTGTCATCCTTAATCCTAAGTCGGAAATATCAATTGCTGGCCGTGGATTCGGTAAAAGCGCAATCATTGGCCATGATATTCATCTTACCAATACGCTCATGCCCCGGTCGGTTACATCCATCACAGGTAAAACTTATGGTCAGCTTCTTACCAGGACATTGCCAAGCACACTCAAATTCATGGAAGAATACTTCGGTTATGTGAAGGACATTCATTATGTAATCAACCGAAAACCGCCATCCAATTTTAAAGATCCCTATGAAAAGATTCTCAAGTATGATAATTTCATAAGTTTCATAAATGGTGCTGGCTATTTAATGCTCAGCCAGGATCGCACTGGATCATCAAGAGGACCGAACACCGATCGGGAAATCATCGATGAAGCTCTAACCATTAATAAAGAAATGTATGATCAGGAGGTATCCCCTACAAACCGAGGTAATCTTGATAAGTGGGGCCCAAAATCTCCGGCACCGGTGGCCAGGCATCACGGTTTTCATTATGTTTCATCCATGCCATTTTCTGCTGAGCAAAAATGGCTGCTCGATTTTGGCAATTATTACCAGGAAGAAGCAGGAATCCGATTATTTGAAACCTGGAACCGCATTGTTAAAATGCAGCTCGACCTGCTTGAGATTACTGATCCCAGAGAATTCGCAAATCACTGGAATGAAATTGCCAGGGTAAAAAAGCAAATAACCCCGTTTGTCTCCAAACAGGGCATATTATTTACACTTTCCAATGCTTTTGATAATCTTGATAATGTAGGCTTATCCTACATTAAAAGGGAATACAATAAGCTGACCAGGCTGATCTTCATGATTGAGATCATGAACTGGATCCCGGATAAGGTTGAGGACTGTTATTACAATCTGGATCCCGATCGGCATGTGTATTATGATGCTTATGAAGAGGGGTATCTTCGGGATCTTGCCGAAAATACCAATTACGATTTCAAGAGGCTTTCCATTCCGGTTAGTCAGATGTGCAGCGATGTGGATCATAATGCTCCTATCGAGGTCGTATTTGACTGGGGAAGTAATATCTCCTATATGTTTTCATGTCAGGAGAACAAAAGAGTGGAGCGCGAAGGATCATTCAATTTTCTCAATGAATTCTTTGTGAAGCCTGAGCGCGGTACTGTCATGATCGATGCGTTGATTGATGAGTTCTGTAAATACTATAATGACCACAATGATAAGTGTGTGTTCTATTGGCGAGATAAGTATGGTGATGAGAAGCTGGCTAACTCATCCGAGACATATAATCAACAGGCTATTGGCAGGCTTCGACAGCGCGGTTGGACCGTAGATGTTCAGGAATACAGAGGCAAAGAGCCGCCTCATCATGATAAGTATTTGCTTTGGGGCAATATTCTCAAGGAAAACAATCCCAGATTCATTAAGGTCCGTATCAACGGAAACAACTGCAAGTACTTTCTCATTGCAGCCAAGAATACCCGGGTAATAGAAAAGGATAATAAATTCAAGAAGGATAAGTCCAGTGAATCCAGTGATGTTATTCCTCCGGAGGAAGCAACGCATTCAACCGATGCGGCTGATAAAATCATCTGGTATAAATACCACAAACAAAGCAAATCATCCAGCTCATTCGTTCCTGCTCGCTATTAAGCGGTATCGCCCCTGGCGATGATATTAAGGATTGCCCTATACCCCTCACACATAAGCACTGCCCCATTCCACGCACATAAGGACGCCCCCCCGCCGTTTCATATTTCCTAAAAAAAGAAAAAAAGACAATTGCATTTTGGATAGGGCAAGGCTTGTTAATAAGAAGAGACAAACGGACTAAGATTTTGAAAAAAAATCTTAGTCGCCTGAAAACCTTTGAAGTACAAATAAATAAACTGGAAAATACATGACGTGAATTTATATTTAGTCTAAATAAGCAATTGTTTAAATGAATTAGGTTGAATGATTGTGATTGTGGTTGAAAAAAATGGTCAAAAAAAAATTATAAACTATGTGGAGAAAGGCTATTAATTCTGAACGGGAAATTTAAACCAATATCTCCGAAAGGCTTATGAATAAAGAAAAATAAATTTGCACAATAAAAATAAATGTTGTATTTTTATTTCAGTTTCAAGGCTGTAACCTTGAGGCCGCAATTAAAAAAAGTTACTTATTAAAATTTAAAGAGATGAAAACAAAAAAATCTGATTCCGCACAGACGGAAGAAAACAACACATCCGAAAATTTGACGGCAGTACAACCAACCGTCGAGGAATTACAACAAAAAGTTGAGGAACTCACAGCCAGGTTAAACCGGGAGCCGAGAAGTTTTGAGGAACAAATCAGGTATTTTCAGGAGAAAAAACAGAAAATTGATGATCTGGATATGTTCAACTATACCCGGACAACATTAACCGAAGCCCATGAAAAAACAAAGAATCTGGCAGATACTAGTGATTTTGAAAATTCAGAATTTAGAATCACGTTAACCAACGGAGCTGCCAAATATAGTGAAGGAACAAAATTATTTTCACTTTCAAATCCTGTGATTATTCAAAATTGTATTGCTTTCATCATTGATGCAATCAATGTTAAGATCATGGAATTGGAAGCTGAAATAAGCGAGTAATAAAAAAGCGGGGGGACATCTGTAAATGTTTACCCCCGCAATAAAATTTAAAGAGACACCAAAATTATGAATAATTCCATAAATGCAAAACAACGCCGGATAAAGGTTAATTCATTTTTAACTGATCCGGTGATCAGGAGGGATCGAAAAATTTATCCTTCATTAATTATTAAAGGCAAATGGTTACAGGAAATCGGATTTAAACCCGGTGACCTGGTGACCATAACCGAAGAAACAAACAGAGTAATAATTTCAAAATAAAAAAGCTATGAACGAGAAAATAAGACAGAAAAGGCTTGTGTTATCAAACCTAAGCCATCAGGCAAAGGAGATCAGGGAGGAGTTAGTTAAACGGGCAATTAAAGCCGGGGACAATGCCAGCGCCCTGAGCGCAGCCGGCAGAACATTGAACAGCATTATCATTGAGTTTTTTTATAAGAAAAACGGACATAGTGAATTTAAAACTTTCAACCAGTGGAAGGAAACCGGCGCAAATATAAGGAGAGGAGAGAAAGGTTTTATTATCTGGGGCAGGCCTCTGGGAGTTATCAAGGCAGAGGAAGGAGAACCGGCAACCAAGGAGGAGGCAAAGTATTTTCCAATCTCTCATTTATTCAGTAATATGCAGGTAGATTAATTTACCCAGGCTGAAAGGCAAGCTGCTTATATGCGGCGGGCCTGCGGCGCTTAAATAGGTATTCCGTGCAGTCCGGCAAGTAGCCGGAATTTTTTTTGCAAAAAAATAGCTCCTATCGTCGCCAGCACTCTATCGGACTTTACTTGATTAAATCCTAACGGATTGGATACCGTGCCAAACTATCATTATTTTGAATAAATATTTTACATTTTAACAAAATAAATATTGAAAATAATTTGCACAGGTTAAATAAATAACCCATCTTTGTAACACAAATATTTTAAAATTTAAAGAGATGAATGCACATTTAATTATCAGCACGGAGTACAGAATGAATCAACCCTCAGTTTTTATTTTCACTGAAGGTAAATATTATGGATGTTTAATTTATCCAAGAGGCAGGAACTATCCTCAAGATATTAATTACTGGAATAATGCCATTTGCTCAGATAGCGGAAGGTATTTCAGTGTGAATGAAGTTGATTATTCTAAAGATGAGTTTGAAAGAATCTGTGAATTACAGAATGTTATAACATCAAACGAAGCTCAATTAAAATCGTATCCTGGCTGGGAAAAAGGACCTGAATACACAAGTAAAAAAAGTAAAGAATACAAAGAGTATTTATCCTGGTCTGAAAAAAAGCAACTTGAAATTAATGAAATTTTGAAACATAATAACCCCATTGACAGGATTATTTATGCTGCTCAAAAGGAATTACGTCAAATTTTATTGAGCAAGTCAAATGAGAACTAAATGCTACAGCGTGAGGCTTCACAGCCTCACGCATATTTCCGATAAATGCTATAAAGCAACCGCCTTCGACGGCAGTGAGGATCTGATCCCAGCCAGCCAGGTTTATGGACGCGATTATGATGTTCAGAAATCTGATGCATGGTGGATCTCCGCATGGATTCTTGAAAAGAAAAATATCCAGTACTCTGATAAAAAAGAAGCATGGTTCGACCAGGATACCAGGAGGATGCTTCCTACTTATCATATTGAAAAGCATATTCCTAATAAAGTTGAAGCCATAAAAACAGAACCCGATGCAAGCCTTGTTAGATAATCAATTGACGGCTATTGAAAAGCTACAGCAATATAAAGTCGGAGCGCTTTTCATGGAGCCAGGTACCGGGAAAACAAGGGCTGCGTATGAGCTTATAAGATCGGTTCACGAATGCGATTACATTCTCTGGCTTACGCCATTTCAAACTAAAGGAAATCTTTTTACGGAATTAAAACATTGCGATGAAGAGACTAATTTTTTTTTAGATAAATGTGAAATTGTAGGAATTGAAACGCTTTCTTTATCTGACAGTACTTACCTGAAGTTGACGGATAGCCTTTCAAAAGCATCGTGCCCGTTCATAGTCGTGGATGAAAGCCTGAAGATAAAGAACTGGGACGCGATCAGGACGAAGCGTATCATTGAGCTTGGCAAATTAGCGCAATACAAGCTGGTTTTGAATGGTACTCCTATAAGCCGAAATTTGCTTGATGTTTGGGCACAGATGGAATTTTTAAGCTCGAAGATCCTCGGCATGTGTTTGGCTGAGTTTAAGAATACTTTTTGCGAATATATCAAGGTAACCAAGCGGATCGGACATCGGCAATGGACCCGGGAGTTTATAAAGAAGTATCACAATGTAGATTACCTTTACAGTCTGATAGGGCACTATGTGTATGAATGTGACCTGCAATTAGAAATCGGAAAGCAGTACCTTGATCTGGAGTATCACATTGATGAAGATACGAAGAAGGAATACTATTTCATTAAAGAAAAGTACCTGGATAACGAGAAGCTGATGGCAATGAATAACAACATTTTTCTTGAACTTACTCAGAAAATGCAGCACTTGTACTGCTGCACAGAAGATAAATTTACACAGGTGAATCAAATTATCAGGGATATTCCAAAAGAAAAGTGTCTAATCTATTGCAAGTATATTGTAAGCCGTCAGGAATGTGAGAAACGTTTTACAGGTGTCAGGATCATGAGTTATGGTATGCACAGCTTCGGGCTGAACTTGCAGGATTATAATGTGATCATCTTTTTTGACAAGACTTTCGATTATGCACAGCGCCTGCAGGCTGAGCGCCGGATATTCAGAACCGGACAAAAAGATACATGTTATTATTATGACCTGACCGGTGATGTTGGATTGGAAAGTCTTATTAATTCGAATATTGAAAAAAAAACAGACCTACTTGATTACTTTAAGAGGGTAGGAATGAAAGTAATGGAGGAACTATGAAGAAATATAACCGGGATAAGAATGTTTTTGAAGCTGCTGTTGAGCGATTTGATTATGTATATGCCAATTTCAGCAAGGTTTATGTTTCTTTTTCTGGTGGAAAAGATAGCGGTGTAATGCTCAATATGGCTATTAATGCTGCCAGAAAAGCCAATAAATTGCCTGTAAATGTCCTGATAATTGACCTTGAAGCCCAATATAAACATACAATTGATTATGTTTACAGAATGGCAAGCCTGCCGGAAGTAAATGCGTATTGGGTTTGTCTTCCGCTTCACCTTCGCAATGCAGTAAGCCAGTACCAACCTCATTGGTTGTGCTGGGACCCAGATAAGAAAGATGCCTGGACACGACATTTACCTAATCATCCGGGAGTGATTAGCGATGAGAGTTATTTCCCATTCTTCCGGCGCGGTATGGAGTTCGAAGAGTTTGTGCCTCTTTTCGGAAAGTGGTTTGCCGGTGATCAGGATGCTGCCTGCCTGGTGGGGATCAGGTCAGACGAAAGCCTGAACCGGTTCCGGACAATTGCCGTCCAGGAAAAGCAAATGTTTAGTGAAAAACGATGGAGTACAAAGGTGGATGATCATCTTTATAATTTCTATCCGATCTATGATTTCAGAACTGAAGATGTCTGGATAGCTAATGGCCGGATGAATTATGATTATAACAGGATTTATGACCTTATGTACATGGCTGGTTTAACAATCCACCAAATGAGACTATGCCAGCCTTATGGCGATGATCAGCGGAAAGGATTATATCTCTTTAAAATTATAGAACCTGAAACATGGCAGAAAGTAGTTAATAGGGTAGAGGGAGCAAATTTTGGCAACCGGTATGTTGATACTGATAAAACCGTTCTTGGAAATTTTAAAGTAAATCTTCCACCCGGCCATACTTATGAAAGCTATGCTAAATTCCTGCTTTCCACAATGCCTCCATATTTAGCAGAACACTACAAAAAGAAGATTGACCGATTCATGAGTTATTGGCGTGCAGCAGGTTTTGAGTACATTCCTGAAACTTCTGATTTAAAGATGGAAGCTGCAAAGAAAGCTCCAAGCTGGAGACGGATTTGCAAAGTATTACTCAAGAATGATTACTGGTGCAAAGGCTTATCCTTCAGCCAGACAAAGAAAGAAATGGAAAAACAAGTAGAATTAATAACCAAATACAGTGAATTATTATGAATTTGCCTGATTTACCTTTCGATGAAAAGGTTAAGATGTTTAATGAGATTACTCAACAGCTTTATGACTGGATAGGATTGAACCATCCTGCCCTTAATGTTCAGTTGGTTCCCGTTGATATGGTGAAAGGGAATGATTATAATCCCAATAAAGTAGCGCCCCCTGAAATGGAGTTGCTGAAACTATCTATTCGTAGGGATGGCATGACTATGCCGGTTGTAGTATCTTCTGAGGTTGAGAATGGATCATGGATTGTCGTTGATGGATTTCACCGGACCACCGTAGCAGCGTATTCCAAAGATGTCAGAGCAAGTCTGAAAGGATACTTACCTGTATCAAAGCTTGATAAGAATCTTGAGGAAAGAGTAACATCAACCGTCAGGCATAACCTTGCCAGGGGAACTCATCAGGTGGAGTTATCTTCGAAATTAGTTGTATTTTTGAAGAAACATAATTGGACGGATGCGCGTATTGGAAAAGAAATCGGGATGGACCCCGATGAAGTATTACGATTAAAACAAATAACAGGCCTTGCCGAGGCTTTTAAAGACAAAGAATTTTCAAAATCATGGGAGTAAATAAATTAGTTACACAGACAGCGAGGGAGGTTCTTGGGCAATTTCTCAAAAACAGAGCAGACGAATTAAAGATGTCACTTTATCATCTGGAGAAAACTACCGGGCTTCAGGGTAAGCAGATCAAGGCTGTCTTTACAGGATCGGAGAATTATACCATTGATTCATTGCTTCTGATCATTCACGCGTTGGACATGTATGTCTTTTTTGCCGAGAAAGAAGGAAAACATTTGGATAAGGATCACATCATTAAAAAGATGATTGAAAAGGATCCTTATAAAAAATGACGGCGAAAGCCTGTCTCTTTGAATTTTAGTTTGTAACCCTGCTTGTAATTGGGCGGGATTTTTTAATTTTACCGGATAAAATTATTGTTATGAAAAAACTTATAATTGTATTCTTACTTTTTATTGCATTTTATCAATCACAATCTCAAAAATTAGTTGAAGATGGCATTGATGAGTTTACTGGCGCCCACATTAAACGTACATCATGGAAAACAATTTGTGAAAACATGAGGATGGTTGTTTATTTCAGAATATCAAAAATCAATGAAGATTTATACTTTGATTTGAAGGCGATGAGTAATAATAGGGTATTTTCAATTAACCAGGGTGATTTGCTCATGTTTAAACTTGAAAATTCTGAAGTAATTGAGATGCCAAACGTTGAATTTGCCCTAACTTGCATTGTATGTGGATCAATAAGCATTAGCGGAAGTAAGACAGAGGGTATCAAAACTACTTATTCCATGACTAAGGAACAATTCAATAAGCTTAAAAATAATGTTTCAACAAAATTCAGGATTTATACCAGCATTGGTTACCTGGAAGATGATTTGAAAATTAATAATTATCAAAAAATAAAAGAGGCTTTAAGTTTAATTGAATAATTGTTATTTTTGCCTTAATCTCGAAAACGACTAAATGATACGTATTAATTTTCACCTAAATAGGGGAAACCCTGCAATGTCCTCCCGTTTACGCGGGACTGGTTTAGTCACCAGCGAGAACGTTGCAGGGTTTTTTCATTAGGAGAAATTGAAATGAATGAAATTACAAGAAGGATATTTAATTTTTTCCTTCAGCATTATGAACCGGCTCAAGACCCAGCGGGTTCTGATGAGCAGATGACTACCAACGAGATCAAAGAAAAGATTGATGAATTCTATGGGGAGAGTGATTGTACGATTACCGAACTGTTTGAGGCGCTGGAAGGGGCGGGGTTCGGGTACACGATAATTAATAATGAGTTTCGGTGGTTGTTGAAAGAAAAAACCGGCGAATAGCCGGTTTTTTTATGCCAAAATGGTGTCCTTTTTTTAAAAGCTTCGCTGAAGTATGTTTGTGTCCATGGATACGATCAAACTTCAGGTTGTTCTGGCGGATATGGAGGTAAAAAAACTTCCGGATGGCAAAATCAAAACTTTTTCAATTAAATATGTGCTGAAAAACGGCGAGCTTGTATTTATTCGCCGCGCAATGAAAACGGGGCTGAGGTTCAATATGTATTCTAAAATGATGAAGGGCGTTGTGGCTGTGGATGGGGATGGCAACTGGATAGGGCACCCGACACCGGTATGTATTTGGAAAATCATAGAATATAACGGATTCAAAGTTTCGATTTAATGTCAGATGTAATATTTAACGATAAGGGCGTGCCGCTGATTGGTTTCGGGCGCAGTTACCTGATGACAACCACCGGCGGGCCGTCTGTTAAAACCAGTAGCCCGGTTCAGCAGTCGGACAACCAGATTACTTTGAAGAATGATATCAAGGTAGTTCCCTGGGGATCGAACAATGATTTTCCGATAACGGTTGAGACTACTTTGGGTAAAGCCCCTGTTGCCTGGTCGGGTTTGAAATACAAGCTTCAGCTTTTCATGGGTCAGGGAATCTTCCCTTGCCGGGTGATAGGTTATGATGAAAAAGGTGAGGAAACGATTGAAATTGTGAAAGAAGCTGGGATTACGAATTTCATTCGTAGCCGGATGGTGAGAAGATATTTGCAGAATTCTTTCAGGGATGTTTTAAAGTTCGGGATCGCTTACCCGGAACTGATCTTTAACAGCGATGGCTCCAAAATCATTGGCATTAATGTGATTAATGCAAGACATTGCCGGTTTGCAGAGGCAGTAAAAGGTGTCATTGACACGTTGATTGTTTCGGAATATTTTACAGATCGTTCTGGACTTTCGACCGCGACCCCATCGGAAGATCAATACAAAACGCACCGGATTCTGGATTCATACGATCCGGATGCTGATCTTGAAAGATTGAGGCTTGGGCGCAAAATTGCCGGTAAAAACTTTGTTTATCCTATCGGAAATTATTTTTCAAACAACGATTATTATCCTTCGCCGGACTGGATGACGGCTTATAATGCGGGGTGGTTTGAAATTTCGGCAAAGGTGCCTGAGTTCCTGAAGAAAGTTTATGTAAACCAAATTACTTGGCTTTGGCATGTGAAGATTCCGTATGCTTACTGGGAAAAGAAATATCCAACGAATGAATATAGGGATAAAAAAGCAAGAGAAGACCTCATTCAGGCTGATATGGATAAGATAGAGGAAAACCTGACAGGAACCGAAGGAGCTCGTAAAGCTATTTTTACTCATTTTGAACTCAATAATCAGGGTAAACCGGAGGAACAATGGATCATCGAACCACTCGATAATAAATACAAGAGTGATCAGCAGATGATTGAATCGGCTGTGGCTGATTCGAATATTCTGTTTTCAATAGGGGTGAACCCGACAACGATGGGAGCCGGGTTACCCGGCGCAGGACCTTATGCCGGTAAAACGGGCGGCTCGGATATCCGGGAGTCGTTCCTGGTGAATGTAGCCCTTGCATGGTTGGACAGGCAAAATGTTCTCGATCCACTTGAAACCATGCTGGCTTTTAACGGGGTGAAGGATGTTGAGCTGAGGTTCAGAAATACGATATTGACTACCCTGGACAAGGGTAAGGGAACTCAAAAAATAGTGAGCTGATGTTATTCAACGAAGTAAAAAATGTAAAGGCTGAGGAGATAAAGAAGTTTATCTCCGTGAACGTTTCGACCAATTACGGAACTATTAAGCCATACATCGAAACCGCAGAGCGGGAATATATTCTGAAGCTGTTGGGACAGGATCAATATGATGAGATGGTTGAGTATTACGAAGGTCATGAGGCGTCAGAGGAAAGGTTGGATGATCTTCTGAGGCTGGTCCAAAAGGCGCTGATCAATCTGGCATATTACCGGGGATTTCCTATTCTGGTAATTAAAATGGGTGATGGCGGGGCTTATAGGAATGAGACAGAAACCCAGAAAGGTCCTTATAAATACCAGGAAAAGGGTTTATACAGAATGTTTAAAGCAGATGGGTTCAACGGGCTTGATTCAGTTCTGGAATATCTTGAAAGTAATATAGACCTATTCCCGCTGTTTTCGGAATCGGAAAATTATACTGTTTTCAAAGATTCTTTTATTAATACCACAGCTGAATTCGAAGAAGGATATAAAATCGGGGGCAGCCGACTGGTTTTTCTAAAATTAAAACCATTTATCCGGCAGGCGGAAGATTTTCATATTATTCCATTAATCGGGAGGGCGTATTTCGATGAGCTCAAAGAACAGATCAGCGACAATGATATAGCCGAAACCAATGAGGTTCCGATAGATTATATTCGGAAGGCGGTGGCCAATTTTGCCATTTATCGGGGAATTCATCAACTTGGAATGACTATTACAGACAATGGGGTATTCTATTCGTCCGACACTGGTGGTCAGTCTGATTACCAGGATGAAAAGGCACTTCGTCCTGATGATGTTATGAAGCTTTACCAGGAGGCACGCGAGGCTGGTAATTCCTACCTTTCTTTACTTAAGAACCATCTTCATAATAATATTAATGATTATGCTACTTATGCGGAATCTGCTGCCTATGATTCAACCAATGCAGCTCAGATCAGGGATAATACGGACAAAAAAACATTCTGGACATGACCACAATAAGATATACAGGAGAGGATATCCCAGTTGACTTTACACTGAAAGATGATGAGGGAGCCGTAATTGATCCCACTACGTTGGCCGGGATGAAAATTTATGTTCTGGATACTGACAAAAATATTCTTTTAAAGGGATCTTCGCCTGGCTCACCCGGATTTGATAATATTATCCTTCAGGAGACCTTTGCCAGGCTTTGGTTACCAAAATCCTTTACTGTTGACATTCCGAACAAAAAACTCCAATTCGAAGTAGCAATTTTCGAAACAGAAAGCGATCTTGAGGGTGGCATTCAGACCACCATAGGAGTAACCGAAATGGTCACCATAAAAGATGTGAAAATTAAATCGGAAGAATTGGAGGAAGAGTCATGATCGTAGAAGTTACATTTCCGAAAAAACAGATAACCAGCGAGCCAACGGGTGGCGGCGGCATTCCCGCAGAGGGAGATATGACAAAAGCGGTTTATGATCCCGACTTGATCGAGGGTGACGCTTTCGATATGTCAAATATGAAGGAGGCTGAAGATGCACTGATTTTAACGAATGAAGAACGGGAAAATATTGAAGCCGCGCATGATCACAGTTTGAGTGAACATGCACCTGTCGGAGCAAAAGATAATATTTTAGAGGGCATCGATTATACCTTTTTCCCCATTGAGGGTTCGTCGGATATACTTTATGTTGATTTAACCAATGATATAATTTACAGATGGAGTGGCAGCGCTTATGTAAAGGTGAGCAGAACCAATTCGGACTGGAATGCTGAAAACGGACCGGATATGATATTAAACAAACCGGATTTAAGCCGAAAAGCCGATCTGGAAGATGGGGTAGTTCCCGCCGCTCAATTACCGGGTTATGTGGATGATGTTTTGGAATTTGAAAGAATAACTGATTTACCAGAATTGGGAGAGGCTGGTAAAATTTATGTTGTTAAAGATACCAACTTAACCTATCGCTGGAGCGGAACCGGGTATGTGGAAATAAGCCAAAGCTTGGCTTTGGGCGAAACATCGGCGACGGCATATCGGGGCGACAGGGGGAAAACGGCTTACGATCATAGCCAAAGCGCGCATGCGCCGGCTAATGCGCAAAAGAATTCGGATATTACCAAGGAGGAGATTGAGGCTAAGTTAACTGGGGAAATAGCAAGTCATAGCCATGAGGATAAGGAGAGGGGGTTTACAATCGCAATTGGTTGTTTAAATTATGGGCCGATTGATAATACTACATATTATTTCAGCAATGCCTTTCAAGTTCCTGGTGTTTTAGTAAATACAAGACCTGTATATGTAAGAAAAAATTGTATTTTAAAAATTGCGGAATTGACATGGACAGCAGGAGGAGCTGCTGGTACCAATGAAAATATTTCTATTTATATCAGAAAAAATAACTCTGAAGATATTTTAATAGCTACCATCGGCAATAGCCAAAATATAAAGATATTTTCGAATACATTACTTAATACTGCGTTTAATATTGATGATTATTTTGAAATAAAAATTATACATCCGACATGGGCAACAAACCCCACTTCAGTTTATATTGGCGGTTATCTTTATTTTCAATTATCTTAAATTTATATAAATATTTCAATCATGACAAAAGAAACAATCAAATTTAAAAGGGTAGATGTTTTGAACGTCCCCAAAGCGAGTACGTTTATTTTTAACGGAGAGCTGCATGTAAACAGCCCAATGATGCCGCCGCCTGGTAGCAAACCATTGGATGCAAGCAAAATTATTATCACAACCCAGCCGGAATATAACCAGTTGGAGGGCGAAGTTTTAACCATTGATTATCCTGCATCTTCGGCATGCTGCGATGCCGCTACTGATGCTAAAGATTAATCCATGCAAACTTTATTGGTAGTCTTTACCAGTTTGATAGGAATAGCCTTGGCGTTTTACAACGCCTGGGCTTTTGCTATGGCTACTGTAAGGGATAAGTATTATAATAAACTTGTTCACAGAACAGGGGGATTCATCCGGTTTTTGTGGATAGTTTTTATAATCGCAGCTGGAATAAAAATAGATATCAGCGCGGAAAATATAACTTTCGATGTGATCTTCGCCGGGTTCTGGTTTTTCGTGGTGTATAATATCCTTTATAACCAGCTCAACGGTGAGGGTTGGTTTTATTTTGGAACCAAAAAATCAGGAACAAAGTCGGTCATGGATATATGGTTTGGAAAGCTTTATCTTCCAGTATATGTCATTATTTTATTTCTCATTATGTTTTGGTATCCCCTTAAACTATTTAAATTTATTACAATAACACTGATGCAGAGCTTTAAAGAACAATGGGTTTCATGGATCATTGTGGTAACTCTGATTATCTCTACCATTCTGGTTGTACGTAAGTTTTATATTAAACGAAATGAAAATGACTAAACTGGGAATATGGATTGGATCATCCGCGCTGCTGACTCCGCTTATCGGCTGGTTGGAAAGTTATATGTTTTGTGACTGGGAATTTGTAAGATTCCTTGCTATATTGGTTGCAGGGGATACTTTTTTGGGATTTATCAAAGCATGGAAAGATCATAAACTTCACAGCAGGGGTTTTGCACAGATATTCCTCAAGCTGATCAGCTATATGTCGATACTGATACTCACACATGTATTGACACATTACAAAGTGCATGGCGATCCTTCAAAAATATTTATCTGGTTTGATGATATGGCTTATGCTGCTATGATTGTAAGGGAAGCTATTTCTATTCTCGAAAACATTGCGGGTATTTATCCGCAGGCTGTTCCGGGATGGCTTTTGAAAAGACTTAAGGAATTTGATTTAAAAGGAAAAATTAAAACCGATGAAACTCAGGATTGAAAGATTTATTCATGCTAAAGATGAAACAATCGGAAAATTGTTCATCGACGGCGTTTTTAAGTGTTTTACGCTTGAAGACGAAAAGCGTGAAATAAAGGTTAAGGGTGAAACCCGGATACCTGAAGGCACTTATGAAATTCAATTCAGGACCGTAGGAGGTTTTCACGAAAAACAGTTAGTCCGGTACGGACCGGAATACCATAAGGGTATGCTTCAGCTCATGAATGTTCAGGGCTTTGAATATATCCTGATCCATTGCGGGAATTCGAATAAAGATACTGAAGGCTGCCTGCTGGTAGGAAGGGATTACAAACGCAACGGCGAAATCTATAATTTACTCGACAGCCGCATTGCCTACGAGAGAATTTACCCTGAAATCAGGGATGCGTTACTAAGAGGAAACAAAATAACCATAGAAATACTATCCACATGAAAAACATTTTCTTAATACTGACTTTAGTTTGCGGATCCGTAATTGGGCAAAATACCATTTATGTCGATCCTGGAAATTCATCCGATCCGGCGCAGAGCGGTTCGATCAACCACCCTTATGATTCCTGGTCGGATTTTTCGATCCAGAGTAATAATACCTATCTGATGAAACGAGGTACTTCGTGTTCAAATGCGGCAACAATCAATGTCGTTGGGAAAAATAATGTTACCCTGAGCACATATGGAGCAGGCGACAGACCGCATATAATTTACACTGGAGGTCAATGTTGTGTTAATGGTGACGGAGCTTCCAATTTGCACGTTGAAGGATTTACATTCGAGAACGGACCCGCGGGAGTCGTTAGTTTTGGGGCACATCAGGGAAGATCAGCCAGCTTTCAGACCATTCGGAATTGTGAAACCATCGGCGGGTGGAGAGGTATCAACTCTGAGGTATGGGAACCCGAAACCGGGCATATCGGCAACCTTCTGATCGAGAATTGTATCATTCACGGATGTTCAACCGATGGGATTTTTGCCAAATCAAACGGAAATGAAAACTATGAAGGTATCACCATCCGTGGTTGTCATGTTTATGACGTAAACCAAAAATGGCTGGAGCTTCAGAACGGGACCTGCGATGGCGATTGTATTCACCTGCTCAGGGCGGATAAAGTATTGATCGAGAATAATACCCTTGACCGGAGGGGATCCTGTTACAAGTTTTCGCTTATCGTGATCGGGCGCACCTATACCGAGACCGCCGTGATCCGGAACAATACCATCTATCCGCCTAATCAGCATAGTGTATGGTCAAGTAACGCTATTTATTTTCAAATCCTTGGGGATGTAAAATTTACGTGCAATAAAATCATCGGTTCGCAAATGCCGGAAGGCGATGAATCAACAGCCTGCGGCGTTTTCAGGGTACGAACAGCCGATATTTCATATAATCTTTTCGATTACATAGGTTATATTGCAGGATCCTCAGAAATTCAAGCGTATCAGTTTACTAATAATACAATTTATTTTTATCTACAGGGTAATGAAACATTTTTCTTTCAATCGGCAAATAAGCCGGTTTACTTAAAAAACAATATTTTCCTGATGCCGGAAGGAACCAGGCTGGTTAATGACGGGATGAACGGCGGGGCTAATGTTCACAAGGAAAACAATGTTGAAATATATTCAAATAATATTCAAGCTTTTGACCGGCTGAAGTTTCAGAATATCTATACCGGTGATTTCAGACCGACAAGGCAGTCGGCTGAAATCATAGATAAAGGTGTGAATATTATTACGATGGAAAAAATCAAGGATATTTCAGGAACTGATGTTCCCCAGGGAAGATTCCGCGATATTGGATGTTATGAATTTAAAAGATCAATTTTTCCAAAATGAAAAACAAGGTACTCTATATTGCCATAGCCGGATTGATTGTATTTATTTTTAATCGTGAGTGCACACGTCCCGGAACTGAGGCTCCGGCAAATGATACGATTGTTTTCACAGATACAATTCCGGGTGACAGCGTTCCATATATTGTTGAGATCAACAGAAAAATACCCGTTCCCGTTTATATTGATACAGGTTCCACTCACTGGAGAATGCTGCCAATTGATACCTTCGAAATTCTGAAGGATTATTTTGCTAAATATGGCTATGATGATACGCTGATGAATGACACATCAGCTTTTATCCGGTTGCAGAGCCATGTAACAGGCAACCGGCTATATTATGATCAACTGTTTTTTCAAAACAAGCGGGTGAAGCAAATCAATACTACGATCATTAACCCGACTGCAAAACGGCGTTTGATGCTCTACCTTGGAGGAGGGATAAATATGATTCCCGGAAGCCCTGGGATTTCCGCTGACATTCTTTTAATTCCAAAAAGCAAACTGGCTCTAGATGCCGGTTATGATCCTTTCAATAAAATGGTTATCCTCAAAGGTTTTTATAAAATTCAATTCAAAAAGAAAAATTGATCCCCGTTGAATTCAGATATCGTCCTATCGCATGGCTACCATTCGGCAAAACCATAAAAGCCTCTCACCCATCAAGCTGGGGAGAGTTGGATTTATTCCAATTTGCAGACGTGGTCGAATTTTTAAACAGTCCTTATACTAAAGAAAATCACGATAAACTCATCAATTCGCTTCTGGATCTGAAAGAACCCTTAGCCGGGTTCCCGGATGAAATAAAAAAACTCCATGAGTTCATAAAAACAGACTATCCGCTGACAACCTGGGTGGTGAAACATCTGGTTGCCGGCGGGCAAATAATGCTGGGACCTTTCGACCGGTTCAGGAACGTTACGATCGGCGAATTTATATTCGGGGATTCCTTTTTCCTGAGTTACATTGACCGGAACGAGCCGGATTTACTCAACCGTTTCCTGGCTGTTTATTACCGGCCGGTAATTGAAAATCCCGATCCGGATTCGACGGTAGATGATGACCGGATTAAATTCAACCCAAAACACATTGATGAAAGATATGAATTATTTTCTTCGGTTGATGACCGTGTAAAAGCGGCGGTTGTATTCAATTACAAAAATGTCAGGAGCTGGATTCAGGATAAATATAGTTGGCTGTTTCCGAAATCATCCGGATCCGGATCGGAAAAAAAGGAAAACAAATCGCCGTGGAGGGATTTTGCAGGTATCATAATAGGCGGTGATTATGTGAATCAGGAGAAGATCATGCAAACCCTTATGCATACAGTGATGTATGACATGAATAAAAAAATCAGAGAAAACGCAAAAATGAAAAAACGATAATATGGCAACCTTGCAAACACCGGCAGATATTGCTGCTGAATATATTGATAATAGAGAATTACAGGAGGCGTTAGCCACAGATATTACGGATTGGTATAATTTGAAAATCGTTGGAATAAAAACAACCTTAAAAACCGTAATATCAATGATGGGATCGCCGACAACCGAATTGCTATATGAGGCAATAGATAATCTTCAAATACTCGAGGAGGAATCATGAGTTTTATAAGCGATTATGTAGGCTATTTTGAGAACCTTGCAAGGGTTCATAGGGATATTTTGCATACCGATTCAGAAAAACATTTCTTCAGGCTCGATCCTGAGGAATATATGATAAGCCTGACATCGGAAGTAAATTATCCTTGTCTGATGCTCGAATCGTATGATTGTACCTTTTTCGACCGGGAAACAAACAACATTCTGAAAAACATCAATGGCGCTTTTGCGATTCTGAAACATCTCGAAAATGAGCAGGATAAGAACGAGGTTCATGAGATATGGGATGAATGCGAAAGAATTGGAACCGAAATACTGGTCCGTATCTATAATGAAAAATTTACAAGGCAGAATATTGTTATAAAGCTTGATTTTAATTCGGTTGTCATGCAGCCCCTGGCTAATGAGCCGGGAAGGGCTTATGGGATGCGGTTTACATATACGGTTGCCGTAAGACAAACACACATTATTGATAATTCAAAATGGTCGGATAATGATTGAAATTGAAATTCAACCTAAGGAAATTGATTTTGTTGGCAATCCGCTTGCTTTTAGTATTATCGGTGATAATTATATTATTTCGGCGGGCGTATATTCCTATGTACAGTTATCGAAAACGGGCACCCTCACCGGTGGAGAATATTTCAGTCTTAGTTTCCTCGATTATGAACTGACATTTTTGATTGGAACGGGTTATTCCGACACGGGTTTATTCATTCCTGCAGGAGCTACCCGTGACCAAATGTTCACTTACATGTGTTATAATTTTTTACTGACCAAATATTTTGACATTACGACGGTGTCTCATGACAAAATTAAAATTATGTCAAAGGAACCCGGTGCAACCTATACTATTACTGCAGATTTAACCGGATGCGCCGCCCTCACCAAAACAGAAGTTGCGGGCGTTGATACATCTACAAACCCCAATTACAAAATCCTTTTTCAGCCCTTTTTTAAAGCAAGGTTTCAGATTTTTTATGATAGTTTGCCTGAGCAATATGCCGACGTTGATGAAAACGGCGTCGCACTAATTCATGTAAATGATTTGATGAAACATTTTTTCGATACTGTCGAGCTGCCGGACTTCAATACTCAATTTTTAAAAATTGCATCCGAGGCTCTATATTCCTATTATTTCAATTTTGCCGAAGTTTATGGTACCGATCCGGTAGCCAAAAAACTTCATACTTCTGATGTTCTTTATGCTATTAATGGCATGCTCCCATTCGACCAGTTCCCCGGTCACGATTTTATTGGAGATATTCAGGTTTCGAAACGATTTTTAACAAATCGCATCCGGCCCGTTGAAACATATAAATCGGCTCAGCAATTCCTATACTGGGTAAATACTACAGGAGCAACAATTGATCAAATCGGCGTTTTTGTTAAAGCATGGCGTAAGGCGGTTCCATCTTCGCCCATGATAATGGTCAGGGATTGGCTTAATGATATTGCGCCTTATGATGTAGTAATTATCCCGGCCGGACATGATCAGCTTTTGGTTGGCACAACAGGCGACTGTTGGAAATATGAAGTTTTTTTGGCTGAAGTTTTTGATTCCGCTCCGTATGAGCCGATTACCGAGGATTTTCAATTTACGGTGATTTCGGAGCTGTCCTATCATAAACAATTTCTCATACGTAATGATTTCGGAATTTATGAAATATTGATCGTTGAAAAAGTTACGAATAAACTTGAGCTTAAAAACAAGTTCATCGAAAAATCACTTGAATATAATTACCAGTTGCCCGATGGCGAAATAGCTGTTTTGCCCGAATCGGCAGTAAATAAATTTACTGTCAGAACCGGGTTTATGAAAAAAGCGGATGCTGAACACTTAGCTGAGCTTTTGGGAAATAACGACGCCTATATTTTAGCTGAAATCCAGTTCGTGCCTGTAGTTATTGAGCCGGATACTATAGAACTGACCGATGAGGCCGATGATGTGTATTCAGTAAAATTCGATTACCGGTACACGATCAAAGGAATTTTAAGCCCTGAAGCATGATCAGGTTAATGGTTGATAATCAATACCAGGTTTACCTGGATAAGGGCACCCGCCTGAGGCTCGAATATCAGATGCCTTACTTTGATTCGGAGGGAATACCGGTTCCGATAATTTATCCATTCAATATACCGATTAAAAAAAATGTAAGTATTTTTTCTTTTGCGCACCTTACTCTTCTGCAGCAAAGAGCAATTGTTTTTAATGTTACAATGTATTTCGACGATATTCCTGTTTTGAAAGGAAAATTCTATATTAAAACCCTCACAAAAGACTATTACCGTGGAAGTATTGTGTTTAACGGTTTTTCGGACGATTTCAAAACCAAGAAGCTCAATGAGCTGGTTTACGAGGATATCGATATCGGAGGAACTCCACATTCAGCTACTAATGTAGCTTACCATGCGGAACAAATCGTTAAGGGTTTTGTTGAAGCCGATTATACTTTCCCGGTAATATTTGCCGAGAATTTTTACGGCGAACCGGATGATGATGATCTTACAGAATATAATCCCGACTGGGGGGGCGATGAGGGATCAGGAGATGTGGGCAGATACATTAATAATTATAATGCGGCTGCAGGCGCTTTCCCTATCAATATGATCCGCGAAGATCCTTTGAATGATAATGTCGCCGCAATGGTCCCGCATCCTTTCGTTCATAATTTAATCCGAAAAATATTCAATGATGAAAACTTTGGTTGTTTCGGCTCGTTTTTCGATAATGAAGAGCTTCATAAATTGATCATTTTTTATAATTTTCCGTTGGATGAAAAATATAAAAAATATTACGTTCAGGCAGAAGATGAAGCTTATCATCTCATAGAAGAGGGAGGTAATATGCTTGGTTATCCGGATGAAACAACTGGAGAAAACCAGGATGTTGACGGCTGCTGGAATAATTCGACAAACAAATATACAGTTAAAAATAGTGGTTATCATATTATTAACTTGTGGTTAAGGGCAAAACCAGATTATAATGTAAACTATACAACTGTTAAATGTATATTAGGTCTTAAGAATGAATTGGGCGTAATCGAGTTTGAACAACAATTTATTGTTGACAATGATTTAACGTATCATGATCTTTTATTTGAATTTGAAATATTTTTTAATACAGGTGATATAAATAAAGAGTATCATTTCTGGTTTAAATTTATAGTTGGTGATTCAACTGATTATTTTGGAGCTATTTGGAATGAACATTTCATTGCCTATAATTCGAGCTACCAGAACCTGAATCAGTTCAGCAATATTCTGAATATTGCCAACCATTTGCCACCGGTTGAAATCAATACTTTTTTCAATACTTTAACCAAGGCTTTTGGAATCGGCATTTTCTTCGATTTTATAAACAATAATGTTCAGTTTTCTCTTGTAAATGATATTTTTAATTCAAAAAAATATCTTGACCTGAGCCATAATGTTCTATCAACCGATAAGGAAACCGAAATCCTTGAAAACAATGGCTATAAACTTGATATAGCCTTTGACAGGGATGTTTATACTTTTGACAATTATGAATTCATAGGAGAGTTTGACACGTGGGATGAACTGCCTACGCCGGATAATGTAAATAAAATTGCATTGGAAAAGAGCTCAAACACAATAGTTATTTACAGAAAGGATCCTGATTCTAATATTTTCGACTGGTTTTACTGGTCGGATAATATTTATCCCGTTAAATCAGGAGGCGGTATTGAACCCATTACGGCCGATTTCAGTACGCTTGCCATGCACATAGGGAACAACCTGCTTACAGCACAAACAAAAGTCATTGCCAGCTCGCCTGCCTTCGAGACCGGCGATAATGATTTTGCATTAACGTTACTGTTTTATCGTGGCATGCAGGAAAACGCCGATGGCGATGAATATCCCATGGCAAGCTGCGTTAATTATGATCGCCTGGGAAATGAAATTGGCGATTATCAGTTAAAAATGAACGGCGACAATGGCCTTTATGCCAAATTTCTTCAAAGTTGGTACACTTTTTTGGGTGGATCGGAGGAAATAAAACGATATTTTCACTGCAACGCGGTTGATTTTCTTAATATCACCTCTATGTTTTTACCGCAAAAAGGCGTAGAATGCCGGAAGATTATGGTTGACAATATGATTTGTCTTCCAAAAAAAGCCACATTCATTTTAACCAATGAGGGTATAGACCAGGCTGAAATAATTATGCTTAAATCAAACGCTTATACCGATGGCAGATAAAACCGATACCGGCAAATTCAACAAGGTAATCATTTACTGGAAGAACGATGTGCACAAAAAAGCCATAAGCAATGTTTTACGAATGACAGGAAAGGGCAAGGCGGGAAGCTATTCGAACCTGAAAACAAAAAAAACTGAATTAAAACTTGCAAATGCAATAACTTCACAAACCCGGAAAGATTACGGTGAGATTAATATGGTTGGTTTCCAGTTTCCGAGGCATGGGGTATTCGTGCACAAGGGAGTAGGAAGAGGATGGAAAATGTTAAGCGGCAAAGTAGTACGGACCGCCGCGGGCATCCAGAAAGGCATAAGGATACCCAAGGACTGGATGAATGTGGAAATTGATAATTCCATAGCGGAGCTGGCCGATGAACTTGCGGGGATCAGGGCAGATACGTTTATAAATTCGACGAGATTAAAAATTCTTTAATATGGCTTCAAAATCGGAAAACAGGCGGATCAATCTTTATATAAATGGTAAGGAGGTTAAGAATGAAATAAAGTCAATCCGTAACGAATATTTTAAAATGATCAATGAGCAGTCGCGGATGATCCGCGGCAGCAAAGAATATTATCAACATGCGCAGGAAATAAAAAGGTTGAAAAATATTTTGGATGATCATAATAAACACCTGGGAAGAGTAGGAAAGGCATGGCAAAATATAAAACAAATCATGTATGGGGTTGTTGGCGGGAATATTCTTACCTCACTTTTTAACCGCATTTCAATGGCCATTCCAAACCTTATCAGCAGTCTTGCCAAACTGGATGATAAATTTGCAGATGTAGCCAAAACAACAGGACTTACTTCGGACCAGGTAAAGGAATTACATAAAGATTTCAAAAATATTGATACACGATCGAGTCGTAAAGAATTGCTCGATCTGGCACGTATTGCCGGAAAACTTGGGATCGAGGGTAAAAAGAATATTTTTGATTTTGTAAAAGCGGCCGATCAGATTAATGTAGCTCTCTCCGAAGATCTTGGCGGAAATGCCGAAGAAGCAATCAATCATATTGGAAAACTGGTTGATGTGTTTAAATTGAAAGAAAAATTTACTCTCGAAGAGTCGATGCTTAAAACCGGTAGCGCAATTAATGCCCTTGGGGCCGCATCAACAGCCAGTGAAGCATATCTTGTTGAATTTGCAAAGAGGGTTGCCGGGGTAGCGCCCATGGCAGATATTTCCATTGAAAGTGTCTTAGGTCTTGGCGCCACGCTCGATCAACTCGGCCAGCAGTCGGAGGTTTCATCAACGGTATTTTCGCAGGTAATTCCTGATATGTTTAAAGACACTGCCACTTATGCGGATGTGGCCGGTATGTCTGTAAAGGATTTTACCAACCTCCTGAATACCGATGCAAATGAGGCGTTCATTAAAGTACTCGAAGGGTTGAAAGGCAACAACGAAGGTTTCACAACCCTGGTTGAAAAACTCGACGCCCTTGAGCTTGATGGGAAGCGTTCGATAAGTGTTCTTGGCGTTCTGGCAAACAACACACAGCTTTTAAGAGATCAGCAGAAACTTGCCAATGACGAATTCGAAAAAGGAACTTCACTCACTGAAGAATTCAACAAAAAGAATGAAAACATGGCAGCCAAACTCGAAAAGATCAGTAAATGGATCAATGCCAAATGGATGAATTCCGATTTGATGACATTTTTCGAAAATCTTGTAAATAAAGCCGCAGAATATGTAAAAATTCCGGTATCCGAAACAATGGAAGTGGAGCGAATAAAGGTCAATTCTCTCGCCATTGAAATGACCAACGCCAATACGACCGCTGAGCGAAGGAATGAAATTTATAATGAGCTGAAGGGCATCGCTCCGGATGTGGTTGCAAATATCGATGCTGAAAACATAAGTATCGAAATTCTCAGGGGTAATCTGGCTAAGTATAATGATGAAATGATCAAAAAGATTGCTATACAGGAGAGTGAAGAAACACTTGTCGATAAAAGAAATGAATATGGGAAGGTTGTGGGAGAAAGGGCAAAGGCTGAACTCGATCTAACCAATGAATTGTTTAAGTTGAAGGAGAAAATTGCTAAAGTAGATCAGGAAGCGGCAAAGCACATGGAAAACATTCTGATCAGTCAGTCGGATATTTTGGATAAAGATAAACAAGCCCGCGAAATTGCTGATGCTATTTTGCATCAGAACAAAATGGCTGCATCACTGAGTACTACTGCAGCTAATACTGCATACAAGGTAACCGGATTGAGAGCTGAAGAATTGTCGCTTCAGGAACAATTGAATAAGTCTTTAAAAAGTTATACCGACTTGTATAACCGAATTTTTGGAAACCCTGACGAATTTATAGGTCCGCCTGATGCAGCATATTTGCATGAGCCAAAAACTCCAAAAGTAGGTGGTGGCGGAACCGATCCAGGTAAAAAAACCAAAAAGCCATATCTTGAATTCGATATTAATTCCGTTATTTCACTTAACAAACAAAAAGAAGTCGCTTATAAAGACAGCCGCGATCAGATCGTTCTCGACCTTGAAAAGTCATACCAGCAGGAAGCCAACATAAGGCAAATAGCCCATAACAACGAAATGGCTGCGCTCGGGACAGATGAAGAGGCCAAAAAAGCGCTCGATCAGAAATTTAAACGGGATGAAGCGCTCAGGCTGGCTGCTCACCTGCAGGAATTAATTGCCAAAACCGAAGAAATTTTGCAATCCGGAGGGCTGGAAGGTGTAGGAATAGCCGATGCCATGTTAACCGATGAAGAGAAAGAGGCTTTACTTTCTAAAATTGAGGAACTGAAGGTTAAGATTTCGGAGCTTAATGCGGACGCTGCCAGGCTTCAGAAGGAAGAAGAATCTGATATATTTGGAATGAATCCTGATGACTGGGAAAAACTTTGGGAAAACGTAGGTAAGGCATTGACGATTGCTCAGCAAATTGGAGATATTTGGAGCGCAATAAATACAAGGCTGGCTAACCAGGAAAATGAAAGCCTCCTGCGTTTTGAAAGGAATACCCAGGACAAAAAGAAAGCTCTCGATAAACAGTTAAAAGCGGGATTGATAAGCCAGGAAAAATATAATACTGAAGTTGAGGAGCTTGATAGTAAGTATGATGAAGAAAAAAGAAAATTAGAACGGGAACAGGCGAAAAGGCAAAGAATTGCTGCAATATTCCAAATATTATTGAGCACGGGTATGGCGGTTATGAATGCCGCAACTACACAACCATTTATGCCTCTTGGATTAATTATGATGGCTCTTGCGGCGGCCCTTGGAGCTGCTCAATTAGCTGCCCTGCCAAAAGTACCCGAGTATGCTGAAGGTGGTTTTACGCACGGCGACAAAATGTACCGCGCCGGCGAAGAAGGCCAGGAATGGATTGCGCCCAACTGGATGACCGAACACCCATATATTAACCCGGTGATCCGCGATCTGGAACGGGTAAGAATTGGTGAACCTGCTGATAATGTTTTCCGTTCGCCGGTTGGTCCGGAATATTATGAAAGCAGAACATCAGCCCGGCAAAATGATTTTTACAAAAATTCAACTGCCGATTACAGCCGTCTCGACAGGCTCATAGAGCAAAATAATGAGCTCTTACAATACATGAAGGATCCGAAAAACAGAAGGGCTATTATCGTTCATGACGATCTATCCCGGTATGAAGATGAGATTGCTTTATTACAAGAGCTCGGGAAAATTTAGTCCTTACCATATTCATCTAATTGTAATTTTAAGATACCAAGCCGTTCGGCTATTACATTTAATTGATGTGCTTCGGCATAATGTTTTTTTGCTTTGTATAAATCGGTAAGTTTACCGATAGTGCTTTCACAGCATTCAATAATAATATACATTCCATGCCACACGATGCTTGACCCGTTTTCAAAATGTGACCTGGAAACCATAAGCGAAAATTTTCTGTCGATGATTTCAATGTCCCTAAAAACGAAATTATCATTGATAAAATGCATCTGCCTGTCGTATTCACCCGAAGAGTAAAACCAGGCCTTCCGGTATTCTGTAAAAATGTCAATGTATAGCGCATTGATCTCAAAAAGCTTCCGGTTCAAAAAATAATTTGTAACGGTAAGAAATGCTTTTGCCTTTTTCATGTCTGAAAAATAAACGGTTACATTGTTACCGAGGAAAACTTGATGCTTTCTTTGCTTTGTTATATGGTTTGATTTGTCGGCTTTTGTAAGGTTTTCAATTCTTATTTTTCGCATAGCAGGAAAATTAATCAGCTTTTTACTTTTTTAAATTATTGATAATCAGGTGCAGATGTTTTTGAAAATGTTATATAATTAATATTAAGCAAAACCCTAAACATTTGATTTAATGAACGTTTTTAAAAAGAACTCTGTCAGCGTATTATGATATGTTTTGGGCGGAGTTTTGGATTGCTGCGGATTGAGTTATGAAAAAAGAGGTAAAGCGCGCAACCAGTGCGCTTTATTTTTGGCAATAAATTGAATGAACGACTTTTAACAGGCTTTTTTATTTTTATCCCTGAGCTCCGATAGATCTCTTTCCAGTTGATTGCATCTTTCCCTGAAATACTTCAGGTCCTCCTGCAGGTTTTCGCTCATATTTTTCATCGATTTGACGTACTCCTGGGCAGGTTCATGAAGAATATTTTCATGATCATCAAAAAATGTTGCCGGAGAAACGCCGAACAACTTCGAAAGCTTTTCAAGGTCTTTAACATTTATCCTCTTTTTTACTCCCAATTCCTCAAACCAGGTATGTGATCTTCCGACTGCCTTATAAATTGCTTTTTTAGTCATTTTAGATTGCTCAATGAGGTTTAATAACTTATTGTAATTCATAATGTAATATTTAGAACATATATAAATTGAGTCTTTTGCTGAAAATAGTTGCAGAAAAACTTGCATTATGTTGAAGCAATATATTAATATTGCATTGTAAATATACAATGAAAATAAACAACGTTCAAATTTAATACCGCAAATTATATGATTCTAAAAGACAGCATTCTAAATGAAATTAAAAATAACCCGGCGCTGAGAAGAGCACTCATGGGACTTCATGAGAAAAGTGAATTCACGATTTTAAAATATCTACGCGAAAACAGCCCTGAACTAATTAAATACACAAGCCTTCAGGTTATTTCGGCTTATTTAAAAAAGGAAATTGATGATATGATCATCAAAGATGAAACCGATTTCAGGGA
>Ga0172371_10000974_pt1 | contig 45193 bp, 36 predicted proteins | sample Lak12m_FD_114543 | JGI IMG/M metagenome (GOLD analysis project Ga0172371, IMG submission 114543) | Freshwater microbial communities from Kabuno Bay, South-Kivu, Congo - kab_022012_12m | ecosystem: Environmental > Aquatic > Freshwater > Lake | place: Democratic Republic of the Congo: South-Kivu... | reverse complement strand
GCCAGACGCTGGCCGATGACGCCGTAGCCGACCACACCGACTTGGGGCTTAGCCATGATCAACGCTCCTTGTGATTCGTGGCCGGGCCCGGCGGGGGGCGCTCCCGCGCCGCCGCCCGCCGGGCCTCCGGCGGTTAGTATCCGAGTTGCTTCTCGACGATACCGATGGACTCGTCGAGCACGCGCACGACCGTGTCGATCTGCTCCTTGCTGATGATGAAGGGCGGCGCGACCGCGTGGATGTGGCCGCCGCCCAGCAGGCGCACGAAGACGCCGCGGTTGAACGCCTCGTCGCGGATCTTCGCGGCGACGCCCTGCGCGGGGGCGAACCACTCGCGCGTCTCCTTGTCCTTCACGTACTCGATGCCGGCGACGAGGCCGACGCCGCGGACGTCGCCGACGATCGGGTGGGCGAGCAGCGTCGCGAGGCCGTCCTGCAGGTAGGGGCCGAGCTCGGCGCAGCGCTCGACGAGGCGCTCGCGCTCGACGATCTCGAGGTTGGCGATGCCGGCGGCGCAGCAGAGCGGGTGGCCCATGTAGGTGGCGCCGCTCATGAAGGCCTCGCCGGGCCCGCCGAGGAAGGCGTCGAACACGTGGTCCTTGGCGCCGACGGCGCCGAGCGGCAGGTAGCCGGACGAGAGGCCCTTGGCCATGGTCACGAGGTCGGGGTCCGAGCCGAACTGCTCGAAGCCGAACCAGGTGCCACTGCGGCCGAAGCCGGTGATGACCTCGTCGTTGATCACCAGCACCTCGTTGGCCTTGCAGATCTCGCCCACCATCGGCCAGTACTCGGGAGGCGGCGGGATCACGCCGCCGGTGCCGATCATCGTCTCGCCGAGCATGGTGCCGACGTTCTCGGCGCCGTAGAAGGCGATCTCCTGCTCCACCTGGCGCGCGCACTCCATCTTGCAGTCCTCGCCGTACGTCTTGCCCCAGGCGCAGCGGTAGCAGTAGGGGGCGCCGAGCTTGATGAAGCCGGGCAGCAGAGGCTCGAACTTGGCGCGGTTCACGGAGAGGCCCTGGGCGCTGGTCGCGGTCATCGTCGTGCCGTGGTAGGAGCGGTCGCGGAACATGACCATGTACTTGGTGCCCTTGCCCTTGTTGCGCCAGTACTGCCGCGCCATCTTGACGGCGGTCTCGACCGATTCCCCGCCGCCGAGCGTGAGGAAGACGTGGTTCAGGTCGCCGGGCATGTGCGCGGCCACCTTGGCGGCAAGCCTGATCGCCGGCTCGTTGCCGATCTGGAAGATGTGGTAGATCGCCAGCTTCTGCATCTGCGCGTTGATCGCATCGTAGATCTCCTGGCGGCCGTGGCCGACGTTGACCGTCCACAGGCTGGCGAAGGCGTCGATGTACGCGTTGCCCTCGGTGTCGTAGACCATCGCGCCCTCGGCGCGCTCCATGATGACGGGCTTGAGGCCCTGCATCTGCGTGAACGGTGGCCAGAGGTGGCCGGTGAAGTCCTGCTGCAGCTCGCCGCCCGCCTGGTGCTCTTGGTCCGTCATGAATCCTCCTGGTACGCGCTCGTATCCACCCGGGTGGAAACGCTAGGTGGTCCGCCCCGGGATGTCAAACGGGATCGACGCCGCAGACGTCCGCAAGCGCGACCATCTGGTCGTCGGTGAGCGCCGGCCGCCAGTCCGCGCGCGCGCTCAGCGTCGCCGCCACCTGCTCGCGGGCGGCGGCGATCTCGTCACGGCCCTCCGTCTTCCAGGCGTCGTACGAGAGGCGCGTCGACACGACCGGCGCGAACTGCTCACCCGCGCGGATGCGCCGCGTCGTCTCCTTCTCGGCCAGGAAGTGCCCGCCCGGGCCGACCCGCTCGATCATCTCTCCAAGGACCTCCTCGTGCGAGATGGCCACGTCGGCGAGCAACCGGCGGATGATGCCGACGATCTCGCAGTCGATGACGATCTGCGGCAGGTAGAGCAGGTCGACCGAGTCCAGCATGCCCACCCCGCCGCTGATCACGTCGGCTCCGGCGGATGCGGTCGTGAGGCCCTTCAGGGCCTTGTCGTACCCGGCCTGGATGCCGGGGTACTTGGCTTCCGTGCCCAGGCCGGGGACCGCCACCGGCACGCCGAGGAAGTGCCCCATCTCGATGCCGGCGGCGGCCATGAGGTGAGACTCGGGCGCCCCGTACGCCACGTGCGCGGAGCGCATGTCCATGACGTTGGAAGAGGCGCCGAACACCAGGCGCGCACCGGGGGCCATCGCCTGCATGGCCGTGGCCACGCCGAGGAACTCGGCCACCGCCTGCGTGACGCCGGCGGCCACGGTGACCGGCGCCGTCGCCCCGGACATGGGGATCGTGTAGACCTCGACCGGCACGCCGTGAGCGGCCATGGCGGCATTGAAGTCCAGGGCGCCACCGTCCACCTGCAGCGGGGAGGCCGCGGTGAGCAGCGTGCTGAACCGCGGTCGCTCCCGGAACGCCTCCGCACCCCCGGCGACGATGTCCCTGATGCGCAGCAGCGACTCCACCTGCGACGGGCAGTCCACGAAGGTGACGTGCTTGTCCGTGTTCGTGAACATGGTGAAGAAGCCGGTGAGCTCGCGCACGTCGAGCGGTACGTCGTTGGCGGTCACCGTCGTCCAGACCAGGTCGACCTCGGGTGCGGCGTCGAGCAGGGCCGTGGCGCTGCGGAGGTCGTCGAGCGTCGAGAGCCGGCGTTCGCCCGTCTCGTCGTCCAGCGCGAAGGCGCCGCAGCCGGAGGAGCAGAAGTGCGAGCCCTCGCCGTCGGCGAGCAGCACGTCCTGCGCGGGCGTGGCGCCGCCCATGACGATCTCACGAGGGCACTGCGCGAGCGCCTCGTGCACGAGGCCGGGAGGGAAGCGCACAACGCCGCTCGCCGGGTCCACGGATGCGCCGGCCGCCGCGAGTACATCGAGCGCTCGGGACCCGGACATGTGCATGCCCACCCGCTCGAGGAGCGTGACGGCCTCCCCGGCGATGAGCTCCTTTTCTTCCTGGCTCAGCCAGGAGGTCCGCTGTCGCATTGCGCTGCCTCCGTTCGTGGCCGGGTCGGCCCCGGCCGGCCATCGGTGCCTGCGGCTCGCTCGACGCGACCATGCCTTTGCCGCGGACGCGAGTCGGCTTGCCGAGCAGGCATGGCGGCGGCGAGACGCAGCGGACTCCGGCCACCCGGCGCGTCCGGCCCGGCGCCGCCTACACCGTCGGCGTGTCCGACAGCAGCTTCTTGGTGTAGTCCGCCTGCGGGTCCTCGAGCACCGCATCGACGAGCCCATGTTCCACGATACGGCCCTCGTTCATCACCGCGACCTCCTGGGAGATGCTGCGCACGAGGGCGAGGTTGTGGGTGACGAACAGCATCGAGAGGCCCATGTCGCGCTGCAGGGCGGCGAGGAGCTCGATGATCGCCGCCTGCACCGAGACGTCCAGCCACGAGGTCACCTCGTCGCAGATGAGGACCGTCGGCTCGGCTGCGAGGCTGCGCGCGATGGCCAGACGCTGGCGCTCGCCGCCGGAGAGCTGGTCCGGGTAGCGGCTGAGCAGCGACGAGTCGAGCGCCACCTGCTCGAGCGCCTGCACCATCCGGTCCTCCATCTCGTCGCGCGAGAGGTCGAAGAAGACCTTGAGCGGCTGCGAAAGGATCTGGGCGATCGTCTTGCGCGGGTTGAGCGAGCTGTAGGGGCTCTGGAAGATGTACTGGATCGCTTGCCGGGTCGCTCGCGGCCGGCCACGCGCGTCGCGCGCCAGCGGCTTGCCCATGAACTCGATGTCGCCGACGATCTTGTGCGGGTGCAGGCCGGCGATGCAGCGCGCCAGGGTCGTCTTGCCGGACCCCGACTCGCCGACCAGCGACAGACAGCGGCGCTCGGAGAGACCGGCGTTGATGTCGTGCAGGATCTCCTTGTGCTGGTAGTAGGCGACCACGTTCCGCACGCTGATCACCTGCTTCTCCTGTGCCTGCGGAGACGAGAGCGACTTGTCGCGCAGCAGGATATCGGTCGCGGCATGCTGCGCCCCGACCTCCCGGTAGCGCCAGCAGCGTACGCGATGGCCTGGGCTCACCTCCTCGCCCGGCGGGAAGGCCTCGCTGCACTTCTCGACCGCCCAGTCGCAGCGCGGTGTGAACGCGCAGCCTGGAGGTCGCTGCCCGGGGCGCGGCGCCCAGCCGGGGATGCCGCGCAGAGCGCGTTCCCCGGTGATGTCGGGGATGGAGGCGAGCAGCTTGCGCGTGTACGGGTGGTGCCCCTGGTCGAAGAGCTCGTCGCGCGTGCCGATCTCGACGACCCTGCCCGCGTACATCACGGCGATGCGGTCGGCCAGATTGGCGACCACCGCGAGGTCGTGCGTGATGTAGAGGGCCGCCACGCCGTACGAGCGCGTGAGGTCACGGACGGTCTCGAGCACGTGCGCCTGCGTGGTCACGTCGAGCGCCGTGGTGGGTTCGTCGAGCACGATGACCTTGGGCCGGTTCGCGAACGCCATGGCGATGGCGACGCGCTGCTGCTGGCCGCCCGAGAGCTGGTGCGGGTAGCGGCGCAGGAACTGCTTGTCCGACGGCAGCAGCACCTCCGCCATCATCTGCGCCAGCCGGGCCTCACGGTCCGCCTGCGAGGAGCCGAAGTGATGCACCTCGAGGATCTCCATGAGCTGCAAGCCGATCCGGAGCGCCGGGTTGAGCGACGCGGAGGAGTCCTGCGGCACGTAGCTGATCACCCCGCCGCGGACGGCGCGCAGGGCGGCGGGGTCCATCGCCAGCACGTCGCGTCCGGCGATCTCGACGCTCCCCCCGGCGATCTTCGCGCCGCGACGCTGGTAATCGAGGAGGCTGGTCCCGACAGTCGTCTTGCCGGAGGCGGATTCACCGACGAGCCCGAGCACCTCGCCGCGACGGATCACCAGCGAGACATCGTCGTCGATGTCCACCCCCGAAGGATCGAGGACGATGCGCAGCCCCTGGACGTCGAGCACGACCTCGCGCTCCGGGGTCGTGGCGGCTCCGTCGGTGACCATCGTCTCCATCACCCCACCCCCGTGTCTCGTTCGATGCCGATCAGCGCGCGTCCCAGTCCGTCCGCGATCAGGTTGGTGCCGATCGTCAGGACGCCGATGAGGAGCACCGGCACGAGCACCGGCCACGGCTGGATGACGACGCCGATGCGGTTCTCGTTGATCATGAGGCCCCAGTCGGCCGCCGGCGGCTGCATGCCGAAGCCGAGGAACGACAGCGCGGCGATGATGCCGATGGAATACGTGAGCCGCAGGCCGAACTCGACCAGCAGCGGGCTGGTGATGCTCGGCAGGATCTCGTTGAAGAGGATCTTCCAGCGCGCGATGCCGAAGGCCTCGGCGGCGCGCACGAAGTCGCGCTGAGAGATCTCGAGCGTCGCCGCGCGGGCGACGCGCGCGATGCGCGGCGCGTGCGAGATGCCGACCATGAGCACGATCAGCCATAGCTTGGGCCCGACGATCGACACGAAGAGCAGTGTGAGGACGATCTGCGGGAAGGCAAGGATGACGTCGAGGATGCGCATGACCGACTCGTCGATCCAGCGCCGCGCGTAGCCGGTGATGAGCCCCAGGGTGACGCCGAGGGCCAGGCCGATCACGGTCGCCGCGAGGGCGAGCAGGATGACCGTGCGGCCGCCGTAGAGCACGCGCGTGAGCACGTCGTGGCCGATGTAGTCGCTGCCCAGCCACATCTTGGGGATCGCCGGCGGGGAGAACGGTGGTGCAACGAACTCAGTCGGCGAGTACGGAGCGACCCACGGGCCGACGACGGCGAGCAGCACGATGGCCGCGAAGATCCCGAAACCGATCTTGGTGCGCCCCATGCGCCACGCCTCGCGCAAGGTCATGAGCCACTCGGAGTGGCGGCGCTCGCCCTGGACGACCGGCGGCTCGACGAGCTCGGAGTCGTTGACCATGATCTCGGGAGTACTCATCGCAGACCCGTCCTGAGTCGAGGGCTGACGAGGATCGTGAGGATGTCGGCGGTGAGGTTGGCGAGCACGTAGACGGTGGCGATGATCAGGCAGATCGCCTGTACCATGGGCATGTCCCGGTTGGCGACGGCGTCGACGAGCGCCGAGCCGATGCCGGGGAAGGCGAACAGATACTCGACCACGACCACGCCGCCGGCCAGCCAGGCCAGGTTGAGCGCCGTGACCTGGAGCGCCGGAGCCATGGCGTTGGGCAGTGCGTGCCGGTTGACGACAAGGCGCTCGGGCAGACCCTTGAGCCGGGCCATCATGACGTACTCGCTCTCCAGCACCTCGATCGTACTGGCGCGGAGGATGCGGGTGATGTACGGCGCTACCGCCAGCGTCAGCGTGACCGCCGGCAGGATGAAGAGCTCGAGCTGCGAGGAGATGGGCGCGCTCGCATCGACGTTCGACACCGCCGGCAGCCAGTGGAAGACCTGGGTGGCGAACAGGAGGATGAGGACGATGCCGATGACGAATTCCGGCAGCGCCGCCAGCGAGAGGCTGCTGATGGTGACGGAGACGTCGAACTTGCTGTCCCGTTTGAGCGCCGTGATCGAGCCCAGCAGCAGCGAGATGGGCACGCTCAGCAAGGCGGCGATGAACACGAGGAGGAAGGTGTTCGCCACGCGCCTGCCGAGCAGCTGTGTCACCGGCTCGTCCTGGACGAGCGAGTCGCCGAGGTCGCCGGTGACGACGCCGCCCAGCCAGCTCAGATACTGCTGGGTCATGGGCTGGTTGAGCCCGAGTTGCTCGCGCAGCGCCTCGTAGCGCGCCGTGTCGGCCGCCTCCTTGCCGAGGATCGCCCGCGCGGTGTCGCCCGGCAGGGCCTGCGTCGCGGCGAAGACGACGATCGAGACCAGGAACAGGGTGAGAGCGCCGAGCCCGATCCGGATGAGAATCAGTTTCAGAAGTGGTGGCATGGAATCCGTTCACCTCCGGGTTTCATGCTGAGGACACGGGCAGGCGTCTCGAACGGTTGACGGAGGCGGCGGCGGACAGCTTGAACAAGCCTTGGTCCGCCGCCGCCCCCCACCGTCATCCTAGCCCTTGACGAAGTAGACGTCCTTGAACTGGAACCGGCCGAGCGGGAAGCCGAGCTTGTCCGTCTGCACGCCGGTGATCGAGGCCGACGAGTAGGCGTCGACCTGGTTGCGCCACGACCAGATGATGTAGCCGCCGGTCTCGTACTCCATCGTCATCGCTTGACCGATGAGCTCGTTGCGCGCCGCGTCGTCGACGGTGGCGAACGCCTCCTTGACGATGGCGAGCCACTCGGGGTTCTCCCAGTGGCACTCGTTGTAGGGCGCTCCGGGCATCGAGCACTGGCCGGCCTGGGCGAGGTAGTTGCGCGTGTTCCAGAAGTCCTGGGCGAACGGCCAGGAGAGGTAGTCCTTGCCGTAGAAGGTGGCGGAGTCGGTCTTCTTGACGTTGACCGTCACGCCGGCGCCCTTGGCCTGCTCGGCGAACACCTGTGCCGCCGCGACCTCGTCGCCGCCCAGAGCCTCGGCGGAGGTCACGAGCTCGACGGTGAGGTTGTTGTCGTACCCGGCCTGCTTGAGCAGGGACTTGGCCTGCTCCAGGTCCTGGTCGCGCTGCGGCACGTCGGGGGTGCCGGGATCGTACCGTGCGTACATGTCGTTGCCCATGGCGCCCAAACCGCTGTACGCCTGGTCGATCATCTGCTGGCGGTCGACGATCAGGCGGAACGCCTGCCGCACGCGCACGTCACTGTAGGGCTTGACGTCCATGCGCAACGTGAAGGGACGCCATGCGCCGGTCTCGGCGTTGAGGAGGGCGAGTCCGGCCGTCGCCTCGATGACCTTGGCCTGGCTCTTCGGCAGCTGCGACATCGCCTGGATCTGGCCGCCGTTCAGCGCGTTGATGCGTGCCGTGTCGTCGGCGAACTCGATGAGGACCAGCTCATCCACATAGGGAGCCCCGCCATAGTAGTCGGCGAAGGGCGCGAACTTGAACTGCTCGCCCGGCTTCATCTCGGCCATCTTGAACGGGCCGCTGCCGATGGGGTTCTTCGGGTCGAAGCCCTGCGGGACCACCTGGCTGCCGCGGAAGGCGAGCCCCTCTGGGAAGATCACGTTGGCGGACTCGAGGTGGAACTCGACCGTCAGATCGTCGACCTTCTTGGTGCTGCCGGGGACGAGACCCGAGAGAGAGGACACTGCCGACTTCGGGTTCTTGGGGTCGACGATACGCTCGAACGAGTACACGACGTCGTCGGCCGTGACGGGCTTGCCGTCGTGCCACAGCATGCCCTCCTTGAGCTGCACCTTCCAGACGGAACCGTCTTCGTTGGGCTCGATCATCTCGGCCATCTGGTTGACGACCTCTGCGTTCAGATCGAAGGCCGTCAGCCCCTCGTACATGATGTACTGGATGGCGATGTCGGGCTCGAACGCCGCGGTCTGCGGATCGGCTGTGTCTTTCGCCGAGCCCCCGACGATACCGACCTGCAGCGAGCCGCCCTTGGTCGGCCCCACGCTGGCGGCCGCCGATGGGCTGGCGTCCTCGCCGCTGTCCCCGCCGCACGCGGATGCGAACGGGCCGAGCGCCGCGACGCCTCCCAGCGCCGCCGCCCCCTTGAGGAAGGTCCGGCGCGACAGGCGCCTGTTGGAGACCTCCCAGATGAAGCCTTGCTGATCACTGCTCATGGAACTCCCCCTTTTGCTGCCTACGACGACCACCCCGGCAGCGGCGATCCACACGCGCGGGCCGTCCCCAAACGGCCCTTCGCCGCCTTGCCGTCACTCGAGGTTCGTTAGAGCGACCTCCCCCTGTAGGACCCCGGCCGCGAGACGCGGCCGGCGACGGACTCGTGGATGATGCTAATCCACCCGGGTGGGTGTCCAACGTGGAACGCACTCTAGGGAAGCCCATGCCAAGTTGTCAAGCATCATCGTCGAGCCGAGACTACCACCCATGCGCCGAGGCGGCAAGAGCGAATGTAGCAGAATCACAAGCGCATGCGGCGCGTTGCGTTATCTTGCCAAACGATAGACCGGTATTCGCTGTCGTTCCATATATCTTAGGCCATAAACGATGGCCATCACTCAACATGCTCAAGCCTCCTGTTGAGGACGCGGACATCGGCGCACGCGATCTGTCCTCGACGAGCCCCGCGGGACGCGGGTCCGCCGCCGCCAAGTCTGCCGTGTGGCAGCATCCTAAGAGCAGTATGTCCTGTAAGTCAACAGAAATCCCGTAGAGTCGCTTGGTGAAACGACCGATGAACGGCGTCACGCTCCGTGATAGGCTCCTGCACAGGAGGCTCTGCGATCTCGTTCTCGCCGGACCGGGGCCGGCGCGAACGCACCTGTCGGCGCCGTGCACTCGGCTCTCTCGCCGCGGACGCGGTTCGGAAGACCCGGCGGCGCGGTATCATGCAGCCAACCGCCCGAAGGAGACCCTGTGGACGCTCTCGACCGCCGCATCCTGATCGCGCTGCAGCAGAACGGCAGCCTCACCAATGCCCGCCTGGCCGAGGTCGTCGGGCTCTCGCAGTCGGCGATGAGCGAGCGTGTCCGCCGGCTCGAGGCCGAGGGCCACATCAGCGGCTACCGCGCGCTCGTGGATCCGACCAGTCTGGGCATCGGGCTGCAGGCGTTCGTGGCCGCCGAGCTCGTGCGCCACGAGAGCGCCTGTATCGAGGACTTCGAGCGCGGCGTCGTGGCCCTGCCCGCCGTGCGCGCCTGCTATCACGTCGCCGGGCGCTTCGACTACCTGCTGCACGTGGCGGTACGCGACCTGGAGCACCTCGGCAGCCTGATCAAAGGGGAGATCGCCGCCATCCCGGGGGTCGACAAGGTGGAGACGATGCTCGTCTACTCCGAGGTCAAGCCGGACGGCGGCTGGCCGGTGTTCGACGACGCCCCTCAGAAGTGACGTCGGGCGCCGCTGGAGCCGCGGCCGCCGGCTGCCGACGGGCGCCCTGCCGGACGACGTCCCTGACGGCATCCCCGGCGCCCTCAGCGGGCGACGCCGCAGACCTCCGCAAGCGCCTCGAGCTGGTCGTCCTCGAGAAGTGACGCGCTCGTGTCGCCGGCGTCCGAGCCGGCCAGGACCTGCTCCACCGTGTCCCGGGCGACGTCCGTCTCCTGCCTGCCCTCCGCCATCCACTGTTCCAGGGGAAGGCGGCTGCCGATGGCGGGAGAGAAGTGCTCGCCCGCGCGCACTCGGTCGCGCGTGATCCTCTGCTTGAGGTAGTCACCGCCGACCCCCACCCGTTCGATGACGTCGAGCATGACCGCATCCGCGCTGATCTCGCTCCCGGCGACGATGCGACGCACGAGCGCGGCGACGTCGGCGTCGATGGGGACCATCGGCAGGTGCCAGACGCTAGAGGAGGCCAGGGCGCCGAAGCCGCCACTGATGAGGTCGACCCCCGCCAGCGCCGCCGGCAGCACCTTCAGCCCCTTCTCGTACCCGGCCTGGATGCCGGGGTGCTGAGCGTCCGTCGACAGAGCCGAGTTGTGCACCGGGAGGCCGAGAGAGTGCCCGATCTCGACCGAGGCGACGCCCATGAGCGTGTTCTCCGGACTGCCGAGCGACATGGACGTGGTGCGCATGTCGAGGATGCCCGGGCCGCAGCAGGCGAGGACGGCGCTGCCGGGAGCGGCGGACTGGACGGCCGTCACCATGCCCAGGATCTCGGCCCACATCAGCGTCAACATCCCGGCCACGGTGATGGGGCCGGTGGCCCCCGACATGGGCATCGTGTAGGCGAAGACGGGCGACCCGAGCGCGGCGAACTCACAGGTCACATCGAGAAGGGCGCCGTTGACCGCGAGAGGAGCGCGCACGGCGCAGAGCACGCCGAGCCGGGGGCGGCGGCGATAGCCTTCGAGGCCGCCGCCCAGGATGTCGGCGATCCGTTTCATCTCGCTCGCGTCGGTCGGGCAGTCGACGATCACGAGCGGCTTCGAGGTGTTCGTCAGGTAGGTGTAGTACTCGACCGCCTCTCGCCGCTCGACCGGCACGTCGTTGGCCGTCGCGAACGTCCACATGACATCGATCTCCCGTGTGGCGTCCATGACCAGGGTGCCCTCCCGCACGTCCTGCAGGCTGGACGGACGCAGCTGCCCCGTGCGGAAGTCGAGCGTCTTGGCGTGGGACGCGGACGGGTTGAAGAACGGACCGTTGCGCCGGTCGAAGAGGACATCCTGCGCGGGCGTGGCTCCGGCGAAGAACAGCTCGTCGGGCAGCAGATCCACCGCTGCCCGCACCATGTCGGCGGGCATGCGCGCAACGCCCGTCTCGCGGTCCACCTCTGCCCCGTGATCCGCCAATGCGTCGAGTACGCGAGCGCCCTTCATGCGCATCCCGACGCGCTCGAGTATCGTCAGAGCGGACTCGACCACGAGGTCTCTCTCGGCCGGGTCGATGCTGTTCAACCGAAGCTTCACTGGTGGCTCCTTCTCAGATTCCGGACCGCTGGTCCTCGCGGACGACCACTCCCGCCGCTCCGCCTCCGCCGATGCCCTGCACTATAGAGGGCGCGCCGTGTCCCCGCCTCCCGTGCACGCGGACGGGACGCGCCCTACTCCTCCGGAGGCGGCGTCAGGCTCTTGCGGATGTCCTTGGAGCGCACGAGGAGATGGTGCGCTCCCGTGGCCGAGGGCACGAAGCCGTACTTCTCGAAGAAGCCGCGGGCGTGAGCGTCGTCGGCAGCGACGAGGACCGCCCGGGAGAACATCGTCGACGACGCGTGCAGGCAGCGGGCGAGCGCCTGCACCAGCATCGCCTCGCCGATGCCCTTGCCCTGCTCCGGCGCGTCGACCGCAATGCGTGCGAGCAGGATCACGGGGATGTCGAGCGGGCCCTGGCCGGACGCATGCTCGACGGTCGCGGGGGGACTCACCGTAGCCGCCTTGAGCGCGAAGTGGCCGACGACCCGGGTGCCGCGGGCCGCCACGTGGGTCGTGCCGGCCCGCCGGTCGGCGAGCGCGCGCTGCGTGAGGAACTCGTCGAGGGCGGCGTCGCCGCAGGCGAAGCCGGAGGCGTCGTCGGTCGCTGCGAGGGCCTCGAGCCGGAGCGCTGCTTCGTCGCCCTCGAAGGGGCTCCCGGCCGCGCCCGCCTCGGCGAGCGCGGGGATCGGCGCGGACTTGCCCGAGAGTTGCTCGCCGAAGGCGGCCCAGGCCTGGTCGTCGAGCACGAAGCGGGGCTGGTCGGGCAGGGCTTGCTCGGGCGGGCTGACGAACCCGCCCCCGCCGTCCTGCCCGACGGGGCAGGCGAGCTCGCAGGCGCGGCAGTACTTGGTGACCGGGCCGGCCTCGTCGATGCCGAGGACGGCCCCATCGAGCACCTCGAAGTCGACGTCGAGCTGATCCTGCTCCTGCTTGCAGAGCGTGCGCTCGTAGCCGCCGCTGCGGAACGCGGTCCGCGGGCAGACGCGCTGGCACGGCTTGCTGCAGGCCTCACAGGGGCTGAAGCCCTCGAGGCGCGGCGTCGGCTCCAGGTCGGCGTCCACGAAGATGCCGCGCAGCCGGATGCGCGGGCCGTATGCCGGCGTGATCAGCAGGTTGTCCCGGCCGAACACGCCCAGGCCGGCCAGCACCGCGGCGTCCTTGAGAAACGCTCCGCCGTACTCGATCTGGTACGGGAGCGAGTAGGCGTTCATGCCCATCTCGTCCGTCATCCAGGTGCGCAGTCGCTTCGACTGCGCGCGCAGCTCGAAGTTCCCCGGGGTGAAGGCCGGGATCTTGAGACTCCACCAGTCGAGCACGGGCTCCGACGCGGGATGCGCCAGCCCCCAGACCAGCATCGACTGGTACTCGTCCTTCCACTCCACACCCTTGTACTCGGGGTAGAAGGGGTTCTCGTCGTAGGTCGCGTAGGACGGGGCGTTCTTCAGGTCGGCGATGCGCACGATGCCGACCAGCGAGGCGCCCTCCGCCTTCGCCCTGTCCATGATCTGCTGCCTGAGCTCAGCGCTGCTCATCCGTCTCGATCCTTTCTGCGGTGAGGCCGGGCGCCCGGCCCGGCCCCACACGTCCCCGGCTGCTAGCGGTTCCCGTTCAGTCTGATGAGGGCATCGGCCGCGACCGCGCCCTGGCCCTCGGCGAGGACCATGAGGGGGTTGACGTCGAGCTCCACGATGGCCGCGGGGTCCTTCTCGACCATGGCGGCGATCGCGAGGACGACGTCTGCGGCCGCGTTCAGGTCGGCCTGCGCGCAGCCTCTGAAGCCGTTGAGAAGCGGCGCGCACTTGAGGCCGCCCAGCGCGTCCAGGACCTGCTCCCTCGTGACCGGAAGCAGGAGGGACGCGCTGTCCTTCATCAGCTCGACGAGGATGCCGCCGCCGCCGACCACGAGGTACGGGCCGAACTGCTCGTCTTGGGCGACCCCGACGATGACCTCGGCCACGACCCCCTCGACCATGCGCTCGACGAGGAAGGACTCCGAGAGGCCCGCCATCATCGCCATGGCCGACGTCACTTCGTCGACGCTTCGCAGGTCGAGGCGCACGCCGCCCACGTCGGTCTTGTGGGCGACGCCCAGCGCCTTGATGACGACCGGGAAGCCGAGGTCCTCGGCCGCGGCGACCGCCTCCTCGGCGCTGCCGGCGAGACGCGACTCGGGTACGGGCACGCCGGCCTCGGCGAGCATGCGCTTCGAGGCCTCTTCGTCGAGCACCGTGACGGCATCGGGATCCGCCTCGAGGGGAGCCACCAGCAGAGGCAGGCCCGGCGGGCGCTTCCAGGCGGCGCCCACGTCCACGGCCGCCTGGACGGCCGCCACCGCGTCGTCGATGCCGGCCAGCATGGCCACGCCATCCTCCATGAGGCGGTCGGCCACGGGTTCCGAGACCGTATCGGTGAAGGTCGCGAGGACCGCGCCCCTGGTGCCGGTGGCCTTCGTCGCTCGCACGAAGCCCCGCTCCGCGCCGCCCCAGGTGGATGGGTCGCACTTGTCGGCCCTGGGGTAGTCGAGCGCGCACAGGGCGATATCGAAGTCCTCGGCCATGAAGGCGCCGAAGATCTCCGCGTTGGCGTCGTCGTCGTCCCAGGAGTACATCTGGTAGTCGAACGGGTTGGAGGCGACGACCCGCTCGTGCACGACCGCGCGGACCCCCTCCGCGACCTTCGCCGACAGCGGCGGCAGGGTGAGGCCCGGGGTCAGGGCGTCCGCGAGCAGGGTGAGATCGCCGCCCGAGGTACTCATGGCGCCGATCCGTCCACCCTCGAGCGGACCCACGACGTGCAGGAGCTTCAGCGCCTCCACCAGAGCCTCCAGCGAGTCGACGCGCGCCACACCGAGCCGGTCGAACAGCGCGCTCACGAGCACGTCGGAGCCGGCCAGCGATGCCGTGTGCGACACGACCACCTGCTGCGCGACCTGCGAGCGCCCGGTCTTGACCGCGACGATGGGCTTGCCCAGCTCGCGGGCGGCCTCGGCTGCCTGCTGGAAGCCCCTCGGATCCGGCATCGCCTCGAGGTACAACCCGATCGCCGAGACCTCCTCGCGCTGCGCGAAGAACCTGATGGCGTCGTTCAGGTCGAACTTCAGCCGGTTTCCCAGCGAGACCATGTAGGCGATCGGCAGGCCGCGCCGCTGCATGGTGATGTTGAACCCGACGTTGGAAGACATCGTGATGATGGCCACGCCGCGGTCCACCCGGCGACCGCCCTGCTGGTCGGGCCAGAGCATCGCCCCGGTGACGTAGTTGAGCAGCCCGTAGCAGTTGGGGCCGACCAGCACCATGTCTCCGGAGGCCTCGAGCAGCTCGCGAGTGAGCTCGGAGCCTTCTTCGCCCGCCTCGGCGAAGCCCGTCGCGTAGGAGATCGCACCGCCGGCGTCCCGTGCCGCCAGGCCCCGGATGATGTCGATGGTGAGGTTGCGGTTCACGCCGACATAGGAGGCGTCGGGGCTCCCCGGCAGTTCGTCGACCGAACGGAAGACCCTGCGCCCGCAGACCTCTTCGGCCTTGGGGTGGACCGGCCAGATCTCGCCTTGATAGCCCATGAGGTCACACTGGCGGATCGCCTCCTGGGCCTGGGCTCCGCCGAAGACGGCGATCGACCGTGGGTTGAGCAGACGCTCGAAGCGCGCCGGGTCGACCTTCACCGCATCCATCTCAACCTCCGTTGTCACGGGTTCTCGTCGTATCCATCGTCACGCGGGTGTGGGAGCGGCGGCAGCCGCAGCGTGCGTCCTCGTCACAGTCGCAAGGCGCCGTCGACGGGGATGACCCGCCCGTTCACGTAGTCGTTCTCGAGGGCGAAGCGCACGGCGTGCGATACCTCGGCCGGCTCTGCCATCCTGCGCAGAGGTATGGCGGACGTGACGCGCTCGCGCGCCTCCTCCGGCATCGACCTGGCCATGTCCGTGGCCGTGAGACCGGGAGCGACGGCGACGGCGCGGATGCCATACCGCGCGAGCTCCATCGCCCATGTCCGCGTCATGGCCACGACACCCGCCTTGGCGGCGCTGTAGTTCGTCTGGCCGACGTTGCCCTTCCAGGACAGCGACGAGATGGACACGATGGCGCCGCCGGTGCCTTGGGAGACCATGTGGAAGGCGGCCTCGCGCGCGCACAGGAACACGCCGGTCAGGTCGACGTCGATCACCGCCTGCCAGTGAGCCAGCGGGAGCTTCCGCACCTCGTCGCCGGTCTTCCTGACGAGAAGACCGTCGCGATTGAGGCCGGCGTTGTTCACGACCGCGTCGATGCCGCCCGCCTCCGCGACGAAGGCCGCGAACAGGCGCTCCACGCTCGCCTCGTCACCGACGTCCGCCGGCATCGTCCACACGCGCAGGCCGCCGTCCTCGGCGTCGGCCCGGAGGTCGTCCAGTGCCCCCTCGTCGATATCGCAGACCCCGACGCGGGCTCCGGCGCCGGCCAGGTCGAACGCGAACGTGCGGCCGAGGCCGCGCGCGCCGCCGGTGACGATGATGCGTGCTCCCGCGATCTTCACGATCCACTCCTCCCTCCAGCGCCCGCCCGAGCGCACCACGCGGTCGCGCGATGCGCTCGGGCGGGCGGATCTACGCCGGCCGTCACGCCGGCGGGCGCCTCACGCGGGGGTGACGACCGAGTCGCGGCCGAGTGAGAACGCCCTTTCGTTGACGGCGAAGATCTTGGCGGGCACGGCCTTCTCCAGGCCGCGCCGCCACGACTCGGCGGTGAACGGCAGCACGGTACTCGCCGCGCCCATCAGAGCGACGTTCACGGCGCGGATGGTGCCCGCCTCGCGCGCCAGGCCTTCGGCGTCGACGGCGAGAAGCCGGATGCCGCGCTCCTCCGCGGCCGCGGCCAGGTCGTCCGGGTACGGCTGCTCGCGCCGCAGGACGCTGCCCGGCAGGATGCGCGTCGTGGCGGCGCAGACCAGCGTGCCGCCGTTGTGAAGCATCTCCAGGCCGCGGAAGCCCTCGAGCTTCTCCGTGGCGATCACGAAGTCCGGACGACGGAAGACGGGCGAGAAGACCTTGCGGCCGAAACGTACGGTGCTGACCACGCTGCCCCCGCGCTGAGCCATGCCGTGCACCTCACTGGCCTTGACCTCGAGGCCCTCAGCGGATGCGGTCTCGGCAAGGATGGCCGCCGCGAGCAGGATCCCCTGTCCGCCGACGCCGATGAGCGCGACCGTCGTGGTGTCGGTGGGGGTGCTCACGATGCCTCCTCTCCGAGGCTGAGGGTCAACGCGCCGCGCTTGCAGACCTCGACGCAGAGGCCGCAGCCCGTGCAGGCGTCGGTGATGCCGACGGTGTCCTCCCCCGGCGCGATGGCCGGACAGCCGATGGCGAGACAGAGGCCACAGAGGTTGCAGCGGTCGTCGTCGACCAGGACCGTGCCGTTCTTCTCGCGGACGAGGAGCGCGCAAGGGGCCTGGGCGACGATCACGCCGAGACCCGGCGTCGCCACCTCCGTCTTGATGGCGCCCGCGATGGCTTGGTAGTCCTTGGCGTCGATGGTGGTGCAGCGAACGTGGATGCCGTCGCACAGTTCCTGGATGCTGATCGCGGGGCCCTCGGTGAGATCCGGTCGCACTCCGCTGCCCGGGTTGCCCTGGTGGCCGGTCATGGCCGTGGTGCGGTTGTCGAGGATCATGACGAGCCCGTCGGCGGCGTTGTAGGAGGCGCTGATGAGAGACGTGATGCCGGAGTGGAAGAAGGTGGAGTCGCCGATGACCGCCGCGGACGCCTTGCGCCCGAGCGCCTCGTTGAAGCCGGCCATCATGCCGATGCTGGCGCCCATGCAGAGCGAGCTGTCCAGGGCGTTCAGCGGCGAGTCGGCTCCGAGCATGTAGCAGCCGATGTCGCCCATGGCTGCGAGCTTGTGACGCTTGAGGGCCGTGAAGACGGAGCGGTGCCTGCAGCCCGGGCACAGCGCCGGCGGTCGCACCGGCAGGCTCGACTCGGGCGCCGGATCGCTCAGCCGCGGGGCCGGCGGAAACACCGGGCTCCGGCCCTGGGGCGGCTCGGTCTCGAGGTAGGGCTCGAGCGCCGCGGACACGATGTCGGGGTCGAGCTCGCCGTCGGCCGGGATGGCCTCCTTGCCGATCAGCGGCAGGCCGAGCATGCGCACGTGGTCCTCGATGAACGGGTCGAGCTCCTCGACGACGAACACCCGGGAGACGCGCTCGTAGAGCTCGGCGATCTTGCGGTACGGGAGCGGGTACGAGAGGCCGAGCTTGAGGTGCCACGCCGTCGGAAAGGCCTCGCGCGCGTACTCGTGGACGACGCCGGAGCTGATGATGCCGAAGTCGGCGGTCCCCTCGCAGAGCGCGTTCAGCGGGCTCACCTCGGCGCGCTGGCGCAACCGCTGCAGGCGCTCGATGATGAATCTCGTGCGGAGTCGCGCCCACTGCGGCACCATGAGGTGCTTGGTGATGTCTTTGACGTACTCGATGGACGCCGGCTCGATGCGCTCGCGCTGCACGACCTGACCGCGACCGTGCGACAGCTTGGTGGTCGAGCGCAGGAGCACCGGCGTGTCGAACTCCTCCGAGAGCGCGAACGCCTCTGCGACGAAGTCGTAGGCCTCCTGACTGTCTGAAGGCTCGAGCATCGGGATCTTGGCGAACCTCGCGTACTGACGGCTGTCCTGCTCGTTCTGCGACGAGTTCATGCCGGGGTCGTCCGAGCTGACGATGACCAGCCCGCCGTTCACGCCCGTCTCCGTGAGAGTGAGCAGCGGGTCGGCGGCGACGTTGAGACCGACGTGCTTCATCGCGACGAGAGTGCGCACGCCGGCCCGGGAGCACCCGACCGCCGTCTCGAGCGCGACCTTCTCGTTCACGCACCACTCGGCGTGGACGCCGTCAAGGCCGGCGGCGGTCTCGATGATCTCGGTGGACGGGGTACCCGGGTATGCGTACGCGAAGCCGGCGCCGGCACGCGCGGCGCCGTAGGCGATGGCTTCGTTGCCCATGAGGAAGAGTGTGGAATCCATGGCTGCCACCTTGGCCGTATGATTTGCGAACAGAATCATTACCGGCAGGATGTACTCCTGCCTTGCTGCAACAGGATAGGACATACTGCGGGCTCATGGCAACACACCGAAGTATCTTCGTCATAAGCAGCCCCGCACCGACGCCACACCACGTCGCCGGCGTGCGCGAGAGACGGCGAGGTCATCTCGCATACCTCTCGCGCAAAGCCTTCTTGTCGAGCTTGCCGACGCTCGTCCGGGCGAGCTCGGACACGAACACGATCCGATCCGGGACCGCGTACTTGGAGATGACCCCGCGCGCGGCGTGGTCGAGCACGGATCCGAGGATGGCGCCGGCGTCGTCGGGCGCGCCCTCCCGCAGGACGACTAGAGCGAGGGGCCGCTCGCCCCATTTCTTATCCGCTACGCCGATGACGGCGACCTCGCTCACCGACGGGTGCCGGCCGATGATGTCCTCGAGATCGAGCGAAGAGATCCACTCGCCGCCCGTCTTGATCACGTCCTTGATGCGGTCGGAGATCTGCAGATAGCCCAGTCCGTCGATGGACCCGATGTCACCCGTGTGCAGATAGCCACCTGCCCACAGGGACGCCGAGCTCGGATCGTCCTTGAGATACGCCATGGTGGCCCAGGGAGCACGGAGGACGATCTCTCCGGTGGCCCTGCCGTCGTGGGGCACGTCCCGCATCTCGGCGTCGACGATCCGCAGGTCGACCAGCGGGTTGGGCCGGCCGGCCCTGCAGCGGAGCTCCAGCTCGCGCTCCTCGCCCAGGCCGGCCGCGCCGGGCGGGAGCTGAGCGCTCATGATGAACGGGCAGGTCTCGCTGAGCCCGTAGCCGCCGAAGATGTCGATCCCTCTGGCCAGGGCCTCTTTGCACAACGCCCTGGGCAGCGGCCCCCCGCCGACGATGACCTTCCAGCCGGAGAGGTCCGCGTGTTCCATCGAGGGGCTGCCCAGGATCATGAACATGATGGTGGCCACGCAGTGAGAGAAGGTCACCTGCTCCTTCTGGATCAGGCCGATCAGCCCGGCCGGGTCGTAGCGGCCCGGGTAGACCTGCTTCACGCCCATGAGGGTCGCCATGTACGGGTAGCCCCATGCGTGAGCGTGGAACATGGGCGTGATCGGCATGTAGACGTCGTCCCGGTGGAACCCGCCCTGCCCCGGAGAGACGGCCATGGCGGAGAGACCGGCAAGGGTGTGCAGCACCAGCTGCCGGTGACTGTAGGAGACCCCCTTGGGCGACCCTGTCGTGCCGGTGGTGTAGAAGGTCGTGGCGCAGGTGTCCTCGTCGAGCTCCGGGAAGTCGTACGACTCGTCGCTGCGCCGCAGCAGCTCCTCGTACTCGGCCTCGAGCGGCAGGCTCGTCGCCGGCGGCCGGTCCACGTCGCTGAGGAGGACGAACCGCTTGACCGTGGTCAGACGGTCGCCGATCTCCTCGAGGACCGGGAGGAACTCGGCGTTCACGAGGAGCACGTCGTCCCCGGCATGCTCGATGGTGTAGAGGATCTGCTCCGGCGAGAGCCGCACGTTCACGGTGTGCAGGACCGCCCCCATCATGGGCACGGCCAGGAAGCACTCCAGGTACCGGTGGCTGTCCCAATCCATGACGCCCACGGTGTCGCCGGGCCGGACGCCCAAGCTCGTCAGGCCGTTCGCAAGCCTGCCGATGCGAGCGAACAGGTCGCCGTACGTATGGCGGACCTGGTCGCGATACACGATCTCCTGCTCGAGCGCGAAGGCGCGCGGCGTGTGCAGCAGGTGCTTGATCAGCAGCGGGTAGCCGTAGGCGGAGGGCGTCCTATCGATGAGCCTGGCAGGCATGTCGAGCCTCCTGTCGGTCGGTGGACGAGACTCAGAGAAGCTCGAGCGCCGTCGCGATCGAGACCCCGCCCCCGCCGCACAGGGTGGCAAGACCGAGCGTCTTGTCGTGCTGGCGCATGGCGTGCAGCAGCGTGACCATCAGCCGGCAGCCCGTGGAGCCCACCGGGTGCCCCAGGCCGATCCCGGAGCCGTTGACGTTGGTGATGTCCCTGTCCAGGCGGAGGTCCCTCTCGCAGGCCAGGTACTGGGACGCGAAGGCCTCGTGGACCTCGAGCAGCTCGAAGTCCGCGAGGCCGAGCCCCGACCGTCGCTCCAGGTCGCGGACCGCCGGGATCGGACTGAGCCCCATCACCGAGGGTTCGCAGCCGCCGTAGCCGACGCCCGTGATGCGCGCTATCGGGGTGACTCCGAGATCCCGCGCCTTGCCGGCCGACATGATGACCATGGCACTCGCGCCGTCGTTGATCCCCGAGGAGTTGCCCGCCGTGACCTTGCCGATGTCGGGCATGAAGGCGGGCCGCAACGCGGCGAGGTCGTCCATCGTGAGACCGGGACGGAAGTGCTCGTCCCGGTCGAAGACGACGGGCGGCCTGCCACGCTTCTGCGGGATCTCGACCGGCACGATCTCGTCGCTGAAGTCGCCCTCCCGAGTGGCCCGTTCCACGTTGTGATGGCTGCGAAGCGCGACCTCGTCCATCTCCTCGCGAGTGAGGCCGTACCGTTCCGCGACGAGCTCCGCGGTGTGGCCCATCACGTAGGGCTGGCCCTGGAGACGGGTGTGGACGGGACGGTCCTGACCGGAGTCGTCCGGAGGACACGGATGGTAGCGGGACCCGCAGTAGAGACCTTCGATGACCTGGTCGTCGATGGTCTGGTTCTGCAGCCGGGCGCCCCAGCGCGCCGTCGGGATCGCGTAGGGGACCCCCGACATGACCTCGACCCCGCCGGCCACGATGACGTCGGCGAGGCCCGCCTTGATCATGGCCATGCCCGAGACGACGGCCTCCATGGCGGAGACGCAGACGCGGTCCATCGACACGGCGCCGACGGTGACCGGGATGCCCGCCTCGATCGCCGCGGAGCGAGCCACGCTCTTCGTGAGGTACGGCTCGAAACAGCTGCCGAGCCGGACGTCGTCGACGACCTCCGGCTCGATCCCCGCGCGGGCCACGGCCTCGCGGATGACGATCGCGGCGAGTGCATACGGCGGCACGTCCTTGAGCGAGCCTCCGAACGCGCCGATCGCCGAGCGGCAGGCGGACGCGACTACGACATCATCCATGGGCACCTCTCTCCACCTCGGGGCCGGGTGGCCGCGAACAAGCGGCCCGCGGAGGATGCGGACCGCCCGCATGATAGCCGGAGCATCTCCTGTTGGTCAATCGATTATCCGCTGTATGTGCTGTGGAGGTGCCGCTCAGTGGAGGTCCTCCGTCCATGACCTCGTTCGTCGGGAATCCCTTCGGCGGAGGATGACTCCGCCATGCCGCCGTCAGATGAACTCCGTGTGGCCGTCGACGCCGATCGCCTGCCCTGAGATGCGCGCCCCCTGCTCCGAGCAGAGGAAGAGGATCATCGCGGCGACATCGTCGGCCGTGACGAACGTGCGCAGCGAGCAGCCGCGCACCCACTGCTCGCGAAGGTCCTCGCAGGTGATGCCCTTCTCATCGGCCTCGAGGCTCATCACCCTCTCGAGCCGCTCGCCGACGACGCTGCCGGGGCAGAGGGCGTTGGCCCTCACGCCGAACGGACCCATCTCCATGGCCACGGTCTTCATCAGGCCGATCAGCCCCCATTTGCTCGCCACGTACGGCGCCCTGGTCGGGCCCCCGAACACCCCGTAATGCGACGACATGATGACGACCGACCCGGAGCGCTGCTCCTTGAAGACCGGGGCGGCGCGGCGCGTGCACAGGAACGCCCCCGTGAGGTCCACGTCGAGAGTACGCTGCCAGTCGGCGAGCGACACGTTCTCTATGCAGGCCACCGGGCCGCCGATGCCGGCGTTGTTGACCAGGACATCGAGCCCCCCCAGATGCGTCTGAGCCTCCTCGAAGAGACGATCGACGTCGGCCTCGACGGCGACGTCGGCGACGGTCGCCCCGGCGCGCGGCTCGGCCCCCCGCAGCGTCTCCACGGCCGCGGGATCCACGTCGCAGGTGAAGACCGAGGCGCCGGAGTCGAGAAACCGCTTGACGATCACGTTGCCGATCCCGCCACCCCCTGCCGTCACGATCACCCGTGCGCCGGCCAGGCCTGTCAGCTGCATCACGCACCATCCTTCGAGTCGGCGGCTGAGACAGGCTCAGCCGTTCGCGGGGGGTCCATTGTACTTCGGACGAGGGAACGTCAAACGCCGCGCGAGCCGGCGGCTGCGCTTTGACCCCGCTCCGCCGGGTGTGCCGTATACTCCGCGGGTCCGGCGAGCTCCTCGGTCTGGAGCCGGTCGCCGGATCCTCGACGAAGGAGTCCGCATGGATGCTGCCCCGCCGGCGAGCGGAGCGGCGGCCCCCCAGGGCCGCGACCTCAGCCCGCTCTTCGATCCCCTCTCGATCGCCGTCGTCGGCGCCTCGGACGACGCCTCGAAGTGGGGCGGCGACCTGGCTGCGAGACTGCTTCGCTCACCGGCAGGACGCCGCATCCACCTGGTGAACCGCAAGGGCGGCATGGTCCAGGGCGCCCGGTCCCACACGTCACTGGGGGCTATCGGCTCGCGGGTCGACCTGGTCTTCCTCGCCGTGCCCGCGGTCGGCTTCGAAGAAGCCGTGGACGACGCGCTTGGAATCGGGGCCAAGGCCATCGTCGTCGTCACCGCCGGCCTCGGAGAGCTCGGCGGGGAAGGTCGCGACCGCCAGCGGGCCGCGGTCCGGCGCGTCCGCGCCTGCGGTGGGCTGCTCGTCGGGCCCAACTGCCCCGGCGTGGCCGACACGACCACCGGTCTGCAGGCGGTCGCCCTGCTCGACATCCCTCCCGGCTCGATCGCCTTCGTCAGCCAGAGCGGAGGGGTCGGCGACGAGGTCGTCGCCAGGGCACTCGACCACGGCCAGGGCTTCACGCGCTTCGTGACCCTTGGCAACCAGGCCGACGTGGGCATCGCGGACGTCCTGTGGTCGCTCGTCGACCACGAACCGACCCGCCTGGTCGCGCTGTACGCGGAGGACCTTCGAGACGGCCGTCGCCTGGCGGCCGCGGCCGCCGCGTGCACCAGGGCCGGCAAGCCGGTCATCATGCTGGCTCCCGGAAGGACGGAGGCCAGCTCCAGAGCGGCGCGCTCGCACACGGGGGCGCTCACCAGCGACGCGTCGGTCGTCGACGCGGTCTGCGCTGCGGTGGGAGCAGTGAGGGTGGACACGCCGGATGAACTGGTGGAGCTCGCCGTCGGCATGCTCGCCGGCCGTCGCCCCCGCGGCGCGGCACTCGCCATCACCAGCGACGGCGGCGGTCACAGCGCGATCGCCGCCGACGTGGCGACGGCCGCGGGTCTCACCGTCCCCCGGTTCACCGAAGCCCTGCGCGCTCGCCTCGCCGACCTCCTGCCCGTCAACGCGGCCCTGGACAACCCGGTCGATTTCGCGATCGCCTCGGTCGACCCCTCGGCGCACGCCACCGTCGGGCGCTGCGTGCTCGAGTCGGGCGAGGTCGACGCCCTGCTGGTGACCGGTGAGTTCGGGTACTGGGGAGCCCGCTTCCCCGAGCTCACCGGGCCGGGCGACCAGGAGATCCAGGCGGCCCGCGACCTCGGCGCGCTCGCCCGGGACACGGGAGTGCCGGTGGTCGTCTCGACCGTCAACAAGGGGCGGTCTCCGGCCGTCGAGACGCTGCTGGCCGAGGGAGTGCCCGTGTACCGCGAGATCGGCGCGGCCGCTCGCGTCCTGGCGGGGCTGGCGCGTGCCGGCACCACGGAGCCGTGTGGCCTGCCGGACCTCCCGGAGCCCTCCGGCGACCCCGTCACGGACGACGGCTACTGGGCCGCTCGCGAGGCGCTCTCAGCACGCGGCATCTCCTTCATGCCGGCGCGCCTCGCGCACGACGGCGCGACGGCTCTGGCCGCGGCCCGCGACCTCGGCTTCCCGGTCGCCGTCAAAGCGACGGGCCTTCTCCACAAGAGCGACGCCGGCGGCGTCGTGCTCGACCTCGCCGACTCGCCGGAGCTGCTCGCCGCGGTCCGGGGGCTGCACGAGCGACTCGGCTCGCGCGTGCTCTCCATCGAGCGCATGGCGCCCCGGGGACAGGGCGTCGAGCTCATCGTCGGCTGCCGCCGGGATCCGCGCTTCGGCCCGGTCGTGCTGGTCGGTGTCGGCGGCATCTACACCGAGGTCCTTCGCGATTTCGCCGTGGCGCTCGCCCCCATCGACGAAGCCGCCGCGCGGAGGCTGATCGAAGGGCTGCGCGGAGCTCCCCTGCTCCAGGGAGCCCGCGGCCGGCCTGCTCTCTCAGTGGCCGCGGCTGCCGGGGCGGCGGCCGCTCTCTCCCGCTTCGCGGCCGAGCATCCCGAGGTCGCCGAGGTGGAGCTGAACCCTCTGCTGGTCACAGCGGACGCCGCGGTCGCCCTGGACGCGCGGCTCGTCCTCGCGCCGCCTGCAGGCGAAGCTTGACTGCTCCCGCGCCCCGGTCCGGGCCCTGGGGTCCGGGCCGGGGGCGGCGGGAGGAACCGCCGCGGATGCCCGGGGGATGAGCACCCGCCGCGCCGGCCGACGAGCGTCCGACGCCCGCCGGCCGGCGGTCGGCGTCACCGGACCGGCCGACGCAGACCGAGCTTGACGCGCGCCTCGGCTGCCGACAGCGTGCGTGCGCCGAGCGCTTCGACGAGCGCGACGGCCTTCTCGACCAGCTGTGCGTTGCTCGCGAAGACGCCACGCCGCTGGTAGAGGTTGTCCTCCAGCCCGACGCGGACATGGCCGCCCAGCAGCACGGACTGGGCCACGATCGGCATCTCCATCCGGGAGATCGCGAAAGCCCCCCACACGGCGCCGGGCGGCAGCAGGTCGATCATCGCCGCCATGGTGCGGGTGTCGGCCGGCGCACCATAGGGGATGTCGAGACACAGCTGGAACAATGGCGTGCCGTCAATGAGCCCCTCGTCGATGAGCCTGTTCGCGAGGCGCACGTGACCTGTGTCGAACACCTCCAGTTCCGGCTTGACGCCGAGTTCCTTGACCCGCGCGGCCATCGTGCGCAACTGGCTCGCCGTGACCACCGCCACGTAGTCTCCGTCGGAGAAGTTCATGCTGCCGCAGTCCAGCGTGCACATCTCCGGCCGCAGGGCCTCGATGTGTTCCAGCCGCTCCAGAGCGGGGATCATGTCGCTGCCGGGCGCAGCGACCGAAGGATGGGAGTCGTCCACAAAGAGGTCGCCGCCCATTCCGGTGGTCAGGTTGATGATGACGTCGGCGCCGCTCGAGCGGATGCGATCGACGACCTCCCGGTAGTACTCGAGCTTGCGAGACGGCGCGCCGGTCCGCGGGTCGCGCACGTGGATGTGCGCGACGGCGGCGCCGGCCTCCGAGGCAGCGACGGCCGCCGCCGCGATCTGCTCCGGTGTCACCGGGAGCTCGGGGTGGATCCCGGCGGTGTCTCCCGCTCCGGTGACGGCACAGCTGACGATGACCTCGTGGTTCACCCTTCCTCCTTCATCCGGGGGCTCATGCCTGTCGTCGAGGCCCCCGCTCGTTCACGACCATGCGCTCGAGCCAGTCGCCGACCAGCTCCCGAAAGGGCCCCGGGCGCTCGATGCGCCCGAGTTGATGTCCCGCCATGTCGAGCACGGCGTAGGTGGCTCGGGGGAACTCGTCGAGCAGCGTCCAGGCCGCCCGGTACCCGACCGTCGAGTCCTGGCGGCCCGCCAGGATGAGACTGGGCCGATCGAACGCGGGCCCCGGCCGCCCCACGACGCCGGTCGCGTCGAGGTTCCCTTCGAGACGCGAGAGGAACTCGTAGTCGGCCCGCCGGTAGGCGGGCATGTCGTGAGCCCGGATCTCGTCGACCATCCAGCGCTCGTGCACGACCAGCGTGTCCGGCATCCACTCCTCGTCGGGCGCGAGGTCCCCGAAGACCGAGGGGTCCCGGAAGAGCACGCAGACGTCGGCAGGGTCGAGGGAGCCGTCCGGCGCGGAGATGGCGGGGACGAGGAGCCCGGCGCCGGCCAGCCGGCCGGGGATCAGCCGCACGAGCCCCACCGCGAGCCGGCCTCCATAGGAGCTGCCGGCGATCGCGAGCCGCCCGCGCGGCGCCGCGGCTTCGATGAAGCCGCGCACGACCGAGAGCATCTGATCCTCCGTCGAGAGCCACCCGGGAGCGGCGGTCGACCCGTGGCCCGGGAGGTCGAGGTAGATGCGCCGCCACCCGGGATGCTCGTCGAAGACGGGCTCGAGATCGGCGAGCAGGTACTGTCGATCCGCCGACCAGCCGTGGATCAGCAGAATCGGCATGCCTTCTCCGCGCACCTCGTAGGCGATCGGGATGCCCTGGACCTCGAGCGCCTGTGACGTCATCGACCCTCCTCGTGACCGGTGATGTCAGGCCAGGACCCCGGCGAGATCCTCGCAGGCCTGGAAGACGTGCGCGCCCCACTCCTCGTAGAGATCCTGCGGCGCCGACGAGAACATGGCGATCATGACCCCGGCCTCCTGGTTCACGTAGACGCGCTGCCCGAGCCAGCCCACGGCACTGAACACGGTGTGGTCGGCCAGCTCGCGGACCCAGAAGCAGCTCCGGTACGAACAACCGGAGTAGTCGCCGCCGTCCCCCCAGGTGCCGGCGGCGGCGGCGAACGCAGCCTTGTCTCCGTGGCGCCTGACGTCGTCCAGCCACGGCTCCGGGACGACCTGGACGCCGTTGAGCCGGCCACCCTGCACGAGCATCAGGCCGAAGCGGGCGAGGTCGCGCAGACTGCACGAGAGGCCTCCTTCGAGCTGCGCGCTGCCGGCGCCGTCGAGGAGGAGGTAGGCGTCGTGCTCGGCGCCCAGCTTGCTCCACAGGTGCTTCCTGACGAGCTCGGGCGCGGCCACTCCCGTGGCACTCTCCATGACCCAGCCGAGGACGATCGTGTTGAGCGAGACGTAGTGGAACACGGCGCCGTGCTCGCCCTGCTTGCGAGTGGTCGTGGCGAAGTCGTAGGCGGACCCCGGCTCGTCGTCCGCGAGTGCGGGTTGCACGCCTTCGAGGCGACACAACCGGGCGCCGTCGTAGTGCGTCTTGTCGAGCTCGTCCTCGTAGTCGATACCCACCGTCATGTCCAGGAGGTGCCGCACGGTGGCGTCGCCGTAGGCGCTGTCGTCGAGCTCCGGCACGATCGCCGCCACCGTGTCCCCGGTTCCCAGGCTCCCGGCCTCGACAAGGTCGGCCACCACGCACGACGTGACCGCCTTGGTGATCGACTGGCAGAGGTGGGGCGTCTCGGGCGCCAAGCCGCGCAGGTAGCGCTCGTAGACGACCACGCCGTCTTGCATGACCAGGATGCCGTCGATACACGCGCCGTCGAGCATCTCGCGCACGGTCCACGCGGAGCCATCCGCCTTGCCGACCCGGACGGCATCCAGATCCCGCAACTCCTGCGAGAGCTCGACGACGGGGCGATGACGCGACGACACGTCCGCCGTCGGCGACACTTGCCGAGCGTGCTGCATGTACCAGTGCGTCAGCCGAGGATCGGAATATGCCTGGTCCTTCCTCACCCGATGCTCCGGCGGCGGCGGAAAGCCGCGCATCAGTCGCGGGTCGGCGATGTCGATACCACTCATGCGTCTTCCACGTCCCTGGGCCTCCGCCGGCGAACCAGTACCAGTACGACCCCGGCGACGATCGCGACGCCGGCGACGATCGCGATGATACCCGCTGTGCCGAGCCCGCCGCTCGCCGACTCGGTGGCGGTCGCAGGCTTCACGCCGGTGTACGTTCCCCTCTGGTAGTTCATGACGATCGAGGGGGCGCCCCGAGGCGCCTGCTGCCAGCCGGTCCAGCGATCGGCGCGATACGCCTGCAGATTGGCCCCATACCAGAGGAGGACGTAGGGATCGTCCTCGTACAGGACCTCCTGCATCTGCCGCACGGCTTCGACCCGCTCGTCACGGGCGACGCTCGTCGACTGCACCTCGAACAGCCTGTCGTACTTGGGGTTCGAGTAGCAGCTGTCGTTGTTGTTGAGTATCTGGTCCGTCGTGAAGGCGGAGAGCTGGTAGCTGGGGTCCAGGTCTCCACCCCACGCCCAGATGTACATGTCCACGCCACCGTTGCCGTAGAGGATCTCGCTGAAGGCGGCCTCGTCCATGACCTCGAGACGCACCTTGATGCCCACCGCTCTGAGATACGGGACGATCATCTTCCCGGCGTTCACTTCGGCGGGGTAGTCGCTCAAGGCGACCAGCTTGAAGTCGAGCTTCCTGCCCTTGGCATCCTCACGCACGCCGTCGCCGTCGCGGTCGGTGTAGCCGGCGGTGTCGAGGATCGCCTCCGCATTCCCGGGGTCGTAGGCGACGACCCGGTCGGCCGGCGGCTCCCAATGCCAGTCGCCCATGGCGGGTGAGAGGACGGACGTCCCCATCTGCGCCATGCCCCCCATGCTCGTCTCGGCGATCCGCGCCTTGTCGATGGCCGCGGCGACCGCGTGACGGATGCGCACGTCCTGCAGCAACGGGTTGCCCTTGCTCTCCGGCGAGGCCCAGCAGTTGAACGCGAGCATCTCGAAGCCGACGGTGGGGGCCGTGATCGTCCGAGAGCCCGGCACGCCTCCGATGGAGCGCAATGAGGTCGGCACCTGGAAGACGCCGATGTCGAGCGTGCCGTTCTTGTAGTCCTGTACCAGGGCGTCCTCGGTCGTGTAGATCTGGAAGAGCAGCGTGTTCACGTTCGGCCGGCCGGCGAAGTAGTCGGGGTTGGCCGACATCTTGACGAAGCGGCCCTTTTCGACCTCGTCGATCGCGAACGGCCCCGACCCGACCGTCGGCGGGTCGTTGAGCGTCTCGAGCTTCTTCGGGTCTATCCGACCCCAAAGGTGCTCGGGGAGGATGGGGATGTACAGCCCGAGCATGAGTGGATTCGGCTTCTTCGACGTGATGACCAGCGTCGTGTCGTCCGGAGCCTCGACCTTGGTGATGTCCTTGACGTACGACATGTAGAAGTAGATCTGGTTGTCGAGGATGAGGTCGTAGGTGAAGACGATGTCCCTCGCGGTCAGAGGCACGCCGTCGTGCCAGGCGACGTCATCGCGGATGGTGAACGTCCAGACCGTGCCGTCCGGACTGGCGTCCCACGCGGTCGCGAGCTCGGGCGCCGGACGATTGTCCTCGTCATACCAGGTGAGGAAGTTGTAGTTGAGCCGAAAGATCTCCCACGACAGGCCCGAGTAGTCGACCAGGGGGTTCATGCCGTCGATGTCGTAGCTGAAGCCCACCCTGAGGACGGGCTCGGCGAGACCCGTCGCCGACGGCGACGAGGATGTGGCTAGAGCGGGGGCCGCCAGCAGACCCGCCAGCACGACGACGAAGACCACTACGGCGACAGATCGGGCGAGCGCGCCACGCAACGAACAACCTCTCATCTGCCCGGAACCACGTCCTCTGGGATCCCCGGCCTTGGGCGCATCGGACAAGGTCGATCACCTCCGCTCGTCGCGCCGCCGCCGCTACGGGCGGCGGCGGCGCTGTTTGGGGTCGCTACGCCTGCGCGTGGAGCAGGCCGGCCGCGTGCACGCCGATGCCGGCCCGGGTGAGCTCCGCCGCCGTGTGGTTCACGGCGTCATGCTTGTCGAGGAAGTTGCGCTCGAGCAGCGGCATGAGACCGTCGGCCACGACCTGCTCCTTGGGGATGAAGTACTCCAGGATGTCGCTGGGATGCTCGCGACTCGCGTCGACCTCCGGATCGGCGCCCTCGTGCTTGGCGGAGATGTTGGGCACGGTGGCGGCGGCGGCGACCACGTCGGCGCGACGGTCGTACGGCTGCCGCACGATGTGCTTCCAGGTCTCGGTGACGTGGTGCTCGAAGCGCACGTCGTCCTCGAAGCCGAGGCTGCGGCGCACCTCGGCGGCGGCGAGCAGCGTCGGCAGTTCGACGGAATTGGAGAGGTTGAGGCCGATCATGCTGGTAGAGCCGTCGTCGGCCGCGAACAGGCGCGCGCCAATCAGCATCCAGAGCGCCGACCACGGGTTGTCGACACCCACGTACACCGAGATCTTGAACTCGTTGCGGATCCCGAGCTTGTGCATCAGGAGGGCGACGAGGATGGTGCCGCTGTTGATGTTGAGCACCTGGCGGATGCCGTAGGTGGTGAGCACGCCGAGGTACTCGTCCGCCCACTTGAGCGGGTAGTCGTTGGGCTGGCCGATGCCGCCGAAGTAGCCGGTGATCGTGTCGGGGCCGCCGAGGTGCATGTTGGAGCCGTCGATGCCCTTGGTGTCGAGGGTCTCCACGTGGGTCGCGCCGATGATCTGCATGGCGGTCGCCACGGCGAGGATGTCCTCGCCCGGCGCCGACTGCTCGGCGATGTTGCGCACGCGGATGTAGCGGCCGGGCATGAGCTCGCGCCGCTCGATCGCCTGCCTCGCCTCCACGATGAGCCAGGGGAAGTACTGCAGGGCGCTGATCTCGAGGGTGACGGCGTTGTGCTCGTCGATGGTCACGCCGTCGGCGCCGTCGCCGAGGACGGCGCGTCGGTACTCAGGCAGCGAAACGAACGCGCCGGCGTCGCGCTGCTCGGTCAGCCACTGCAGGCTCTCCAGGAAGGGCGATCGCTCGTCCTGAAGGCGCGCGAGGCGCGTCTCGAGGCGGCCGGCGTCTTCGGCTTTGCGGTTGATCTCGTCCACGCCGCCGTGCTTCTCGATGAGGTCGAGAAGGCCGCCCACGAGCGCGTTGTCCTCGCCCGCGAGGACGGCGTTCACGACTTCCAGGTCGTCCGGTCGGATGCGCAGCTGGTCGCGCATGGCGTCACGAGTCGTCATCGGGTCTCCTTCGCGTACTCCGTGAACTTCTCGTTCTCGCCCGCGAGCATGCGGTAGCAGTGCTGCTCCTCGGGGAAGGCGCCGCCGCGCACGTCGGTGACGTACTCGGTGAGAGCGGCGGTCGAGACCGCGGCGAGGTCGGCGTACTTCTTGACGAACTTGGGCGTGAAGGCGGCGAAGGTGCCGAGCACGTCGCTCACGATGAGCAGCTGGCCGTCGACGTCTGAGCCGGCGCCGATGCCGAGCACGGGGATGGGGAGCTCGGCGCGGATGAAGCCGGCGACCTCCGGCGGCACGGCCTCGACGAGGAGCAGCTGGACGCCCGCCTCGTAGAGGGCGCGGGCGTCTTCCACGACCAGCTTGGCGCTCTCGAGCGTGCGGCCCTGGGCCTTGTGGCCGCCGAGCTGGCCGGAGCTCTGCGGGGTGAGGCCGATATGGCCGCAGACGGCGACGCCGGCGTCGAGGATCGCGCGCACGCGGGACACGGTGCGCACGCCGCCCTCGAGCTTGATGGCGTCGACGTTGGCCTGCTTGAGGAAGCGGATGGCGTTCGTGACCGCGTCCTCGTCCGAGGCCTGGTAGCTGCCCAGGGGCATGTCGCCGACGACGAACGTGTTCGGCGCGCCGCGGCGCACGGCCTCCGAGTGGACGATGCACTGGTCCATGGTCACGGGCACGGTGCCCGGATAGCCGTAGACGCACATGCCGAGCGAGTCGCCGACGAGGATCATGTCGATGCCGGCCGCCTCCTCGAAGGTCGCGGTCGGGTAGTCGTAGGCGGTGAGCCAGGCGATCTGCTCGCCGGCGCGCTTCATCTCGTGCAGGTCGAAGACGCTCTTCCTGGGCATCGATCCCTCCTCGCGGGCCAGAGCAACAACGGCCCGGTACGGGCCCCCGACACGCCGGGCGCCACCCTCGCTGAACGACCGCCGCAAGCGGCGGGCCCTGCATCAGACCGGCGGTGCAGGCGCGCCCAGATGATAATCGCACGTTGTGCGGTCAGTCAATGCCCTTACCGCTCAAACGCCTGTGAAACCATCATGTCACGAGAGACACCACGTATCAAAGGCCTTCGCGCGGGACGGACCACGAGGGCGGCGGTGGCTCGCCCGGTCCGGGAGACGCAGTGCGCCTTGGACGCCCGGACGGCCACGGATAACCAAGGCGCCGATGATGGATTCCCAGCGAAAGGCGTCCGCGACGAGGGTGGCATTGTGGCGTGACGGCCGATTCGATACACTTTCCGGCCATGAAGAGCGAAAAGGATGCACAACCCGGAACACTGCCGGTGATCCGCCAGGGGTCCATGCCGCACGGTACGCTGACGCTGGACGACCTCGACCGTCATATCATGAAGCTGCTGCGCCATGACGGGCGTCTTACGTACGCACAGATCGCCCGTACGGTGGGGGTCTCCGAGCCCACCGTGCGCAAGCGCATCGACCGTCTGGTGCATGCCGGCGCGATCATCATCATGGCGCGCCTCAACCCGGCACCCATCGGATTCCCAGTCGACGCCTTCATCGGCGTCAGAGCCGTCCGCGGCAAGGTCAAGGAGGTGGGCGGCAAGCTCGCGGCCATGGAGAACGTGGCCTACGTCGCCTATGTCGCCGGCAGCTTCGACATCATGATCGAGGTGTTCCTCCCGGACACGGAGGGGCTGTTCAAGTTCCTCAACGAGGATCTCGAGGCGATCGACGGCATCAGCCACACAGAGACGTGGCACGTGCTGCGCACGGACAAGTTCTTCTACAACTGGGAAGGTGAGGACGTGGGTCTCGAGACCTCACCCGAAGGAGTCGGAGCAGACGCCAGCGACGACGCATCCCCCGCGCCGTGACCTCCGCCGCCTGATGCTCCGGGACGCGCGCGCCAGATGTTGACGGACCGCGGCGCGGGCGCCGGGTCCCACTGACCGCGTGGGCGGGCGCGATGGCGGCCCCGCCGCGCAGAAGGGTGCTCTCATGGACGGACCCACGTGCGCGACCTGCCCCTGGTGGTCGCGGTTCCCCGAGCGCGTCGAGTACAGCTGGTCGTCGGGTCCGGACTCCACCCAGGTGGAGATCCGGACGCCCAACGACAAGGGGGAGTGCCGCCAGGCTCCGCCGCGACCCGTGCGCGAGTTCCCGGTCACCGACCTCGGCGACTGGTGCGGCCGGCATCCGGAGCGCAGGCGCCCCGGCGACGCCGGGTAGAGCCCGCCGGCCGACGCGCGGCCGAGCCGGCTCAGACGGCGCGAGGGCCGTCGGCCGGGTCGTCGGGCTGCGCCGACAGCCAGGTCCGCCCTCGATCCTGAGCAGTCGCACAGGCGCCGTACAGCTCGTCCGATGCCGCCACCACCGCGTCGGATCCCAGCATGTCCAGCACCCCGGTGCGCCGCAGTTGGTCCTCCATGTCGGGCCCCACGCCGGCCAGGTAGAGCCGGCCCCCGCGAGCCGCGCACTCGGCGGCGTACTCGCGGATCACGACGATCGTGGCGCTGTGCAGGGTCCCGCGGCCGCGCAGGCGCAGGACGACCACGGGGCAGCGCGCGGGCCCGACGGCGGGCAGGCGCTCCCTGATCCTCGGCGCGGCGGCGAAGAACATGCTGCCGTAGATGTCGAGCACCGTCACGGAGGCGCCCGGGAGCGTGGGTGGCGCCTCCACCTCCGTCAGGCGCCCGTCGTCGTCGATCACGACCTGCCGCACGTGGACGTCGAGCGAGGACAGGTAGATGTACTTGAGCACCGAGATCGCCGCCCCGGCCAGCACGGCGTACTCGAGCGGGACGATGAGCACGAGGGCGAACGTAACCACCATGATCGCGGCCGACATCCTGTCCGCCCTCCAGACGTCGAGAGCGGCGCGCGGCCGCAGCGCGCTCGCGGCGGCCACGATCAGGATGCCCGCCGTGACCGCCAGCGGCACCTGCTGCACCAGGGGAGCCGCCACGAGGATGACGAGGACGACGAAGGCGCCGGTGAAGACCGACGACCACCGCCTCCGGGCCCCCGCGCCGATGTTGAGCGCGGTGGCCTGGACCGAACCACCGACCACGGCCCCGCTCAGCGTGCCGGACACGATGTTCGCCACGCCGTGCCCGATGAAGTCCCGGCTCGTGTCGCCGAACGAGCCGTCGGCGTTGGGCACCGTGCGGCTGATCCCGGATCCCTGGACGAGGCCGATGATCACCAGGGAGAGCGCAGGCAGGAGCAGTGCCGGCACCAGAGAGAAGTCGGGCAGACGCGGCCACGGCAGACCGCGCGGGATGGGCGCGATGTCGCCGACCACGGCGACCGTCGACAGGTCGGACAGCGCGACGACGACGGTCAGGGCGACGAGCGGCAGAGACATGGCGAAGAGCTTGAGACGCGTCAGCCCCAGCAGCACGACCAGGAGCACCGTCGAGACGCCGACGAGCGCAGTCCCCGGGTCCGCGTCGCCCAGATGCAGGAGCAGATCCTCGGCCATCATGATCCTGTTGTCGCGGCTGCTCGAGAAGCCGGTGAGGGCGCCGAGTTGCGACAGCAGGATCTGCACGGCGATGCCGGTCATGAGGCCGACCATCACCGCGTTCGAGATGAAGCGCACCAGGCCACCCGCGCGCAGGAGACCGGCGGCCAGCATGATCAGGCCGGTCAGCACCGCCAGCGTGAACAGGCCGGCGGCGCGCTGCTGCGCCGGCAGGCCGGCGAGCGCGCCTCCGGCCGCGAGGCACAGCGCGGCGGTCGGCACGACCGGCATGCGCTGGGAGCTGAGCGTGAGCGCACCCGCCGGCGTCCCGGCGGCGACGGCGTAGAGCCCGTAGACCGGCGGCACGCCCGCGAGCAGCGTGTACGCCATGGCGTTGCCGACCTGCGAGGCCCCGACGGTGACCCCGGCGACGGCGTCGTGGAGGAGGTCGCGGCCCGTGGGGATACGGGACCGGCTCACCCGGCCGCTCCGCGCACCCGCTGCGGGAGCTCTTGGAGCGGGGGCTTCAGGCGCCGGGCGACGCATCACCGGCAGGGGCGTACGCCCGCTGCAGGACCTCCGCCACCTCGGGCCGCGTGAACCACTCGGGCAGCTTCCTGCCCTTGGCCAGGTACTCCTCGCGGACCTGGGTGCCGGAGATGGAGGAGACGCGGGCGCCATACGGGACCTCGTTGAGCTCGACGTACCGGTCCTCGTCGGTGAGGTAGGCGAGCTCCCGCGCCATGATGGACTTCACCCCGATCTCGTGAGAGTAGTGCTCGGCCATCGCCTGCGCGTCGTAGGGCCCGTAGAAGGGTACGCCGTGCGAGTCCGGGCCGGGGCCGGCGTGGTCTCGACCGACGATGAGGTGCGTGGCGCCGTAGTTGCGCCGGATGATGGCGTGCCACACCGCCTCGCGCGGGCCCGCGAAGCGCATCGCCAGAGGCATCAGCGAGAGCAGCGTGTCCGTCGGGTCGTAGTAGTCGCGCACCAGGACCTCGTAGGCCTCCACGCGGAGCGCGGCGCCCACGTCCTGGGGCCGCGTGACACCGACGGCCGGGTGGATGAGCAGCGTCCCGCCGACCGTCCGGAGCGCTCGCTTGGTGAGCTCCTCGTGGATACGGTGCATGGGGTTGCGCGTCTGGAAGGCGATCACCGTCGAGTGACCCATCTCGGCGAGGCGCGCGCGCAGGTCCGCCGGCGTGAGGCACAGCGGGCCGTGGAGGCGATGACGCGGCAGGTCGAACACGCGCGGACGGCCGGCCAGGTAGTGGCTCGGCCAGCGTTTGGCCTCGATGACCAGCGGGTGGGCGCTGTCCCTGCCCCCGAGGACCGCGCGCATCTCGCGGAGGATGTCGGCCGGGTAGACCTCGTCCACCCTGAGCAGCGCCAGGATCGCGCCCTGCTCGTCCGACAGCGCGACCTCGCGGGGATGGCCGCGCAGGACCTCCTCGCGGCAGGGCAGCGCCAGCGGGATCGGGAACAGCTCGCCGCCCTCGAGGTGCATCTCGTAGAGGACGGACTCGTACTCGTCCCGCGCCATGAACCGGTCGAGCGGCGAGAAGGCGCCGACCGCCAGCATCTCGAGGTCGTACTGCGCGCGCAGCGACAGCGGCACGACCGGCAGGTTCTGCGCGCGCTCGAGCAGGGAGACGCGCTCGTCGGGGTCGTGGACCACGAGGTCGACGAGGCGCCCGCCGAACGGCGTGATCAGCTCGCACCCGCCCCCGCCGGACGCGCCGGAGCCGGCGGGGCCGGCTTGACCTGGAGTGGGGTCGACATCGCGATTCACAACAGAGTCCCTCGCCCGTGGTGGTGTGGTCTGCACACGCACGCGCCGCCGGAGCCGGCGGGCGCGGTCGCGCTCGCGGTTGCGGAGCCCTCCGGAGAGGGCGCGCCCATGCGCGCCCTCTCCTGGGCTCCCGGGCGCGTTACGGCTTGAGCCGCTCCGCGTACATCTTCTCGTACAGCGGCCGGCACTGCTCGTACATCTCCTTGAGCTCCGGCACGTCGTCGACCGTGTAGCCGAAGTCCTCCATGTCCTTCTGGAAGCCGGTGCTGTCGCCGGCGTCCAGGTGCCACATCTCCCAGTCTTTCCACTCCTGCTTGAACTCAGGCTTCCAGGTGAGCGACTCGGGCAGGAACGGGATGCCGACCTTCTCGCAGTACTGCTTGACCACGGACCCGGCGTCGATGAGCAGGTCCTCGGCGTCGACCACGGCCGGCACCTCACCGGTGATCTTCTTGGCGAGCTCGAACAGCTTGAACTGCGACTCGAAGCCGATCTCGCGCAGCGTCACGGTGGGGTCGAGCTTGTGATACGAGACGAGCGTGAGTGCGGGGTCGCGGATGATGAACGTGTTGGTGAACTTCTTCATGAAGTCCTCGTCGGCGACGTCGCTGACGTAGTACGCCATGTCCTTGAAGAACACCGGCTTGTCCGCGGCGGCGGCCTCGATCATCTCGGTCGTACCCTCGAAGGTCTGCGGGTGACCCTCCTGCGGCTGCATCCCCACGGGGTCCTTGTGCGCGGCCTCGAGGTAGAAGAAGTAGCCGTACGGCTCGTGGATGACCTTGAAGTCGCCGCGTTCGAACATCATGCGTTCGAAGCCTGTGGAGATCGAACGTGGGACGGACCAGAGCGGGACGATCTTTTCCATGCGGCTACTCCTCGATCGGTCGTGGTTCCTGTTGCCGTGTGGCGCTTCGGCGCGTCGGGGCGGGCCGGGAAGAGCCCGGATCCGTGGCGGAAGCCCCCTCGTGCCGAGCGTAGCACTCGGCTCCCCGGCTGACAAGCGTGTGATGATGGATTCCAAACGAGGAGCGGTACTTCTCCTCAGTTCGTGAAGGGATTGCCGTCAACTACCGCACTTAGTGCGTGTGAACTGAGACTCGGTGCGGAATCTAAAATCCGGTGATCGCGAGGGCGCTCGTGCGAAGCCGCTCGAGGGGGAAGTTGCTCGCGGGCACTCTGCCCACGGCCATCCAACGGATGTCGATCTTCGGCGCCGGGCGCCCGGACCACGCGAAATGGATAGCCGACGCAGAGGCGCCCGGCAGCACCGCCCGCCCGTCCCCCGTGTGGGTAGTTCCGAAAGTACGGGCGAGATCCTCGAGCGAGCCGACGGGGCTCTCTTCAACCGTAGGTTCGCCGTGCTTGCTGAGCCGGTACACCGAGCCGTAGCGATCGCGCACGCGCTCTTGGTCGACCGGCTCCTCGCCGAGCGGCATGGGGATCCAGATGCTGTCGATGCCGAGCGCCTTGGTCAGACGGGCCGCCAGCCGCTCGTAGGCAAAGGACTCCTCAGCTTCGGGCAGGTCGAGGCCGACCAGCCCGGCGAGCGCCACCATGGGCGCCCAGTCGACGCAGTCCACGATGGGCACGCGGTCCGGCTGCTCGCCGCGAAGAGCGGCTAGCACGCGCTGCCGCGGCGTCATCGCCCGGGCGTCTGAGCCGATCATCCGGCCAGTTCGACGGAACCACACACAGCGGCGACAGACGGCTCCGGTAGCAGCCCAGTGCTCATCTCGAGCTCCCTGTTAGCCGGCACGCAGGCCCGAGCCCAACTGCCCAAGCGGGTAGCATAGGGCCGTCATCCGGACTGTCAAGAGAGCCGGGCACGCCAGGCATCCACCCGGGTGGTATGCTGTCGGCCTCCGTCGAGTGAACACGGAACGATCGGAGAGCGTGTGCGATCACGAGCTCGGGAACTGCTCCGCCGGCCTCTCGGCAGCGCGCAAAGAGCGCTCTACAAGAGCATGGGGCACACGGACGACGACCTCGAGCGGCCGATCATCGGTCTCGCCAACGCATATAGCACGCTCGTGCCGGGGCACGCGAACCTCCGCTCGGTGGCGGCCGCCGTGCAGCGCGGGGTCGAACGCGCCGGGGGCACGGCAGTCGAGTTCGGCGTTCCTGGGATCTGCGACGGACTGGCCGATCACCACTACGGCGCCCACTACACGCTGCCGTCCAGAGAGATCATCGCCGCGGCAGTCGAGCTGATGGTGCAGGGCCACTCCCTGGACGGAGTCGTCCTCCTTGGGTCCTGCGACAAGATCGTGCCGGGCATGCTGATGGCGGCCGCCAGACTGGACGTCCCGGCGATCGTGATCGTCGGTGGACCAGCGGAGGGTGGCGTGGAATTCCAGGGCCACGCTTCCGACAGCTCGTCGCCGGACGACGCCGCCGCGTTGTTGCAGAGCGGCGAGATCGACGAAGCGGCCTTCGTCGCCCTCGAGAACGGCTGCCAGCCGGGATGCGGCTCGTGCGCGTACCTGGGGACAGCCAACTCGATGTGCTGCGCCGCCGAGGCCATGGGCATGAGCCTGCCGGGCAGTGCGACGATCCCGGCGACCGACGCGGCGCGGCTGCAGGCGAGCGAGGCGACGGGTGAGCGGATCGTGCGCCTCGTCGAAGAGGGCGACGGTGCCCGGTCGATCATCACCCCCGCGGCGATCCGCAACGCCGTGCGGACGATGGCGGCAATCGGAGGTTCGACCAATACGGTGCTTCACCTGATGGCGATCGCACGTGAGGCGGGCCATGTCCTCACGATAGATGAGTTCGCCGGCCTGTGGAGCACGACACCGCAGATCGCGCGCATGAATCCCGCCGGGCCCGCCACGGTGCCCGACTTCCACCGCGCCGGCGGGGTCCCAACCGTGATGCGGGAGATCGGATCCCTACTCGACTGCTCCACGCGCACGGTGACGGGTCGACGCCTCGGCGACGACCTCGCCGCGGCGAGACCGCCCGCGCCCGGAAGCCAGATCGTGCGCCGTCTGGACGACCCCTGGCTCTCAGGGGGCGGCCTTGCGGTGGTGCGCGGCAATCTCGCGCCCGACAGCGGCATCACGCGACCGGCTGCGTTCCCGGCCGGCATACTCTCGTTCACCGGTCGGGCGCTGTGCTTCGACACCGAGCAGGACGCGAACGACGCCATCCTCGGAGGTCGCGTCAAACCGGAGACGGTGGTCGTCATCCGTTACGTGGGGCCGCGTGGCGGACCAGGGATGCCCGAGATGTACGCGCCGATGAAGTACCTGGCCGCGAGAGGACTGAGCGCATCGTCGGCGATCGTCTCGGACGGCAGGTTCTCGGGCACCAACAACGGCTGCTTCGTGGGCCACGTGTGCCCGGAAGCAGCGCTCGGCGGCCCTATCGCACTGGTCCACGACGGCGACCGGATCACTATCGACGCAGGGGCGGGGTCGCTCCTGCTGCACGTGGACGAGCGCGAGCTGGAGCGCCGAAGGGCCTTGTGGCGGCCGCGGCCGCCCCAGAACGCCCCCAGCGGCATGCTCGTCATGTACGCGCGGCTCGCGGGACCCGCCAACCGCGGGGCTCTCATGGAGCTCGAAGAGACGTGAGGGCGCCGTCTCCGGAGCGTCTGCCTGATCTGGTACGCGTGCGCCAGCGCTTCCCAGCGCGCACCGGGATCGATGTCGCGGCACGCCTCGGCGAGCAGCTCGACGCTCTGGACCTCGCCCGGAGGCTCACACCGGGCTCGCGTGTGGCGCTCACCGCCGGCAGCCGCGGCATACGCGACATCGTGCCGGTCCTGAACACGCTCGCGGCCCGCATCCGCCTCGCCGGCGGCAGACCGTTCGTCGTCCCCTGCATGGGGAGTCACGGTGGGGCGACCGGCGACGGTCAGGCCGAGACGCTCCGCTCGCTCGGAGTCACGGAGGACGCCGTAGGCGCCCCGATTGTGTCCTCGATGGAGGTCACGGACGCCGGCGTGAGCGCGCTCGGATCCCCGGTGTGGGTGGCCGAGGATCTCGTGCGCGCCGACGCCGTCGTCGTCGTCAACCGGGTGAAGCCCCACACCGACTTCTACGGCCACGTCGAGAGCGGGCTCGTCAAGATGCTCGTCATCGGCATCGGCAAGCGCGCGGGCGCCGCGGAGGCGCACCGGTTGGCCCTGCGCCTCGGGTTCCCCGCCGTGCTCATGGAGCACGCGCGCGTCGCGCTCGCTCGTCTCCCCGTCCTCTGTGGGGTCGCGCTCCTCGAAGACGAGTCCGAGATCACCGCGGAGGTCCACGTGCTCGAGGCGGACGAGATCCTGGCACGCGAGCCGCTGCTCCTCGAACGCGCCAAGGCGCTCATGCCGTCACTGCCTTTCGATGCGTTCGACTGCCTGATCGTGGACCGGATCGGCAAGGACATCAGCGGCAACGGCATGGACTCCAAGGTCATCGGCCGCGTCGTGCCTTCCGGCGATCCCCCCGGCACGACGCCGCGCATCACTCGCATCGTCGTGCGCGACCTTTCGCCGGCCTCGCACGGCAACGCGATCGGCATCGGCTCGGCCGACTTCACGACGACGCGGCTGCTCGCCGCGGTGGACGGCGAGGCGACCGCCGTCAACTGCATCACGTCCACAAGCCCCGAGGCCGCGCGTCTGCCGATCGCGTTCGACCGCGACGTGGATGCGGTGCACGCCGCCTTCGCCACGTGCGGAGCCTCGTCGCCAGACGCCTTCTCGCTGGTCTGGATCCGCGACACCCTGTCGCTCGAAGAACTGATGATCTCGAAGGCCATGCTGCCGGAGGCCGAGTTGGGAGGACGCGTGGAGATCGTGGGCAAGCCCTTCCCCTTCCCTGCCATCGGCGACGGCGCGCTGTCGCCGGAGTGGGGCTGGTCAACGAGGATCTCAGTCGCAGGCGCGTGATGAAGGACGCATCCCTCACCGGGGAGGGCCGCCTGCAGGAACAGGTGGCGATCGTGACCGGCGGAGCCTCCGGGATCGGGGCCTCTGTGACCCGCCGTTTCGCGAAGGAGGGCGCCCTCCAGGTCATCGTCGGACTGTCCGGCGAAGAACGGCGGGCCGACTCGCTGGTCGCGGAGCTGGGCAGAGCCAAGACCGTCTTCGTGGCCGGCGATGTGACGGATCCGGCGACGGCGGCGCGTGCCGTGGACGCCGCCGTGGAGCGCTACGGTAGACTCGATATCTTGGTCAACAACGCCGGCTTGGACTACTCCGGCGTGCCCGTGCTCGAGTCCGAACTCGAGTTCTCACGCCGCGTCATGGACGTCAACTTCTTCGGGCCGCTCCTGATGCTGCAGGCGGCAGCGCGAGCCATGACAGCTCGGTCCGTCGCCCGGCATGACTCGCCGTCGGGCGCCATCGTCAACCTCGCGTCGCGGGCCGGGGTGGTGGGGGTGCCGAGCATGGCCGTCTACGGCGCGAGCAAGGCCGCACTGGTCAGCCTCACGCGCACCGCAGCGCTCGAACTCGCACCGGCCGTCAGGGTCAACGCGGTCGCGCCCGGCGCCACAGAGACCCCCATGATGCGTACGTGGATCGACGAGCAGGACGATCCTGCCTCCTTCGAGGCCGCCCTGGCGGCGACGGTGCCGCTGGGCCGGCTCGCCCAGCCGGAAGAGGTGGCGGACGCCGTGCTGTTCCTTGCTTCCCGCGAATCCTCGCACGTGACCGGCACCGTTCTGTCCGTGGACGGGGGGTACACCGCGGGCTGACGACGCGCGCGGCGGCCCGGCGGATGCCGGACCGACGCGCGCCCGCTCCGTCCTCGCCCTACAGGCGCTTGAGGCAGGGCACCTCGACGTCGAGCAGGTCGGCGATGGTGCGTTTGGCCTCGATACCCTTGCGCGCGCCCGGCACGGCCGTGATGACGCCGATGTCGAGCTCTTCACGCAGCGTGCGCATGACCGTCGAGTCGGCCAGGTCGTCCAGACCGATCTTGAGCTTGTCGGCCACGTACCGTTTGGCCTGCGGCAGCCTCATCTTCTTGCGGAGCTGCATCCGGGCCACCAGATCTCCGGTGGTGCGGATGCCCCCCATGCCCGAGGCGAGCGCGTGGCCGATCGACATCCCGTAAGGATCGCCGGTGCCTACCTACAACCCGTCGACGCGGCCGATCTCGACCATCGCCGCGCTGCACCGGGTGAGCACGTCCGGCGGCGGCACCTCGAACATCGGCACCCCGCCGACGCCCATGCCGACGTTGGCGTGGACCGGGATCTCGGCGACCCGGCTGCACTCCTTGACGATGGTGACCGCGCGGGCCACGTTCCACGGCGTGCTCTTGCGCGAGTTCGTGTTGACCACGGGCCCGAACAGGTGAGCGCCGGCCTGCTCCACCAGCTTGACCTGCTGGTGGGGCCAGAGGCCGGCGAGCCGGGTGCCCTTGTACTCGAGCTCGCCGTGGAAGCCGAGGACGAACTCCGCCGCCATGCCCACCTCGATGGCGAGGTCGGTCGTGGCGGCCAGCTCCTCCACCGTCTCGAGCACGGCGAGGAACTCGGCGTCGCCGGCCGACGCCGTGGTGTCGAAGTTGATGCCGTCGGCGCCGACCGCGGCCATGTGGCCGGCCACGTAGAGCATGTCGGCCTTGCAGGCCTCGGCCATCAGCAGTTGCGCCTCGCGCGCCTCGGCGATCTGCCCGCGGGGCAGCAGATCGGCCGGATTGGGGAAGGGGCCGTCCGGCTGCGCGTAGAGGCCGAAGTTGGGCATCGCCCCGTAGAAGACGGGGAAGATCGTCGTGAGCAGGGCCTGCTCGACGCCCACGGCCTCCAGAGCCACGATCGGCTTGACCGGCTTGTACGAGTAGTCGGGGTGGCCGATCTCCATGGTGTCGAAGCAGAAGGCGCGCTCGAAGACGCGAATGGCCTGCTCGCGCGAGAGGCCGATGCCGACGCCGCTCGAGAGCTGCGCCGAGTACAGCGTGTTGACCGAGCCGTCCTTGGTGAGGATCACCTCGTGGCCCGGCTCGACGCCGACGATGCGGCCCCCGTAAGCGAACAGGTCGAAGAGGTAGTCGAACTCGGCTTCTTCGAGAGGCGGCACCTTGCCGCGCTTGACGGCGTCGGCGCAGCCGGCCTCCAGGTCGGCCCTCAACTCCTCGGGGGTGAGCTCGGTCACGTAGCCGTCACCCATCCGCGTGCGGATCGTGCTCATGGCACACCCAGCTCGGTCTCGGCGCCTCGGATGATCGCCTGGAACTGCTCGGCGACGCCCTCCGGCAGCGGGTCCGGCACGTGCGTCTCTAGGATCGTCCGGGCCCTGACCAGAGCGCGCTCCTGCAGCGTCGTCGACCCGGCGGCCTTCCACTCCTCGCGGACCCGCCTGTCGATCAGCTTCGGCTGCGACTGCCGACGCATGTGCGCCATGGTGTGCTCGTGGCTCAGGAAGTCGCCGAACGGCCCGACCTGCCCGATCACGTCGACGGCCAGCTCCTCGTCGTCGACGCGGATGCCGCGGACGGACTGCTTGATCATGCCGGCGAACTCGTCGTCCATGACGAGCTGGCCGAAATCGAAGGTCATGCCCGACTCGATCATCCCCAGACCGTAGATGAGGTTGGCGCCTGCCAACGCCGGCATCAGGCCGGTCAGGGTCTTCTCGTGGCCACTCTGGGCATCGACCACTTTGGAGTCGCCCTACGCACCAGCCACCCAGCTGGGCAGCAGGTAGAAGCGGGCGATCTGGGCGACGGCGGCACTGATCAGCCCGCACTCGGGCGAGCCCACGCTCGCGGACGCCAGGCGCAGGTCCATGGCGGTGGTGGAGCTGCCGTAGACCACCGCCGCCCCGGGCCGGGTGAGCTGGCTGAGCGTGAGCCCCGCCAGCACCTCGGCGTTGTGGGTGACCAGCGTGCCCGCGAGCGTCACCGGGGACGAGCCTCCGGCCATCGCCATCGAGAGGATGTTGACGGCCACGTAGCCGCGGGCGGCCGCCATGATGATCTCGCAGGTGTCCTTCACCAGCTTGAGCGGGCTCACCGGGCAGGTGATGAACGAGATGATCGGCCGCTCGCGCAGCTTGTCCTTGCCGCCGACGACGGCGGCCGCCATCTCGAGGAGCTTCCCGGACAGGTAGCCGTTGCCCGAACCCATGAAACCGTGCTTGGACGTGTTCGTCATCCACGCCTCGGCCTGGTAGAGATGCGCGACGCGCTGGTCGACGTCTTCGGCCGCCACGGCGCGCTCGTAGACGTCGACGTTGGGCAGCGCGTCGACGGCCTTGGCCGTGTCGGCCACGTCCTGCCTCGTCGGGACGCGCAGTTCGCCGGTGTATGGGTCGACGATCTGGACGCCCTCGCCGAAGTTGGTGAAGCCGACGCGCCCGGCCTCGAGCACGACGTCGTTCTCGGGATTGCGGCCGGCCAGCACGAGCTTGCTCGGGGCGGTGCGGACCGCCTGCTCGACGACGTGGCCGGGGATGCGGACGACGCCCCTGTCGTCGACTGTGGCGCCCGCCGCAGAGAAGACCTCGCGGGCCTCCTCGTCCTCGACGAACACGCCGGTGCGCTCCAGGACCTCCAGGGTACCGAGATGGATGTCGGCGAGGTCGTCGTCGGTGAGCACGCGGAGCTGCACGCCGTCACTGCGCATGCGCCCCGCGTGGAGATTCCGTTTCATGGGCGGACCTCCCTCGTCCCGCTCGGACGGTGCCGGCTCTTCATCGATAGCCGCCTTTCTCTCTCGCAGGATGGTCGGCCGGCCCGACGCCGCAGACGGCCACTCCCGGGGATGCCTTCTGCGGTCATCATCCCGCCAGCTCCTTCGCCCGCTCCACCGCCATGCCGGCGTTGGCCCCGTAACCGTCGGCGCCGACCTCGTCGGCGTAGGCGGCGGTCACCGGGGCGCCGCCGACCATCACCTTGACGCTCT
>Ga0172371_10000973_pt1 | contig 45218 bp, 38 predicted proteins | sample Lak12m_FD_114543 | JGI IMG/M metagenome (GOLD analysis project Ga0172371, IMG submission 114543) | Freshwater microbial communities from Kabuno Bay, South-Kivu, Congo - kab_022012_12m | ecosystem: Environmental > Aquatic > Freshwater > Lake | place: Democratic Republic of the Congo: South-Kivu... | reverse complement strand
GATAATTTTTTTTTAAGAATGATAAAACTGATAAAGATTAACATATATTTGTGAGGTAGAACGGTGGCCCGCATAGCATGTTATTGAGGGCTGGTGAGAGATAGATAGCGGATTTTTAATGTTGAATAGTACAATTTGCTTATTAGGTAGTAGCATGAATAGTGGAATGATGAAGGATATTAGCGCATTGGTTCAGGCATGTTATCATGTATTACCTTACCTTTTTTTGAACGTTGATTGATTTTGTCCGGAGGTTGAAATCCGCCCGGTGAATAGCTCTTTCTGTAACGGAAGAAGAGTGAATTGTAGTTAACCGGATAAGGCGGCAAAGGATTGGTTTGGTGCTGCCGGATAACTAAATTGTAAAAGCGATGATGAGGTTGACTGTGATAAAAACTAACGAAGGTGTACATACCCCGCTAATTTATGGGGGGATATAATCAAAAAAGGTGAACATATAAACGAATTATGCACAAATTAATAAGTACAAACCAATTAACTTGAATTAAAATGAAAAGACAAATTTTGACAACAATTGCTGTTGCTTTGACAACTTTATGTTTCGGACAGACCGATACAATTTTTTCAAACAATGAGAAAATTCCTTGTTCAGTAAAAGAAATTTCTCCTGATGCTGTGAAATATACATTTCCAGGAGAAGAATTGGTTAATTCTATTTATAAAAATTCAGTTCAAAAAATTGTTTTCAGAAGCGGAAGAGTCCAAACATTTGCGGAGGCAACATCATTTAAAAAAATTAGCGGAGTTGATGACTTTGAAAATGTCACAATAACTCAAGTTGAAAGCGAAATAAAAGGTTTATTTAAAATCGGAGATGTAAGTTCTAAAGCAAAAGGCACAACTACACTTTCTAATCAAGAAAGAGTTAAAGAAAGGGCTTATCGGAAACTTAAAATTCAAGCAGCTATGCAAGGCGCAAATATTATTTATCTGACTAATATGCGAACGGAAGGTAATAAAGCTGGTGGCTATTATCAATCTGGTTCATCAGCTGAAACTAACTTGACAGGAGTTGCATATACAAATCAATTGCCAAGCATAGACGAGTTTAAGAAAATAATAAATGAGAAAAAGAATTTTACTGCCGTTCAAGAAGCTAAAATGTGGAGTAGCGCAAGCGATATGACAAAGACAGACATTCGAAGCAATTTCGTCATAAATAGTATTACAAATGAAAATGGTCTAATTATTATTAACGGCGAATTACAGGGTGAATCGAAATATAAAACATTTAGAGTTGTTTCATTTGATACGGATTATTTTAATGTTTACTATGAAGATAAAAGTACAGTGTACAATATAAAAATTAAAATATAATATGTGCATAACAGGCGGTATGTTTTATTGCCGAGACAGTGCGGATTTCAGCATTTCAGCAACTAATAAACTTGCGTGTAACTTGACAGGATAGCGCTTCGAAATCGGCAACAAAAATATACCGCCAAAACGTTGAAAATTACCGCACTGCACTCCCCGTCCGATTTAACGTAAACTGAACTGTACAAACACCGGCACATGGTCGGATACGAGCCGTGCCTTTTCGAAGGATTCCACATTTTCGTAAAAGGGGATAATTCCTTTATCGGCTATAGTAACGGTGCCGGCAGGATAAAAAATATTGTCGAATTCAGATGCCAGGCAATCGCCATTTGTGCAGGTTTGCCTGAGCGAGGTTTTTTGATGTTGCAGTGCAGCATGGTAGCCCATGTCCTTTAATGGCCCAAACACCGCATGCGACTGCGGCAGGTTAAAATCACCGGCAAATATCATACGCAGCCCCGGGTACTCTTCGGGCAGAAACCGCAGGTACTTAATCTCCGTTTCGGGCTGTTTTGAAGCCGTGATGGCATGAAAATTTACCACAGTAAAACGTTTGCCTTCGCAGCTGAAAGTTGCCAAAAAGGGTTCGCGGTCGATCAGCAGCCCATATTTTTGTTCAAGCCAGGGTTTGCCCTGCAGCGTAACCCTGCTTTTTTTCCACACAAAGGCGTAGCGTTCGGTTTTATAGGCCGACGATGAAGTGGGGTTACTTACGACATAATCCCAGGCGGCACCCAGGGTGTTAAGCTCCATTGCCAGGCGGCCCACTGCCTGCGCGCCACCATAACCGGCTACCACTTCCTGTATGGCCACCACATCGGCATGGCGCAGGGTTTTTGCAATAAACCGCACTTCCTCAGCACTTTTTGAAGAGCCCAGATCCTTGAGGTTCCATGATACCAGGGTAATCGGCTGGGCAGACAATTGCAGCGAAAACAGCCATACTTGTATAAATGAAAGGAAACGGTATAATAACATTGTTTATATGAAAGCTCGTAAATGTAATAAAAATAAGGATTAGGTCATTTAATTTTAATCAGTCTAAAAATGAATTGCACATATGTTCAATATATTTTATAAACCATGCATAAAATGTGGATTGTTTAATTATATTTGAAAGCATTTTAAAACGAAAATTTGCGCTTAAAGTAGTATTTAGGTCAACAGTGAGTGTACACTCATAAATTGATATGAGTTAATAAATCTATCTGAGGTACACAAATCAGAATGAGTTGTTACTATGAGTAAAGGAGATTTATCATGGAGTTAGGATACTCATTTGGAACAGTATAACCCATGATTATGTGGAAGTTGTTAATTTCATTTGTATTATAAATTTTAAAAAATCAATTTTCCAACTTTAATTTTACTTTTATGAATGACCTTGAAAAGAAGATGTTTCTAGGGTTATACCAAATGCTTCTTGCTGATGCAGAAGTTCACCCTAAAGAATTAGAATTACTCTACCATATTGGCAAAGAGAAAGGTGGAATAACTGAAGAAGAAATTCAAAATGCTATTTTCTCTCCAAATACGCTTCAATCATTGGAAAGTATGGACGATGAAGAACGGATTGAATATTTATACAATCTGGCTAGAATTGCATGGGCAGATGGTATGATAGATCAACGAGAAATCGAAATATTAAAAGAAGCAAGTAAAAGGCTTGGTTTTGCAGCAGAAAATCTTGATGAGATATCAGATTTTTTAATTCAACAAGCTAAAGAAAGCAAAACAATAACCGAAGTATTAACAGTTATAAAAAACTCATAGTTATGGGACTCAGAGATATTTTTACTACTCAAAAGGGCGTAGTTAGTAACATGATTGATACAAAAACAACCAATGATGAGATTATAGCAACCATTTCTGGAGCATCTTATACAGCCAAAGGTACAAAGGATGCTGGATTTTGCGGGGGATCGTCACAAGCGTTGTTACCGAAATTACATGCTGTTTACATGCAATTGTCACGATATATACAGCAGGATGAAGTAAAGCAAAACGAAAGAAAAAGTGAAATCCGACAAGAAATTAGTGGATTAGTTGCTAAAAACACAAATGTTGATCATCAGATTGCAGAAATAAAGGACAAATTAACGCATGAGGAAGGAAAAATAGACAAAACCAATATCGAAATTGATAAAATCAAAGAGAACCCCCAAATCATCAGTGGAGATTCTTTTGCTAAAACCAGTTTTTGGATTGGAATTGTGATACTTTCTTTACTTACTGTTTATCTGTTTGTTTTTTATAGCTCTGCTGCATATTCAGCATTTTTTAAAAATTTTACAGCTGATGATACTAAAATCACTCAAGCTATTTTTGATGCACAGGCTGTAGGCAAGGCTCTTGCAGAAGGTATTACAGAATTGATTTTTATTTTGGCAATTCCGGCAGTTTTTCTTGGGTTAGGATTCCTAATTCACAAATTCTCTGAGGAAAAAGGCACAGCAAAGTATTTCAAAGTTGGTGCTTTAATAATAGTTACATTTATTTTTGATTTTATTATTGCTTACGCAATCGTAAAAGAGATATACGATATAAAAGTTGGTGGGATGTTTCAAAGCATGCCTCCAATGACTTTAAGAGGTGCTATTGCCGAAGTAAACTTCTGGATTATAATCTTTGCAGGTTTTGTTGTGTATATAATTTGGGGCCTTGTATTTAGTTTCACAATGAGCGAATATGAAAAAATGGACAAAGTGAGATTCGCCATTAAAAACAAAGAACAAAAACTTATTGAGTATAAGACAGAATGCAAACTAATTAAAGAAAAATTAGCAAAGCTACTCGAAGAAAAGAACAATAGACAAGGAGAGATTGATAAACTTAAAATACAGCTTGAATCATATGTACTGTATTTTAATGATGTAAGAGAAGGTATCAACAATTATTTTGCCGGATGGGTAGGATTCCTTAAATCAACCAGCTCTTCTCAGTCCCATATTGATGAATGTGAGCAAATTAAAGAAAAGTTCCTTCTTGAGCTCAGGAATTCTGAATTTATTAAAACTAAAAATTTCATCAACAATTAATCTCAAATATGATGAAACAACTAATATTCATAGCTTCAGTAGCAGTATTATTAATCGCGTGCAATAATGAGGGCAACGAACAAAAGGGTGCAAATGCTTCAAGCACGCAGGGGATTAAGCAACTAAACATATCAATCTTACTCGACCTGTCAGATAGAATATCACCTAAAAAAGGGCCTGATGCGACGAAGAATGATGTAGAGAACATTAAAACAATTACAGAATTCTTCAAAGCAAATATGCTTAGTCTTGGTGCATATAATGCAAAAGGTAAAATCAGAGTATTTTTTAGTCCGCCTCCTGATAGCCCGGATATAAATGCTGTGGTTAGCAAACTAAACATCGACTGTTCTAAGTTAGATAACAAGGGCCGTAAAGTTGTATATGATAGCCTTACTGGCGTTTATGAAAAAAAATTATACAATATTTATGCTAATACAATTTCTACTAAAATTGCTGACAAAGATTGGGTGGGAGCTGATATATGGCGTTTTTTTAAAGATGATGTGAGTGATTATTGTATTGAGAAGGATGCGAATTATCGCAATATTCTGGTAATATTTACTGATGGATATCTGTATCACCCTCAATCTTATTTTAGTGATGGCAATAGATACACCTACTTAACAAGAAGTGTTTTGAATAAATACCGAAAGCCAAGTTGGAAACAATTAGTTAATAAAGATGATTTCGGTATAATTACTGAAAGAAATGACTTGCAAAATCTGGAAGTCCTGGTTCTAGGGGTTAAGTCTGAACTCTCAGTAAATAAGGTAGATGAAGATATATTACGATATCTATGGGGAAAATGGTTTGATGAAATGAATATTTCGCATCACCAAGAATACCCATCTGATCTGCCTGCGAATACTAGGACAAGAATCCTGAGTTTTTTTCAAGAAAATTGATTATTTATTCAGATAAAACGTTGGGATTCTAATGTATGGTAAACCAATAGTATTCAAAAGGTTCTCCGTTTGTACTTTGTATTGGTATTTTCCCTAAATACTTTATGTTCAATATTGAGAATGCCAAGCCACACCAATGGGAAACAACTTATTGGTTCAATGAAAAGACATTTACGGCTGGTTATTGGCTTATGGAATATTGACTGAATTTTCCGGTCAACCCAGGCTAATGATTCCGGCCTAAACCAGGCTACTCCCATTATTTGACAGCAAACCCCCTGATTCGGCATTTGTAATTTTGCCGAAAGCTGCAATTGATTTTAGAGCGGAATGTTGTAATATTGCGATAGAATAAACTTATCAAACTATTTTAACCCATCTATTTTATGAGTACTCAACGCTATTCGGTTACCCCACATCCTATTGAAACATTGCTTACATGGGTAAAATCAGGTGAAATTGCGATTCCTGAAATTCAACGGCCTTTTGTTTGGGATGCCAGCAAAGTTCGTAACCTATTAGATTCGCTATATCAGGGTTATCCAATTGGCTACCTTATTGCCTGGAGAAATCCAAATATCAGGCTTAAGGATGGTTCAATATCTGCAGGCAAAAAGATTCTGATTGACGGACAGCAGCGTGTAACGGCACTTATGGCTGCTTTGTTGGGCCGGCAGGTAATGTCTAAAGATTATGAAACAATTAGAATCCGCATTTCATTTAATCCCCTTGAAGAAAAATTTGAAGTGGCTAATCCTGCTATTCTGAAAGACAGCAGATGGATATATGATATTTCGGAAATTTTTAAAGCTGACTCAAGCCTGATAAAAATCTCGAATGATTACTACGATGCAAATCCTGAGGCTGACAGGGATCGGATATCTTTTATCCTTGAAAAACTTAAACGAATTGTTTATAACCTGGTTGGTATTATAGATCTGGCTGAAGATTTGGATATTGAAACAGTAACTGAAATTTTTATCCGCGTTAATTCAGCGGGTGCCGAATTATCACAGGCCGATTTTGCCATGTCGAAAATTGCCGCCAATGAAACTTACGGTGGGCATGAATTACGTAAAGCCATTGACTATTTCTGCCATTTGGCAATTGCTCCAGAGTTTTATAATAAAATAAAAGAAGGAGAACCAGAATTTGCTAAAACATCGTATTTCCAAAAAATGAGCTGGCTCAAAGATGCCAATGATGATATATATGATCCACGTTACACAGATATGCTTCGCGTAGCTTTTACTTCAGAGTTTCGCCGTGGAAAGCTACAGGATCTGGTTGCCCTGTTATCAGGCCGTAACTTTGAGACCCGACAGTACGAAGACTTGATTGCTGAAACTTCATTTACAAAATTAAAGAATGGAGTTATGCATTTTATGAATCAGAATAACTTTGAAAAGTTTGTTATGATACTCCGCTCTGCCGGTTTTGTTACCAGTGATCTCATTGGCGGACAAAATGCGGTTAATTTTGCTTATATTATATACTTGTTAGGACGTAACGAAGGGATGCATCCTGACAGGATTGAGCATCTCGTAAGGCGATGGTATGTGATGTCAATACTCACAGGACAGTATTCAGGTAATCCTGAAACTGCATTTGATGCAGATATCAGGCACATCGACAACCAGGGCCTTGAAAACTATACCAATTCATTAATTGATGCCAGGTTTTCTGAAAGTTACTGGGATAGTTTACTACCTCAGATAATGGAAACATCTTCGATTGCCAGCCCCTATTTTTTAACCTATAAAGCAGCACAGGTAAAATTGGGCGACAAAGGCTTTTTATCGCGCGATATTACTGTGCGCGATTTGGTCTTAAACCGGGGTGATGTTCATCATGTTTACCCAAGACACTACCTCAAAAACGAACTTTTGCTTACTAAAAGTCGTTACAACCAAATTGCAAACTATGTAATAACTCAAAGTGAAATAAATATTGCCATTGGCAGCAGACCACCCGCTGACTATTTTGCAATACTCACAGCGCAGTGTAATGGTGGTGAACTGAAATTTGGCGGCTTAAACAACGAATCAGAAATGCTTGAAAATTTCAGAATGAATTGCATACCTGCCGAAATGCTTCAGGGTAATATACCAACTTATGAGGATTTTTTAAAGCAGAGGAGAAAACTGATGGCACAGAAAATTAAAACCTATTTTGAAACGCTTTAGCATCAATATTAATAAATTCACAAAATGAATTAACTGGTTTTGAGTGGAATCTATAGCCAGATAACACCTCTGATTTATGTCTTCAAAATTCTTCACCAACGAGCACGATAACACTTTGTTAAAAAAGTTTAACGGCGCTTTTGAGAATATTGCCAACTTATATGCCTTTCATGCGGTTGTCGGATACTTCAGATCTTCCGGGTATTTTAAAATCCGTGAACACCTTGCTAAATTGCACGATGTTAAAATATTGGCTGGGATTAATGTTGACCTGCTAAGTGCCGAGGCCAAGAGAAGAGGGATGATGTTTTTTGGTGATCCGGATAAAACCCGTGAACAATTTGTGCAAAAGATGCGGGAGGATATACGCAAGGCAGCTTATTCGAAAGAGGTAGAAGAAGGAATCATCAACTTTTTTAATGACATAGCTGATCATAAGATTCAGATACGCATTCATCGTACAAGAAGACTTCATTCGAAAATTTACATCTTTTTGCCTGGAGGTTTCAATGAATATACAGGAGGAGAAGTAATTACCGGCTCTTCAAATCTTACAGATGCCGGTTTGGGAGTCAAAAAAGAATCAAATTATGAATTCAATGTTGCATTGCGTGATTATGAAGATGTAAAGTTTGCGGAGGATGAATTTCAAAAACTCTGGGAGCAAGGCGAAGAGCTGCTGCCAATTGACCTTGAACGCATCAAAAACGGTTCCCACATTGGGCAGCTTTTTACTCCTTTTGAACTTTATGTGAAGTTACTTATAGAATATTTTGGTAAAAACATTGATTATGACCCCGATTCGGTTGGTGATTTGCCAATTTCCTATAAGAAACTAAGCTACCAGATTGACGCTGTTAATCAGGGGTTTCAGATGCTGTTGAACCACAATGGTTTTATGCTTGCTGATGTGGTTGGTCTTGGTAAAACAGTTATCGCCACAATGATTGCAAAACGCTTTCTTATTGCTAACGGAAGTCTCAATTCAAAAATCCTGATTGTTTACCCTCCCGCATTGGAGAAAAACTGGAAAACAACATTCAGGCAATTCGGAATTGATAAACATGCCCGTTTTATCAGCAACGGTAGTTTACACAAAATTCTGAATAAGGATCAGAACTATTGGCCCAAAGAGGACTACGACCTTATATTGGTTGACGAATCGCATAAATTCAGGAATCATAATACGCAAATGTTTCAGCAGTTGCAGCTGATTTGCAAAACTTCAAGGGGCGTTGAAGGTGATGTGCCCGGATTACGAAAGAAGATCATATTAATATCTGCAACTCCGCTTAACAACAGGCCTGAAGATATTTATCATCAGTTATTGTTATTTCAGGATGCCCGCAAGTCAAATCTTCCTGTCACGAATCTGCAGGCATTTTTTGCACCCTTAATTAAAAAATACCGTGAGGTTCTGTTTGAATCAAGGCTTACTGGTAAACCAGACATCAAAAAACTCAGAGAAATTTATTCCCATATCCGGAACAAAGTACTTGAACCAATTACTGTCAGAAGAACCAGGACAGATGTCAAAAACTACCCCGCTTATCTTAAGGATATTGAAGAACAAAAAATAAAATTCCCGGAAATAGCAGATCCCAAGGCTGTAGTTTACAATATGGATAAGAAACTCAATAGCCTGTTTTACAAAACAATCAGTTACCTGGTTGATGGAGAAAAAATTGGCTACTTCCGTTATCAGGCCATCAATGCATTACTTCCTAAAGTCCAGGAACACTATGGTTACACAAATGCAGAACGGGCAGCCAAATCATTAGCCTATATTATGATGCTGCAATTGGTAAAACGCCTAGAAAGTTCATACTACGCTTTCCGTAAGTCAATAGACCGGCAAGTAGTATCTACACAACGTATGATCGATATGTTTGATAAGCGTAAAATCTACATTGCGCCTGATTTGGACATTAATGAACTTATGGATAAAGATTGGAGTGATGAAGATATTGAAGAAAGAGTGCTGGAATTGTCACTAGAGAACCCAAGAAACAATAGGTTCACTCCGGAAGATTTTCAGGAAGGATTCCTGGAATTATTGAGAAGTGATCTTAAATCGTTTACCGAGCTGGCTGAACTTTGGAAAGCAATTGAACAGGACCCAAAACTCGATACATTTGCGAACCTTTTGAAGAATGAGTTGCTTCGTTCCGATATAAATCCTTCAGGTAAGCTTGTAATTTTTTCAGAATCAAAGGAAACCATAGATTATTTAGAGGGTAAGTTAAAAGGACTGGGCATTAATAAGTTGCTAACAGTATCTTCGTCCAACAGAGATAAAATTTTCGAGCTTATTCAGCAAAACTTTGATGCGAATTATTCTGGCGAGTTCTCGCACGAATATGACATTCTGCTAACCACTGAAGTATTGGCCGAAGGAGTGAACCTTCACAGGTCAAACATCATCGTAAACTACGATACACCCTGGAATGCAACCCGTCTTATGCAGCGGCTGGGACGGGTAAATCGTATTGGCAGTACATCGGATATCGTTTACAGCTATTCGTTTTACCCATCGAAACAAAGCGACAGCCTTATCAATCTCTATAACAACGCCTACGTAAAATTGCAGGGATTTCATACGGCCTATGGTGAAGATGCAAGAATTTACACGATTGAAGAAGTACTGGAACAGGTGAAATTGCATGTTGCCGGAACTACTGAGGAAGAAGATAAACGGCTGATCTATCTGAGATTCATAAGAGAATTTAAGGCAAAAAATAAAAAAGAATTTGATCGAATAGCCAAACTACCCATGAAGGCACGAACGGGACGTTCACCAAAAAACCCAGGAAAGAGTGCGTTAAAGGGGTGCAGCCTTGTTTTTATGAAATCACCTTACAAACTTGAATTTTATCAGGTTGAGAAGGGTAAAAAGATAGAAGCGCTAACTTTCCTGCAGGCTGCTGAAAAGTTTGAAGCTAAATACACAGAACTCTCAGTCGATCTGGCTGAATACCATCATGAACATGTGCAGCTGGCTGAGCAACTATTTGAAAAAGAACTCCTGGCAGCACATTCCGATTCAAATTCGGGCAGTACTTCGGATGCCGCTACAAATCAGGCACGCAAATTTATTCGCGAACGCCGGGCCGAAAGCAGCGACGAAAAATTCAGAAGTGCTGCTACTGTGCTGCTCGAAATGCTCGATCTGGGGACCTATTCTATACTCGCAATCGAACTCAAAAAGCTTAAGGCACGGTTTGATAAAAATCACATAAACAAACATAAGGCTGAAAATCTGATAATGACGCTTGCTGTCAAATACTCCGGTACTGAATCAGCAGATGAAATTGATAATCCGGGATTATCTAATGATTTGCCCCTTGAAATTACCCAAAAGCCCGAAATTATTATTTCCGAAACATTTCTGTTATCATGACTGCCGACGAACTGAAAAACCTGTTTGAAAAAGAATACGACCGAAAGGAATGGACAAAAGCCCTGGTTGATATTTTTCATATCCGAAGCCTATATGAGATGCCTCAGAAAATTGAATTGGGCGCCAACGATTATGGAGCTGCAGCATTTGAACTGGGCTATTTTGAAACAACTGAAGGCTTGCAGGTGGGTATTTATGAAGTTTGCATTTCTACCGCTAAAAAGCTCGACCGTAACAAAGCCGGTTTGCGCCAGCTTATGCGAAAGGTATTTAAAGTTGATAATGATGCTGCACTGATAGTTTTTACACAAGGCTCAACCTGGCGCTTTACCTATGCCAGTGAGTTAACGTTAATAAATAAAGAAACCGGGTTAAGGGAGCGCAGGCAAACTGATTCGAAACGATACACTTACCTGCTGGGCAGGGGCCAGCAATGCCGTACCGCTACCGAAAGGTTTTCAGGACTTAAAAGTAGTTCTGACTTGTTTAGTGAAAACAAAATTTCAATCACAGAAATTGAAAAGGCTTTCTCCGTTGAAACACTTACTAAGCAGTTTTACAAAGAACTGTTCGATTGGTATCAATGGGCTTTGTCAGATAACGACGGGTTTGCTGTTACTTATCCTAACGATACAAGCATTTCATCAGATGACCGAAAGATTGAAGAACACCTTATCCGTTTAATTACCCGATTAATGTTTGTCTGGTTTATCAAACAAAAGAATCTGGTACCTGATGAGATTTTCAACAAAGACGCTCTGGCATCTCTACTGAAAGAGTTTGACCCGTTGAGTAAATCTGAAGGCAATTATTACAATGCCATTCTGCAGAATTTCTTCTTTGCAACCCTCAACAAATCAATTAAAGACAGAGCTTTTGCCAATGATGGCGAATACCACGACCGGAAGGAGCATTATGGAATTAAATCATTGTTGCGCAATCCGAAAGGAGACTCCTGGTTTAACGTCACAAATGATGAAATACTTCAACTGTTTTCCAAAGCTCCATTTCTGAATGGGGGGTTATTTGAGTGTCTTGACAAAGAAGAAGATTCGAACGGAAGAATCGTTTATCACGATGGGTTTAGCCGTGAGGCCGGCCGGCAGCGCAGGGCATTTATACCCAATTGCCTGTTCTTCGACCCGGTAAAAGGGATTATTCCCTTACTCGAAAAATACAACTTTACCATCGAAGAGAGCACACCCATTGATGTGGAAGTTGCCCTGGACCCCGAATTGCTGGGTAAGGTTTTTGAAAATCTGCTGGGCGCTTTCAATCCTGAAACCAAAGAGACAGCACGTAAGCAATCGGGCTCGTTTTATACACCCCGCGAAATTGTTAGCTATATGGTTGATGAATCGCTGATTGCATACCTGAATACAAAATGCCCCGGTGTGGGCGAGGAGCAGATACGGTACTTGTTTGCACCCGGGGATAATAAATTTGCCTTTGGTGAAAAAGACCGGGTTTCGCTTGTGATGGCATTAAAATCAGCGAAAATTCTTGATCCTGCCTGTGGCTCCGGTGCTTTTCCAATGGGAGTACTTAACCGCATGGTTGATTTATTGCAGAAACTCAGAGATGAAGAATGCAGCACACCCTATGAACAAAAGTTGCACCTGATTCAGAACTGCATATACGGAATCGATATACAAACCATCGCGGTTCAGATAAGCAAACTCCGTTTCTTTATCTCGCTGGTAAGTGAACAAAACACCAACGCAGATCCTGCGAAGAATTACGGCATTATCCCTTTGCCAAACCTCGAAACCAAATTTGTGGCTGCCAATACCTTAGTTGGGCTCCAAAAGGAATTTACTGACCGGCTCGACCTTGGCTTTACCGATATACGCTTGCTTAAAGATGAATTATGGGATATCCGCAGCAAACATTTTTCGGCACGCAACTCCGACGAAAAGCAAAAACTACGCAAACAGGACGAAAAACTACGCAAACAGATTCAAAAATTACTGGTGGAGCTAACATCGAAGCCCGATGAAGCAAAACTGGCACAACTTAAGGCCGACATTGAAGCACTGGAGGCTGAAAAGCTAAATTACATAGGAGAAAACCTGGTTGAATTAGCCAACCCGAAAATACAGCAAGTCGTCCTCTTTGAAACGCCTGCCAATTCGTCGGAGCAGTTGACCATAAAAATTGACAAAAACAAGGAAGAGCGTAACCGCATATCGAAGCTGATTAAAGAAAAACAAAAAGAGATTGACAAAGAAAACAGCCGTGCCACCCATGCCGGTTTTGAAAAGGATGCCTTGCAGCTTTCCCGGTGGGACCCCTACGACCAGAACACCAGCTCGGCTTTTTTTGATGCCGAATGGATGTTTGATGCCAAAGAGGGTTTTGATGTGGTGCTTGGAAATCCACCGTATTTATTGATTTCTAAAGAGTTGTTTTTAGATGTGTACGCAAAGTATTACAAATTACAAGAAGGTAAGCCGGATTTATACAGGATTTTTATTGAGAAGACTTTAGAATTATCTAAATCTGGTGGAATCTTGAGTTTAATAACTCCAAACACTTTTTTAACTATACCAAGTTGTGAAAAAATTCGAAGGTATCTGGTGAATAACACAACTTTTATCTCAATAGTTAACTATGACCAAACTGTATTTGAAAGCGCTTCTGTAAATAATGTAGTCTTTGTGGTAAAAGTAGCTATGCCAACGAGAAATGCCTTGCTTAAAGTTACAGATCTTATAAAAAATAAATCTTTATTTGATGCTAATTCAATCCTTATAGAGCAATTTCATTCACAACGAAATTCGAAATATGAGATCAATATTTTTTCAGATCGTGCTGCAGGCAAACTAATAATGAAAATTATAGACTCATCATGCCGTTTGTCAGATATAGAAAACGTTGATATTTCACTAGGTTTGCAGCCGTACCATAATACAATTCATTCTGACAATGAAATGAAAAGCCGTTTCTTGCACTCGAAAATTAAAGAAAATGAAAATTTTTTGATCGAACTTGGTGGAAAAAATATTCATAAATATTATATATCTGAACTTCAAGATAATTTTCTCAATTTTTCTGCTGAACTATATACCAAGCCTAATATCAAGTTTTTTAATGGTGAAAGATTAGTGATTAGAGAGATAGTGTCAGATACGCTAATTGTTGGTTTAACAAAAAAAAAGATGCTATTCAATAAATCTTGTTATATAGTTAAATCTCTGAACGAAAGCTATACTAACAAGTATTTATTAGCTATTCTAAATTCTAAACTAATTGGTTACTATGTTAAGAATACCGGTGATAAATCGAAGCAAACTATCTTTCCAAGAATTACCATGCGAACTCTTAAAAGTTTGCCTATCATTAAGACAGAACATCAACAAATTATTACTTCAATTATCGATGATATTATAATTAATTCTAAATCCGATTATGATACTTCATTGCTAGAGAGAAAAATTGATGAATTGGTATTCAAGCTTTACAACCTCACCTATGAGGAGGTAAAGATGGTTGATCCTGATTTTTGGTTGAGTGAGGAGGAGTATGAGAGGGTGATTATTAAGTGAAAAAAACTGCGATAATGGCACAAAAGAGAAACGACCCCTGCGGAGTAGCGGGCCGGGGATGCTATCGCCAACCATGTTATTTGTAAATATACAGAAAACCGTACTGATGCCATGGAGGATACAGGGAGTCAAACAGATGCGATGATTAAACAGATTAGCAGGTTTTTAAAATTTTAAACTGTACAACCATGAAACCAAGAGATTTGTTGCTCTATAACACGGCAGATAAAAAAGTAAACGTATCGGTCTATTTTCAAAATGGCACTTTTTGGCTCACCCAAAAAGCTATGGCAGAATTATTTGGAGTAAATGTACCTGCTATAAACAAACACCTGAAGAACATATTTGAAACGGGTGAGCTCGAACAGGCTTCAGTTATTTCCAAAATAGAAACAACTGCAGCAGACGGGAAAAGATACACTACAAATTTCTATCGCCTGGAAGCCATATTGGCTGTTGGTTACCGCGTAAATTCAACACAAGCCGCCGATTTTCGCCGATGGGCAACCCAAACCCTGAACGAGTTTATTATTAAAGGTTTTGTAATTGACGATGAACGCCTGAAACAAGGTAAAAACTTCGGACAGGATTATTTTGATGAACTCCTCGAACGAATCCGCGAAATCAGGGCAAGTGAGCGCAGATTCTACCAGAAAATTACCGATTTGTATGCCCTGAGCATTGATTACGACCGCGAAAGTCAGCAAACAAAAGATTTTTTTTCTGCAGTACAAAACAAACTCCATTGGGCCATCACCGGAAAAACTGCGGCAGAAATCATATATACCGCAGCCGATGCCACAAAACTTTACATGGGTTTAAAAACGTGGAAAGCTGCCCCTGATGGAAAAATTCTGAAAAGCGATGTTACGGTGGTAAAAAACTATATAGCGCATCAGCATTTAAAAGAGTTAAACCGGATTGTATCAGCCTATTTAGATCTGGCAGAAAACAATGCTCAACGTGGAATTGCTTTTAATATGCAGGAATGGGCAAAATTTCTCGATAGTTTTTTAGAACTCTCAAACTACCCGATTTTGAAAGACAAAGGGAAAATTTCGATGCTTGAACAAAATTAAAAGCCGTGGACGAATATGAAAAATTCAGGGTAATTCAGGACCAAACCTATGAAAGTGACTTCGACAGGGAAATCAAAAAATTAAAACCATGAGAATCTGGCTGATAAAAGCAGTTGGCCCTGTCGGTTACTTAATAAGGATGCGGCCTAAATTTCCTTTTGGGGCAGGTTTATTTCATTAGCAACTTATATTTGCATCATATATGATATATGTACCAGATTAACAACAGTTTATTATTTCATTTAGAACTCACAGCATGGTTTTTAATTTGAGAAATATGTAATTATTAATCCCCATTGCAGGTTTTAGTAAGCACAAGACCGGGAACCAAAAGAACACGTAGATTCTGTTTTTTCAAACCATAAATACAAAACCAATTAAAATAAAACGTATGATATCCGCAACTGCACCCAAAACTCACTGGAGAAAGGTTTTGAAACAGCTAAAAACAGGCTACAAAACCGGCAACAAGCGCAAACTAAATCGGCAATGCGAAGTCACCATTTTTAAAGACAATCACATTGAACTTGTAACTGCAGGTATTTCAAATAAGCTTGATTGCAGGACTACAGGAACGGTGCGTTTTATAGCACAAACAGACTATCTGGCTGAATTAATTGAAAATGTGAAGAGTAAGGAAGTTGCCATTACGGTGGACGGTTCAGAAATAACTGTTGGCCATATTTCATTTACTACTTCAGTAACTTACTTCAAAGACGACAGCATATTGAGAAGTATAAAAGTGCCAATTAATTATGATGATTACTGGACACTAAAATTGCTATCGGAAGGATATACGGAACAAGAACTACTTTTTAACAGGGTTTATATTAGAATAGAACTGGCTTTACATCGCCTTGAAGGCAATATCTTAAAATCCCACAATTTGCTTAAAGTTTACGGTATCTCAAGAAAAGAAATCAGAGAACTTGCCTACAAAAATCTTGGACTATCGCCTGAAATGGTTGACAACTTCAAATAAATACCAAATTTAAATAGTAGGAAATACTTATGGAAAAAATCATTCTCAGCCGCAAAGGCTATGACGACCAATACGGAGGCAAACCATCGGTGATACTGCCCGATGGCACCATGCTTTCATTTCCGATTCCCGTTACAGGTGAAGAAGTAGGAATTGAAACTAAAAATCTTAGTATTAATGGTAAGTCATTACAAAAGATTTTTGAGGATCTTGGTCATTCAACTATTTCTCAGCATCATCATGTTGATCCGGATATTTATCACCTGAGCGGCAATCAACCACTTGGTGCGTATGGCCAGGCTGGTGCTGCTCTTGGCCATTTAAATAACCAGGGAGTTGGAGTTGGTGATACTTTTTTATTCTTTGGCACTTTCTGTAAAACCAATCTGCTTGATAATAAATTGCAATATGAGATGATGCATCCGTTTCATGCAATCTTTGGTTATCTGAAAGTCGATCGGAAAGTAAGCATGACTGAAATTGACAATGAAACAGATTTAGCCTGGCTAAAGCATCATCCTCATTACATTAACAAAGAAATTGGGGATTATAAAAAAGCCAATACCATTTATATTGGTGCCAATTATGGTTATTTCAAATACAACGATCGGTTATTGCTGACAAAACCGGGCTATAAAAAATCGTGGTGGCAGCTTCCTTCTTTTTTCTCAGAGGTCAGATTAAGCTACCATGAAAATATTGTAAAAAGAGCATCACAAGGGTTTGTTGAATTTCAAAGTGTGGCCAAAGGGCAGGAATTTGTGATGGAGTCCAATCCTGAACTTGCAAAATGGTTGTCAGACATCCTCAGGAACAAGATAGAAAGATAACGTTCAAAAAAATAACCATGAAAAACAGTCCTCCTCCCCCAAAACCCTGGATTGTGGATCACCCCAAAGCATTTGTACTGGGCTGTGACCCGACAGCATTTTATGTTGAACCGGATGGCAAAAAACTGCCTTTGGTATTTAAAACAGTTTTCGACATTGACGGACCGGATGGCAGATACTTTTCAGGGATACGGAACAATCTGCTTGTATTGGATCTACACTTTGAAACGGACGTTTATGTTCAGAACCTGGTGGTTGATTACCAACCTGCCGAAACCTCGAAAAATAAAAACTGGAATAACGAGGCTCTGAAAAGCATATCTGATCGTAAACATGAGTTTGATGCTGTTGACCCATCAGGCCGGGTTCCTGTGTTTCTTACCTCAGAGCGCTTATACAAAGTGCTGATGAATGAAGGTAAGCCCTTGGCGACAGCCACTGAACTCTATCAGCAGGAGAATGTAGTCATCCCGGCGGAGAAGAATAAACTTGGGCGGCCAATGATCGCGCTTTACCGGCATCCGAAGTATCACTACAAAAAACAGAACCCCTATTTTGTAAAAGTCAGGAAAGCATTAAGCTTATAATAATCGCTTATTTGCAAGCATCCCGAAAGCTTTCTGGACAAAAGCCGCACAAGCCAACCCACAGACCAAAGCTTTGCCAAAGAGCTTGCAAAGCAATTGTGCGGTGAGAAATTGTTCTTAAAAATTACATTACCGAGGGCATTGCCTCCAGTTTCGGCAAAAATATTTTCTTCCTTGGTATAGTCCACTGTTCCTTAAAAACATTTACACCCGCTTCATACTTAATTCAATAAGATGTATATTTGTGTAGCAGAGGGCAGTGGTGGAGTTGAACCCGTTGAGGATCAGCGCCAACGGTGTGAGGGAAGGCCTGTAGGAGGGCAGCAGGCCGTCACTGCAGTAAACCACAGGCATAAAGAACCTATAAACCCATACTCCCATGAAACACACAAAACATACCTGGGCTGAGCTATTGCTGCCAGCCGTGTGGCTGCTGTGGATGGCTCCGCTGTGCGCCGCAGGGCAGCCCGCCGACACCCTGGCGCTGCAGCGGGAGAGCACGCACTTTAGCCTGTATTCCACGGCGGGCGATATTCCCGTGCTGGATACGCTGGCATCGGCCCTTGAGGCCAATTACGCGCGCATAACGCAGCATTTGGGCATACAGATGGCGGCAAAAACCAGTGTGCGCATTTACCCCGATGTAAAGGCCTACCACAGCGCCATTGGATACCCCGATGCGCCCGACTGGATGGTGGGAGGCACCTGGAACGGCACTGTGCTGATGATGGTATCGCCCCTGCACCCGGGGAGCATACACACCTATGCCTCGCTGATGCAGGTGGTGGTGCATGAGTTTGTACATATAGCGGTGGCATACGCGCGTGGCGCTGATGGCTTTGCCGGTTTGCCCCGTTGGCTTAACGAAGGCTTTGCCCAGTACGAAGCCGGCCAGACCAACGACCGCGTGCGCGCATCGGCAGCAGCAAGTCTGCGAGCACCCAAACCGCCCACCCTGGCACAACTCGACGAAGCCTCTGATATGGAGTTTGGCAACATGAACGGCTATGCTGTTTCCGTTACCCTGGTCGATTACCTGATTACTACTTACGGCATCGATAAGCTGGTGCAGCTCATCAAAGCCCCCGCATCGTGCGAAGCCATCTACGGCTTGCCCGTAAGCACCCTCCAGGAGCAATGGGTGGCGTATATGCAGCAATGGAAGCCGGAGTAGCAGCTGTTGCGGCTATTGGATTCAGATGCTCAAATTTACCAACCGGGGCTAACTGTTTGGTAGGATAACAGCACCATTAATGCAGTTTGGTTTCTTTTGGCATTACTTAAAGCTAATAGAATGAGTATGCCAAGGGATTCCTTATTTTTGAAATAATTAAGCACTCAGGAATGTCAGTTAAAATACCGGTGTACGAAGCCATCGAAGTATTAGGAATTATCCCGGAAACGGTCGGTCACACCCGTCCATGGGTGGTTCTTGCCAATACTCCTTCAGGGCTGCAATCGTTTGTGGTTAAACTCTATAATTCAACACAGGTTGAAGATCAATGTATCATAACCAGAGAGATTATCTGTAGTTTACTTGCTCGGGAATTTGATTTGAAGGTTCCGGAATTTGCACTGATAAACATCCCGCCATCTTTGGCGCTATATCAGGACAGCACCGCTCAGCAACAATATGACAATTCTGATGAACGCCCGAAATTTGCAACAATACTGATTGACAATGTTAATGCAGCCATGATTCAGTTGCCCCGTCGATATTTTCAAAAGAGAATAGCGTTGGATACACTCTATGGTTTTGACAATCTGATACGGAACAGTGATCGGGGGCACCCTAAAATGAATTTATTGATGAGTCCTGGGGATGCAATACTGATTGACCATGAGCTTGCTTTTCAAAGTCATGATATTGTGGGTACTGATATCAACACCTTGCAAATTGAAGACAGATTTACAATGTACCACATGGCTTATCCTTATTTAAAAAAATTAAGAGGTGCAAATAAGCAACGGTTGTTTAATGACTTTTCGGGTTACTTGCGATTACTTAATATCAATCGTTTGACTCCGTACTTTAAACAACTTAAGACCGAAGGTTACCCTGAATATTCAGAACCTATTTTGAATTGGTTGAATCATATTAAACAGAATAGCACTACTTTTGTTAATAAATTAAAAGGATCGTTGCAATGAGCAAATATTTCACATATAGTGTTTTGCAGTACAAGCACAGCCTGGCATTGGGTGAGGTCCTGAATGTTGGGATCCTTTTTTATTTCCCCGATGAAATCAGTTTTGAGTTTGTAAACGGAGATGGATCGAGGGTTAAATCAGTTTATCCTGATTTCGACAATTCTCTATTTAACGGGTATTTAAAAACCATTCAAACAAAGGTTAGAAGAGAAATTGACCTTTTCAGAAATTCCCCATCTGTACCGGAATTTGAGGTGTTTATTAAAAATCATATACTAGCCGAAGATGCCGCCGGTTTAATTTTCAGAGAACCGGTTCAGGTAAAAAATGTATTTCCAGATAACAGGCAGGCTGTTGAGGCCTATTCACACCTATTGCTGCCCGGAATCATTGTTGCCAAGCCTATAATTACAAGGCACAATGAACAATTTATTCTTAAAGAATTTAGTGGTTATTTATTAAGAAAGAATAAGGATATTGAACAGAAACTGGTAAAAAATGAAATTGTTGGAGCTGGCAATTTTAAGGTTAAGTTTGATTTATCGTGGGAGAACAAAACTAAAAATTATATAAAGCCAATTAGTTTTGACCTTAATGATGATACTACCATCGCCAATAAGTCATTCCAATATGCCGGATTGATCAATGCCCTGAACAACACGAATCTTTCAAAAAAATCAAGATTTGACTTTCTGATTTCAGCACCAAGGGAACAGGGCTTACAGAGTTCGTTCCAAAACGCATTGGACATTCTTGATAGTGCTAAAGGGAATAAAAAACTGATAACAGAAAATTTGTGGGAGGCTTACACAGATAATCTTATATCGGAGATAGCATAAATTGCGCTTCATTGTAAGTTGCAACACATAAATGGCTTTTATTTATCTTTTTACATATGTCCTCCGACTTCCCCCTCAACTCCATCATGGGCCGCCTGGCCGAATACCTGATACAGGATTTGTTTACCCGCAACGGTTACAATGTGTTTAACTATGGCCTCGAAAGGGTGCACCCCTTTTTGAGCCGCGATTTAAAGTTTAACAACCACACCACCAGCCGGGTGCTGCGGTTTATGCCCGATTTTGTGGTACAACACTCCGGCGAAGGTGATTTATTTTACCTCGAAGTTAAATTCAGGGCAAACGGTTGTTTTAAGTTCGACGATCAGTATAAGGACTACCCTTACAAAAACGCCTGGTTTGTGGTTGTTTCGCCCGCGAAGATACAATGCATGCACTACAAAAGGCTGGCTGCCGGCTTTGGCATTGGCTCCGATACCAGCTACACGCTGGGCAGGGTGCGCTCATTCCACCTGAGCAAAGAATCCATCGCCGAATACGAAGGCTATGCACGCCAGGTGTTTGAGGGGTTTAAGAAGGAAACCGTGGAGTGATGAATCGTCAACTCCTGTAAAAAGCTGTAGTACATTGCAGGTCGGGAACTAAAGAATCAGTAAGAACTTTTAAAGTTTGTGAATTGTAAGAACGGGCAAAACTCAATAAGTCACAGCGTATAGTTTAATGCTATTCAGGATATTTAATATATGTTTACTTTTACTACATGGCATTCACCAATGAACAATTGCATAAGATATACAATGCTGGTGAGGCTTTTCACAACTAACAACTAACAACTAACAGATAACAGTTGAGAAGTTCAAAGCTCAAAGTAGGGTTGCGGAATGAAGCAAGATTCACGCCCCTTGTCGCCCCGTCCCCTTGTCTCCTTGTCCAAATTCAATCCCATTTTCCTTACACCTTACTTAAAAACCCATACAAATCCTCTTCGGGGGCGAGGTTGAGTTTTTTGCGCAGGCGCGACCGGCTGATAAACGCGCTGGAGGGCTGGATATTGAGGATCTCGGCAATCTCTTTCGAGTTGAGGCCGATTTTGATGTAGGCGCACAGCCTGAGGTCGTTGGCCGAAAGGCCTTTAAACTGCTGTTTCAGCTTCTGGTAAAACTCCTGGTGCAGCTCGTCGATTTGTATTTCGAAAGTATTCACCCCGGTGCTTATATAGGCATCGAGGATGCGCTGAATCTCACTGATTCTGAGTTTGGTAAGGGCCGGTTCTTTCTGCAGGCTGTCGAATTTCTCCTTTATTGCCAGCAGAATCCGGTTTTTCTCATCATCGGCTTTGGCTTTGGCAGCGAGTTCAACAGTTTTGTTGCGCAGCTGCTGTTTCAGCTTGTTATTGTCGGCCCGGAGCTGGGCCTGTTCGCGCTGCTCAACTTCGCTCACAGGTTTCTTTTCCGGCCTGTTCGGGGCATTTTCTTCTTCGGAGCGGTGATTGCGCTCCTGCCGTTTGAGTTTTAGCTGTTGCATCCAAACCAGCATGTAGGCCAGCCCGGCCAACAGCAGCAGGTAAACAGCCAGGGCAGGCCACCTCAGAAACCAGGGAGTAACCGCAGGTAAATCCATTGCGGCAGATGGCTGTGCAGCGGCGCTGATGGACGCTGATAAAAGCAGGGCAATCAGAATCACAGGCCGGTTGCGCACAATTTGCATAGGTGTAAAAGGATTCAAAACAGCAAAAAAACTGGTCCTCATTTTACGGACGGTTAAAGGTAATTAAATACGAAATATTTTCAAACCCGATTATAACGCTCCGCTATTTACCGTGGCTGTATCAGTTGCTGAACAGCCGGCTTTGGTGCCCGGTCGCTGTAAAACAAGCCCCAGTGTTTCTCAGGCTCAAGGGGTTCGGGCGACCCTTTCCACGATTCGTCGAAAGCTTCGAAAAAGAAAGCAAGTAATTGCTCATTGTCGGCATACTGCATCAGTTTTTCGAAATAGATTTTCTGAAATTCCTCATTCACATATCCGGGGTTAATGCCCCTTCCGTTGGAACGGGTCGCCCATCCCGCTTCGGTAATCACTACCGGTTTGCCCGGGTATTTGCGGGCAACGGCATTGTAATTTTCAACAGAGTAACCGAGCGACTCGCTGATATGTTTGTATTCCCAAACAGGGTAGGTGTGTATGGAGATAAAATCAACGGCCGCTGCAAGCTTGTCCAGTTTTACAATCCACGGGGCGTAGTTTTCGCAGAAGGTCACCGGCTGAGCGGCGCCGGTTTTTACCTGCTCAACATATAAGAGCACCTTGTTTTCGGGCACATAATGGTCGGTCCAGTCAACGCAGGCTTCGTTGCCCACTGAGAGCGCGAAGATGATATGCGGATACCTGTTTCCAAAGGCAATCAATCTCTGCATGTTCTCCGCATTGCTGCGACTGTTTATATTCAGTTGCTCTTCGGTATAAACGCCTCCGCCCCAGGGGCAGTTGAAATTATTCATTTCGGCCGATATCCAGGCGCCCAGCATCACCTTAAAGGCGAATTTCTCGCGCTCAATCACCTCGAGTACCAATTGCGAATGTGCATCACAGTCGAACAGTCGCAGATACTTCCAGTGTTTGCTGAGCAGCTGCAGGTCTTCCTTTACCTCGGCGTACGACGGGTATTTGCCGCCGGGTTGCTGGCCTTCTCTGAAGCCGGAGTAGCAAATGGCCCATCCGGGTTCAAGGCCCAGTGCTTTAAATGTGTTCATCAATAAACTTCAGCTTTTCAGATTTATCCCAGATGCCCCAGTGTGCGCCAACATCTCCTTCGGGGCCTGTTTTCCACGATTCATCAAACGAAGCGAAGTAGAAGATATCCACATTCTCGTCCATCGCCCACAGGTTGGCATTCACAAAGTACTTCATGGCATTCAGGTGGGAGGCTTCTGCATCGCCAAGGGCGCGGCCCTCGCTGGGCCAGCCTGTTTCGGTAATAATTACTTTTTTGCCCTGGCCGGCTTCGACGGCCTGATGGTACATTTGCTGCAGGTGCTCAAATGAATGCTCAAAGGCGGTGCCTTCCCAGTAGGGGTAACAGTTGCACAGTATCATATCGCAGGCATCGGCTATGGCAGGCCGGTGCGTAAACTCGTAGTAGGCATCCACATAGCCTACCGGTATGCCGGGAATCTGCTGCTTAACGTGGTTTATATAAGAAAGCAGTTGCTCCTCGCTTAGGTCCTTGCGGTAGAGTACCTCGTTGCCAACCGCGGCATAGTCAACATAACCTTCTTTGGCCAGTTGAATCAGTCCGGCAATTTCTTCGCGGTTTTTCTCCTCATCGCTGCCCAGCCAGGCGCCCACCAGGGTTTTCATCCCGAACTCCTTTGCTATTTTCGGAATCAGCTCGTTGCCTTCGATACACGAAAACGACCTTACAGCGCCGGTATATTTGCTCAGTATCTGCATTCTCCGCCTCACCTGGGCTTCGGGAATAATGGTGCCGGGTTTCTGGCCTTCTTCATACACGCTGAAGCAGAATCCGCTGATGCCTCCGTACAGTACCTCGAGAAAAAGGTTGCGCACATCCTCAACCGGTTTCTCCTGAGCAAACAATGATGTTTTAAACTGCTCAGAACCCTTATAATTCAGAAAACGTTCTTTACGAAACGACATAATAAAATGGTTTTATCGGGTTGTTTTTTTGTAGTTACAGCTCGCCTCTGCGGCGCACCAGCTCTTCCTTGATTTCCATAGCTTTTTGCTCGGTAAGATCATACTTCCACATTACCCAAATGGCTAAAGCAGCGGTAACGGCCGGAATGGCGATATCGGCAAGGCGCAGTCGGGTGAGGGTTTCGCTGGTTTGAATAATTTCGTTCTGGTTAAAGCCCACCAGTTTAAGCACGAGGCCGCCTAGCACCAGTGCGAGGCCCTGCCCAAGTTTTACCATCCACCAGTAAATGGCTCCAAAGGTGCCCTCTTTGCGCGGCATCCCGTTGTTCAGTTCGTCGAGGTCGCACACATCGGCGGTCATACTCATCATTAGGGTAAACAAACCACCGATACCAAACACCATAAAAGGGATGGGAATGAGCATAAGCCAGGGATTTGCCGGATTAAACCCCCACCATTTTAGGGTATAACCTATTATTGAAAGCACGGTAGCAATGATAAATGCCTTGCGTTTGCCCAGTTTGTTTGAAATCCAGGTAATTACCGGAATAATCAGAAATGCGGTGCTGAGCGCACTGATGGTGCTGAACCAGGCAGGCCATTGTCCGGCATCGCCGTAGCTGCCTTTGAACACGTAAAACACAATGATAAAATAGCTGAACGAAGCTACCATCTGAAAACCATTAAAAACCAAAAATGTGGCGGCACACAGTCGCATGAATGAGGTGTTTTTAGAGATCTTAACCATATTCTTCATCAGATCCTTAAAGTTGGCGGCCAGCGATTTAAAGGTAATCTGCGCCCTGTTGGTGAGGTTGGTCTGATCAATTTCCTTGCAGAAAAGGGCCGGCAGCACACCCAGTGCGATGCAGATAGCCCCCACGATTACCGACAGATGCCTTACGCCCTCGGCCTGTGTGTTGAACAGGTCGGGATCGGCAATGATTACCCAGAACCAGGGAACAATCATCCAGGCCATCTGGCCGATGGTTTGCGAAAAACCCATAAGGCGGGTGCGTTCGTTGTAGTCGGAGGTCATTTCGTAACCGAGCCCGATCAGCGGAGTAGCAAAAATGGTGTTTCCGGTAAGGTAAATAAGCGATAAAATCAGAAAATACCAGAAGTTGTACATCTGCGAATTTTCGGGATTCAGCTGCCACAGCGCCATAAACAGCAGACCGCTCATGATGGCTCCGATAAAAATGTAAGGACGCCGGCGGCCGAAACGCGATTGGGTATTATCGGAAATATAACCCATAATCGGGTCGGTGATGGCATCGTAAAAGCGGGGCAAACCACCCAGCAATCCGGCCAGGAAAGGGTCCATACCAAATGCAGTAAGCAGGAAAAAGGAGAAAACTCCCAGTGATCCGGGCAATAGGTTGTTTACCAGATTGCCTGCCCCGAAGGCGGCTTTTTGAAGTAGGGGTACCCTGTCTTTGGGAGCTGTTACACTGTGTGCCATAATGTTTGGTTTTGGGTTAGGTTAATTTCCTGAAGGTTTAGGCGTTTGGTTTGGAATAATTACGGTTTGAATGGCTTTGCCTGCAATGGCAAACGATTGCTCCTGCCCCTGCAATGTGAGGTGGATGCCGGCGGGCTTTTCGCCGGGATTAAACAACACCAGGGCAATACTTCCATCGGGGTTTTGGGCCGCGGTGGCTTTGAGGCCGGTGCTTGCGGAGGTGCAGCCTATGCGCACGGCTCCTGGCCTGATAAACCGGCTAAAGTGAGCCATGGTATAATACAGTGGGGTAAAATACACCTCATCGGTGGCCGGATTGGCAATCACCGGGGCAATGCACCAGTTTTTAGCCCAGTTGGGGCCGCCCTGGGTATCAAGTACCATGTTCCAGTCAATCCAGCCATCCACCCAATTGTTGAGGCAACCGATGATATCGTTGGCATAGCGGTTAACAGGAGCATATTTCGGGTGCAGGTATTTCTGGTTTTCAGGAGCCCAGTCCCAGCCCCAGTCGGTGGCTTCTTCTCTCCAGTACCAGGCATCGTTTTTCCAAACCGGTACTTCGGCGTCGATACAGGCTTCGGTTTGAATCATGTATTTACCGGGCGCTTTGTTATGAACATACTGCAGCATCTCGGGGAAGTACTCAAAGGTGCTGGCATACCAGTGCAAGGCAATGCCATCAAAGGCGGAGGCTGCGGCAGGTTCGTCGTACATGGCATCGGCCCATTCCTTCAGCTCATCACCCCGGTTCTGGTCATAACCAAGCAGTTTTACTGCATGCTTATGTTCGGTAAGCAACGGCCGCAGGTGGTTTACCACAAAAGCGTTCATTTCGCCGGGGGTAAACAGCATGCTTTCCCAGTTGTTGCCATTGCCAAGCGGTTCATTCTCTATGGTGAAGCCCCAAATATCAATGCCTTCGGCTTTATAGGCTTCAAGATATTTTGAAAAGAAAAGGGCCCAGGTATCATAATACTGTGGCAGCAACCGGCCGCCGCGCCAGTTGTTGTTGTCTTTCATCCAGGGCGGGGCGGTCCAGGGCGAGGCTATAATCCTGAAGCCATCCTTCGATACTGCCATCGCATCCTTAATCATGGGAACAATATCGTCCATATCTTCGCTTATGGTAAACGATGAGAGCAGGCGGTCGTCCTTTACCGGCGCGTAGGAGTAATTGCCCAGCGAGAAATCGCAGGAGTTCATGTGGGTGCGGGTGAGTGAGTAGCGCGCACCGGATGGCCCGAAATAGGCTTCAAGTACTTTGCGTCGGTTTTCGGCACTCAGTTTGTTGAGCACCGATGCCGAGGCCTCGGTAAATGCGCCGCCGAATCCGGTAATGGTCTGATACTTTTCGGCAGGTTGCAGGGCAACTTCTACCACGGTATCGGCAGTTTCGAAGCTGCTGAGCAAACTCAGCTGATGACCCGAGGCTGATGTTTCGTAAACTTCCATTTTCATGGTGGCTGAATTTGAGCAGCTGCCGGCGAGCAATATCAGCGCAAAGGCTTTAAGCCACAGGCAACTGCGCAATGCGGTAACAGGCATTTTCATGGTTTATTTTTTGCGTTGATTTCCTTTTCGGTGGGCGGAACCACTACATCCCGCATCAGGGCGTTGAAATCACCCCCATAGGTTTTGGAGATTGGCAATCCGTCGCGGGTGAGACCGTCGAATACCCCTTTATCCACCATATCCCACAACGCATATTTAGCCTGCGATCTCAGATTGATGAGACCGAAATGGTTTTCGCTGCCGTTGGGATTTGCGGCATCTTTCCACTGTTCGTCAAATCCTTCGAAAAAGAAAAGTGTTACCCCGTTTTCGGCCGACCAGTCCATCATCTGATGGTAATAAGCAGCCTGCTTAAATTCGTCGCAGGCTCCTGAGCCCTTGCTGCCGTAAAAACCGGTTGATACCGAGGCCCAGCCGGTTTCGCCGATGTGTACCGGTTTGTTTACACCCAGGCTTTTCATGTATTTAACAACACTTTCGTACTGGATAACGGCATAGTTTTTTGCCCTGAGCATGGCGGTATTTATTTTTTCCTGATCGGGAAACCCGGCCTCGCTTTCGCGAACACCCCAGAATGCCGGATTGTAATGGGTGTCGTGCATGGGATAGGTATGCATCGAAATATAGTCAACGGCGCCGATAAGGTCGTTGAGGGCTTTAACATGGTATTCGCTTCCGCCTCCGCCCCACGAGGCAAAATTGTCGGAAGTGGTGATCCACAACGATGCGGGCAATACTCCGCTGGATTTAAGTTCCTGCAGATGATTCACCCACTTGAGAATGATGCCGGGCTCAACATAATAGCCCGTGGCCCATTTAACCATGGCTTCGTTGCCAACGGCAATTATTTTAACAATATCAGGATAAGCCTGTGCCAATGCCACGGCCTGATCAATTTCTGAAGCGTTGCGTGGGCTTTCCTGATCGTGCACAGGGTTGGCGGTCCAGGCGTTTTTACAATCGATCCAGGCTCCCAGCATCACATACATTTCAAAATTCTGGTCTTCCTGCTGCAGCTCACGAATGGTTTTAAGCAGATTGGAGGCCTCTTCGAGGTATACCTTGTAGGTGCGCACCATGGTAATACCCATAGCCGACAGCAGCTTCATATCTTCTTTAAGCTGGGCAACGGTAGGCTGCTGATCGGTGGTGGTACCACGGTAACCGCCGTAACAAATGGCCTTAAAGCCGGGGCTGCCCAGCAGCTGCGCGGCTGTTTTGCCTTCGGGGGCCGGGCTATTTGCCGGAAGCTGAGCATAGCCGGTATTAAACAAAGGAATCATGAGTGTTAAAAAGAGAAACTTCAGATTTTTCATGTGTGGTGGTGCTTGGCGGGTTTAGTTTCCGGTTGAGGGATGTATAGCTGTTTCGTTCAGGAATACGGTAATTTGCTCAATCATTCCTCTCCGTTCAAACACTTCGCGGCTGTTTTGGATGTCGAGTTCCAGCACAGCTGATGCCAGGCTTTCGCCGGAACTGAATTTAATTTCGATACCCGGCTCAGACGTCAGGCGATACACTACCGGAATCTGACAAAAGGTGAAAGCCAGCGAATGATCGCCGGTGTTAATATGTTTCAGTTCGCGGTCAACAGCTATATATTCAAACTTTTGCGATGCATTTATAAACGCATTCCGCCGCAGCAGGCAGGGGTTAAAAACCAGGCGGCCATCCCTTACAAAAACGCCCAGTTCGCCAAAGCGCACCAGAATATCTTCTTTCACCTGTCCGGTCATACCGGGTTGCTGTGCTCCGCGGTGCAATGGCGTATGAGAATACGGATCGGTAGGGAAGGCACCATACACCAAAGGCGGCTTGTGCACCCCGATACCTTCGCCTATTTCGTAGTAATGTCTGGTCAGGCGTTGCAGAATGCCGGCACTTTCGCTCGCGGCATAAGCCTTCAGGCAGGCTTCCTGAACTGCCAGATGCAATTTCGAAACCATATGCCAGTAAATGGAACCGAGGCCTTCGTACCCGTAAAATGTTCCTGAACGGCCGGTAAAAGCCTTGTGGTTGAATACCTCTTCGAAAATCTGCAATACCTGCGCGGTTTCACGTTCGGCCAGGGCGGCATAGGGTCCCTCTTTCAATGCCCTGAGTGCCGCCTTAAGATCCGATGCATTTTTGAAGCTACCGCTAAAGTGGTAGCCTCCGTTTATATCCTTTTTAATAATATCGGTGTTTCGGTCGTTTACCATTTGGGTAAGCAGGGCCGATTTGCTGACCGAGGCTAGTGGTATGGTATTTTTTTCAAGAAATTTCGGCAGTGCCTTATTGGGATACAACAGATAGCTGTTCTGATCATTGCGGTACAGCGCGCTGCTGTGCAGGGCATCGAGCAGTTGCAGTGTATCAGTGCCGCTCAGGAAACCCGAACTGATTACGGCAACCTGACCTTCGAGCATTTCATCAAGATGCGACAGGGCATAGCCGTTGCTGTGCAGCGTAATGATGTTATAGGCATGATACAGATGGTCGGGCCTGCGGTTGGCAGCCAGGGTTTGATCGAAGTACACGAGTGCCGTGCCGATAAATGCCGTGATTTGGCTAAGGGCGATGGGGGATGTTTTCCCACTAAAACCCGATTGGTAAATGGTGTTGCGGTAATCACTGCCGGCCTGCCCCAGCGCATCAGTAATCAGCTTACGGTGAGCATCGCTCATACTGCTGAGCAGGGGTTGATTTTCGCTCAGCACCGCTGCAGTGCGCCTGAAGAACACAAGCAGCTCTTCAGAAATTTCGACCTGCTTCAGATCGCTTTGTGCCAGCACTTTCGCCAAAAAGGTAAAAAACCGACGCATGTAGCTGAGGGTAACCACCGATACTCCGTTGCCCACCAGGGCATTGTTGGCATCATTCCATTCGGGGCGCTGTGTATTCATCCATATGCCGCCTTCGGGAATAAAGTTCGATATTTTGGCCAGCACTGTGGCGAGTATCTTTTCGATAAAGTTAACGTGGTGAATATCGCTGATGCGGCTGGCGAGCAAAGCCCCGTCGGCACCTTTCAGGGCTGTATTCCGGCGCACGCGGGTATCGGCAGCATGGTCGAACTCAATGGTGCTTTTAGGGTTGCTCAGTATGGCCTCGTAGGGTTTGATACGATAGGGAACCGCAGCGTAGGCAAAACAGGCTTTGTTGAACAGGTGGTGGAGTGAACCCGGATTAAGCTCCCGGGCAAACTCGAGAAACTTGAGCAGATAAATGATCTGATGATCGCCCCAGTAGCCGATGTACGACCAGGGGTTGTCGGGCTCAATGGTTTCCCAGTCAAATCCGCCCTTGGTAACACGGTATGGGTTGTAGCCGTCGAAGGTTGAGGCATTCAGAAACTTAAAGATCATGCCATCGATAAAGTCGGGGTAGGAGTGCACCAGTGCTTCCCAGTTCTGGAAAATATCGCGCCAGTTGCCTTCGTAATCCAGAATTTTAGAACCATCCTTTTCGTTGCGAGTATTGATAGAGAAGTTGTTCCATGGCCTGCTGGGGTCGCCATGCCTGCGGCTATACATCAGCGGCAGGTATTCGGTGCACAGCCTTATTAAGTCGGCATCGGTGCTTGTGGCCAGGGCATTGCTTAGCTCAGTTTTCGAAAATACACTGCCAAGCGCATCAATAAATGACTGATTGCGCGCAAATACGGCCTTGCTGGCTTTGGCCAGATAGGAAACAAAATCGCCTTTTTCCATCTGGTAATTATGGTCGAAAATGCCGCCCCGCATAATATTAAACAATGCATTGGAGTAATGGCGGGCATTTTCGGGCTGGTTTGCCGTAAACTGCAAGCCGTCAGCGGCAGCCACCAGCTGAAGCAGATTTTGTGTTCCCTGTTCAATATCGTGCTCAATGGCTGCGTTAGGACCACCAACGGCACTGATAGCATTGCAGAGGCTGATTACCTGCGACTGGTCCTGATTTACATCGGCAACAATTTTCCAGTTGCTGGCGAGGCCTTCAGCCAGTGTTACCTCAGCACATACAAAATAGGCCCCTTTTTCGCCTTTGATATCCGTTTCTTCAGTTAGCGGCAGTCCATTGCGGAAGTTATTGAGCTGCAACGATGATAAAAGGTGCAGCGGATTATCTAACCCGGTTGACCAGGCTACTGTGGCTTTGAGCGACTCACTGGGTTCGGCCTTATCAACAATGATGGCGCTGAGAGCGAAAATACCCAATCCGTTGCCGGCATGTAGCTCGCTGCGTTTGTAGGCATCAACCAGGTTGCTCACCCTTATCTGCAGTTCGCCATTCACGCCGTAAGGCACAATGTTCTGAATGCCGTCGAGCACCGTGAGCCTGCACTCCTGAGCGTTAAGGTTTACAAGCTCTGATTTTTTGATAAAACCAAATGCATTGCCCGAATTCCACTGATACCTGTATCTCAGCCCCAGGGTATGGTTTATTTCTTCAAAAAGAACCTTATTGCCTGCCGAGTTTTTATACAGATTCCGGCTGATGCCGTAAAGGTGGGTATACCTTTCGGAAAAAGGCTCCCAGATGTGCATGCGACCGTCGCGGTCCATCCTGAAAATGGACTTGCTGCCGGTTATATCAGCAAATTCGGTGAGCTTATCGTCGGTGTAATAAGGGAACAGCGCAAACTCAGGGCTTTTGCGGCCGGCAGTGAGTCCGCCGTTGCTCGAAATAAACATCCAGTGGTTCGAATCGCTTACCACGCTCATTAAAAAGGGGCGCATCAGCGAATGGTTGCTTATTTTAAAGAAGAGCTCATTTTCAATCACCACCTGTTCTAAATTCACTGAACCGGGATTCTCTGCCGCGCCGGTAATGCTCATAAGTTATAATGCTAAGGATTTATACTTCCATATGTAATGTAATGTTGCTTTAGTCTCAGCCTTTTTTGTAAACCTTTACATAGTCGACTACCATAACCTGCGGGAATGGAGTTTGTGAGGTGGGGAAGCCAACGTAAGTGCCTCCGACAGCTACATTCAGTATCAGGTAGAAGGGCTGGTTGTAAACCCATTGGCCTTTAACATCTTCTTTGGCAATGCGATGGTAGAGGAAATCATCCACAAAAAAGTCGATTTTGTCGGCATCCCATTCCACCGCGAAAATGTGGTAATTGGTATCGAAGCGCCCGTTGGGGAGTGCATAGCCTTTGGTAATTGAATTGCCGCCCGAATAGCCGGGGCCATGAATGGTGCCATGAATTACATCCGGCTGCTGACCGCGCAGCTCCATGATGTCGATTTCGCCGCACTGCGGCCAGCCTTCGGTATCAATATTTTCGCCAAGCAGCCAGAATGCGGGCCATAAACCGGGTCCGTATGGTGTTTTGAGTCTGGCTTCGAAGCGCCCGTATTGCTGTGCAAACAGGCCTTTGGTGTTAATTCTGGCCGATGTGAAGCTATTGCCCGATTGTATGGCTTTGATTACCAGATTCCCTTCGCCATCAAGCGATACATTGTTGGGATTGTTTGAGTAATTCTGCAATTCCTGGTTGCCCCAGCCTCCATCGCCGGTTCCCAGATCAAATCCCCATTTTGCCGCATCGGGCAGTTGGCCTGCGGTTCCATTAAAATCGTCGCTCCATACCAGCTGCCAGTTGCGCGAAGGCAACTGCTGATTCTCATCGGGGGTGCAACCAGGCAGGGTGGTTAAAAACAGCATGGATACCACAATCGCATGCCATAGTGTGTTATTATTTTTGGTTTTCATCGTTTCGATTTTTGCTTTACTGTTTGATTCTATACCAGCGGAGCCAGCAACCATTTGCAGGGAAGCAAATGACTGTTGGCCGGTTTTGGTTTTCCGCTACTTGTGGAAATAGATATTATCGAGGTAAAAACTTGAAATTCCGGTGCCTTCAAGTATTATCTGACCCAGATGCGCTTTGCCTGCCAGGCCCGAGAAGTTGTTGAGGGGTATTTCGAATCCTATCCAGCTCTGACCTACAAGCGTTGGGCTCGTAAAGGTTACGGTTGCGTTGGAATCGTCGCCGCCACCATAAGCACCATCAGCACCAAAGTCGACCAGCTGAACTTTAAACTGGGCGCCTCCTGCCAGGGCACTGGTTATGTAGCAATCCATGTGCAGATGCGTCATGGTGCTGGCATTGATGGTTGGCGTGCTAAACTGAATACCAACAAAATTAAAGTCGGTGTACTGCAGTACATGGTCGCCATTGGCTTCAAAATCGGCCGAAAGGGTAGTTTGATAAGGAGCCCAGTATCCGTTGTAATAATCAACCGGTACATTTTCGTAGGCATCGCTGAAGAGCGAAATTACATTGGCGGCATTCACTGTGGGAACCGGTGCATTTACATAAACGCCTTCCGAAATTACTGTGAGCGATCCGCTGGCGGCAACACCCTGCATTTTGGCCGTGATTACCGCGGTACCAGGCCCGCCAACGATGGTTACCAAACCTTTACTGTCGACGGTAGCGATGGCTTCGTTCGACGATGAAAAGGTAAAATACGACGATGAGAGATTTACCTGCATATTGGTACCATCGGGCAGGTTAAAACCGGCCGAAATACCTTCAACTGGAATTGAAATGCCTGCAAATGAGTTAACCGACCGGGTTTCGCCCGAGAAAATGGCAGGTGTAGCATAGGCGATGGTTGTTAGTTTCTCAAACTGCATATTGTCGATCCAGAAGGTAAAACCCTTGCCATCAACCGGGCCTACCGAATAGTAGAACATGCCACGCTCGGCGCTTAACCGGCCAGGGTCGGGGATAGGGATAATGTATTTTTTCCAGTTGGTGTTCATGGGCAGTGCCGGCACCGAAATCTGATAGGTAGAGGCGCCGAGGTCGTTGCCCAGGCCAACCACATCAATGGTAACGGGTTGTGAAGCTTTAGCCCAGAAGGTTAATGCGGTGTAACCCGAGAGGTTGCGCCCTACACTGGTGTAAAATACACCGCCGGCATATGCGCCGCGCGGATCATTGGCGTCGGGTACTTCAAAACGCATCGATGCGGCCGAATTGCCATAGGTAACTTCCTTGTCGACATCACAAGCTGTGGGCACCGAGCCGCCGAAAGCCGCATAATTAAGGCCTGAACTAAAGCCATCGATAAATACTTCGGGATTGGTTGGATAAGAGGCCGGCTGCAGGTCGGCAACATCGCGTTCGCAGCCTGAAACAAACAGCACAATGGCTATTACGCTCATTATCCGGCTGATGGATGTAAAATATTTTGTGATCATGGTTGCTTACTTTTTAGTTTCCGATGTTAAATTGGATGTAGGTTCTGATTTCCCATTCCGTGCCATTGTCGAAACCAACTGCGTTGGGATCGGGAACCAGGTTTCCGGCGGCATCGATGGTGGTTGTTGGCGAATAGCGCGGCGAATACCTGTCGAGCGAACGCCATGTGCCTCTTACCCCTATGCGGGTGCCCTGTAAATCGAACCAGTCGGGCTTGCCCAGGCTGGTTGATAGGTCGGCCATAAACTGCAAGGGATAGGTAAGGTTAAAATCGCGGTGGTAATCATAAGGTCCCCAATCGTTTATCCTGGCAAAGGCACTTAGTTTAACCGAATGTGCCACCATGCGTACATCCATTCCCATGCGGTGAATGGTGCGGGTATCGCTGCCGTTAGCCTGCGCATTTCCTGCGTAAATATTGGCGATAAAGCCATAATCTCCGTTAAGTTTTGAAACCAGGCGGGCGTTTACTTCCCATAAATCCTGCGCAGGGGCAGCTCCGGGGAAGGCAAATGTGCTTCGTCCGTCGGGGAATATACCGATGGCTGCATCCTGTGTGGTTGGCTGATGGCGGAAAACAATGCCTGCGCTTATGGCAAATTTCGCATCTTCCGATTTATCGCTGTCCCAGTCGTACATCCAGGTGCCCGGTGTAGGATCGTAGGTAAACAACAGTTCACCGGCTACGGTTTCGCGGTTGGCCCTTACAGCAAACGGGTCTGAAATAATGTCCCGCGGGCGTCCGGGTGCAGGAACATCGGCCGGAATGGGGCCTTCGATGGGTTTTTGCCACAAAAAGTTGGGTGCTATCTGAAGGTTGCCGATGGAATAGGCAAAACCACTCATTACATTGTATTGGTTGCCACTGCCACAATCTTTGAGCCTCCATCCGGTAAAGGTTTTGGTGTAATCGGCACCGCCATTGGCAACCAACCCCATTACAGCCGACTGGGCATACCATTTAATGCGTCCTCCGGTGTAGGTGAACTTAATTTTTCCTCCCCAGTTGTCAGAAGCTTTGATCTGATCCTGATAAACGGTATAGTTACCGGCTTCACCTCTCACCAGCTGAAAATCTCTTCCGTTGAGCGGTTGGCCAGCCCAAATGGCACCCACATCAACACCCAGATCCCCGAAGGATCTGTTAACATGCAGGGTTGCCTTGCGGGTTCGGGGCATTGGAATGGCAAATGAGCTCACCGCTGTGCCGGGTTCAGACAGATCTTCGTGGTAAATACCTGTTAGATTGAAGTTTTTAACGGTTTTGCTGTATTTAACCAGCGCTGCCGGGTTGGCACCCCACCACAGCTGCGGACCAAAGGCTACTTTCAATCCTTCAAGGTCTTTTTTGCCACTCAGTTCAAATCCGAAAGGTGCAATGCCGTTGTAAATATCAATCTGCGGACCGTAATTGGCTTCTGGATACAATCCGAAGAAATCGCCTTCGTAGCCCCAGTGGTAATGACCTGTGCGGTAAAATCCGGTAAGGTCGAATAATTTATGGTTCCAGTGGTAGCTGGCCTTATAAATCTGAACCCGGTTGAGCGAGCTTACATCCACTGCTCCGCTGGTTGACGAAACAGTGACCGGGCGGCCGCGGTTTTCGTAAAATATTTCGTCGATCGGGTTTAAGGCAACATTGCCCAGCACATTCAGTTCAACATTGGCGCTCACATTGGGCGATGGATTGGCCTGCACGCCCACATAAACCGATTCCATATGGTCGAAACCCAGCTGATTCGGGAACACCGGATTGGCGGGGTCGGCCTTGTCGGGGGTTGTAATGAGACTGCCACCGGTATTGTAGGTCGAAAATTCGGCACTCAGCCGGCTCAGGCTTATCTTTTTTGTTTTTTCGCCTTCAAGTGCAGCTTTATCGCCCCGGGCTTCCAACAGAGCTTCAACTGGATGTATGGCGTTGAAATATTTTTCCATCCCGGCAAGCGAGGTTTCAGGTGCGTATGGGTTAAGTTTGTGCACATCCCTGAGTACATAGTAAGCCGCTCTCGGATACAACTGATACAATCCGTTTTCGTTGGTGGGGCCTTTGGCACAAATGCCAAACCATTCTTCGTTCATGTTGTTCTCACCGGGCTGGTAATCATTCAGGTAACCGCCATTCGACCACGATGCATGGGTATCGTGCACGCTCAGTCCTTCGGTTTGTTTGTATTTCCACCAGCCATCGCTGAACTGAAAAGTGTTGCCACCGATGCAATTACCGGCTTTGCCTGCACCGGCAGCATTTTCATAAATCTCGCGCCAGTTTCCGAGCAGGTAGGTAGCCTGCGAAAGCTGGTCTTCGCTGTTGGTAATGGCATTAAATGCATCGGCTCCGAATTCGGTAAACAGCAGCGGTTTGCCATATTCTTTCTTCACCCTTTCAAATGCATCGCCAAACGAAATTCCGCGGTACATATTGGTTCCGAAAATATCAACATCGGGGCACTCTTTGGCAATAATATCAAGGAACAGCAGGTCGCCGTTGCATATGGCTACCGGATGAGTCTTGTCAACCGATTTAACCTGAAGTACGGCTGTATTGAATAATTTATACATATGTTCGGCTCTCAGGGTCGATTGCCTTTCGGCTACCGGAATGTTTTCCGTTTCGGCTCCATCCCAGAATAAGCCATAGTTATTTTCGTTGCCAAGCAGGTAAAGCAACAAGCCGGGGGTATCTTTATACTCGGCGGCCATTTCGATTACTTCCTTCAGCAGAATGGCCGATGTGCGCGGATCGGAATATTCGGTATTGGCTACCCATACGCCATCGAGTGTAAGACCGTAGCGGCCGAATGAATGGTTGAGGATGGTGTAAATTCCATATTGCTTGTATATGTACTCAATCCATTTATTGGGGATGCCGGTATATACACGTATTGCATTAATGCTCATATTCTTGAGCAGGGGCATTTCACCATCAAGGGCCTGCCTTATAAATGCGTCAGGCTGGGTCCATAAGCTGTAGGAATAATTGGTACCAATGGGGAAGTAATCCCAGTTGACGCCATTGATCATGAGACTCTGGCCATTAACCATAAGCGTCATTCCTTTTTCGTTACTTTCAACCGAAACCTTCTGAGACTGAGCCCACAGAGATACCGTGAAACCAAGAAAAATCAATGTGAATAATTTTTGTTTCATAGTGTATGGTGTTTGGGGTAAGAATTAATCCGGGCATTTATTATTGGGCGATGAGGCTAAAATATAGCAGTTTCTGGCCTTTTTTTTGGCAATCATGTATACAACACATATACAAGCAATATTTTTAAACACAAAACTAAAAATTTACAGTAATCCAAAGAGCTGTGCATGAGGGTTTAACAAATTATTTACATTTTCGCGGAGGGAAATATTTTTTTTTGACGTGTATATGTGATTTTAATACGGATAACTGAACAAAATTGGGATGTTGGTATCAATTGTATTGGAAACAGGAATTTATGAAGCGCTTTTTCGCCCGAAGAATATATACAGAATTTTAAACGTTTCGATTTTTTTGGATGTAGATGTAACCTTATGTAAATTCCATCGTATAACATGACAATAAATGTCATGACAAATTATTACCATGTCCGAATCAAACGATCCATTGCCCCTCGGAACCCTGTTCCGGCGCAAGCGCGAAGAAAAAGGCCTGCTGGTAAGGCAGGTTGCCGCCGTAATTGAAATTGATCAGGCCATCATCAGCCGTATCGAAAACAACGACCGTTATCCCACCCGCGAACAGGTGCTCAAGCTGGCCGGATTATACGACCTCGACCAAAAGGAGATACTTTCGGCGTGGCTGGCTGGCAAAATAGTGCGCGATTATGGCGATGAGCCCTTAGCCCCTGATGCACTTAAAGAAGCCCACACGCGGATTCTTTTTCGACTGCAGATTAAGCACGACAAGGATAAAACCTGATAACCTGAATGAACCTTTTATTCACCTTTAATATTTTCAACTATGCCAACCGACAAAGTTTATAATCTGATTATCCTCGACGAAAGCGGGTCGATGGATTCTATTAAAAATGCCACCATCAGCGGGTTCAACGAACTGGTACAAACCATCCGCGGCATCGAAAAGCAGTATCCCGAACAGCAGCATTTTATCTCATTTGTAACCTTCAACGGCCTGGGAATTAAAACCCATCTCGACAAACAGCCTGTTGCCAGCCTAAGTGCCATCAATGCCGAGACTTACCGTCCCGATTCAATGACACCGCTTTACGATGCCATTGGCCTGAGTGTGCTCAAACTTAAGGTAGATGTTGCCGGCCAGGAAAACTCCAGTGTTTTGGTTACCATTTTAACCGATGGCGAAGAAAACGCCTCGCGCGAGTTCAGTGGTGCGCAGATTAAAAAAATTATCGACGAACAAAAAGCTGCCGGATGGACTTTTACCTATATCGGGGCCAACCAGGATGTTGAGAAGGTGGCGGCCTCCATTTCAATTGTAAATACCATGCAATTTAACGCCAACGAAGAGGATGTTAAAATTATGTTCCGTAAGGAGATGGACTCGCGCGTGCGCTTCAGTCAGCGTTTGCGTAACCGCGAGGACCTTACCGCAAACTTTTACAACGACGATGAAACAATAGCTCACGGCAAGTCATAAGCGATTCATATGGATTTATAAAAAACAGTGATTCATTCGCATTTGTACCAGGGCTGGCAAAAAACAGCGGGTTTTATTGCATAAAATACCGTAAACCTGAATCAATTAAGGTAATTTTGCCGGCCCGTCTGTTGTTTATGGATAAGTTGCAACTTTACCATATAATAAGGCAGGGTTTTACATCTCAAGGTTTTAAAACGGAATTACGAACCATTTCAAATGCTGAATCACGCATGAGTTTTGACGAACTGGCACTCACCTGGGACAATGACCCCGGAAAAGCCGAACGGGCTGCCGTATTCGCCCGCGAAATCAATACAATAATTAATCCTGACGGAAAGCTCGATGCCATTGAGTTTGGGTGCGGAACCGGTTTGCTGAGCTTCAGCCTTAAGGACAGCTTCAGAACCATAACCCTGGCCGACAGCTCAAAGGGTATGATCGATGTATTGAAAGCAAAGATTACAAACAGCGGAATTACCCATTTCAGGCCCATACAGGCCGATTTGTTCGATGTGCAGCCCGACATTGTGCCGGCCGATGTGATATATACCCTCCTGACACTGCATCACATCCATGATGTTGACGGGGCTTTTGCCCGTTTCAATGCGCTTCTGAAACCTCACGGAACCCTTTGCATTGCTGACCTTGTGACTGAAGATGGCTCATTTCACGGCACCGACTCTGGCTTCGACGGCCACCAGGGATTCAGCCGTGATGCCCTGAATGTAGTGGCCGTAAGCAAAGGATTCATCACTTTACACTACTACGAGTGCTATACTATCGAAAAAAAGGTGGGTGATCAAAAAAAGCAGTTTCCTTTGTTTCTGATGGTTTTCCGTAAACCAGCCTGAGTGTGCTCATGTTTACAGCCAAAGGTTGGTGAATAAGCCGGCTGATATACATTTCTGCCCTGTGCACAGCATGGACTAAATTCTCTATTTTTGCAGCATGTGGTTTTAAATTTCCCCGCGATGAAACGATTACCCTTTCTTGCACTGATGCTCATAACATTTTCCGCTTCAGCCCAGTTCGATAAATACTTTTACAACAAAAGCCTGCGCATTGATTATATCCATTCAGGAAATGCCGTGAGCGATTATTATGCCATCGATGAGCTGATTGATGAACCTTACTGGGGTGGATCTCACCTGAATCTGATCAGCCCTTTTGATTATGGCAACTTTAAATTCACTGTAACCGATGTGGCGTCAGGAAATGTAATCTATAGCCAGGGATTTTCGAGCCTTTTTTCGGAATGGCAGACTACCGCCGAAGCAAAACTTACCAACAGGGCTTTTCCTGAAAATGTTGTGTTTCCTTATCCCCGCAAGGCAGTAGTGGTTGATTTCTACAACAGGCAAAAAGACAATGCATGGCTTAAGGTTTTCAGTTATAACGTTGACCCGCAAAGTTACTTTATACGCAGGGAACACCGTCTCGAATATCCGTCATTCGATATTCACCAGTCAGGCGATCCTTCAATATGCCTTGATATTGTGATAATTCCGGAAGGTTATACCGCCGGCGAACTGGATAAATTCAGGGCCGATTGTACGCGTTTGTCCGATTTTCTGCTCCAATGCAGCCCTTTCAGCGATTATGCCTCCAAGATCAATATTGTAGGTGTTGCAGCTCCATCGGCCGAATCAGGAGCCGATATTCCCGGCAAGGAAATATGGAAAAAAACACTGGTCAACAGCAACTTTTACACATTCAACATCGAACGCTACCTTACCACCACCGACATGAAAAGTGTACGCGATGCAGCTGCCAATGCCCCTTACGATGCCATTTGTGTTCTGGTGAATTCTGAAGTTTACGGTGGAGGTGGCATTTACAACTATTACGCGCTGTTTACTTCCGACAATGCCTACGCCAATTATGTTTTTGTGCACGAGTTTGGGCATAGCATGGCAGGGCTTGGCGACGAATATTATACTTCGGATGTGGCCTATCAGGATTTTTACAACCTCAAAGTTGAGCCATGGGAGCCCAACCTCACCACATTGGTAAATTTTGATGCAAAATGGAAGAGCATGGTGAGTAAAGGAGCTCCCATTCCCACACCCGAAGCCGACAAAAAGGAATTTGCAGTTGGGGCTTACGAAGGTGGCGGCTATGTGGCAAAAGGTGTTTACCGCCCATCGTACGATTGTACCATGAAATCGCTTTCGTACAATAATTTCTGTCCGGTTTGCAACAAGGCAGTGCGCGATATGCTCGAATTTTACACACACTGAAATGTTTCAAAGGGCTCTGCAGGTATTTGATTGTCTCAGTGGCAGAACGGCAGGGTAATCTAATTCCTTTTTCCTTTTTACTTAATACTTTTTCCTTTCCTTAATGAACATTACACGTTTTGCCGATCTTGGCCTGATTGAATACGGTGCTGCCTGGCAGCTTCAGGAACGGTTGTTCAGCCGGATTATCGGTCAGAAAAAAGCTGGTTTATTCCCAACAGACAATTATTTGCTTTTTTGCGAACATCCGCACGTTTATACCCTGGGTAAAAGCGGATCAGAGGGCAATTTGCTGATGGATGCCCTGCAACTGAAGGCCAGAGATGCTGCATTTTATCACACCAACAGGGGCGGTGATATTACCTACCACGGACCGGGGCAGATTGTGGGTTACCCCATACTCAATCTGGAGCCACTCGTAAAAGGAGCGCGTGAATATATTGAAAAGCTCGAGGAAGCTATTATTCTTACATTGCAGTACTTTGGTCTTAGCGGTCAGCGCCTTGGAGGAGCTTCTGGAGTATGGCTCGAACCCGACATACCGGGACGCGCACGAAAAATTTGTGCCATTGGTGTTCGAACCAGTCACTGGGTGAGCATGCATGGCTTTGCCTTTAATGTAAATACCGATCTCAGTTATTTCAACGATATTAATCCCTGTGGATTTACCGATAAGGGGGTAACTTCCATAACGGCCGAAGCCGGTGAACAAATTGACATCAATCAGGTTAAAGTTGTTCTTGCCCGCGAGCTGGCTTCAGTTTTGGGGCTCGATTTGTATGCTGCGGAGGCCAATCAACTCATCAATTTCGACGAATGAAAAAAATTAATTCTATTTGTGTGTTTTGCGGCTCCTCGCCCGGAGCTGATCCTGCTTTTACCGATGCCGCCAGAGAATTAGGTGCACTTATGGGCCGGCAGGGGATTACCCTGGTTTATGGCGGAAGCAATATCGGGCTTATGCGTGCCATTGCTGATGCCTGTCTGGCCGAAGGGGGTCATGTAATCGGGGTGATGCCGCAGTGGCTTATCGATCGCGAGGTGGCCTATACCAGCCTGAAGGAATTTCATGTGGTGGAATCGATGAGCATCCGCAAAGAGAAAATGGGCGAACTTTCCGATGCGTTTATTGCCATGCCAGGTGGCATTGGTACGCTCGACGAGATTTTTGAAGTGATGTCGTGGAATCAGCTGGAGATTATAGATAAGCCTATGGCATTGCTGAATACAGCCGGTTATTATAATCACCTGGTTAATTTTCTCGATTATACGGTTGAACAGCGTTTTGTGCGCCCTGAGCACCGACAGAATTTACTGGTAAATGAAGATCCTGAACAATTGCTGCTTGAAATTGAAAATTATGTTTCACTTAAGGTTGACAGCAAGTGGATTGATGATATTAAACAGGAAACAAGCCGGCGTATTAACCGCATCTAACCGGATGATAAATATGCTCTCGATTGACAGGCTACGTTACCTTTTCGGTACCATAAAAAGTTATTGTTCCGGAGTTCAGGTTTGATCAAAACTGCAGAAATATGAAAATATTCCCTTTCAGTGATCAGCCAGTTTATGGTAAATAACATTTTTCAGTCCCATTGACACAAGCAACATAAGCAACGACAATACCGCTACACCCGTAAACAGGGTCTTGTAAGCCAGGTTTGTTTCGACAGATGCAAGCAAAAGCCCTATAACTGCGGTTGCAAACAGTTGACCGATGCTTATAAAAATGGTTAGCATACCCTGCGAAACGGCCCGATCTTCGGCAGTGGTGTTGTTAAGCATGATATATCTGAGTGAACTGCCTGCCAGCACCGAAAGGCCCAGTCCAATCGATGAACCACTGATGTAATAAAGCGCCTTTCCGGAACCGGTTTCGGATAGTAAAAAGAAGCCTGCGGCAAGCAGTGTGAGTCCGGTAAGGATTATCTTTTTAACACCGTATTTGTCAATCATACGGCCGAACAGCGGAGCTCCGATGGCGGTGGAAAGCACAAACGGGGTAAGCATAAAACTGGCCACCGAAGGTGAAACCTGAAACCTGGCAACCACAAATCTCGGAACAAATACAAAGCTGGCCTGCACCACTCCGGTAGCCACTGCAATGATGCCTGCAATCATAATCTGCCGGTTGCTGAAGAACTCAAATTTAATAATCGGTTTTGGAACCTTTTTCTCGATAAAGAGAAGTACAACAGCAGCTATCGCCGAAACAACAAAAGGCAGCATTATAGCAGGATCAACAAGATCCTCTCTCCAATGTAAGGCATTTATACTGTTGATACTGTATGTAAATCCGGCCAATGCTATCCCGATCGCAATAATCCCGCCCCAGTCTATCCTCCTGAAACCGGCTGCAGGAACTGACGGCAAAATGCGCATGCTGTAATAGATCAGAATCAGCGATACGGGAATGTTAATTACAAAAAGGTAATTCCAGGGCAGAAAATGCAGCAACACGCCTGCGAAAAACGGACCAATAAGGAAAGCAATTCCAAAAACCGCTCCGATCATTCCTAAAACCCTTCCACGCTTTTCAGGCGGGAACAAATCGCCGATAACCGCCGAAGCCACCGGAAATATACCGCTTGCACCGAAACCCTGAATAGCTCTTCCGGCAATTAAAATATTAAAATTTGAAGATAGCGCCACCCAAACAGAACCCACTGCAAAAATCGATAAAGCCAGTACATAAATTCTGCGGCGTCCGTAAATATCCGAAAGCCGGGCAAACAGCGATATTCCTATGAGATTAAAGAGCACATAAACTGAGAAAATCCATCCGGCAAATCTTTCGTCAATAAGCAGGCCTTTTTCAATGGAGGGAATGGCCGGCCCTACTATACTTATATCCAGAGCTCCCATCAATACCCCGACAAACAGCAGGGCTATCAATTTTCTGCTTTCTTTCTGATCCATTTAAAGTCCGTTTAGCGAAAATTTAGTGTTTAAGTTGCGTTTACGCGGACAATAACAAGCCGGAACCGATTTAGTTTTCGTAAATAATGAGCTGTTATTTACAAAAAAGATGATGCTAACCGCGGTTTTCAACTTTGGCAGATGCTATGTTCGTGAAAGTATGAGGATGTCTTTGGGTTTCAAAATTTGCTTAGGATAATTCTGAAGCATCGAATGGATCATAGCCTGCCCGAGTTGCGTTGTTGTTACCACCGAATTGGGCGAAATTGCCCGTATAAGCCTGACCAGCCACATAAAATAGTCGTATATAAACTGATAGCTTTTTGTCCGCGATTTAATACCCCTTAGCGGTATGGTGGCACCCGGCCGGAACATATATGCCTTTTTAAACCCGAGTTTCAACAAATCGTTTTCGGTTTTTCCTTTTATACGTGCCCACATCATACGGCCTTTTTCGGTGGAATCAGTTCCCTGTCCCGAAACATAGGAAAAGGTGATCCCGCGATTTATTTCAAGCAGTACCGTTGCGAGCGCGAGGGTATAATCATAGGTAATATGCTTGTATTCGGCTTCCTTCTTTCCGGCAGCGCTTATGCCCAAACAATAAAAGCAGGCATCGTACCCCGACAGCTGATTTTTGATGCTTCCCAACGCAGTAAAGTCATTGAGAAGTATTTCTTTGAGTTTGGGATGCTGCATACCGGTCGGATTCCGGCCAATTACCAGTATTTCGTCAATCTGCGGGTAATCAAGACATTCGAGAAGAACGCCTTT
>Ga0172371_10000972_pt1 | contig 45273 bp, 44 predicted proteins | sample Lak12m_FD_114543 | JGI IMG/M metagenome (GOLD analysis project Ga0172371, IMG submission 114543) | Freshwater microbial communities from Kabuno Bay, South-Kivu, Congo - kab_022012_12m | ecosystem: Environmental > Aquatic > Freshwater > Lake | place: Democratic Republic of the Congo: South-Kivu... | reverse complement strand
TTCGATGGCAGCGGCTATTAGCTGACCTGTACCATATGTAGTAGTTATGAGCGGGTTCCGTTCAGAAGGCTCCAAGAGTTTTAGCCCCGATGCCCGCGCCATTTCCACAACAGCGGTGCGACCGTCCGCAAGCAGCGCGAATTGCGAGCGGATCGGCCTGCGCAACGGATCGAGCGCCTCCACCTCATGGACTTGCCCGCCTGACGCGACCAGGACGTCCATAGTGTCATCGCCGCCATCCGCTATGGGCATGAGATCCATATCAGCGTCCAGACCGGATCTCTTGAGGCCGCGGCTGATCCTTTCGGCCGCCTCAACGGCAGAGACCGAACCCTTCAGCGCATTCGGAGCTATCAGAATCTTCATGTCGCTTTCCTTTGGCCCCGCCGGGCTCTGTCAGGAATCGTTCCCGAAGCGCTTTGTGCTACAACATGCCTTTTCTGTACTGCCTACGGCAATGAGCATGGAACCACATAAGGTCCTTCAGGTATAACCGCCACAGACAAATCGCCCGACCTTTCAACGGCTTGCCTGATGGCCTCCTGAAAGCGGTCCAGCTCCGAAAAGCTCTCAACGCCTGTCAATTGCAGGTCCTCCGCGCAAAGCCGCTGCGTATAGCAGCGAATCGTCCCGATCCGCATCGGCTTTAGTTGCATTTCGGTCTGCCATTCGTCCACAGCCGCATGTCGCTTGGGTCGCAATGCGTCGAGGAATTTGTCCGATCCAAGCGCCAGGAGCATCCTTTGCGCCTCCACGTAATCTCGCGAGCCCATACCCTCCGAGCATTCCGAGACGATAAACAGATCACCACCCGGTTCCAGGATATCCATAGCTCCTACCATGCCCTTGACTGTCTGGTAGTAGGTCTTGTCGAGCGGGTATCCGGCGGAGCTTGTAATAATCGTGCGGAAACGTCGCGGCACGGTTACCTCCGCGTAATCTTTCATGAAATTTATCGCAGCCATGTGGCTCTGCACGATCTCGCCGAAATTCAAGAAACACGGCCGTCGGAATTCGTCAATGACAGTGTTGACGGCAAGAGCCCCGCCTACGCGGTTCACGATTTCCAATTGCTCTTCATGTAAGGGATTGCCCTCGAGCATGCAGTTGGCGGCGCCGGGGGATTCCAAGAACGTGGCGGTGTGGAGACGCGTGATGGTCTCTTGATGCGCTACGCCAGGGACAATCACCTTCCGGCCCCCCGAGTAACCGGCCATGAAATGAGGTTCCACAAGGCCGGTGACGATCCGCAAATCCGCCTCCACGAATCGTCGGTCCAACCTGATTGGCGTTCCGCGAGAGGTAAATCCCAGGTCCATGTGATCCGCGTCGTTGCGCGCAAAATGATTGACGATCTTGACAGTGTTGAAAACCCAGTCATCACCGACCACTTCGCGGAGTTCCTCCCCCTCGTTGGGGCGATGCAGCCCCGTGGCTACCATGACTGTAATCTGCTCGGGACTGAGGCCGATTCTCAACAACTCTCTGATGACCGCCGGCAAGATTAATCCATTCGGGACCGGCCGACTAATATCACAGATAAGGATGCAAACCTTGGAGCATCCTTTGGCTTCTTCGATCAGCGTCCTGGATCCGACCGGTTCCTTCAGCGCTTGAGCCATGGCCGCGACCGGATCCGGCGCCACGGGCATCGGTTTCTTGCTGATAACTGTGACGTTCCAGTGGTCGGGCAGCTCCAAAGTCAACCCAGTGCGGCCATAATTCATGAGGTATTTCATTGTCGGCTCCCCTCGCCGTGAACGGACGCCGGACCAAATCTCATCCCTAGACCACTGCGGCCTTCTTGGAGGCCATGGTCGCCACTTTGTCTCTGCGGTCATCCACTTTCAGATCGATGACCACCCGCTTGGCTCCTTCTGCGATATGAGCCGAATGAACTTTTTTTATCAGGTCGAAGAGCGCATCCAGATCCGGGACTTCTACGGACGTGGACATAGCCCCCACCTCGTACGGATAACCGGAGGCCTTCACAACGGCCACCCCTTTTTTCACGAAACGGCTGAGGCTGGCGCCTTCACCAATCGGATATACCGAAAGACTAGCTATCATGGCTTTCGCCACCCCTATTCATTGTTGTGTCAAGGACTTGGCGACCAGTTGCGTCAGGTCCAGGACGTTGAGCCCAATGCCTTCGCTGCGCGCACAGGAAAGAATCGTGCGAAGACATTGTTGGCATGAAGAGACTACCGTATCAGCGCCCGTTGATTGGATTTCTTCGATCTTGCGCCTCGCCACCGCGGCTGAAAGGTCAGGGTCCATCATCTCTACGTTCCCGCCACCTCCGCAGCAGAGGCTGAAGTTCCTGTTGTTGGGGAGTTCAACGAATTCTATTCCGGGTATGGATTTTATAATGTCTCGCGGCTCGTCGAACACGCCGGTATTACGACCCAAGTAGCAGGGATCGTGGTACGTAACCTTGAGCTTGAGGGGGTTTAACTCCAGCTTGTCTTGCTTGATCAGATCCGACAAGAGCTGGCTCGCGTGCAGCAATTCCGCGTCCGGGCTGTACAAATGCTTCCAGGTGTGCAGGCAAGATGGGCATGAAAATACCGCCTGTCCGGCCCCAATGCTTTTGAGTTTCTCAAGATTGTGGTTTTTCAGTGCGGTGACTTTGTCCGGCATGCCCGCTCCAAGGAGCGGAAAGCCGCAGCACCATTCGGCGCCACCCAGGATGGTGAAGTCCAGGCCCGCGTGATACATGATGGTAGCGAGGTCCGCCGGGACCTGTTGAGCCATAGGCAAGAACGAGGCCGCGCAACCCACAAAATAAACGATTTCAGCCCGGTCCTTCTCCAACACCGCATCCGGGACACCTTTCAAGTATTTTCGCCACTCGGCTCGGCTCTCATTATTGTCTCCGGAAATGTTGTGGTATTCATTAAGCGTTTGTGCGAGCTTGTCGAATATCTTCGGATGGGCTTGAACCTCGGTCAGACAAGCCCTATCGGATAGGACTACATCCCTTGTCTTGATCCCCGGAAAGCACGCTTTTGTGCAGGCCCCGCAACCAAAGCAGGTAAATATGGCCCGGACCAGATCCTGAGTAAGTTCCAGGTCGCCCTCAATAACCGCTCTTGTGATGGCATTGCGCCCTCTTGGTGTTAAGCCTTCCGTCCCGCGCACGGCGTATGTCGGACAATTCGGGAGACAAAAGCCGCACCGGGTACACTTGGCCACCTCTTCGTACTGCAGCTCCTTGAGTTCAACTATGTTCATGGCCTATATCCCTCCCAGAAATCGACCCGGATTGAGCACACCCAGAGGATCGACATTGTCTTTAATCCTCTTCATGAGGGGGAAATCCTCTCTCGGGCTACCCCAGGGATCGAGCTTTTGTTTGAGAGACACCGGAGCGCATTCCATGACCATACTACCCTCACATTTCTCGGCTGCGACACGAAAAGCTGTTCCGACCGCGGCAAGTTTTTCCGGATCCCCATCAGATTGACAAAAAATGTACCCGTACGCCAGGCCCAAGCCTGCTGATACCGTCAAAGCGGCTTGGTAATCGGACGACGCATCGCTCCACGCCTCCATGACTTCAGCGTAGCGCGAAATTAGGAAACTGCCCTTGAACTTGACGACCGTTTTTCCCTGTGGGGCCACGCCGCAGTTGGCCAGCATCCGCCAGAAAACTGATGTTTTGTCCGGATCCAGCTCTGTAACTTCCGAAGCGCCTTCTCGCTGGGCCATTTCTTTGAGGTCCGCTATCTCTCTGGCCACTTCTTCCTCGAATCCTTCCGCACCTACGGCCACGCGCCACGCTTCGGGCGGCAGACTCAAGTCCTGCGACGACGCGAGGCGGCAGGCCGGACGGTTCAGGACCTCCAAAGAGGTGGGAAGAAGCTTTGACCCGAGAACTTGGTCCGCGAAGGCTTTGGCGGCTCCGAACGTTCCGAAAGCCGCAACTACGGCAGCAACCTTCTCCGGCAGCGGCAGGAGCCTAAAAGTTATCTCTCCCAGGATCCCCAGCGTTCCCAGGGAGCCTATCATGATCTTGGAAACGTCATAGCCACTGACATTCTTGACCGTTTTCCCGCCCATGCCGATGATCTCGCCTGTGGGGCTCACGTATTTCACCCCCAGGATCAAATCGCGTGGCAGCCCATAGCGCAGTCGTTTCGGTCCGGTGGAATTGGCTGCGACAATGCCGCCTAGTGTCACCCGATCGGGAAATGGCGGGTCCAGTGGCAAGAAAACCCCATTGTAATCACGACTGGAGCACATGTAATCTGCTTGCTCTTTGAGATTATCGTCAGGCGGGAAGAAACATCTATTTTCCGCGCCTGCGAGAAGGTCCTGAAGGTCCGCCAGCTTGACGCCGGCCTGCGCAGTAACCGTGAGATTAGCCACATCCAGGTCTACAATCTTGTTGAGCCGACTTGTGCTCAAGACCAGATTAAACCTCGAAGGCCGATTGCCAAGAGCCATCTTGGTACCGGCGCCCCAGGGAATGACTCCCCAATTTTGCGTGTTGGCCAACTTCATTATTTCAGCAGCTTGGTCCGAATTTTCAGGGTAAACCAACGCTTCCGGCGCAATATCGTCCACGGCGAACCCGGCGAGGGTCGCGGAATCCGTCACCACCCTTTCAGGGCTCAAGACCTCATAGAGCGATTTTATGTTCATTTTTCCGTTCCCCTTCCTGCATTCACGAGGACACTGGAACCAGTACTTTTCCGGGATTGAGTTGCCCTGCGGGATCGCACGCGTTCTTCAGTTTCCACATCGTCGCTACATCATCCCGGGAAAAGATGAATGACATTTCTTCGAGTTTTTCCAAGCCGATGCCGTGCTCGCCGCTGATGGTGCCCCCGGCGTCTACACACGAACGCAACATTTCCGTGCCGGCCTTCCTGACCCTGGCAGTTTCCTCCTCGTTACGAATGTCGAACAGAATTATTGGATGAAGATTTCCGTCACCTGCGTGAAATACATTGGCAATAGGAAGATCGTACTTTTTACCGATTGCCCCTACCTGCTTTAGCACCTCGGGGAGTTTGGTTCGCGGCACGGTCCCGTCGCAGACCATATAGCTAGGTCTGAGCCTGGAGACTGCGCCGAAGGCTCCACGCCGGCCCGTCCAAAGAGTGTCCCTTTCCGCCGCGTCTTTCGCGACTTTCACCTCTCGGACGCGATTGGCCTGGCATATTTTAATGATCCGCTCCGCAAGCCGTTCCATTCCGTCCTTGAGACCGTCCAATTCGATTATGAGAACAGCTTCGGCGTCCTGTGGGTAGCCGGCATGCAGCGATTCTTCAACAGCCTTAATGATCAATTTGTCCATCATTTCCAGAGTAGCCGGCAAGATGCCCTCCGCTATGATTGCGGATACCGTGGCGCCGGCGTCCTCGATGGTCTCGAAGATTCCCAACAGAGTTTTTATCGCTTCCGGCTGTTCGATGAGGCGCACAGTAATTTCCGTGACTAGGCCCAAGGTGCCCTCCGAGCCCACCATCAAGCCCGTCAAATCATAGCCGGGCCTGTCGAACGCCTTTCCGCCGACGTCCATCACCGTCCCATCGTAGAGCACCACTTTAAGGCCCAAGACATGGTTGGTCGTCACACCGTATTTAAGGCAATGAGGTCCGCCGGAGTTTTCTCCGACATTCCCTCCCAAGGTGGAGGTTTTTTGACTTGCCGGGTCGGGTGCATATTGCAGGCCCCTTTTTGCCGCTGCGGTTTGCAAATCCAATGTTATTACGCCCGGCTCGACCCTGGCTCTCTTGTTGGGCGCATCAATCTCAAGGATGCGGTTCATCCTGGAAAAGTGAATCACAATTCCACCCTTGAGAGGCACAGGGCCTCCACTCAGACAAGTGCCCGCCCCACGAGCCGTGATGGGGACTCCGGCCTCGTAAGCCAGGCTTGCGATCCGGCTCACTTCCTCGGTACTCTCGGGAACAACTACCACGTCCGGTCTGCTCATTTCCAGATACGCGTCATATCCGTAAAGCATCAAGTCTACATCTGAAGTCAAAACGTACCGGTCGCCGACAATTTCCTTGAGTCGTTGTCTGACGGTGGAAACATCCATCTCTTCACCTCCTCGGCGGCAAGCCTCTGCGGTGATTACTGTCACTTCATACGTTTGCGGGTGCTAACGATGCTACCTGAGATTCTTGATCAACTCAAAGCGGCCTTCCCAAGCGGCCTGAAGGATCGGGCCCATGTACTCATCCACCTGGCTTGCCTTGAGAGGCACAGGCATGTTCAATAGCTTCATTTCCAGTTGAGGGTCCTTCGCTGCCGTGAGACACCGGGTCACATGAGCTTGCGTGATGCCGGGAACATCCGTAAGCTTCGTGGGGAAGCCGATTGCCTTGCTCAGATTAACCATACCCTCTCCCACGGCCACGCCTAGATCGCGTCCTCTGAGTTTCTCAAGATCGGTCGCGATGTAACCGTGTTTTTTGTACACCGCGCCTACAACCCTGAGTTTTTCTTCAATCGCAGGCGCAAAGAAGACAGTATAGTACGGGTTCATCAGGGCGCATGCACGCCCGTGAGAAAGGACATCCACTAGGGAAAAGCTGTTTAGATGGGCTCCGCTGGTACCGCCGATCATAATCGCATAGCCGCCCAAGTCGGTGCCCAGTCCAAGCTTCATTCGGGCGTCAAGGCTTTGCGGGTCCTTCGTCAGGTCGCTCAAACCCGATACCAGGAGGTCAATCCCAACCTCAGCAACCTCGCGCGCCTTGGCCTCTGTATCACCCTGGGCCCCAAAATAAATTTCCAGACAATGGGCGCATCCGTCAAGAGCGCCGTCCTGAGTGAGAGAGGCAGGCTGAGAAAGGGTGGTCTTGTAATCAAAGACCGCCCTGGGAGGAGTGATGGCTTCGTCTACGATGAGCTTTTTCTGGCCCTTCAGAGGGTCAGTGATGTTGGAATACTTGGTCAAATGCGCGCCGGAACTGGCGGCAGTCATGACCGCCAGCACGGGCATAATTCTTCGTCCTGCCAGCTGACATGCCTCGGTGACCTTGCCGACTCCGAAGTACGGATCTATTTCAGGTGTGATGTCACCCAGAGTGGCTAAGACGGCCGCCGCCTTCACCGCGTCGATGCTGGACCCGCTGTCCATCACCACGAGCACATCAGGCCGTTTATGCATAATGTGGGAGTGAATTCGGTACACATCCACGAACGGCGCATTCGGCGCAGCGCCTTGGACTACATCCACGGTTTCCAGCCCTGCATCGGCCAGGTACTCGATGACACGGTTTTTATAAGGGGTAAACCAGTCGAACTGCGTCGGCCCTACAAACATCGCCTTTTTGCTCGCGCCGAATTTGTCCGCCAGCTCAGCTGCGAAAGGGCCAATTTGATTCAATACGTCGAAGCCAAAAGCATAAGCGTCTCCTTTGAACTCTCTCAGGATGGCCTTGGCCCTGGCAGTCGCATCAGCCATAAGTATTACCTCCCTTTCAGGCCCTAAACGAACTCCCTGACTGCGTCGATAGACGCTCCCATGGAGCAGTCGGTTTCACGTTCCAGGATGATGTCTATGACATACGGGGTCTTGGCCGCTACCCCGCGCTTCAGCGCTTCCTTTATCCGGTCCGGTTGCTCGACGCGTTCCCCTGTCGCGCCGCAGGCCTCTGCGAACTTGACGAAGTCAAATCCTCTTCCGTCGTTGATCCCGTCGTACCAGATCTGCACTTCGTAATTCATATCGTACGTATATTTCTCGGCCTGGCGGATGAGCCCAAGATACCCATTGTTAAGTACCACAATTACGAATGGGACACCATACATGACGGCTACCGGTAGCTCTTCCATGCAGAATTGAAAACCGAAATCGCCCACAACCTGGACGATCTGTTTGTCAGGGCGAGCCACTTTTGCGCCGATAGCCGCCGGCAGGTCCCAACCCAACGGGCCCGCGCCGCCGCAATCCAGGTAATGTCTGGGTTTGGAAACCTGTTGCAGTTGCCCTGACCAGATCTGGTTCAAGCCGATGCAGGTCACAAAAACGGTCTCCTCATCGAAGAACTCATTGAGTTCCTTGAAGACCCTTTGAGCTTTGATAGGCACATCGTCATAATCTACTTTTCGGGCCGCAGTCGAGCATAAGTCCGGCACTTTCTTGGCCCAGGGATCCGGCTGTCGAGCCGGCCCGCGCTTTCGGGCTTCTTCAAGGATCGCGGTCAACGCCTCCTTTGCATCGGCGCATATGCCAAGTTCGGGCGTGAGGTTTTTGCCAATCTGTCCCGGGTCCACGTCAATGTGTATGAATTTGCGGTTTCCGGTGTAAACCTTGATGTCTCCGGTATGGCGGTCGTTAAACCGCGCGCCCACAGCTAGGACCAGATCGGATTCCAGGAATGTCTGGTTCCCCGACGGGGTGTTGCACTGAATACCTACCTGACCAGCCATCAGAGGGTGGCAATGGGCAATTCCGGATTTTCCCATGTAAGAAGTCACAACCGGTATCTGCAAGTATTCGGCAAGAGCAACGAATTCTTCACTGGCATTCGAGCCGATGACGCCGCCACCCAACAGCAATACCGGACGCTCGGCGGCCATAAGCATGTCAAGCGCCTTGCTAACCTGCTTGGAATTAGGCTTAAGTTTGGAAATTGCCAAGGACCCGTCAGCCTCCGGGTCGTAGATTATCTCTCCCTTCTGAACGTCCAAAGGAAGGTCGATCAACACAGGTCCGGGCCTGCCTTCGCGCATTATCTTGAAGGCCTCCCGAAAAACCCAGGGCGTCATCGCCGGCTCCTTGACACAGTATGATCTCTTGGTAACAGGCTTCGCGATCTCGGCGATGTCTACTGCCTGAAAGGCTTCACGGCCCAACTGCGCGCGAACGTTCTGACCTGTCAGAGCCAGCAAGGGGATGGAATCCACCTGTGCGGTATAGAGGCCCGTAATGAAATTTGAAGCCCCCGGCCCTGAAGTGGCCGCACACACACCCACAGTCCCGACGGCGCGAGCGTAGCCGTCGGCCATGTGACTAGCGCCCTCCTCGTGGCGGCATACCATGTGCTTAATTTTCCCATGGTTCTTCAGCGATTGATAGAAAGGTAAAATCCCCGCTCCGGGGATCCCGAAAATGTGGCGGACGCCCTCGTCGTAGAGGATCGAAACAGCCGCGTCCATAGCGCTCATTTTGGGCATTTCAAAACCCTCCCTGTTAGTGTCGTGACGCTAAGGTTGATTGTTAGTGTAACCAAGGTCGGCAGTGATCCGGCCTGCCGTCTGGCGAACCAATTCCCCGAAGGAGGCCATCCCGTCGCGGGTCAACCTCGAACTCGGTCCGGAAATGCTCACTGCGCCGACAATCCCGGCTCGATCCTGGCGTATCAGGCATGCCACACAGCGGACACCGATTTCCATTTCCTCGTTGTCCACCGCGTAGCCAAGTTTTCGGATCGCCTGCAGCTCTTTCTTAAGAGCCGGTTCATCCATGATCGTGTTGACGGTATAAGGCTGCTTCTTTGCGGACCGCCAATATTCCGCAACCAATTCATCGGGCATTCCGGCCAGTCGGGCCTTGCCGACACCGGTGCAATGGAGCGGCGCCCTCGTGCCAATTCGCGTAAACATCCGCAAGAGAGAATTTGAATTCGAGATTTGGTCTACATAAATTACTTCCGTACTGTCGAAGAATGCCAAATTCACTGTTTCGGAAGTGGCTTCCACAAGGGCCGACATATGTGGCCGCGCCACGGCAATGACGTCCAGATCCTCCCGAACGACCGCGCCTAATTCTAGAAATTTCAAAGACAGCCGATATTTCTTGCTTCCAGCGTCCTGGGTCACGAAATGACAAGCAGTGAGAATGCCCAGGAGACGGTGGACCGTGGATGGCGGGAACCCCGATTCCGCTGCAAGTTCGCGCAATCCTGCGCTCTTAACCTTGGCAATAATCTCGACAAGACGGAGTCCCTTTTCCAGAGAACTCAGTTTGGCCATGTTTGCTTCCCGCAAAGTTCGGTCTGTTCCGTAGCCGATCGGTAGGCCGGCGCCCACCATAAACACCGCCGATGTTCCACTATATGGACCAGTAGTCTACATTGTGGCACAGACATTATGCTTTGTCCACTCCTTTTCAAGTCGCTCAATTTTTGGTACTCATGTTATGGAAACCGGCTACACCGGCGCCAATGCCCTTGCGGAGAGACTCGACGAGGAGAATTAAACATGGAAAAACCCAAGATCGTTCACAAGCAAGACCTTAAGTGGGAGCCTCATCCTCAACTTGCCAATGTCCAAGTATCCTACTTGGTATCCCACCGGGACGAAAACATGGACCTCACCTGTATGTTGGTTCGTCTGCCTCCGGGCGCTCAGGTGCCAAAGCATACCCACGAGTGCGATGACATTATTTATGTTCTCAAAGGGAAGGGAAAGATTTGGATTGAAGGGATCGGCGACGTGCCCATGTCAGAGGGTAGCTTTGTGAGGGTGCCAAAAGGTGTCCAGCATCAGCCTCAAAGCGTAGAAGAGGAGCTTGTGGTATATGACGTATTCTATCCGTTCTTAGCTTAAACTCGGCTACCGAAACCCGCGAAGACTGGCGATCAACCGTGGTGTAACCCCTTAGTTGCGCCGGGCATGGATTTGTCATGCGAAGAGCGCAAAATCGCCGGAAAGCAATGCCCCATTCCTTGCCCCCCGTAATTGAAGGCTTACACCATGGTCGCAGATTATGTTGACGGAGAGGGCTACCGTAAAGTATCCTCGAAAAGAGAACAATTCAGCTTCTTTCATCCTGCCGAAACCGTAATTTAATGCGAAATGGGGGGAAAAAATGATGCGCTACACGACTACATTGATGGCTGTTGGGGTCTCGCTTCTATGGTCAGTTGGGTCCACGTTTGCCGCAGGCGTTGGAGGCGCTGACGCTCAGCGGGAATTACAGAAGTTCCAGGGAACGTGGGTGATGGTATCGGGAGAGCTGGACGGCAAGAAGGTTGCCGATGAGCACGTGAGTCGTGGCAAGATAACTTATCAAGGGGATAAGTTACAGATCATGGTACCCAATCAGCATGGTGAAATGATTGCCGCCGAGATCGTGAAAATCGATCCCACCAAAAAAACCAAAGAAATGCATTTTGTCCGCAAGAACGGTCCCAATGCGGGCAAGACGATGATAGGGATCTACGAATTTGAAGGGGATGACCAGTATAAGTTCGCTTTCGACCCGAGCGGCGCTATGACTCTTAAAGAGTTCACCACCAAAGAGGGAACGGGCCACATTCGGAACACGTGGAAGCGGGTAAAGCCATAGGCTCGGCCGCGGAAACGCGGGATAAAGAACTCTCCATAAAGCGGGTTCATAATGAGAAAGTTCCCTAAGAATGGGCCCGCCGCTCATTCGTTTTCACCACGCATGGAGGCGAGTCGGTCATGGCAGCAGAAGAAAATAAGGCAATCGTTCGTCGTTTTTATGACGAATTCTTCAACAAGGGTAATCTCCAAGTAGTCAACGAACTGCACACGCCCGACTATCAACATCATGACCCCGATGCTCCTGATCCGGGGGGTGGGGCCGAGGGTTACATTAAACGCAATTCTATCTTCCTGAAAGCATTTCCTGATCGCCGGCTCACGATCGAAGATCAGGTCGCAGAAGGAGACAAGGTCGCCACTCGCATCACCATGCAGGCCACTCAGTCAGGAGACCTGCCGGGTATACCCGCAACCGGAAGACAGGTGACTATTGTCTCGATGCACATGTGCCGGATCTCAGATGGGCGAATCGCGGAGGAGTGGGAACTCTTCGATGCTCTCGGAATGCTCAGACAGTTGGGCGCTCCCGTTTCGGGGGGGCTTACCAAGAAATAAGCGTCCTTTTGTCTGATATGCGCTCCGCGGCTCAAGCGCCACCGGCATTTCTCAACACGCCATGCAGCGGAGGGACTCAGAAAATTCTAAAGTCTATCACTTTCGTCCTTCGGGAAATGCACGATTTGTCACTTGCCCTCCGGAAGTCCTACGCTCTGAGCGCCCATCATTTTTCGGTTCTGCCGCAGTGATTTTTGGTGGGGTCGAAGGAAATGCCCTGACCACGATTGCGTCTCCGCCAACGGACTTTCCGTTCAAGGAAACGCAGGCAAGACGATGATCGGGATCTACAAATTTGTAGGGGACGACCAGTACAAATCCGCTTTTGATGCTACCGAACTTCGACTCGCAAGGAGTTCGGGGCCAAGGAGGGATCGGCCATATCCGGAACTCGTGGAAGTGGGTGAAGCCGTAGGGTGACGGCCCAGACCGCTCGTTCGCTCGTACTGACCCAAAGCGGCCAGGTAGCTGGGGTCTTCCTGCGCCGAATTAGCTCCCTCTGGTCACTACCTCGGCTATTCTCCTTCGTGTGCCTTGATCAACCTCGGTATGATGGCCCCCGAGATTGACATGGAGACATACAGAACAATGAGCACAACGAAGACCCCAAAGAACCGAAGGATGAGTGTCCCGAAAATCCACGTCCAGTTGAACTTCAGGAAGACGATGTCGGTTCGATCCTCGGCCGCTTTGGTGATAGTGATTGACTGCCACGGCCGGTTCGAGTGGTCCTCAATGCGTGTTTGTGCGCCCCAGTCACGAAACTTGATATCCTTCTCGCCTTTCAGAGCGTCTTGATAAAATTTCACAGCGGCATGGAATGGGACATTATAGGTCTTCTCCAAGCGCTCGGGAGTTTCAGAAACTACCTTCCCGTCCGGCATGACAGGCGCGCCGAGAAAATCTTCCGCGAATGAAAAGCTACAGCAGAGCACTCCAAAAACGACGACGACTGAGCAAAAAGAATTTTTCATATGTGGGACTCCATTCAGAATTCGAGTACAGCCGAATGCTTCAGAATCATATTATGCTGTCATGTCCGCAGGTTATCTCCGATCTCAGGTTCTAATCAGAGCTTGCACAGTGGCCAAAGGCGATATTGTAGATCGACTACGCGATCTATTGAAACATCGCGATAAACATTCCTGCCGCCGCAGCCGCTCCTATTGCTCCGGCCAGGTTTGGCCCCATGGCGTGCATTAACAGGTAATTGTTCTTGTCATATTGCTGTCCTATTTTTTGCGACACTCGCGCGGACATGGGCACTGCTGAAACTCCGGCAGAGCCGATAAGCGGATTGATCTTCTCCTTGAGAAAAAGATTCATCAATTTCACCGTGAGAATGCCGCCGGCCGTGCAGACCGCGAAATCTATTAACCCCAAACTGAGAACGATAAGTGTCTTGGGATTGAAAAACTTATCCGCGGACATAGTTGCCCCGATGGAGGTGGCCAGGAATATAATCATGATATCCATCAACGGCCCACCGGCCGTTTGGGCCAAGCGGCCTACAACGCCGGATTCTCTCAGTAGATTCCCCAGCATGAACATTCCCATCAGAGGAGTCACGGACGGGACAAGGATCGCCACGATCGCAGCAGCGAGGATCGGGAAAATGATTTTTTCACGCTGAGAAACCGGTCTCAACTGTCTCATTCGGATTTTTCGTTCCGCGTCTGTGGTCATCCATCGCATGATCGGCGGCTGGATAATCGGTACCATAGCCATGTACGAATAAGCCGCCAGGGCGTTCGGGCCTAACAATTGCGGCGCAAGGAGCTGAGTAAGGTATATGGTCGTCGGACCCTCCGCCCCTCCGATGATGCCAACTGAGGCGGCCTCCTTCAGCGTAAACCCACACAGTACCGTTCCCGTGAAGGTTATAAAAACGCCCAACTGTGCTCCTGCGCCGACCAACATCATCTTCGGGTTGGCTATAAGAGGACCGAAATCAGTCAAGGCGCCTAAACCAAGGAAGATGACGCACGGCATGACCTTCCATTCCAGACCGAAGTGATAGAAAATCGCTATCAGGTTGCGGACCCCCTCCTCGTCCACCCCCATCAACGGCACATTGGGAAAATTCACGATGAAGATCCCGAACCCTATGGGAACGAGAAGTAACGGTTCGTAATCCTTGGCAATGCCAAGATAGAGAAAGATGCATCCCACACACCACATGAACACCAGTTGCCAATGAAGATCGAAAATTCCGGTGGTTAAAACAAACCCCCACATCATCTCCAGCACATCATAAGCCGTCATGGTCCGTCTCCTAGTGATTTCCGTGAAGCGCAGCGCACAGTGCAATTCAATTCGAATGAATAGACGTTTCCGCCGCGGGTCTCGCTTTCATGTCATGAGCGATTTGGCGCAATCGGCATCCTCATTGGGATTGGCATTGGAGCAAGTTCGGCGCCAGCTTAGGGAAGTTGACCAGTGGCGCGGTATTGTCGTGAAAGCACGGCAATATTTTGAAGCGGTTTGGCGCCGGAACGCGCCTGCTGCGCTGAAGAGACCGGTTTGGCGAGGAGTTTATGGGTGAATATCACCCACCGTTCATTGGAGGATTGACGACTGGACGGAATAACAGCAGGTTACGCGTGGGTAATATTCACCCCAAGGGTCTCGATCTGCGGGTAATTATTTCTCCGAAGGCCAAGCGACTTCATAAGATATTTCATCTGATCCCGGGAAATGCCCAGCTCAAGAGCGGCATCTTTAATGCTCCCGCCCGATCGACGCAAGGCTTCAGTGGCGAGACTGCGTTCGGCCTCGCGCAAAGCATGAGGCAGAGAGCGCAATGCGGAGACAGATATGGAACATGACAAGTCCACCCTGCGGTCACTTTGATCTTCTTCCGTGCTGAGCCTCCCAATATCGACCAACGTGATCTTCGTTTTGTCGCACAGGATCAACGCCCTTTCCAATACGTTCCTCAATTCTCTCACATTCCCCGGCCAGTGATATTTGACCAGGCTGTCCATTGCGCTCTGCGCGACTCCCGGGGCCTCCGAAAACCCCATCTTCTTGGCCAGCATGCCCAGCAGTTCTGTTACGAGCAGAGGCAAATCTTCTTTACGTTGTCTCAACGGGGGCACACGAATCGCAAAGACATTGAGACGATAGAAAAGATCTTCGCGGAAATTGCCTTCGGCCATTTCCCGCTCTATGTCTCTATTCGTAGCGGCGATCACTCTGGTGTTGACCTCGACGCTTTTCTCTCCACCAACACGCGTAAACGACTGCGTGTCCAGGAAGGAAAGAAGTTTTGCTTGCAGTTGAATCGGCAAATCCCCAATCTCATTCAAGAGGAGGGTGCCTCCTTCAGCCAATTCGAGAAGCCCGCGTTTGCGCGCTCGGGATCCTGTAAAGGCGCCTGCTTCGTGGCCGAATAGCTCCGACTCCGCGAGTTCTCCTGGAAGGGCAGCGCAGTTTATCGCGAAAAACGGACCAGCAGACCGGTGCGACTTCTCATGAAGATGGCGAGCCAAATAATCTTTGCCGGCGCCACTCTCTCCAAGCAGCAGCACAATACTATCGGTCGCACTCGCCAGACCGACCTGATCGAGAACGGCTTTCATCGATCTGGAGCCATAGGAGCCAGGTGGATGCATCACCTCGGCCTCTTGCGTTTGGCGGTCGGTCAGGTCTCGAGCGATTCCGTATATGCCCATGATTGTTCCAGCCGAGTCCCGCAAAGGGGACCTGATACAGCTCAGGATGACCTGTCCGCCTTCGCCGGGGACACTTTGCTGAGTTTCTATAGTACGCCCTTCGAGAACACGCCGCTCGATGTCCCGTAGACCACGCGAGGTATCCGCATCGTATAGGGCTTCATCTGTGTTCCCAATAATTCTCTCCGGTAGAATCGCCAGTAGTTTAAGCATGGCAGGATTCACATGAGTGTACCTCATGTCCTGGTCCTTCATGAATATGCAGTCCTGGGCGGACTCAAACACTGCTCTGAAACGTTCTTCGCTGCGGCGCAGCTCGGCCTCTGCACTTTGACGGTCCGCTATCTCCTGGCGCAGAGACTCATTAGCTGTCATAAGCTCTGCAGTGCGCTCAGCCACTCTTCGCTCGAGTTCGACATGTAGTGTCCTCAGGTCTTGTTCCGCCTTCTTCCGCCTGGTAATGTCGCGAAGGATTGTCTGGTATCCAAGAATCTGACCCGCGCCGTTCCTCCGAAGGGTGGCGCTCAATTCGCACATTATCTCGGTCCCGTCCTTCTTGCGACGCCTGACCTCGAAATCCTTTACTGATCCCCGACTTTCGACCTTTTCCCGAAACCTCGACCGGTCATCGGCGTTGACGTAGAGTTGCAATATATTGAAATTCCCCAGTTCGTCCTTCGAGTACCCAAAAAGGTTGAAAAAGGCGTCGTTGGCTTCACGGAGTTCTCCGTCAGGCGCGGTGATCGTTATCGAATCTATAGAATTCTCGAAAAGGTGGCGATACCGGCTCTCGCTATGAGCCAGAGCAGAAAATGTCTTGTCGCGCTCGTGATTCTTGCGAGTCAAATAGATTCCGATCACCCCGAGGAGAATCATTTCAATGCAGATAACCGGCCAATCAGAAGGATCAGAAAACGCAAGCACCGTCCTGGTGTAAGAATCGATGATCTCGGATAAGATAGGAACCGAGACTAGCACAGTGATAAGAGCCCACTTTGTGTAAGGAATGAAGGCCGGCCATTTCAACCTGGCCTCGTAACTCATTGTAAGATGGGAATCATTACGACAGTACACTCCCAATTTGCTATCTTCTTGGTTGGACATTTCGGCGCTCCGAGGCAGCTGAGGTTCCAGCAATCGCTACAGCTTGCTAAGTCCTTCTGTTTATGGTCCGCTGCCACACTTGACCCCTCTCTTCTCCATGAATCATTTGAAATCCCCCCCCCCCGAGCGGTCAAAAGCGGCTGCACGTATTATTGAATGATTAATGCTTTTTCTTCTGTTGAGTCAAGCGCCGCCTCATTCGTGAAGAATACCAGTTGGCCACGACTGGGCCCTTTGACTAACCTCCCATATTGGAGCAGTCCAACGGAGTGTTTGGTCAGTATCAGGGTCAAGGGCTGAGCTTATGCAGTCAGGTTGACGGTGAGGGAAAGAAAAGGTCGCCTTCTTGGAGAGAAAGGGCCTGTCTGCGCTATCTTGATGCACTTTTTTGCAAAACCGCGTAGCATTCTCTCCCTTCTCAGAGCTATGTGCCTAAGATAGACGAGTTTAAATGGGTCAAGCGTTCAAATCCCTTCATCTCCACCAAGGGATGATACAAGATGTCAGGATGTTGGGTTCAGCGCCCTCCATCCTGATTTTGCTTGTCTGTCCTAGCTCTGCGCCCGCCGAGATTCTACAATGCGAATCTCGATGTCGCTCTCATCCGAAACGATACCGATCTTTCATTTGCCTTTCGGAAGGCCGACGCTCTGGGCGCCCATTATCTTTTGGTCCGGCCGCAGCTTCGCGGTTTGACTCAATGACGGCCTGTCAATGGATACACGGTATCCCGCGTTTAATCCCGCGGATGCGCAGTATAAGTAAACGTTCTGAGCGATGAAGCCGGTGTCCATTCCGGCCAGCGTCATTTTTTGGCTTTCTTCGCCTTCGCCCATTTTCGCAAAATCCGCAACATAGACGAGGTGAACAGGCGCTTCCTTGAACGGGGCCTGAGTGTAAGTCTGTTGTCTGTGATCGCCTAACGCGACAGGGACCAGAGCATGTCCCTTCGGATCATAGAGATATACTCCTTTGTCAGTGGCGATATACAGCTCAATCTCTTGCCGATTTAGAGCCGAAGGAGCGGTTCTTCTGCCGGAATCGGGCCGATTGATCCCCCATGCGGCCCACAGGAGGTTTGAAATTGTTTGCTCCGGAAGAGCTTGGGGGGCCCATTCTCGTGTAGTCTTCCTGTCTTTGAGCGCCTGCGCTAGAGATACGCTGGAGTCCAGCTTCGGCGCGGGCAGTGGAATAGGCTTGGAGTCCTGAGCAAAAGCGGTGAGCGCAAAGCATGCCGCTATGAGCATAGATATCGAACTTACCGTTAGCTTACTACTTTTCATTGAGTCGCTCCTTCCATCAATTCTGTTTTGTAATTCTCGAGAAAAAGCATGAACTGCTTACAGATTAAGATATGCTTCAATTACTATTTCGCAACCGGACAAAGCCGCCCGATTTCCAGGTCATTACCAGGACGCCTTCCTGGTTGAAGACCTCCACCGATGTGCGAACAAATCCGCGATCGGGTTTCGAGCGAGAGCGCTTGGTTTCGACAATGGTGACACGAACCGATAGAGTATCCCCGGGACGGACAGGCTTCAGCCAACGGAGAGCGTCCACGCCGGGCGACCCTAGACTGGCTACACCGGACACGTAGTTATCAACCAAGATACGCATCGTAGCGCTTGCCGTGTACCATCCGCTTGCTATCAAGCCCCCGAAAATAGATTTCTTTGCCTTGACCGGATCAGTATGAAAAGGTTGCGGATCAAACCGCTTCGCGAACGCTACCATTTCTTTTTGCTCGACTGTCACCTGACCCACATCGTGAACAGACCCGGCGACATAGTCTTCGAAATAACGATCTTCCGGGGGAGTTCTGAATGTCATAGTTATCGACCCGCTACGCTCGGAAGCCACAAGATTAAAGACGGAAATGCGATAAGGATCGCCAGCGACGCAATATAAATAAAGAGATAAGGAAACGCGGCGCGCACAATATCCTGCATGGTAATATCCGACGGAGCCACTCCTTTCATTACAAACAATAGCATGCCGAAAGGCGGTGTTAGCATTCCGGTCTCACAATTGACCAAAATGATAACGCCAAACCAAACTGGGTCGAAACCCAGGGTAGTAATGATGGGCATAAAAATGGGCAATGTAATCATCATGATCGCAATGGTTTCCATGAAGCAACCCATTATTAGAACAACGATATTCATCCCCACCAGAATCATCAATGGAGACACCTGTAATCCTTGGACAGTGGCCACCAAACCGGTCGTTGCGCCGGTGTAAGCGAGAAGGCTGCTGAAGGTGTTCGAGGCGGCGATAATCATGAAAACCATGATGGTGATTTCCAATGTCCCGATAACTGAATCCATCACCATTTTCTTTGTCAATTTGCCATAACAGGCCGCAACGGCTAGAGTTACAATCGCTCCGGACGCGGCGGCTTCGGTTGGAGTGGCGAGCCCCAATATCATCAGGCCCAGGACACTGAAAATTATGGATCCCAATGGCAGCACGTATATGATGAACCCGAGGACCCTTTCACTCAGGGATACATCGATTCGTTCGTAATGAGGGGCCAAAGACGGATTCAACCAGCAGCGAATCATGATGTAGGCGCAGAAAGCGACACCGAGCATGACTCCAGGGCCGACCCCTCCGAGGAGCATGTCCCCAACTGGAATACGGGCGATGCTGGCGAGCACCACGGCCAAAGAAGATGGAGGAATAAGCGCCGCCAGGGGTCCGGCCGCCACGATAGGGCCAAGCGCCATACTCTTGGCATAACCTCTTCTCCTCATTTCCGGGAGCAACACGGTTCCCAGCATGGCGGTATTGGCGATAGTCGAGCCACTCATAGCCGCAAACATCACTCCACTCGCTGCGGCCAGCACGCTCAGCCGTCCCGGAATGCGGCCAAGCCACATATCCAGAACGTCAAGCGTCTTATAGGCCATGCCGGAATGGAACAACAGCTCGCCCATGAGTATAAAAAGCGGAATCGGAGTGAGCGCAAACGTGGACAGCGAGCTGAATATCTGGAGCGTCATCTGGGTGAGGCCGTGCGGCCCCATAAAGATGAGCACTCCGATAATGTCCACCAGGAGAAAGGCAAACGCGACGGGAAGTCCCCAGACGAGCACAATAATGATACCGGCCAAGAACAGACTGAGTACGGCCCACCATTCCATAAGAATCAAGCCCTCCCACAATTCATTCGTCAGCCGTCATTTGGCGCCATCGGAGCTTTCGCTCGGAGAAATTTCATGAAGTGAGTCCGAATCCCTGATCGATTGAACCGCTATAAACGTTTTTCGCAAAAATTGTAGCGCCAACAGAAGAAACCCCAGCGGAATGACGAGAATTACCTTGTACTTGGCAATATCTACCACCTGGACATCGACAACTCCACGTTCAATCATGCTCCACACGGTCAAGCAACCGAAGTAACATAACACCAGGCATACGGCGCATCCGACCAGGTAGTGGGAAATATCGAACGCGAGCTTCTTGCGTGGCCCCAGGTGACTCATAACAAGATCGATTGCGATATGGCGATTCCTGCCCAAAACCCAGGCCGTGCCAAGGAACGTTATCCAGAGCAGAGCATACTCGGTGAACTGCGTGATCCAAGCTGGGGAGGATATGTGGATGATCCGAGCAAAAATGACGTAGCCGATGAAAACCGTTACGAGCATCAACAGGACCCCGGCGGCCACAGCAAACAGCTTACAAACAAAGTCGATCAATTTTCCCATGACTTGACCTCCGGCATGTTGTCCGCGCGCAAGCGTTAGCAAGACAAAAGATCCAACGCAGAGTCCGCGGAGATCGCGGAGAAATCCTTACACAGTTGTCAGCAGACGGTGCCGGTCATCCTCACGGGAATGATCGGATACCCACCATTCCTGCGTAAGCAAGAATCCAGGATGTTACCGTGAGACATGCTTCCGGCCTCTCTGTAGGGGCAACCGGCGGTCGCCCCTCTTGGACAACCGGCAAGATACCCGTCACCCGACCCCGTATCGGTAGTGACCGGCGTCCCTGCCGGTCATTCTCGAATCGCACTGCACGGAGAGCCGGCCCCTACCGACTCTTTCTCTTGCGCAGGGTACCCCTTGTGGGCACACAATTTAGTAGGACCGGCATCTTGCCGGTCTATTCTGGGTCCCGGCTTCCGCCGGGATGACCGCGAAGCTGCCCCTACAAAGACGAGATTGCTTCTCCGCGTTCTCTGCGTCCTCCGCGGTAAAGTGGACTTAGTCCCCCGTTTACTTTGAGACCAGGTCTTTCAGTTTGGGTCCATATTCAGGTGACTTACTAATCACAACTTCCCACAGCGTCGAATAGGCTGTGTCTACCAACTTCTTCGCCTCTGCGTCGGGGAGTTTGATGGTTTTCATGCCTTCCTTTGCCATGACTTCGGCATCTTTTTTCGTGCGCTGTTTGGCACGCTCGTCTGCCAAGCGCTCAGCCTGGTCCTGGGCCTCCAGGACGATCTTCTGAATATTCGGCGGAAGCTTCTTCCATTTGTCGAGGTTCATTAGGATTATCATGGCGCCTTGATAAAAACCGGGCTCCACGGTGTACTTTACCACCTTATCCCAACCCCAATCTCTAATGAGACCGGCAGGCCAAATAAGGCCCTGAACAACGCCTCTCTCCAGAGCAGTATAAACTTCGGTAGGTGGGATAACTACCGGTTTCGCGTTCAGTTTTTTGAGCGCCGCCACATGCGTCGGTGCGCATCTGATGGACATGTCGTTGAAGTCGGCTTTCTCTATCGGTTTGGTTAGATATACCGTGAACGGAATTTCGGTCCCGATCCTGCCCATATAAAAACAGTTAATCTTCTTCTGGTGAATTTCATTCATTATGTCGTTGACGCCTTTGGCGCGCTCTTCCCAGGATTTGATACGGCTCAAGGTCATGGAATCGGCTTCAGGCACAACGGACAGATAATACCCGGCGGTAGTGGAAACCAGATCCACCAAGCCCTTCCGAGCCGCCTCCACCTGCTCCATATTGGGGATCACTTCCGGGCCGCCCAAAAACTGAATCTCTAATTGGCCGGGAGCTTCTTTGTCCACTTTGGCCTTTATTAGCTCCAGCAGCTTCAGGAAGTTTTCGGTTTCATACGTGGTTTTTGGCCAAGCGCTGACGGCCTTAATCGTAATCTTCTCCGCTGCCTGGCACACAGACCATCCGGTCAGAAGCATCAAGATCCCTACGATCATGGCGATTTGAGAAACTCTCTTCCGTGACATCGAACCCTCCTTGTTGGTTGGTTGGTTGGAATAGATATGCGGAACTCTCGGTCATCGTTACCGTCTCGGGAGTTCCCTATTTACCGGAAAGTCAAATTCTTTCAATGCGGTCCCTTTGCGGCCTTGGCTCGCAAGTCCGACCATAACCGATCCGTTTCTCGTTGAATCTCTTGGACTTCCTTTTCAGTCAGGCGCCTGTACCTGCCTTGCAAACTCAGATACGTCTCAACCGGAAGGTTCTTGGAGTCATGGGTGATGGTGAAATCTGTTCCGTTAATAATCTCGTACAAAGGAAATATATTGGTCTCCACCGCAGCGACAGAGACTTTGGGCGCAAGATTCTCGGGTAGTTTCCATCCCGGGGCGCACGGACACAAGCAATGAATGAAGCGTGTTCCACGAATTCCGGCCGCCCGTTTTATTTTCATGGTCAGATCGTCAGGAAATCCTACAGATATCGTTGCGGCATACGGAATGCGGTGAGCGGCCATAATTTCCATTATCTGCTTCTTACGGCGAGGATTCCCCCGCGGCGAAGTCCCGGTCCACGCGAATTTCGGGGTAGAAGAGCTGACCTGGATACCGGTGTTCATGTACGCTTCGTTGTCCATGCAAACGTAAATGATATCATCATCACGCGCCGCAGCTCCCGACAGGGATTGCAGCCCTATGTCAAACGTTCCGCCGTCTCCGGCAAAGGTCAGCACAGGAATGTCGTCGATCCCCTGAAGCTTCAAAGCGCTTGATATTCCTGCTGCGGTGGGGGCTGCAATTTCAAACGCGGAATGAAACGCAGGCACACCTAAGGCCGCGTGCGGGTAAGGGCCGGAGGTCACTGCCACACACGATGGCACTACCACCACAATCACGCGCGGGCCCATGGCGCGGAGCACCATGCGCATACCCAAAGCTATGCCGCAACCCGGACAAGCGAGGTGTCCGGAGCGGAGAATTTCTTGAGGACGAGATTCCTGAATCGTGTTTAGAGCTAAGCCATCCATATTGGGCCGTCCGTTGCTTCTTTCAATTCCAGGGCATGCAGTACTACTTGTTCGATAATATCCGGGGTTACGTCTGTGCCGCCTATACCTGCGAGATAGCCCTGTATAATGTGTCTCTCAGGAGAATTTGCCAGCGCCGCTTTAAGTTCCGAGCAGAAAATACCCTCCCTGCCGAGAGAGATGTTTCGTTCAATTACCGCTATTCGGGGCACACGCTCGAGAATCCTTCGCAACTGCAACGTGGGAAAAGGCCTGAAAACTCTTATCTTCAATAAACCTATTTTATGGCCTTTGTCTCGGAGTTGCCTAATAACCAGGCGAGCTGTTGACGTGATGGTGGCGGTAGTGACCAGGACGATCTCGGCATCCTCAACTTGGACCGAGTCGATCAGTCCGTACCCCCTGCCGAAGCTCTCTCGAAATTCCTTATCTATATCTTCTATTACACTCAAGGAAGCTTCCATAGCCTCTTGCGTGAGTCGGCGGTAATCACGATATTGGGCCTGGCTGACCACCGCAGCCACATACCCGGGGTTGTCCACGTCAAAACGTCGCGGAATGCTCACGGGCGGGACAAACGCATCAACCTCTTCCTGTGACGGCACATCAACCGGTTCCATAAAATGTGAGATGAAATTGGCTTCAGTCACCACCATACACGGCAGCAGCATGGTCTCTGCCAGACGAAAAGCCTGAATAACCGAATCCAGTGATTCCTGATTATCTTCACAGTAGATCTGCATCCAGCCTGTATCGCGCTGGGACAGTGAGTCTGTCTGGTCGCTCCAAAAGGCCCACGGCACCGCCAATGTTCTATTGACACACACCATGACCACCGGGGTCCGACATCCTGAGGCCATGTGGAGCATTTCGTGCATGAGCGCCAATCCCTGAGACGAAGTTGCGGTAAAGGTCCGAACGCCCGTCAGCGAGGCCGACAGACATGCGGCCATGGCGGAATGCTCGGACTCTGTCCGCATCATTACCCCGCCCAATTCGCCGTTTGCTTCCCAGCTCGACAGCTTTTCATAAATGGGCGTCTGCGGGGTAATCGGGTACGCAGCCACAAACTGGGCGCGACAAAGGCGCACCGCTTCAGCCACCGCATCATTTCCGGTAATAAAGCTTCTCATAGACCTTCACTCATGGACATTACGCCCCTTGGACAGACAGCCGCGCAAATAGCGCAGCCTTTGCAATAGTCCGGATTCGCCACGTAACTGGGTTGACCCGCCGCGCCGCTATCGCTAATACATATGTCGGGACAAAAGAGATAACACCTGTCGCACGCTGAACAGGTCCCGCAGAAGAAACATCTCCCGGCTTCGCTTGAGGCTGTGTCCAAATCAAGGGGTTGAGCGATTTCTTCAAAACTTCTCTTTCGCAAGTCCGGATTCAAGACAGGCAGGCTGACCTTCGGCCGCTTATCCAGGAACAATGGTTCGAGGTCCTCAAACTTCACTATCGAGCTTGGGTCCCACCCTTCCCTCTTTCGGAACAGGGCGTTTATGGAGAATCCCGGGCCACGGCCCAACTTTGCCTGTTGTTCCGCTGCCGAGAAATCCTTCCCTTGCAAGCGGAAATGAATCGCAGCGGCTGCCCGCTTGCCGTCAGCAATGGCCTGAACCACCGAGGCCGGACCATTCACAAGGTCACCTCCGGCAAACAACCCTGCAACCGACGTCTCCAGGCTCGCGGAATTCACTGGAAGCGAAGGAGCATCAGTGGAAATTGCTCCAGCAAATTGGTCCGCCTTAAAGGCGCCGAGGTCCGCCTGTTGCCCGATGGCGGAAATCACCGTATCGGCCTCGAAGACAAATGCCGATCCCTCAACAGGAACCGCTCGCCTTCTCCCGGAGCTATCGGGTTCCCCTAGCCGGGTCTTTATACATCTAAGACCGGTGGTTCTTCCGTTTTGGCAAATTACCTCGACCGGAGCTGCCAAGAAATGGATTGCAATCCCTTCTTCGATCGCCGCTTCTATCTCTTCCTCAAACGCGAGCATCTCCTGGCGGGTGCGTCGGTAAAGGATTGAAACCTTATCGGCGCCGAGGCGTAAAGCGGCGCGGGCCGCGTCCATCGCTGCATTGCCTCCACCGATGACAGCCACGGATCTGCCTACCTTAGCGCCTGCCCCCAATCCAAGAGCTTTCAAGAAAGCGACACCCTGAAAGACCCCTGCCTCGTCCTCACCCGATATGCCCATCCGCACATCGCTGCCGCAGCCGATACCTACAAATACTGCCTTGTGAGCGGCCCTGATCTCTTTCAGCGCCTCGCTATCGACCTTGGCGCCGGTCTTCACTTCGATATTTAGCGAAAGGAGACGGTCCAGGTCCCGCTGCAAGACCTCCGGGCGCAGTCGATATGCCGGGATGCCCCATCTGAGTAATCCGCCCAATTCCTTCTCAGCCTCATAAAGAGTCACCGGGCGCCCCATCCGAGCCAAGTGGTATGCGGCGGACAACCCGGCCGGGCCGGAGCCCACCACAGCGACAGGCTGCCCGGCGCCTTCTAAGGTCAAAATCTCCGGCTGAGCTTTGCCGAACTCCGAGGCCGCCCGCTCCACGGCCCGAATGTTGACCGCGCCGTCCCAGGAGCCTCGATTGCAGGCCAATTCGCATGGATGATAGCAGACACTGCCGCAAACGCCGGGAAGCGGGGTCTCCTCGAGGAAAACACTGAGAGCGCCATCCATGTCACCCTGCGAGGCTTTGAGCAAAGCCCTAGGGATGCTGTTTCCGGCCGGGCAATCCGTCCAGCACGGCGACACCTTTTGCATGTGGACAGGACGGCGGTTGCTCCACGCGCCTGTCTTAAAAGCTTCTGTGGAGCCCCGCGCGATGGGGACTATTTTCTCGGGGTCTATGTATTGAGGAACATCTTTCATGAGTTATCGCCGTTTATGATCGTGACTTTCTCGTATCCCTGTCTGGCGGCCTCGACATTGATCTCTTTCCTCTGCGGGGCCATGTCTCGAACCGTTTCCACAAGGCCGTCGATCGGAATGTGGCCGGTGAATCGGCAGTAGGCCCCCAGAATAGCGGTATTTATGACGTGGCCCAGGTCCAGATTGTCCGCAATGCTTTGAGCATCCACCAGCGCCACTTGGTATCCGGTCAGCTCTGATAAAGAATCGGGCCTGATGCGCGAATTTACGAGAATCCTCGATCCAAGAGGCATTATTGACCGCACTTCCTGCGGATCCAGCAGGTTTGGTTCAAACACTATCAGCTCGTTGGGATTCTTGATCTCGCACTTGAGGAGTATTTTGTCTTCGCCCACACGTAGGAAACTTACTACCGGCGCGCCCCGACGCTCACCCCCAAAAAGAGAGTAACACTGCGGGTACATGTCCTTTCTGAAAAAAGCCATGCCAAGCATCTGCGACGCGATGACAACTCCCTGTCCGCCTCGGCCGTGAAACTTGATTTCAAGCATTTTCATTTCTCAATGTGGCCACATGTTCTTCGCTTTTTCCAAACGCGTAACGACGAGTGTCTATTTTTGACTGTTCCAAATGGTCACGAATCGCCTTTTCCAGCCCGGCTTCGTCGCGCGCCTTCAGAGCTTCCAGTATCCGGCGGTGGCCCTGAATGGCCCTTAGAGCAGTTTCGGGCAGGTAGAGGCTTTCGATGCGGTAACGCAGCATGTGCTTGCGCAGCAATTGACAATGCTCAAGAAGGCGTTCGCTCCGACTGGCGTGAGCCAGAATTTCATGAAACTCCGCGTCCCTATGGACAAAAGCTTTCGGGGCGCCGCTTCGCACTTCATGTTCCGCGACTTTGAGATTGTTTTCCAGCGCCAAGATTTCTTTCGGGGTGATCCGCTTCATTGCCCACAGCGCTGCCAAGGTCTCATTCACCACGCGTATTTCGCAAATCTCTTCAACTTCCTCCCAGTGCAACGGCTTCACCCGATAACCGGCCCTGGGGATCGACTCCAGCAGACCTTCGCTTTCAAGCAGATGAAGCGCTTCGCGCACCGGTGTGCGTGAGGTCTTTATTTGTTCCGCGATGCGGCTCTCCACGAGCCTTTCTCCGGGTGGAAACGAGCCGTCGAGTATATGTTCCCTGATTGCGGCATAGACCTTTTTCCGAATAGAAACAGGTTCTTTTATCATCAGCCGAAGTTTATTTGTCGCCATGAGGCGCCCTGCGGTCGGAAATCGGTTACAAGATCTAACGTCTTGATATGATGGACAGTTGATGGACTTCAATCGTATACTGTACCCCAATTTACGACCGATAGAATCGCGCGTCAACCCTTTTTTTCCGATTTCCGTAAGTATCCAGGAAGCGGGATCGCAAGAGGACATTAACGGTAAACAACGCAGAGAATACCGCTAAATTGCTCATGTAGGGGCGCACGGCTGTGCGCCTTCCCGGTTCCGCGCTTATGTAGGATTCCAGGGAGACGCGAGACTCCCGCCTGGTTTCGGGCGCCCACAAGGGACGCCCCTACACAAGGAAAGAGATCCGGGGATTAGAGAATTGCCGGTGGAACTGTCCAGGGTTTCGAGGGATTCCGCTGCACGTAATCGATTCGAGACAGGCCGCCTCTCAAGAAGACTGCGTCTGGCCGAATGATCATTTGTCATTTAATGATTCGAGCGCGACTTTGAGCAATAATGAATGGGTGTCTTGAATCTTGTCTTTTATCCACTGTTGAAGGTCTTCGTCGCTCAAAGACGCCGAGAAGTCCAGATACCGCTGGCGAGCCCAAACGAGCCCTTCATCATCGCCGGCTCTTCGTTTGGGCCAATGATATGGGGCGAGAGCTAAAGCCAACGCTATTTCGACAAGCCTTCCTCTCGGTTTACTATCCAGTTCACAGAGCAATCGCGCAGCAGGCTTCTTTCGGCTTGCCCACTCCAGAATGTATTCACTCCAGTCAGCGCCGGAGCGGAACACAAACCGAAACATGAAGATGATGAAGGCGAGAAGAAGTATGGCGAGAAAGGCTATGATAATATCATTTCTCATGCCCGAGCGCTCTCCTTTTTGGGATTGCTTTCATATATCACCCCTACCCTATTGGAGGACTTGTGGTGTAAAGATATATCAGAAACACAACATTACCAACTAATAGTCAGAGAAGGGACACCAACATGGAACGCCTAGGTTTTATAGGCTTGGGAATCATGGGCAAGCCCATGGCTCTGAATTTGTTGAAGGCCGGCTATCCACTGATCGTTTTGAGCCGAGCGCCGGGTCCGCAGAACGAACTGGTCGCGGCAGGGGCGACCGCCGGCAAATCGCCCCAAGATGTTGCAGGTCAGAGCGATGTGGTGATCACCATGCTACCGGATTCACCCGATGTCGAGCAGGTAGTTCTTGGTCGGGACGGGGTTTTGGAAGGGCTGCAGTCGGGAGGGCTGGTGATAGACATGAGCACGGTATTGCCTTCCCTCGCGCGTCATATCGCAGACGTGGCGCAACAGAAGGGCTGCGCGGCCCTGGATGCGCCAGTCTCCGGCGGACAGGTCGGGGCCGAAAACGGGACACTGTCGATCATGGTTGGTGGGCCTGCCCCGACGTTTGAGCGCGCGAAACCGATCTTTCAAAAGATGGGGCAGAACATTGTTTATATCGGTGAAGCCGGCGCAGGCCAGGTAACCAAGGCGGCAAATCAAATTGTTTGCGCGGCGACGATTGCGACAGTGAGTGAAGCTATGGTGTTTGCTGCAAAAGCGGGCGTCGATCCGGCTAAAGTGCGAGAAGCGCTTCTGGGCGGCTTTGCGCAGAGTCGGATTCTTGACTTGTACGGAAATCGAATCCTGCAAAGGAACTTTCAGCCCGGCTTCAAAATGAAACTGCATCGTAAGGACATGGCGATCGTGCTGAATACCGCGCGCGAGCTGGGAGTCGCTTTACCGGTTTCCGCCATTGTGACCGAGTTGATGAATGCGGTTATTGCAGGCAACGGTGGAGAGTTGGATAACTCCGCACTCGTGACTGTATTCGAAAAGCTGGCAAACGTGAGAGCATAATCGTAGGGAAAGATTGCGGGAACCCCTTTTTTGTCCCGCGTGCCGCGGGATTCCCGCACCCTCCGCAAAAAACTCCTATATGGCTGGCGGAACCACAATTGTCATTCCTGCGGAAGCAGGAATCCAGGAATCTCCCGCGTACGCGGGAGACCATTCGAATCCCGAATCGTCGTCCGGGGTGACAGGTTACCCCCAAACCCTTCCGGCAAGGGCGCATCGCCATGCGCTCCTACAATGGCTGGACGGTATCCTCTGCGCGAATGTGCGGCGCAACCGGTGGTCCCCCTCTTCCCTCTTTTCTAAAAGGGGGACCCAGGGGGATTTTGGCGGGCACGGCCTGCCCTACGCGGCTCCTGGTGGGACCGTCCCGGTCAGAACGCGGAATTGCTGATCATTATTGGCGACCGGCCTCCATGCCGGTCGGCGCCATGCGGCCGGCAGGAGAGTCGGCCCTAACAATCAAGAAAAAAATAGCAACCAACCATGTCCCAAATTGCTCACAACCCGTGGATTCGCACCGCAGTCCGATGCCTGGCTGGCTCCAGGGCAAACGAAAGACCGATCTCATTTCTGTTGGACGACACCCAGATCGAGATTCGTTTAGTCCGGGCATCATGGCGGGAACCAAATTATCTGTATTTTAGAGTGCAGACGAAGGATGGCCGAGTATATGAACTACGGCATCATGAATATGAGGATGTCTGGGAGGTAAGGGAATCGACGAATGGTTCGTGGACGAGGCCCCATAAGCAAACCGCTGAGTAGCCATGAGGGACAAGAGAAAGATGTTAGCGCAAGGACATATCAACTCTTCATGCAATCACAACGTGTGGATTGATTCTTCAGAATCTGCAACCTCAGCGCTTCTTATGATGGCTTTCCTCCAACTGCCGATCAAATCATCTTGACATGCCGCCCTGAAACAGCAACGCTCTTCGCCGCAATGATTGTGGCCTCGGTTAAAGCAATCAGAGTATCCTGCCCTGAGCTGGGCCTCATGAATTCGCTCGGTATACCGTCTTCGTATGCATGTGGGACAATAACCGTGGGAAATATCGGAATCAGTCGCCTGCGGGTTACCCCACTCTATTCCGCACAGAAGACACTTAAATTTCAGCATGACTCTTCGACTCCTAAACCCACACCATTTCAGAGACCAGGATGCCCTTAGAACTCCTCTAGTCAAGGGCTGTCAATAACACGTTCCTCCAAGAAAGGCAAACTCGCTGTTCGCCATGAGGAAAATATACTATATTATCAACTAAATAAAAAGGCGCCTCCTGTCTCTATCCGGTTGACCAAATCGAATCACTCGATTCAAAGAGTATTTGACAGCGAACTTTCCCGTCAAATTTCAGGCATCCACGTCGCTTCTTTCGGGGATCGTGAAGAAAAAAGTGGAGCCCGCATCAGGCTCGGACTCTACCCAAATTCGCCCACCGTGATGCTCAACAATTTTCTTGCAGTTCGCTAACCCAATACCTGTTCCCGGCCGTCCGCCGCTAGGTTCGAGCCGTTGAAAAATCCGAAAGATACTTTTGAAATGCAGTGGTTCGATACCAATGCCGTTGTCCTTCACGTAGAACTCCCAATCGACTTCCTCCTGTTTTGCGCCGATGTGAATCTCCAATGGCCTGTCACCGGCAAACTTAATGGCGTTGCTAACAAGGTTTTGAAATAATTCCGAAATTAGATCGAAATCGCCCTTCACGGTCGGAAGTGGATCACTTATCACTTTTACATCCGCTGCCTCCATCGCGGATCTCAAATTGGACAAAGCGCTCTGCAGGGCCACATTGCAATCAGTAGGTTGGAACGACTTTGGTCCGGCTCCCAATCGCGAATAAGCTAATAAACTTTGCACGAGAGAGTCCAGTCGGCCCGTGATATCCAGGGCGCGAGAAACAAATTTGTGAGCCTCTGTATCGGATTTGGCTCGGCAGTGCCGCGCCAAGAGCTTCAAATAGGCGGCAATTCCGACAAGTGGCTCTCTCAGGTCGTGGGCCGCGACATAAGCAAATTCTTCTAAATCCTTGTTGCTCCGCTGCAAGGCTTCCGTCTTCGCGCGAAGCATCTCTTCAGTCCGCTTTAGGTCGCTCAGGTTCTTGGTAATACTTGCGATCCCCACTGGTCTGTCTTTCTTGTCGGTCAAAAGAGAGAGGCTTACTAAGACCGGCATAAGATCTCCGGACTTCTTGCGGTGAACGGCTTCGACGTTTTCGACTTTCTCCCCTCGTTTGCATCGCTCTTGTAACTCATCCGATATCTCGTGCCGATTTGGAGACACGACGGTCTTAATGGACTTGCCGATCAACTCCTCCCGGCTCCATCCGTAGGTTTGTTCAGCCGCTTTGTTTAGGTCTACGATGGCGCCTTCCAAGTCCCTGATGAAAATCGGATCAATTGATTCCATGAAGACTTTGGACAGATGCAGAAGCTTGTCTTCTGCTCGCTTACGATCCGAGATGTCAAAAGCCGTTCCCGAGGCCCGCAACGGGGCGCCGTCTCTATCGCGATCAACAACTTTGCCTCTGGTCAGGACCCAATTCCATTCTCCCGACTTAGCTTTCACCCTGTGCTCGGCCTCAAAAAAGGGCGTCCTGCCTTCCAGGTGAGCGTTCCATGCCTCAACTACCGTAGATCTATCCTCCGGATGAATCACACTTCTCCACCAATTGATGTTCGCAGGTATGTCATCAAGGGAATAGCCGAAAATGTCAGCCCAAGTTTGGTCAACGAATCCTTCGTTATTCGCGATATCGTAGTCCCACAGCCCCAGGTCTGCCCCCTTTAGCGCAAGCTCAAGCCTTTGCTGACTCTCTGACAACAAGTTCTGCGCACGCTCGCGCTCTCTAATTTCCTGCTCCAATTGTTTGTTCAGTTCCAGCAGTTCACGAGTGCGTTGTCGAATCCTGTCTTCCAGTTCCAGATTTGCTTTCTCAAGCGCTTTCTCGGCCTTCTTGCGCTCCGCGACCTGCTTCTCCAGGTCTGTTTGGTATTTCCGGCTCAAGAGTAACTGTTTCTTTTCAAAAGTGAGATCTTCCACGATGAGAAGCGCCAGTCGCTTCCTGTCGAGCCTAACGGACCGAAAGAATAACCGCCCCCACATGCTGGATTCAGCCGTCCCTAGCGCCGCTTCACAAGTTTGAGGCTTCCGAGTCGAAAAAACCCTGTCCAAGAGCGACTCAATCTCCTTGGAAGCTGCGGAAACGAGCAGCATTTCTGCGGCTAGTGAGTCAACCAATTTTTCAGGATCGGGGTTAATCTTGCGGCATGCTTGATTGGCAAAGATAATTTGATGGGAATCATCAATCAATAGCGCTGGAACAGGGAGAGCGTGCAACAATTTGCTGAATGAGGTCGTCCTAAATTGCGACACATCGAAGCTTCCCGATAATGTCACGTCCGCTGCGAACGTGGTCACTTCAATTGAATCTGTGTCCTCAGAAGAACCTTTGAGTGGGGTCTTGCTGTTTTTCATGACGCCCTTAGAACAACCATGAGGATTTCGCGCAACATCGCCAGCTCCGAATTCTTCCTAAAATAGCATTATTCAACACAATTTGCATCCGGCGCGACACACGCCAGTGGAGCGCAATTCTCGACTCACGCCGGCAAAATCATTTTAAGCAAAGACGAGGCATTGGTTGCTCAATTCGAGGTCCAGCGGGGATTCCTGAGCAGACAGCCATTCAGATGCTGTAGATTGAGCAACGTAACATCAAGATTAGTGAAGATAACGAGCTTCATTATGATGAACTCCTGATTATCAAGACAACACGCGTCATCGGACGGTTCCTCCAGGCAGAACGATCTCTTTGGACTCTTTTGAAAACTGCAATAATACCGATGACATCTATCCTGGTGTTCGTGGCGGCGGATCAAAGGAGAATGCGAAGACTCCTTTCCCCTAACCTGGAGTGACACAATTTCCCAAGATTCCTCTTAGACCGCGGTAACTTACTAAATCCGGCGCTTGGTAACTTCCAGGGCAAACGAGAGGCCTATCTCATTTCTGCTCAACGACACCGAAATCGAGATTCATTCTGTCCTGGAATCCTGGCGGGAAGCGGATCATTTGTATTTCAGAGTGGAGACGAAGGATGGACGGGGTATATGATTTGCGGCATCATGAACATGAGGATTATTGGGAGGTGAGAGTCAGGCAGGCGTGGATGAGGTATAGTGAGGAAGAAAATGGCTACACTTGCCTCCAACGCTACTCAATTAGCCACCAGGGCCAGTGTGAACGATCATGGACGGGTTCTTGAGTCTCTACGTACTTCATCGGCCGTCCCTTCAACAGTGACTTCTGCGATCCGCACAGCTTCATTCAGCTCATCTGCGGTAACCTCATACCAATAATCGGGATATCGGGTCTCAACCGCGTATGGCGTTAATTGGCCAGTTTCTCGAACATTATCTGGCAGCATTATGCCTGCATTTTCGGCTATTTCCAACAGTTCTTCGATATCATGAGTTAGCGGGAACCGGATTCCACGACAGAGCAACACGGCCTTAATCGCCTTTTCGGCTGCCTGCTGAGCATGAAAACAACCTTGTTCCTTCCGGACAAATTCATCCCCGCTTGCTAGATCTGCCAATCGTAAATCGCTCCTAGCATGACTTATCCACTCCATTGGAGCGCCCGGAATTCTTCTCTTGCGATCAGGCTTCATAAACGATCTTTCCCTCGCGCAAAATTTCCGGGTAAATAGTTCCGGGGCAGTCCCGAAGTTGCGTCCATTTTGCCTCAGAGACTACAATGATATCAATAGGCATAGAGATTCCACGCAGACCCCTCCGAATACGCACACTTTCCTTTCGCGGGTTTGTCATATCGTCTCGTGTGATGACGAGAACATCGAGATCGCTGTTGATCGTTGTGTCGCCTTTCACAAAAGAGCCGAACAGAATGATTTTAGTAGGCCTTCCGAGTTCAATAATTTTCCGGACGGCCCTGTCAACTTTCTCAGGCGTCAATGTCCAATCGGGCTGTTGATCCGCTTTCATATCGCAGAACCTCTTAGAGCAAGACTGATTTGTCCTTGACCTCTTTCCATGAAACAATGCCGCCTTCTCGCACAACTCTTATTCTTTCCTTTTCGCGGGCGGCACGGTCTATGAAGTCAGCGCAATCTTCCATCTCGGCCTGACGGATACTTTCTGACATAACCGGCTCTCTCCCTTCTCTAAGAAAGCATTCTATCACAATGATATGTTTGCGGCCATTTGTTAACTTTGGCGTAGTTTGCATTCGGTAACGGAATGACCATTCGGGCGGCGAGACCGGAGAGTCGGGGGTAGACTTTCCGGCCTGCATGTCCTCACGTGCCAAATCATGGCAGGCTGGAAAGCCTGCCCCACAAAGAGAACCCCTGCCACCGAGAAACTCAAGGGTTGGTCGGCTCTTCCGCTTTTGCGCAAGATTTGCAGATCCTTGCTTCCGGGATTTTCAACTTCCAGATTTGTTTGAGCGTTCCGATGCCAAAGCAAAGACCGCACGTCGGCTTTCCGCACTTCTTGCAGAGCCCGCCGCCTGACGTATCGAATTCTCGGCCGCAATTATGGCATTTCCAGGAAATAAATTGGCTCATTAATACTCACCAGGAAAACAGTTTACCGCAGAGAACGCGGAGCACGCAGAGAAACCTTACAGTATGAGAATACAGCTTGCCATCACTTTGTCGGAGGGTTTTCTTTGCTCCTCAACACATACGTGGAAACCGCGCTGATCACATGCTCATCGGGGTTGCCTCCGAGGGATTTAAGCTCCTCCCAAAGGAAAGCTGAAATTCGTACGGTTTTTGGCTGGGTCGCTTCCTTTTCAGCAACTGGGGCAGGTTCCACCCGAGGTTGTTTTTCGATTATTTTCTGAACTTCACTCTTAGGAAGCTCCCGGCCTTCCAGGAATTTCTTGACTATGACTCCGCACTGCGGGCACTCATCAAATGATGAAAACTGAGGCATCCCACATGATGGGCATTTGACCATCGTAAGTTCCACAGTCTTCTCAAAGTTGGCCATCCTTTTGTCGAGATCAGCCCGTTTAATGAGTCCAGCCTCAGTCAATTTTGAGAAAAGGCTCTGCAGACCTGCTCCGGAGAGCCGATACTTTTTCATTAGAGCGGTGTCGTCCAAGCCGTCCCGAATATCCTTGAGGACATCCCGTGCGTCAATTCTTACCTTAGCCATATTTGCACCCTCGAGCGAGGTCGCCTTGTCAGCCTTCCGGATTGCCGAAAAAACCGCTTTCTCTCATATCCGGGGATACATCACCGTATGCTACTCAGTCAAACAAAATATCCGCGTGGCCCTCGCTCGGACACAGCTCGGTATTAATAGGCCTACATGAAGACAACAGCATGGGCCATAACTTGGCCACAGGAGCGAACGACCCCACGAATGCGACCACCTAGTGGCTACCGGGAGGAATCTCCCCCTTCACGCAACCGGTTGTCCGAGCTGTCGGAACATCTTTTTGCTTGCCCCACATATTGGACATTTCCAGTCAGCCGGGAGATCCTCGAAACGAGTTCCGCGAGGAATCTTCCCTTTGCGGTCGCCTCGATCTGGATCATAGATGTAACCACAGTTTACTGTCTGGCACTGCCACATATCCTCTGCCTTGGCCATCATTCTGCTCCTACGGCTGAGCCTGCGCTCCATTTTTGCCTCAAAGCGACTCCCAGTCAAAGATTAACGTCAGAGTAACCCGGAAACGGGTCCTGATTCATGAATGATTATAATTGAATTATAGGGGGAAATCATACTGGCTGTGAGCAAACATTCAGGCTGAAGGGAAGATTAATGCCTTCACCAAGTGCTGAGGAATACCATGCAAATAGACTTGTTCGTAAGAAATGACCTGAGACTTCTCATGCAATACCAGGATAAGTGGCTGGTATCAATTTTTATGCCCACGCACTCCGTGACAACACGAGTACAGGAAGATCAAATCAGGTTCAGGAATTTGGTAAGAAAAGCTGAGAACAAACTGGACGAGCTTGGGGTCGACAAGCCTGACTTATTTTTGGAACCGGCTTACAAGCTTCTGGATGATCGCCCGTTTTGGCGCCACCAGAGCGACGGACTGGCGCTATTTGTGGCCAAGGGCCTTTTCAAACCGTATCGACTCCCGCGGAGATTTGACGAACTTGTGAGTGTGACGAACCGTTTTCATGTCAAACCGATTCTTCCGCTCTTGACCGGTGATGGCAGGTTTTACCTGTTGGCCTTGAGCCGAAATCAAGTCAGGCTGTTCCAGTGCACCAAATACAGCGTAAGTCAGGTGGCGCTCGAAGGGGTTCCCACCAGCCTTGACGAGGCGCTCAAATATGATGAGGTTGAAAAACAACTCCAATTCCATACCCGAACAGCCGGCGGCCCTGGCAGGCGACCTGCAATGTTCCACGGACACGGTGTAGGGACCGAAGAGACCAAGGATCGCATTTTGAGATTTTTTCAGGAGATTGATAAAGGCATCCAAAACCTTCTGTCCGATGACCAAATCCCTATGGTGATAGCGGCGGTCGATTATCTGGCGCCCATTTTCAAGCAAGCGACATCGTATCCGCACATCCTGGAGTCCAACATATCCGGCAACCCTGAGGAGATATCGCCCCAAGACCTGCATAGTAAGGCCGTGGAAATAATCACTCCTTATTTTGAGCAGGAGACTAAAGATCAGTTGGCCACCTATGTAGAGCTACTGGGGACCGACAAGACGTCAAGCGATGTGGAGAAGGTAGTCAGAGCCGCATTTCACGGAAGGGTCGAGGTTCTGTTTGTTCCGCTGGGGACGCCGCGCTGGGGGAACTTCATTCCTGCCAGTGACAAAGTGCGATTGCTCGAGGCCGGCGCCCCGGGGGCCATCGATCTATTGGATTTTGCGGCAGCGCAGACACTCTTGAACAGGGGCGCCGTGTACGCTCTCCCGCCCGACGAGATACCATACAATTCCACTATAGCAGCCGTGTTCAGGTACGGACGGGCAAATCGTATCCGGGTTGCTTCGTGAAAAAGGCGCGTTCGCCGGCGGTTTCAGCGTTTCTTCCCTGTTCCTCCGGTCTTTTTATCAAACTCCTCCCAAAATTTCCGGTTGCAGTCAGCTATGCAATTGGCATACTGCTGATATATACTCGAACTTTGTTGGAGCTCATAGGCTCCGTTACGATCCTCAGTGTCCGAATGCATTCCGCCTCCGCCGCCTCCCATTCCTGAACCGGTGGGTTCCAGTCCGTACCTCATACGACACTCCCACTGGCAGTAGTTGAGATCGAATTCTCCGCCGTAATCAGACTGCGCAAGCAGAAACGGCAGCGTTGCCTTACATCCTGCGCCCACCGGATTGACAGGCGGCTGAGCCGCTACGACGCCCGAGAGGGCCGTCGACAGCGCAAAAAGTATTGCGGTCGTTAATATAATTTGTAATATCTTCATTTGTTGGATCCCCTGGAGGCAATTTTCCCCATTGTTCTCTTTAACATAATCACTTGCCTACCGGAAGGAATCAGGCCGAGAGGCGATGCGCTTTAGGTTCCGGGGAATGATTTTCCGGTCGAATTGTCTCGTTTTGCCGACACATCTATCTTCCGTTGGTAAGAAAATCGTTGACAGCGAATCACCGAAGTTGAAACATTTCACTTCCTGAAGGAGGGCGCCAGCAATCAGACCAGGAAAAAAATTCGAGGAATCCTGTCAGGGCCCAGGAAGTTTCCGGGGTAGCTTATGAACAGCTTTGAGGAGAGCCGATGGGTCGGAAGCGTTTCATAGATCTCAGCGTCAGCATAGAGCCGGATCTGCCAAGCGATCCTCCCATGATGATCCCGAAGATCGACTATATTGACCACAGCGCCGGCGCACAGCAGATGAAGGATTTCTTCCCCGGACTGACCACGGGACAATTACCCGAAGGTCTGGGATGGGCTATTGAGTTCCTTACGCTTACTACGCACAGTGGCACGCATCTTGACGCCCCCTACCATTATCACCCTACGATGGATAAGGGAAAGACCAGCCTGACCATAGACGAGGCGCCACTGGAATGGTGTTTTAGCGACGGCGTGCTTCTCGATTTCCGCCACAAGGCCGATGGCGAGCGGATCACTGCAAAGGACATCGAAACGGAGCTTGACCGCGTCAGCTACGAGTTAAAGCCTCTCGACATAGTCCTGATTCAGACCGGAGCGGATGCAGCGTGGGGAACGCCTGAATATTTGGTGAAAGGCGCGGGTATGGATCGTGAGAGCACGCTGTTTCTCACGGAAAAGGGGATCAGGGTCGTTGGTATTGACGCATGGAGCTGGGATCGTCCGCTCCCGTTTCTGGCCAAGGAGTTCCAGGTTACCAAAGATCCGAAAGTAATATGGGAAGCGCACTTTGCCGGCATCGAGGTCGGCTATTTCCATATGGAAAAGCTGGCCAATCTCTCAGCCATAGGCCGCCCTCACGGATTCCTGGTTTGCTGCTTTCCTGTCAAGATCAAACGTGCCAGCGCGGGATGGTGCCGCGCTGTGGCTATCGTGGAAGACTGAACATTCTGGCCGGAGAATTCCGGGGCAATTCCGGGACAGCATCAATCTCGATCTTAGAGGGTCGCTTCGTCCTTTCACTCCTCGCAACGAGATAGCGAGCCCCGTTTAACTGGATTGATACCAAGGCGTTGCGCTACGTTTTGATCATTGTCGTAGTTTGGCATAAGACTCCCACAGACAGTCGATCAGGCAGAATCCAAGACTTTGCGGACGGCAGCGAGCATTCGTTTCGACTGGTACGGCTTTTTGATGAAGGCCTCAGCTCCGCATTCAATCGCCTCATTCGCGATTCCACTTTTATAATACCCGCTGGTTAATAGAATCTTTGCGTTCGGATCAATCTCGCGGAGTTTCGCGAGACACTCCTTGCCGCCCATTTCGGGCATGATAAGATCGAGAATTACCAACGAAATCTTATCTCTCTTCTTCAGGTACACATTCAAAGCCTCTTTCCCATTCGCCGCTGTGAGCACTGTGTACCCGCCTCGTTCCAGGATCCTCTTCGTCACATCGCTCACTAAATCTTCGTCCTCCACCAACAGAATCGTCTCCATACCTCCCAGTTCTCCACAACCAGTCATTGTTTTGGCCGTCCCTTTGGGGCACGGGCGCTAACTCTTCCTAACTTTCAATGCAGAGCCTTAATCCCGATTCTCCCTCGCCATCCCCTCTCCCTCCCCTCTTCCGCCCTCTGCCGCCAAGGTAGAGAGCAGGACGTCCCCCTCCTCTGACGGCAGGGGGTAGGGGGTGATAAGAGAATTCAATCACCAGCCCAAGTCTAACAAGTTAGCGCCCATGCTATGTTAGACCGGATCATCCGGTCCAACTTGCCTGTTCTTGGCTTGAATTTCCGGAGGAGCCATGAAAATCGCCCAGGGATTTACCCATGTTCACTTTCTGAATGCTCCAACACATCTCCGGGGCCGGGAAAATCGCCACACCCGGTTACCCGAAAATCACTCCGGCGATTACTCACATAAAATCTCGGCTTGCGGGCTTCAATTCTGCAACACTGCGGTATCAACTCCTCGAAACCCATGTGCTCCAGGTGCTTTATTAGCATCATTGTCTCCCAGATCTTGACCCAACACTTGTTGTGATATTTCTGATCGTAAAAAAGGCCCTTGCTCATCAGCTCCTGAAAGCTGAGGCCCGCTGCGATCAATGTCTTAATCGTCCGGTTTCTTTCTTCCACTCGAGACAGGAATCTCTCAAGATGATGAAGGAATTCCGGCCTACTCAGGATGGCCCTGTCGTGGGCCGACACAAAATGGTCCGCTTTGATCGACCTGACTTTGTCCGCGCTCCTTATCATTTGCGCGATGTCACTATCTTCTCCTCCGTACCAGGGACCCCACGCGGTAAGAACGTTGTAGTCACTCACGTAACACAGCGACTCAGAAGGAAAGAAGAAGCAACACATGCTGTCGGCGTGTCCCGGAGTGTGAATTACCTCAAGGTATTCATCTCCCAGAGACATGCCCCGGTCCCCGCGATAAGTTGCCGAAACCCTGCCAACTGATCGGTAAAATTCCGGATCATACGCGAAGCAAGTCAAGCCTTCCGGCGTCCGGATCTCACCATTCAGCGCTGAGACCAAGCGCTCAACCCACGGCATTCCCTCGATCCTCGCCGCGCTATACTTTACGGCGAATTTCGACTTGTCGCTCATTGCCTCCTCGTCATACTCGTGGACGACGATGTCCGCATTGGGGAACAAGTGGTTGAATCTGATATGATCAAAATGAAAATGAGAGTTTATTACTTGGTCTACGCCCCGCTCGGCCAACTCTGCAAGAATCGCTGAACTTGACCCCGGATCAATCACCGCACGGACCTTCCCGTCAACGAAAAGGGTGTTACAATAGGGGAAAAGACTGTTCTTGTCGCCCCAGATTACGCTTATCTTGCCAAAGCGCGGCCCTTCCAGCGTCATGGGGATCCTCCTTTTCGCATCGAGCTCTCCACAGAGAGGCGACGTTTGGATTGTACTCAGGGTTGTTCACGTCCGAACGCATTTCTCCCAGCAATTCTTTGGCCTCCCGGGGTGAGATGGTCGGATGTCTCCAGACAAGATAGTTGCCGGTCCAGTGAGTCCAGTCCCAGTCCCAAACGAGCCCCTTTTCTTTGTAATCCCAGTACATTGGGGTTCCGGGGAGAGGCATAGTTATATTGAATAGGCACACGGACACGCCGAGCTCGTTGACCATCATCTTTTTCGCTTCTCGTATGAGGAACGGCGTATCATCCTCAAAACAAATCATGTAGGTCGTGGTGACCATCACTTTGAGTTCTTGCAACAGTTTAAGAGTTGCGTACATGCTCTTGAACCGAGACTTGCGTTGCGTCTTGATTAGGTTGGAGTCATTGAGGGATTCGAGACCGAGCAGCACAAAAATCAGTCCCCTGTCATGCAGTCGCTTGATGCCGTCCACTCCCTTCGCCTCCAGTGAAGCGAAGCTCGTCAGCATACCAAACCTCATGTCTCTGCTGTTCAGGCTTTCCAAGACGGCTTGGCCGAAGGAAGTGTGCATGGCCGTATCTTGATTGGAAAAATAAACGCTGTTGATTCCTTGATCCTCGTAGTGATCAAGGATTGCGTCAACGGAGCGGATTGACAGATTAGGTTCGCCGCCAGGGGAAAAAACCGGGTCTGCACAGTACGTGCAACGATTAGGGCAGCCCCTTCTGAACAACATGTGCCCCACCACTGATTGTCTTCCCAGGAAGTAGGCGGACGTAGTCAGATCCGGGTGCACAACGTCTTCTACCGGAATCCCCGATTTCCCGATTGCCGCGCTGAAAGTACTCTCGGAGTATCCCCAGAACAGGCGATCGAAGACTTTCTTCATTTCCGGCTCGTCTGTCATAACGGCATAGCAACCAAGCCACGCCTGTTTGACGCCAAACTGCTCCTTTGCCCTTTTTGCGAGATCCATCGCCCACGGCAATGACCACGTATAAGCAGATATAGCTATGACGTCGTAACGGCCCGTCGCCAGGCGCCTCTCGATCTCAACCGAAGAGGGGTAATACAGGTAAGTTGGGCCTTCGACATTAGCCGCTAGAAACGAAACACCATAAGACGGCTGTTGTGTGAAGAATTTGTACGTTTCGGGCAAGTGCGTAGAGTATTCGCCAAAGCCATCCTGAAATCCGTCCGGGCTGATGGACGACGGCCTTTCTGTATCAGGCCAGTCTGCGTATACGTCTCGACACACTGTGGTCACCAGCACTCGTTCGGGCTTTGGCACGAAACCGTTGCCGTTCAGTAGGACCATTCTTCCACGCTGTTCCATTTCATCTCCTCCTTCTTTGTGGCGTTCAGCGAGGGCGCCTACGGCGCTTCTCACATTGTTTGCTGCCATCAGACGGGCGCCCACCAGGTCCAGCCATTGCGCTGCTAATACCGTCAGACTCCCTGATCTGAGCCGGATGCAACTGGCTTCATTCGGGCAAACCGGCAGGGCAAGCCTAATTCCAGGCTGTTTCTCTCTGCGGCCACTTGAATTGCGGAGACGACCCATACAAACTTCGCTTGGGGGACGGTCAGGTGGAGACTTCGTGGGGTGGCCGGAGGCCTCCGGCCCCTGCCAGCTTCTACCGACCGGTTGGTTTTATGAATGGATGAAAAAAAGCGATGAAAACAGCCCAAGCTATAAGCTCTCACCTCTTAGCCCGCTTGCGGGAGGACGCAATTCGGCTATCGTGTGGGCCCCATTAACGGTGATTCTTCGTGGCCACACAGAATGCAGCGGCACGGCCAGAATCTACCGACCGGTTGGTTTTATAACGGATCAAAAAAGAGTGATTGAAACAGCCCCAACTACTAGCTGTCACCTCTTAGCCCCCTTATGTAGCGACGCAATTCGACTACCGTCTGGGTCCAATAACAGGGATTCTTCGTTGCCCCATAGAATGCAGCGGCCCCGTTAAGGGATAAAATAATGAAATTAGCGATCTGCTCATGATCCAAGTTCGATCTCAACAGTTTCTTGGCCTCTGCTTCCTTCAACCACTGGGACATCAGATCCGCAAATCCCTGGAACCCTCGCAAGACCTGCGTGCCGAGCGTCGCAGATTGTCCTGAAAATTCAACCAACATGTTAAAAAAGAAGCATCCGCCTTCAAATGTGTCACGACCTATATATTCCTCCATGTCATTCCGTATTGTCTTCTCCAGACGCTCCAGAGGGTCGCTTATGCTATCGACTCCCTTCAGGACCAGATCTCTCCAGATCTGGCCTGCTTCTTCATACGAGGCCTGCCAGATCTCCTCTTTACTCCTGAAGTGGCCGTACAGCGCGCCCCTGGTTACTCCTGTGGCGTCGAGAATATCGTTGATCGATGTATTAAAATACCCCCTCTTAGAAAAGAGCTGAAGGCACTTTCCGATCACACGCTCCCGCGTTTCCCTGCCCTTCTTGCCCATAGTAGTTGCACATCCTTATTTACAACCGACCATTTGGTTTATTTTCAGCTACATTTATAAACTTGTCAAGCGGAAACTCTCTCGACACCGTAGGAGTCAAGCTTATGCGAACTATTTTTGCGGATTAATGGGGACTCTTCCGGAGAAGAAACGTTCCATCAGGAGCAAGTAGAGTTTAACGGCCCTTTCCACATGATGGGATCTCGCACTTCCCAAGTTGTCGAGCCGATTTACCAACTCTGCGGAAAGGCTGCAGCTAATCCTCGCGGTTTCTCGCACTTGCTGTCGTCCTCGTGCGGTATAGGAACGTTTGTCGAGTTCCACTTCTTGCAGCAGAGCCCATGCTGCTTTCATCCGGTCTTCTCTGTTCATCCTACCTCCATACTGTTTTGCTTGTCCCACTATTCTAAATATCGCATTAGGCAAGACCCTTGAAGAATTCATCACCTGTAGGACTGAATTGCTCTCTGCCAGGTCTATGTACCGGAAGCGTCTGAAATTCCGTGAAATTTGAGTTGCGCTCCGCTAACGCCGATATGGACTGATGAAATAGTCCCGTTTATTGCTCGGTTTTCCCCTCATTCGATCACGGTCTTTTCCCGGCAGGACGCTCACGGTGGTTATTTGCAGCATCAATCATGCCAGTTTTCGCCGGAACATTGAGTTTTTCGAAATGGCCTCTTGATAACAATATATTAGGTCATTGCAGAAGAACTGATTAATGCAAGTCCGCGCTGGCGATTTGGGTCAGAATGACTCATTTCCCGTCAGGCATTGTCAGATAATGTCTTGTTATGTTAGAGCCTTGTTAAGTTGGGTCACAATGGCTCAGTTATCCGGAATCACGGGCGGCCTTTCAAAGGGCAATGTCAACGCAAGATCATCCGCGGTTGACTGCTTGAATATCATATTTTCGCTATAAGAATGAGACGATTGCTTGTCCAAAAGCTAGTCAATTCTTCGGTCATTGCCCTCTAAGCGGCTCGGCGGCCAAGCTTGTTCTCATCATTGCCTGGCGTCCGCTTCGTCTGTTCATCACACGAGAAATTCCATGCCGGCGTAAGAGTCCGCATTTTTCTATGTTCAACTAATAGTAATCACGACCAATACTCATATCCGAATCCGTATTTGAATGCAACTGCTATTGTGTAGCAGGCAATTGGGCCGATGATTGTATGGAAAACTCCCATAGTTGTATTGCGGAGTTCCTATTGATTGGCTGGATGATCTAATAGAAGGGTCCGAAGAAGAACTCGCTCCGGCAATGGAAGTTTGAAGAAGTACACTGAGGGGGGTTGTAAAGGGAACTCGCGTCGCTCTTTTGGGGGTAATGTGGTTAGCGAAGGAGACGCGAGACAAAAAACCTAAGTGCGCCAAGTTGGGCGAATACCCAGTCCCCCCCCAGTGACGCAAAACTAGGCTCCTGTGAGGCGGCGTCCAGGATGTCCGATTCGCCACCGAGGAATATGCGCACGGCCTCTATCGTGTGGCCATCGAAGCGGCCGGGAAGACTTCGGATTTCGTCAGCGACGTCTTTGGGTATAGCAGTGAGGAAATGGACGACCGGACCTCTGCTCCATCCGAAGCTAACATCGTGCGGGCGCCAGTCAGTCTCCCGGAGCAGATTGACGTAGTACTTTAAGGCCGTGGTGATGTCATCGGGATTTGGACCGCCGACCGCTTTCAGAGCGGCATAGTCCTCTCGTGTGACCGTTATCGTCACGATTGCGCGCTTTGTGGGAACCCCATTCTGACGATGATTAAAATCGCCCGGCGTAGTCGTAGACTTCTCGGTCTCGGAAAGGAGATTGGAGAATTTGAGGATGGGCAAAACAAACTCCACTTGTATCAGGCTACATATGTGAAGCGGAAGGGTCAAGAACAAAATAAGGGAACCGCGCTTCAATGGCACATTATTGGCTAGCCTAATAAATTCTTTACAGACTTAATGGATTGGGGATATCCGCGCTAATCCTTGGGTTTGACAGATTGCAAGACATACGCCATGTCGAAGGCCGAAAATAGGACAGCGCGCTTTTCACAGCGAGATGGCGCGCAAAAGTCGGGATTTGGCGAAATCACTCCCCCCTGGATTGATAAGCGAGGAACTTTTTGATGTTCCTGCGCCAACCGCGCGTTTTTGAACCGCTCACAAGTAACAGAAAGATTTTCTTTGAGAGATTGGGGGCAAGACACGAAACCATAGACAGTTCCGACGTGTTATGAACAGGGGTGAGCATCAACTATCTTTTTCAGAAGCGCCGGTTCGCGATAGCGATCTCGTCCAAATCTTCTGTAATCAATCATTGGTTGTTAATTGCGTATGTAGTATCATTCTCAATTCGAAAAGGATTATGCCTCTAGCGCAGCCCAACCAACAGCGAGCTTCCGTGCCGTCATTCCTGCGAAAGCAGGAATCCAGATATTTTCCCGGCGTAAGCCGGGAACCAGACTGGACCCCGTTTTTCAACGGGGTGACGAGGGAGCGC
>Ga0172371_10000971_pt1 | contig 45303 bp, 38 predicted proteins | sample Lak12m_FD_114543 | JGI IMG/M metagenome (GOLD analysis project Ga0172371, IMG submission 114543) | Freshwater microbial communities from Kabuno Bay, South-Kivu, Congo - kab_022012_12m | ecosystem: Environmental > Aquatic > Freshwater > Lake | place: Democratic Republic of the Congo: South-Kivu... | reverse complement strand
GAGGGGATGCCGATGCGCACGCAGGCCCGCCCCGTGCGCTGTTCGGCGTCCTGGATGGCCTGGGTCAGGTGCGGCGAGTCCGGACGGACGCCGTAGACGGAGTTGCAGCCTGCGGCGAAGAACACCTCCAGGATGTCGGCCAGGGTCTCGCGCGACTGCAGTTCCTTGATGAACTGGCTGCGGGAGGCGGTCTGGTGCGAGTAGCCGAGGAACCAGTTCGTCCCGGCAATGAGGCGGGGCATGGAGAGGTGTTCGATCTGCGTGCGCGGGATCTCGTTCATGGTGTCCTCTGCGTTGTGGCCATCCGGGCGCCGCGGGACAGCGACGCCAACACGTCCATACCATCCGACACCGAGCTCTCCGGTGCAAGACACCACGGTCACGCCCAGGTTGCGTCGGACGGCTGGCGGCAGCCGCCAGGCCGGGCGTGCGGCACCCGGCGACTGCGCACACCCGGCGGCGAGGGGTTCGGCGTGACGCCGTCGGCCCCCGCCGGGCGCCCTGGCTGCCCGGCCCTGGCGGAGAGGGAGGACGCCCGAGTGGAGACGAAGCTCCCCGGGCCTCCGTAGCCTTGGCGCAGGAGGCCGCTGAGCCGTTGTCCCCCATGGGAACGAGGGCCTGCCGACGGACTCACGGAACGGACCTGCCCGCCCGGCATGGCTGTTCCGAGAAACCGCGGCCGGCCTGGCGACCGTGGGGCCGACGTCCGTTCGGCCCGGAAGTCCCCATCGGAGTGGGGACCTACAGAGGCAGGCGCGGCTCGGCTGCCTTGAAGGCCGCGATCTCGAAACAGCCCTGCCCGCCCGGCGCCGGCGCTCGTCTTTCAGCGGCCGGCGTGTAGGGTGTGAGGCAGGCGGCCGGCGACGCGGATCCGGACACCCGGCGCGGACCCGTGGCGCGGTGTCGCGAGGAGTCCGGCATGCGCGCGGGATTCATACTGGTCATCGGGCTTGGCCTGGCCGGTGGGGCCGCTGAGCGTGCGGGAGGAGACGCCATGCCTGCACCCGTGCCGCCTGTCTACACCCGGCTCAAGCCGCTCCACCGCGACCTGGTCCTGGTCCGCGACGGCCGGGCGGAGGCGGCCATCGTGGTGCCGGCGGGCGGGCGCTACCGGGCGGCGGCCGAGGGTGTGGCCGCGGCCGTGGCCCGGCGCGCGGGGGTCGCGCTGCCCATCGTGACCGACGCCGATGCCCAGGCAGCCCTGCCGCCCGCGACCCACCTGGTGGTGCTCGGGAACCGCTCCACGAACCGGACCCTGTCGGCCCTCTACGACGCCTTCTACGCGCTGGTGGACCTGAAGTACCCCGGCCCCGGCGGCCATGTCGTGCAGACGGTCCACAACCCCTTCGGCAATGGCCGCAGCGTGGTCCTGGTCGGCGGCAGCGACGACGCCGGGGTCGAGGCGGCGGCGGGGCGGCTGGCGGGGACCCTCGCCGCCCTGCCGGAGGGGCCGGGCGGATCGCTGAGCCTGGGCTGGACGGCCGACATCCGCCTGGGTGAGGCCATGACGGTCCCCGAGCGGGTTGCCGATGCCCGCATCTGGGAGGAGTCCCGGATGTATGGCTCCAGCGGCTACTTCGGCTGGAATGTGATCAGCAAGGCCATGGCGCTGTACGCGATGACGGGCCAGGAGCGCTTCGCCGACGAGTTCCTGCGCCTGGCCTTCCCCGACGCGACGGCCATCCGGGATTTGGAGGAGCTCGACGGCGAGCGGATCGAGAACAAGCACGACCCGCTGGCAGGCCCGTACCACTATGCGGCCCACATGCTGGTCCTATTCTGGGACCTGATCGAGGAGAGCCCGCGGTTCGACGACGACGTCCGGCTCAAGGTCACCAACGCCCTGTCCCGGCAGCTCCAGCACCGTGCTGCCGAGCACGTCTATGGCACCACGTCTCCGCCGGCCTACGTGGGTGACCGGCACCGCGACTGGTCGGCCGTCAGCCTGTATGTGCTGGCACGGTACTTCCAGAAGCACTACCCGGACCCCATCTGGCAGGCCGGCCTGGCGTCCTGTCGGACGTACTTCTCGGCCCTGCTCAGGAGCCCCTGGCTGGCCGGCGCCAACGACCACCTCTTCTGGTATACCTCGTACTACGACCCGATCGTGGACTACATGGTCCTCAGCGGCGACCGGTCAGCCCTGGACCAGGGCCACCTGGCACAGGCCTTCCGCACCCAGGACGTGCTCTTCACGGGCACCGCGGAGGACTGGGGCCTGAGAGCGACATCCCTGAACTTCCTGCAGCGGGCCGCCTACCTCACCTGCGACGGGCGCTGGTTCTTCTACCGGGACCGGACCGGCATCGACACCGCGGGCCTGCGGCTGGGGCAGTCGTTCTGGACCGAGGGATTGCCGCGGCCGCCCGAGGAACTGAAGGACCGCTGGACCGTCCAGGGGATGCCGGAGCCCTTGTGGAAGACCCGCGGCAGCGGCATTCCGCTGGCCGAGTCCTTCCTCTGGGGCAGCTTTCGCAGCGCCCTGGACGCCTCGGGCGAGTACGCCCTGCTCAAGGGCCACAACGGCGGCGGCCGCAACCCGCACCACACCTTCGCCCTGCTCGAGCTGCGGCTGGCCGGGCGGACCCTCCTGAAGGGTTACGGCACCCAGGTCCAGACCAGCGCCGACGGCATGGTCGAGCCCGTGGTGGGCATGGACGCGGCCCTCAAGCGGGCCGATGGGCTCGGTCGAACCGCGTATGCCGTGGCCGAGGTGCCCCGGCTGCCGTTCTGCTCCTGGCAACGGACCCTGCTGCTGCGCCGTGAACGCCTGGCGCTGATCGTGGACCGCGTTGTGTACCGTACCGACAGCGCCAACCTCCTGCGCCGCACCTCGTGGGAGACGGTCGGCGGCCACTGGGACCCGGGCCGCCGCGCGGTGGTTTTCGGTGAGCCGCGAGCCGACGGGTCGGCACCGGGCTGGCAGCTCTTCCGGGCCCTTGACCACCCGTGCACATCGCGGCCCGCGAACGCCGACGCCCCCCGCAGCCTGATCGACCTCCCGGAGGTGGGCATCCGCATGGTGAAGGCCATCCGGGCCGGCGACTTCATCGCGCAGGAGTTCACCTTGGCGGCGCCCTTCGCGGGGGAGGTCTACGGCGACCTCGTGGGCTACTCGGACCGCGGCGTCGTCCGCTTGCTTCTCGATGGCCGCGAGGTGCTGGCCGAGAGCGACCTGTACGCGCCGACCGCAACCCGGGTCCGGCTGCCCCTGGGACGGCACGAACTCGGCCCCGGAACTCATGTCCTGCGGGTCGAGGCGGTGGCCTGCCACGAAGGCTTGGAGCGCTGCTACATCGGCCTTGCCGGCGTGGCCCTGCAGGAGCCCGGCGCAAAGCCGGCCTCGGAGCCCCTCGTGGCTCTGTGTCCGGCCGATGCCGACGAGGCGGCAGGCACCGGGCTCGTGAGCATGGACTGGTGCGGCCCCGTTCAGCCTGGCAGCACCCAGACCTGCTTCTACCTCCTTGCGGCGACCCCGGATGCCGTGGCCCGCCCCCTCGCCTGCACCCGCGTCGGGCCCGAGGCGGCCATCCTGCGGACGCCGGAACCGCTGCTGGCCGTCGCCGGTCGCCACGGGGACAGCCGTGCCGAGCTCGTCCTCGTGGGGCCGGCGGGAGTCTCGGGACGCGGGGTCGCGACGGTCGCGCTGGCCGGCTTCAGGCTCCATGCCGAGCCTCCGGCCGACGTCGAATGGGACTGGCCATCGGGCAGCCTGCTGGTGACCTGCGCAACCGCCTGCCGCCTGGCCCTGACGGCCGACGCGGCGCGCTGGGCCGACCAGGGGTTCCCTGCGGTCAACGGCCTCGTGACCCTGAACCTGCCCCCGGGGGAGCACCGCGTCGAGGGGGCCCGGGTGCCCGAGGCCCTGGCCACCGCCCTGGCGGCAGCCCTGGCCCGGATGGCCAGCGGCGCCGCCGAGATACAGCCAGCCGGCAGGCCGGGGCCGGCCCCGGCGGCCAACCTGCCGGCCCTCGACCCGGCGTTCGCGGTGGCCCTCGGGGCCCCGGTGGTGGCCTTGGCGGCGGGCAAGGGCCGGGTGTTCGCGGCAGCGGCTCGCGAGATCGCGGCGATCGACGCCACCGGGCAGATCGGCGCACGCATGCGCACCGAGGGCGACATCCGCACGCTGCACTGGTGGGACGAAGAAGGCCTCCTCCTGGCCGGATGCCGCGACGAGAAGGTGGTCGCCTTCCGCTCCGACGGCGCGGTCGCCTGGACCTTCGTCAGCGAGATGGACCGGGCCGTGTGGGAGGCCGCCAAGCAGTACTGGTTCAAGAGCGCGCACCCCGGCATCTACGGCCTGGACACGGGGGCCTTCCTCGACGGCGGCACGCAGTGCTTCGTCGGCAGTGCCTGCACCCTGGAGATCCTCGATGGCACCGGGCACCTGCTGAAGCGCCTGCCGGTGTTCTGGGGACCTGGCTGGCGCTTCGGCATCCGCCCCAACGCCGACGGCTCCCGGGACCTGCTCATCGCACGGCAGCCCACCGACAGCCACGCCCTGGCCATCGTCAACAGCCGCTCGCTGGCGGTCACCGGCTCCGGCTTCGACGGCGTCCCCCCCGGCCACACGAACATGACCGGCTGGTCGACGATGAGCCGCGACCATCTCTTCGTCAAGGACATCGACGCCGACGGCAAGGCTGAGATCGTGAGCGAGATCAACGGCTTCTGGAATCGCCTCTCGGTCTGGGACCTGGATGGGAAGCCCCGGGCCAATGTCCACATCGGCCCAGGCCGCCAGATCCCCTACCGGAATGTCCGCGACGTGATCGTCGAAGACCTGGACGGGGATGGCCGTTGCGAACTGGTGGTGGCCCTCGACTCCGGTCTGGTGGCTCTGCTGGACTGCGGGCTCGAGCGGCGTTGGTCGGTACGCACCGCAACGACCCCCGACCGGCTGCTGGCAGTGGCCCGTCGGGGTGAGGGCCCGGTCCTCCTGGCGGCCTGCGAGGGCGGGGAGGTCCTGCAGCTTGCGGCCGATGGCCGGGTGGTGGCACGGGGAACGCTGCCGGGCCGGCCGGCAGCGGCCTGCGTGGTGACGGCAGCGGCAGGCGATCTGGGGGTGTTCGCCACGGCCACGGGAGAGGTCCTTGGCTTGGCGACACGCCCGTGACGGAGTTGTGGCTATGCATCTTGGGATCCGCTCCTCTGCAACCCTGTTCAGCGATGCGGACCTGCAGCGCCTGCTCGAACGGGCCCTGACGGTCTGGCGGCAGACGCCCTTCCGGGTCCAGGGCAGCGACGAGGTCCTCGACCTCCTGCGGGCTTTCGGCTGCACCGTGGACGGCGAGCGGGTGGGGTTCCCCGAAGGGGTGATCGACAGAGTCCTGGCGCGCTGTGCCCTTGACCGGCGTGCCTGGCAGGCCCGGCAGTCGCCGGCGCCGCCCTCGGCGCCGCCGGATATCAGCGTCTTCACGCACGGCCAGGCCCTGCACCTCTGCGACCCGGACACCAACCGGTTGCGGGAGGCCACGGTGGCCGACCTCGCCTCGTGGTGCCACCTCGTCGAAGCCTTGGGCATACGGGACCGGGCCCACCCGACCTTCATCCCCACCGACGGCCCCATCGCCTCGGCCGACTTCCGGACCTTCGCAACGATCCTCCTGAACAGCAGCCGCCCGTACCGGGTGTCGGTGTACAGCGCCGCCATGCTGCCCTTCTTCATCGACGCCTGCGCCACGGCCAAGGGCTCCCTGGAGGCGGTCAAGGCCGATCCGGTGTTTGCGGCCAAGGCCTGGGTGACATCGCCCTTCTCGCTGGACCGCGAGAACCTCGACATTGCCATGGGGGCCCGGCGTCTCCTGGGCCGCCCGGTGGAGTTCGGGCAGATGCCGGTGGCCGCGGCCTCGACCCCGGTCACGGTCGCGGGGGCGCTGGTGCAGAACACGGCCGAGTCGCTGGCCATCAGCGCCATACGGCTGGCCATCGACGACCTCCCACACCCCATCACCGGCAGCAGCGCCATGATGGACATGCGGCACGGGTTCCCGCGCCAGATCGGTCCGGATGTCTTCCTGCACGACCTGGCCGGGCGGGAGATGGACGACTACCTCTACCGCGGCGAACGCGGGACGCACGGCTGGGGCTGGTGCGGTGCCGGGGCAGCCACCGTGTGCGCCCAGTCCGTGCTGGAGAAGGCCCTGGGGTTCGGCATGGCCATGGCCATGGGCGTACGCTCGTTCGGCGTCGGCTGCCTGGCCTTCAGTGACGTCGGCAGCCCGGTGCAACTGCTCATCGACCTGGAACTGGTGGGGTATGCGCGCAGCCTGTTCCGCGAGGTCTGCGCGGACGATGAGCACGTGGGCCTGGACACGATCCTGGAGATCGCTCCGAAGGGCGGACGCTACCTCGAGACCCCGCACACGGCCTCCTTCTTCCGCGAGGAGTGCTGGCTGCCGGCCCTCTGCGATTTCCGCGCCTTCATGGCCTGGGCTAACCAGCCCAATGACATCATCGTCAAGGCCAGTGCCCGGGCCTCCGACCTGTGGCGCCGGGCCCCCAACCCGTGCGGCCTCTCTGCCGCCCAGCAGACCCACATCCGCCAACTCCTGGCCGATGCCGACCGGGCCGGCGGCAGCCGCCATGGACCCGACACCGCGGGATGAAGCCCTCCTGACGTGGCCTTGGGGAAGGGATCCTGCCGGCCGTCCTGGGCAGCGCCGCCAAGTGCCTGAGCGTCATCGCCAAGCCCATGCGGGACCCCCTGGTGGAAGGCCGGTTCCGCCGGCGCTTCAAGGACGCCGTCTCCTACCCGCGAAGCTCCGCCCCAAACCGCCAACAGCTCCCACCGGTCTGGAGGCCGGGATCTCCGCTTCCCGGCGGCGGGTTGCGGAGAACCCGCCCTCCAGGCGCTCCCGGCTTGGCGGGGGACCTGCCCCAAGTGTGCGGCGGTTACCTCATCAGGCGCAGCTAGTACTCCCAGCGCTCCGCCTCCTCGATGCGGTCCCGAGGCGTCCAGCCCAACCGGCGTTCGGCCTTGCGGATATCGAAGACCGAGGCAAAGGGGTTCGCGGCGAAGTAGCCCGGATCGCGCAGCGGCGGCAGCCCGGCCGGGTAGACCGCCTTGAGGACCTCGAGGGTCGGCCGGCCGTAGAAGGTGTCGCGAGCCGTCAGCAGGAAGGCCTCGAACAGCGGCTTCGCCGCGGCCTCATAGGCTACCGCCGCGGCAATGGCGCGGGCCACGTCGCCGACGCTGATGTAGGCCCCGAACCAGGGGTTCTCCGGCATGCCCCCGCCACGCTTGGCGGCCAGCAGGCTGCGGGCCGTCTCCAGGGTCGCGGCAAACCAGACCCAGGTGTAGCGCAGGCTGATGACCTCGATGCCATAGGCGCGCGAGTAGTTCTCCCCGATCAGCTCGCCGAAGTACTTGCTGAGGCTGTAGGTCTCGTGCGGCCAGCAGGGGTGCGGCTCGTCCACCGGCAGGTACAGCGGCCTCAATGGCGGGACGTGGATGCCGAAGCCGGTGGCGGACTCGCTGCAGGCGTACACCACGCGCCGGATGCCGAGCTTCCGGGCCGCCTCGAAGACGTTGAGGGCGCACATGGTGTTCACCCCCATCACCCGCTCCGGCGGATCGCCGAATGGGTTCGGGATGGCCGCCAGGTGCACGATGCAGTCAGCCCCTGTGCAGGCCGCCAGGGCCGCCGCCCCATCGCACAGGTCAACCCTGCGGAACTCGCAGGTGCCAGAGGCGGGAGCATTCGGGGCCTTGAGGTCAAGGCAGAGGATGTCGTGCCCCCGTCGCTGGAGCTCCCTGCAGGTCCGTTGGCCGATGTTGCCGCTGCCGCCGGTCACTGCGATGCGCATGCGTGTGCTCCTCGGAGATCCTGATCCACGGTGCCGAGGGGGCTTCGTAGGGCCCGCCCGTCCTACACCATAGGCCGTATGCGGCCGCTGACCAGCGGACGGCCGCATGACGCAGGGCTGCTCCAAGATCGAGGGCTGGTCCCCTTTTCCCTGGATCGCCCGCGGTCGCGCGGCCGCGGTCCTATGGGACCGTAGGATGGCCGCGAGGCCGCGACCGCTCCACCTTCTTCGGGCAGCCCACGCCGAAGCCGGAGTGCCGGAAACGGATCAGCCCTGCGCATGACGGGCCGCGCGGGACCGTGTCAGTCCTTGATATTCCGGGCCTCCTCGAGGGGAATGGGCGCGTGCTTCTGGACCTCGATGGCGGACTGCCGTTGCCTGGGGTCCGGCTGCAGGGCGTCCACGAGAGCCATGGTCACCTCGACCTGCTCCGCGCCGGGGTACCTGGCCAGGGCGTCCCGGTCCCATTTGGACACCAGCGCCTCGACTCCGGCCCTCTGGCGGATGGCCGGCAGACGGTCCCGAATCGTCTCCAGGACGTTGTCGACGGGGGCCGTGCTGAAGCCCTGCATGTGGAGTTGGCGTTGCCTGGCTTCACCCTCGGCCCGGAGTTCCCTGATCCGTTTCTCATCGCCGGCCGCCGTGGCTTCTGCGTGGTCGTCGTAGAGGGGCTTCATCCAGGCGTTGAAGGAAGGGGTCCCGACCCAGGCCACGGCCAGCGCCCTGGAATCGTATGTACCGATCCGCCGGGCGGCTGCGGCTGGCGCCGCAGCCGGCGCCCCCATGCTGCCGGCCAGCGCCAGGGCGGCCGCAGACACAACCCTCGACACCCAGGCTCCGGATCCCACCACCCGCGTCGGGGCTGTGCGGACCGGCAGGTCGGCCGCGGATCGGCTGTGCGCAGCCGCCCCTTGACCGCAGTGCTCTCTGGACGATCCCGTGGTTTTCACGATGAACGCTCCCGAAGCGAGTCCCTCAGCGTCAGAATGGCGGCGAGGAGACCGATGAGTAGACCGACTACGTAGGGTATAAGGGAAAGAGCCAGCCGGACCGCCCGTCCATGGCCGGTCATGCCGCCTTCGACCATGGACAGCCCGACCAGAGCGGCGATGCCCGTCGCCACCAACGCAAGAGCCCAGTAGAGGAGCTTGCGGTGTCGGCCCTTGCCGAGGGTCCCGACAAGGCCCATCACCCAGCCCACCGGGTAGGGAAGCATGGCGAGCCCCCACCACATCGGGCGTCCGGTGGTGCCCCCGAGGCCGCCCTCCGCGCTCAACGCGAACATGGCGCCAACTCCCACCGCGACCAGGATGGAAGCCCAGCCGAGGAGCTTCCGGTGTCGGTCCTGGCCGAGGAAGGCGCCGAGCGCCACCACGCCGCTGCCCGGGAGGATGACGACCGATCCTTCGAGCGGGTCAATGGCGCCGAGAAGCATGGCCAGGAGGCCCGCGAAAACCAGGATGCTGGGCCACTGCGATGGTGTCTTCATGAGCTTCATCCCGTCGGCGAACCCCTGGGTGGGTTAGTCCCGCCCGGTACCCCAACCCATCTCCGCGCCACCCACCGGCTGGACGGATGAGAGGTACTGCCAGAGCCACCCCGGCCGCCCGGCAAGCTCGCCCGGGACCCGCGCCAGGTAGGGAATGAGGACGCCGATGGCCACAACCAACGCCTTCATGCCGGGACCTCCGAGCGACGGAGCTGGGGCTCGCCCGCGGCGACGCCGGCATCCGTGCCTGCGCCCAGCCACGCGGTGAACACCCCGCAGGCGAACCCGATCCCGTAGGTCAGGGGCACGGGCACCGTGCCCGCAGCCACCACGTCGACGAACAGGGGCGCGCCGCTGACCTGCGCCACCAGGCAAGCACCCAGGAACAGGATGGCCAGGACAGAACCGACCCCCCGCAATAGCCCCCCGCGCTGCAACCAGCCGGCCAGCAGCAGCCCGAAGAGCGCGGAGTCGATCCCGGACAGCCCCCGGCAGGTCCGCAGCCCGGGCATGAAGACCACCAACCCCACGGAGACCGCGACGGCGGACAGCCCGACACAGCAGAGATACCGCGGCCGGTCCCGAGTCTCGCAGAGAGCCCCGAGCACGCCGAAAAGGGCCACGTCCTGGATCAGGTGCTCCACGGACCCGTGCGTCCAGTGCTGGGTCAGCAGCGGGTAGAGGTACCCCCGCAGAACGGTGCCGCGGTCATACTGCAGGACGGCCATGCAGCCCTCGCCAAGAGCATACACGGCCACAGCGGTGGCGGCCATCGCGGCGGTCCAGATGGGCCATGCGGCGGCGCGGGGCCTGGGTGCTGCGCTCATGGTGCCGACTCCTTTGCTGCGCTTCGCTGCTCCGGCGACCAGCCACCTCCGTGGCCAACAACGCTACCCTTATCAGAGTTCGTGCCAAACTCTGCCGATGAGTCGTAATAGTCTGTCTTCGTGTTTGTTACGCTAGCTCTTAGAGAGTCGTTACAGTCCCTGCATGTGCATTCTACCCCCTATCTGTGTACATTCAGTGTATGGCGCTACCGAACCCGCGGCAGTGCGCGGACCCAAGGAGGCCCTGCGCCGGGGGCTCCCAGGGGCGACCGTTGCGCCTGGCGAGCGGTGGCGAGGTGGCGTTCGGCGGACGACTCTCCCGCCGGGGCCCCGGAGCCGATGGAGCACGGGATGAAGCCGACCCCGAAGACCGTCCTCTCCCCGGAAGACCGGGAACTGGCCGCCAGCCTGGGCGGGCTCCTGGCCTGCAATCCGTTCCTGCCGGAGCGCATCGACTGGGAGCGCCGGGTGCTGGGTGACGCCTTCGTGCCGTCGGGCGACGTCTGGAGTGCTCCCCCGGCAGGCCCGGGAGCGCAGGCCAACGTGACGCGCATTCAGGCCCTGGCCGAGGACCTGATGCGCCGCATCCTGAGTCGCTGTCTGGAGCCCGGAGCGGCCTGTTCCGCGGAGGAGGCGGAGGTCATCGAAGGCATCGGGAACTACGTTCTGTATTACCGTTACGAACCGTCTCTGCATGCGCTGGTCTGCGCCGGCGAGGAAGCCCCCGAGAAGGCGGTCACGGCTCCGTTCTTCGCCGCCTTTGCCAGGGATAACGGGGAGCTGGCGAGGGCTTCCCGCGGCCCCGGCCGGCGGCGTGCGGACGACGCCGGGCACTTGCTCGCCTGCGCCTTCCAACTGCGGCGGGCCTTCCACTACATCCACCGGCACATCCTGGGGCAGTCGGTGGTTACCGCCCGGTTGCGCGCCGCCGTCTGGCAGTCGGTGTTCAGCCGTGACCTGAGGCGCTACCGCCGGCAGCTCTTCGACCGCCTGGGCGACATCCCGGTGCTGGTCACGGGGCCCTCAGGGACCGGCAAAGAGCTGGTCTCGCGGGCCATCGCCTACTCGAGGTACCTGCCCTTCGACCCGAAGCGCGGGGAGTTCGTCGGCAGTTGGCGGCAGGGCTTCCACCCGCTGAACCTGGCGGCGCTTTCCCCGACGCTGGTCGAATCGGAACTGTTCGGGCATCGCAAGGGCGCCTTCACCGGCGCTCTCGAGGACCACGTGGGCTGGTTCGAGTCATGCGGTCGCCATGGCAGCGTCTTCCTGGACGAGCTGGCCGAGGCGTCGCTCGACACTCAGGTGAAGCTCCTGCGCGTGCTCGAGGAACGGACCTTCTCGCGACTGGGGGAGACGGGCCTGCGCCGTTTCGAGGGCAAGCTGATCGCCGCGACGAACCAGGACCTGGGGGCGGCCATCGCCGCGGGCCGGTTCCGCGCCGATCTGTATTACCGGTTGTGCGCGGACACGATCCGGACCCCCTCGCTGCGGGAGCGGGTCGCGAGTGCGCCGGAGGAGCTCGAGACGCTGGTGCAACACATTGCCGAGCGCGTCGCGGGTCCCGGCGAAGGCCTGCCGCTGGCGGCCGAGGTGCTCGACTGGGTCCACCGGCGCCTGGGCCGGGACTACGCCTGGCCCGGCAACGTGCGCGAGCTGGAACAGTGCGTGCGCAGCGTCCTCCTGCGGGGCGAGTACCATCCCCCGGCCGGTACCCGCGCGCAGGGCTTCTGGGAACGCGCGGCGGCCTCCGAGCTCAGTGCCGACGAACTGCTCAACGGCTACTGCCGGCAGGTGTACCAGGCGTGTGGTTCGTATGAAGAGGCCGGCCGGCGGCTCGGCCTGGACCGCCGCACCGTGCGGGCCCGCTGTGCCCGGGCGGACTAGCCTGGCTCATTCACGAAGCGGGTACCGCTTCCTGAGTAGGCCACCCTAGGGGCTTCAACGCGAGGCGGTTACGCCTTTTGCTCAGTCCCGCGGCCGCGGGATTGGGCAAGCGTAGCGCGTCGAAACCTGCGCCGCAAGGGGTTGCGGCGTAGGTGGGCTATTCGCGACGCCGTGAGGCCCGTCAATAGCCCAGGCTAGCCGCGCTGGACGGCGCTACGCCTGCACCTGTGAGCCAAGTCCCCGGCCAAGCCGGGAACGCCTGGAGGGCGGGTTCTCCGTAACCCGCCGCCGGGATGCGGAGATCCCGGCCTCCAGACCGCTGGGGGTCCCGGGCGCTTTGCGGCAGGGCCTCGCCAGCCCGGGTCCCCTGGTGGCTGCGCGACCCGCCCGGGCGCCCGGCCGGGTTGCCGGCGTCCGAGGCGGGGCTATACTGGAGGCGTAACGGTCACCCACGGGCGGCTCCCGCCGCGCCGGAGTCCCGACATTCCCAAGAGGAGTTGGCGTCCATGGCACGGATCCCGATCGGACTGGAGTTGTACTCGGTTCGGCAAGACTTCGAGCGCGATCCCCTCGGCACCCTGAAGGCGGTGGCCGCCATGGGCTACGAGGGGGTCGAGTTCGCCGGCCCGCCGAAGCTCAGCGGCAAGGAACTGGGGGAGATGCTGAAGAAGACGGGCCTGATCTGCTGCGGCTGGCACACGCCCTTCCACATGGTCCAGGACGATACCCTGCCGGCCACCCTCGAGCTCAACAAGGCGGTCGGGAACCGCTACGTGATCATCCCCGGGCTGCCCGGGGACCTGGTGCAGACCATCGCCGACTGGGCCAAGATGGCGGACTTCTTCAACCGCCTGGCGGAGAGGCTCTCGGCCCACGGCATGATGACCGGCTACCACAACCACCACACCGAGTTCATCCCCAAGGAAGGCACAACCCCCTGGGACACCTTCTTCGGCAAGACGCGCATGGGCGTGGTCATGCAGATGGACGTCGGCAATGCCCTGCGCGGCGGGGCGGACGTCATGGGCGTCCTCAAGCGCTTCCCGGGCCGCTGCCAGACGATCCACCTGAAGCCCTATTCGACCAAGGCCGGCAAGGGCAACCCCGATGCCGGCTTCAAGCCCCTGATCGGCGAGGACAGCATCCCCTGGAAGGACCTCTTCGCCTTCTGCGAGACCAAGGGCGGTACCTACTGGTACATCGTTGAGTACGAGAGCGATGCCTTCCCGCCCCTCGACGCCGTGGACCGCTGCCTCAAGGCCCTCAAGGCCATGGGGAAGTGAGGAGCCACGCCATGCAGGACTATGTCGTCGCTGCTGCCCGCATGACCTTGGGGTACGCCAAGGCGAACCTGGAGGACATCCCCGACGCGCAGTTCTGCCACCTGCCGCCGGGGATCGCGAACCACCCCGCCTGGATCCTCGGCCACCTGGTGATCTGCGGGGAGGCCAGCTTGGCGGCCCTCGGGCTGGCGCCAAAGGTCCCGCCGGCCTGGCACCAGGTCTTCGCGTTCGGCAAGCCGGCTACGCCAGATCGGGCGGCCTACCCCGGCAAGGCGGAACTGCTGGAGGCCTACGTCGGCCAGACCGAGAAGGTCATCGCGGCCCTCTGCAGGGCCAAGCCGACGGCCCTCACCTTGCCCCTCGAAGACCCCATGATGAAGAGCCTCTTCCCGAACGTCGGCAGCCTGGTCGTTTGCGGCCTGACCGTGCACCCGGCGATTCACTTCGGTCAGTTGAGCGTCTGGCGGCAGGCTCAGGGACTGCCGCTGCCTATCTGACGGATCGTCCGTCACGGGCCGCCGCCTGGACCGGCAACCGCCAGCCCCAGACCTCGGCCTCCGCGAGGGCGCACCAGCGCGCCGGGTCCGCCGGGACCAGGCGCGTGAAACGGACCCACTCCGCCACGCGCTCAGGGAAGGTGAAGCTCTGGCGTTCGGCGGACTCCTCGATGGCCAGCGGCAGCACGGAGCCGTCGGAGAACTCCAGCACGGCGCTCTGCCAGTATGAGTTGTGCGGGAGGTCGGCCCGCACCCACAGATCGACCCAGTCGATGCGTGCCGGCCCGCCAAAGTCCAGCCTCAGCCAGAGGTCGTCCCGGCGGTCAGGCCCCCAGGAGGGGAAGCCCGGGCCGTGGCCGGCGTTCTCGACGCGACCGTCGATGGCATGGGCGGCCGCGAAGCAGGGCTCGTCGCGCAGCCGGGCCGGGAGTCCGCTCCGGGTCGCTCCGGCGGCATACGGCGGCAGCAGCGCGGGCACGCTCTGGACATTCAGCCAGTTCACCCGTGGATTCGGCGTCCCGGAGCGGGTCAGAGATAGGTAGGAGGCGCTCCAGGCGCGGCCGCCTGGGCCTGGCGTCTGCGTGCCGCTGAGATCGAGCCGGGGCTTACGGGCCTGCGCCAGCTCGGCCTCATCCCTGCCGCAGAGCCACTCCAGGACCCCGCCAGAGAAGCCCTCCATCAGTCCGACCTCCAGCCGCAGGGCCGTAGCTGACTTCCGTCCACCAGCAGTCCACGGTCTGCACGCAGCGGGTCGAGGCAAAGGCGATGTTGCCGCCCGGCAGGTAGGCAGGCTCGTAGTTGGCCGCCCCGAGGCCGACGGTGAGCTGGCGCAGGGCACCCGTGGCCACGGCCATCTCGTAGGGGTGGTCGTCGTCGGTGGTCTCGCCCTGCTTCCAGGCGAAGAGGAGGCGCTGGCCATCGTAGGACACGTCCGGGTCGCGGATCACGCCATCGGGGCTCTGCAGGAGGACGTCGACGTGGGCCTCTCCGGCCCCATTCAGACGCAGCCGACAGAGCTCGGAGCCTGGGCGGAAGTGGCGCTCGTGCTGGGCGTCGGACTGACCCTCGGTGTAGGCGAGGAACGACGGCGAGACGGGGAAACGCCGCACGAACACGAAGGGGTGCCCGGCGGCGGCCACGGCCGCCAGCCTCTGCCGCCGGCGGGCTAGACAGGCCTGTTCATAGAGGCGAAGCCACTCGGGCGCGTGGGCGTGAAGCCGCTCCTGTACCAGGCGCAGCGACTCATGCTGAAGAGCCTGTGCGTCCGCTGCCGGCAAGGCATGCGGCCAAGTCCGGAACCAGCGGGTGTAAGCGCGAGGCATGGTTCGGGTACAGCCTCCAAGGGAGTGGCCAGCCGGGATCGTTGGGTCCGCTCCCGTCAGTCGGGGCGGACCACGCGCGCGAGCCGCCGCCCCCGTACCGAGTCGATCAGGTAGACGACGGGACTGGCCACCAGCTCCTCGATGGTGATCACACGCTCCTCCACCGCGCCCCGGGCAAGCCATTCCGCCCGGCAGGTGCCCGGCAACAGCCCGCAACGCACAGGGGGTGTGCAGAGCCTCCCGCCGACCTCCGCCACCAGGTTGGCAACGGTCGACTCGGTGACCTCCCCGCGCCGGTTGTAGAGGACCACGTCGGCGACCCCGGGGCGCGACCTGGCGGCGCCCTCATAGACCCGTCGGCAGGTGGTCTTATGGTAGAGGAAGACGTCCTCCGTATCTACCGGCTCCCTGGCCAGGGCCACCTCGACGGGCCCCTGTGGACTCGGCACCATGGGCGCCGCCTCAACGCGCAGGCTGCCGTCACAGCGGAGCAGCAGGCGGACCTTGTGCCGGGCAGCCGGCAACCCCGATGCCAGCCGCTCCAGCTCCTCGCCAATCCGCTCCAGATCCAGCCGGAAACCGAAGTACCGAGCCGAGTCGCGAAGCCTCTGCAAATGCCTGCGCAGCATATAGTAGCCACGAGCCGGACGCCAGAGCAGCGACTCCAGCAGCTCGAACGGTGGCCGGCTGAACTCCAGGACCCGCGACTTGGTGCGGCACTCTTCCGCCTCGCGGTCGCAGTCCGAGTCCCAGACGATGCCGCCGCCGACGCCATACTCGGCCTCGGCCCGGGGACGGTCGATGAGCACGGTCCGAATGGCGACGTTGAACTGCGCCAGGCCGTCGGGGGCCAGGAAGCCTACGGCCCCGGTATAGACCCGTCGGGGCGAGGACTCCAGCTCCGCGATGATCTCCATGGTGCGGCACTTGGGGGCCCCCGTGATGGAAGCCGGAGGGAAGATCGCCTGGAAGAGCTGCGTCAGCGAGGCCCCGGTCCGGGCCTGCACCGTCGAGGTCATCTGCCAGACGGTCGGGTACTGCTCGACCGCGAACAGCGTCGGGACGGAGACGCTGCCCATCGTGGCCACGCGGCCCAGGTCGTTGCGCACCATGTCCACGATCATGACGTTCTCGGCGCGGTCTTTCTCCGAAGCGCGCAGAGCGACGGCCCGCTGGCGGTCCTCGGCAGACCACAGTCCGCGGGCGGCGGTGCCCTTCATCGGCCGCGACTCGACCACGCCCTGCTCACGCCGGAAGAAGAGTTCCGGGGAGGAACTGCAGGCCACCCAGTCGCCGGCGTCCACGAAGGCGCCGCAGGGCGGGTCCTGCGCCTGGACGAGCCGCAGAAAGAGCGGCCAGGGGTCGGCCTGGCAGGGGCTGCGCAACCGGTAGGTGAAGTTGACCTGGTAGGTGTCGCCGTTGCCGATGTACTCGCGGACCCTCGCGAGGCGCCGCCGGTACTCGGCCGGCGTGACGGAGGGAGTCCAGGCAAACGGGAGCGGGCCGGCCCAGGCCTCCCCTGGCAGCGAGTCGCGCTCGTCCGCAGCCGGGAAGAGCCCGAACCAGAGGTAGGGGAAGCGTCCGTCAGGCCGGACCACCAGGGCCGCGTCGAAGGCGGGGGAGGCCTCGTAGGAGACGAAGCCGACGGCGTAGTGCCCATCGGTACGGACCGCCCGCTCGACCGCCTCCAGGGCAGGCAGCACGTCGGCCAGCCGCGTCGCCGTCACCACCTTGGCCGCCTGCGCGAAGCAGAGCCAACGGCCGGTGGCCATGTCCCTGAGAGCCGCCTGAAAGGGGGGATTCGCCATGGTGTTCATGCCTGCGACAGGCGCCCTGCCGGACCGGGGAGCATTGCCGGCGCCTGCCTCGCGGCGCGGCTACCATAGGCAGTCCTCACCCCATCGGCAAGCCGCACGCGGCGCGGGCGACCCGTTGCAGCCTCGGACCTGGCGGGCTATTGTTGGACAAAGAACCGGGCGTTCGGATCCGGTCTGCGAACAACGAGGGACCTACCGATGAACCGCCTTGTCGTGGTCGTGGCCGTTGCCGCGGGGGTCCTGGCTGCCTGGGCTCAGGACGGTGGTGCGCCGACGCTGTTTGTAGCGCCCATGTCGGGGGACAAGACCGTGATCGAGTACTGGCAGCCGGCCATGGGCGAGGGCCTGGCCGAGATGCTGATCACGGAACTGGGCAAGACGGGCAAGTTCCAGGTCCTGGAGTCCACCGGCCTGGAGGACCTCAAGAGCGAGATCAACCTGGGCGAGGACGGCTGGGTGGCGGATGAGGAGAAGGTCAAGAAGGGCGGCTGGGCTGGGGCTGACTTCATGTTCCGCGGCAAGGTGACCCGCTTCGGCAACAAGGCACAGGGGCTGGACCTCGGCGGCTTTGCGCCCAAGGGCCTCGGCAACCTCGGCGTCAAACTGACCAAGGCCGACGTGCGCATCGACTGGCGCATCACGGATGTCGCGAACCGCAAGGTCGTGGCCACCGGTCAGGCGGTGGGCGCTGAGACCGGCCTGGGCTTCGATGTCGGCCTGGCCATCAACCAGCGCGGCGGCCATATCGGTCTCGACAACCAGGAGTTCATGGACAGCGCCCTCGGCAAGGCGACCGTCAAGGCCCTCAACAGCATCATCACCAACGTGCAGGGGGTGGCCCTGCCGCCGTCCGGGCGACAGCAGCAGAAGGCCCAGGCCGAAGCGGGCAAGCAGGCCGAGGCCCAGGCCGAGAAGGCAGCTCTCAAAGCCACGGCGGGCAAGGTCCTGGCGGTACCGGCCAAGGGCGTGCTGGTGGTGGACCTGGGCAGCAAGCACGGCCTCAAGAATGGCGACAAACTCAAACTCTATGAGACCGTGGACCTGAAGGATGAGAAGGGCGCCGTGGTCTTCACCGAGGAGAAGCTGGTGGGGGAGGTCACGCTCGACGCGGTCCAGACGGATAAGAGCAAGGCGAGCTACAAGGGCGACCTGGAGGTCAAGAGCGGCTGGGCCGTCAAGGCGGAGTGAGCTACGCGCGCTTTCACGGTCCCTGGGGCAGTGGGGCGATGGACGCCGGGCCCGGGCACACGAGACCGCTGCGCCACCACGGTTCTCGCGGCAGTGGGACGGTGAGCAGCGGGCCCGGGCACACGAGTCGCCCTCGTCTCTCTTGCCCTCCTCGCCTCGCCAGGGAGAGGACAGCGTCATGGAGGCGGTGATCCTGATCGGGCTGCAGGCCTCGGGCAAATCCACCTTCTGGCGCCAGCGCTTCGCCGATACGCACGTCCGCATCAACCTGGACATGCTGCGCACCCGGCCCCGCGAGTGGGCCTTTGTCGAGACCTGCCTCAGGACCCGCCAGCGCTTCGTGGTGGACAACACCAACCCCACCCGCGCCGACCGCCAGCGGTACACCGCCCCCGCCAGGGCGGCAGGCTTCCGGGTGATCGGGTACTGGTTCAGCGCCAGCCTGGATGAGTGCCTCGAACGCAACCGCCGGCGGGCAGACAAGCCCCCGATCCCCGAGGCCGGCCTCCGCGTCGCCCAGAGGCGGCTGGAACCGCCCACCCTTGATGAGGGCTTCGACGAACTCCGCACGGTGACCACCAGCCCCGATGGCCGCTTCCTCGTGCACCCGGTGCTCCCGCCCGACCGGACGGCGTAGGCCTCGTTCCCGCGACACCCGCCTCCTCGTGCACCCATCCCCGCCGGCGGGCCGCCCGGCGTAGCCCCCGCGTTCGCGACGCCCAGCGCGCGGCGCGGGGGGTACCCGTGTCGCGAAAACTGGCAGCGGGGTGCAGGTTGCGCGAAGCGGTCCCGCCGAGGCCGGGTGCGGGGTGCCGTAAGGAGGCCTCGGCCCGCTTGCGCCGGCGAGGTTTCGCGACACGCGGGAGACTGCGAGGGGGCGGACTGGGGGGGTACAGCCCGGCGGGGGCTTGACGCCGGGCTTGTTCCATGCTATTGATGTATCCATGCAGAAGATACAGATCCTTTTCCCCGACCCGCAGATGAGGCGCCTTCGCGAGCTCGCGCGGTCTGAGGACCGGCCGGTGAGCGAGGTGGTCCGGCGAGCCACCGAGGCCTGGCTGGACCGCTGTGCCCCGCCCGGGGCCCGGACGGAGCTGCGAGCACTGCCCATCTTCCACGGCGGCGAGACGCTGATCCCTGCGCGCGCGATGCGCGAGGTGGCCTGGCAGGACCGGGTGCTCGCCGTCGCCGAGGACCCGCCGCCGTGAGATGGCCATGAATAGCCTCGATACGAACATCCTCTACTACGCCACGAACGCCGACTGCCGCGAGCACGCTTGGGCCCGCCCCGTGTTGGAGGGACTGCTGGCAGCGCCCGGCGAGTGGGTCCTTGCCGACCAGGTACTGCTGGAGTACTACCGACTCGTGCGGAATCCGGCCGTGCTCACACGCCCCCTGGGGGCCGTGGCCGCCGCCAGGCAACTGCGCTTCCTCCGTGAAGAGACAGGCTGCATGCACTGCGGCTATGACATCGCACTTTGGCCGGAGGTCATGTCGTGGCTGGAGCGCCCTGATCTGCCGGCAGCGCGCACCTTCGATGTGATGCTGGCGGTGACCCTGCGGGCCGCCGGGGTCAAGCGGTTCTACACGCGCAACGCCAGAGACTTCAGCGCCTTCGGCTTCTTCGACGTGGTGAACCCGGGGATGTGACCACCGAGTCGCCATGCGCTGGCGAAATGCTTTCACGGATTTGACATCATTTCGCTATCAGGGTATCCGTATGCCGATGAAGACACTCACCATCCGTGGGGTCCCGGACGACGTCTACGCCGCGATTGTGCGGGAGGCCGAGGCGGGGCAGCGCAGCATCCAGGAGCAGGTCCGTTTCGTCCTGGCCAAGGAGGCCCGGCTGCGCCGGGGCGGCTTCCTCGAGGCCGCGCGGCAGTGGCGTCAGCGGCTGGCGGGACGCGAGTTGGGCGACACGGTTGGCGAACTGCGCGAGGGAAGGGAGCGGCTGTGAGGCTGTACGTCCTGGACGCGTCTGCCTGGCTGCGGCTCTTTCTGAGGGACGGTCCGATGCCAGCGGCACTTGAGCCTGCGGCTGCCTGTGTGCAGCAGGGCGACAGTGCCTTCGTGGCGCCGGACCTGATCCTGGTCGAGGCGGCCCACGTGCTGCAGCGCAAGCGACGCGCGGGATCCCTGACGCCGGCCGAGGTGAGGGACCTGTGGGAGGACATGCGGCGAACGCCGATGGACCTGGTTGGTATCCCCGAGGACATCGGGGCGGCCGTGGAACTGGCCGAGCGCCACGGCCTATCGGTGTAGGACGCGCTGTACCTGGCCGTGGCGGCCCGCACAGGTGCGGCCCTGCTCACGGCCGACGACGACCTGCAGCGGGTCGCCGCCAGCCTTGGCCTCAGCCCTGCGCCGGGGTAGCCGGGCCTACGGCGGGCGCGGGTCTGCGCCGGGCTGCAGAGGGGGCGTGAACTGGTACTCCTCGACGATCCCGGCCGCCTCGACCGAGAGCTCGGGCGGCACGTAGAGGAGCTTCGTGGCCAGCGGCCCGATGAACAGGCCGGCCAGGGCGCCGTAGGACTCCCTCCAGGTGATCTCCGCGGCGATGCCGCGCTCGGCCAGGAGGGCCCGGACCACCAGGATCTCGCACATCTCGCGATGCCGGAATACCGGCTGCCAGCCGCGGCGACGGACGTGGTACTGGACCAGGAGCGCGACGGCCAGGGCAGCGACTGGAGCGGGGAGATAACCGGCCCCATGGGCCAGGGCGGATGGCACCCCAAGGCCGTGCATGAGCATGTGCGGTGACCACGCACTCGCCAGCAGGACGACCAGCCAGGGCCACTGCGCAGACCACAGCACGCGACTGAAGGACACGCGCTGCGGCTCCTGCCCCCGACACACCGCCATGGGCACCAGGCCGAACTGGGCCAGGCGGTCCCGGAACCCGCCCGGCGGCAGGAGGATGAGTGCATAGACATACATGGGAAGGGCGACGGCGACGGCCTGGAGCGCCAGGAACGCGGGGGCACCGTAGGCGAAATGCTCACGGAAGGCTGACTGCCGCACCCAAGGCAACGCCAAGGGAGCGTGGATCAGGGCGGAGGCAAAGAACAGGGGCTCCCACCCGGTCAGCGCCACCGGCACGGGAAGCCGGACGGTGCCCTGCCCTTCCCGCTGCCGGAGAACCGCGGCACGCTCGCCGAGCAGACCGGCGGCGGTGAGGCCGAAGAGAACGGAGGGCACGATGGGCAGCAGGAAGGCCCCGGCGCGGACACCGGGACCCCCGGCTTGGTCACGGAGCGCCCTGAGAGCGGCCGCGAGCCCGGTCCCGGAAGCCGCGATGGCGGTGGCGAGCAGGACGACGGAGAAACCGTGTCCGCCGCAGACCCGGTTGACCAGCAGCGCCAGGCCGAGGCACAGCAGACCCCCGGCGAAGAGCCAGGCCCAGGCCGGCAGCCACGCCGTGAGTGAGGGGCCCATGCCATCGACCAGCATCTGCTCCTCGTAGCCACTCACCACGATGGCCTGGTACAGGGCGAGTCCCACGGTCAGCGCGTAGACGGTGAGGCAGTCCCGATCGGGCATCCGGGGGCTCGTGGCGCGGCACCGAAGCCACGGCACCAGGATGGCGACCATGGCCACGAGCGAGTTGGCGGAGAGGAAGGGCATCAGCCCCAGGTCCAGCAGCCGCAACGACCTGGCCCATTGCCCGCCTCGTGTGGTGAGGACAGGGGTGTGGCTCAGCAGCACAACCGCCGCCAGAACGGTGCCGGCGATGCACACTTGGCGGGGCGTGGCGAAGGGGCCGGCATCCAGGTCGGACCGCGGCCCGGTGTCGCCGCCGGTGGGAGTCGCCGCGTGCGCATCGGGCCCCCCAAAACGGCGCCGATAGAGCCGCCGCAACCAGGGCACGGCGGCACTGCAGAGCACGGCGACCACCAGGGCGCCGTAGAGCGGTAGCAGGTAGGTCTCCATGGCCGGTCTCCTCAGCCTCCAAGAACGGCCGCTCCGTCCAGCAGCGGCTGCACGGCGGTTCCCAGCATGGCGGTCGCAGCCAGAGCGGCAGCGACCGCGTAGCCAATCCCGCCGGCCAGGTCCTGCAGGACGGAAGGCTGGGGTGACAGGGGTCGCGGCAGGTACGGCCGCGGCAGGTCGCGCAGCGCTGGCGCCGCGGGCATGTCGATGACGGCCCGCAGAGACGCGCGGAGCCATTGGTCCGTGGCCGCCTGTTCGGCCTGCCACTGCCGGCACGCCGCGCAGTGGCTGGAGTGGTGCCGCCGGCGCGCGGACTCGGCGACGCCGGTGGCGGGCTCCCACGTCTGCCTGAACTCGCTACATTCCATCGGGGAACTCCTTCCGCAAACGCCGGCGCAGGATGGTGCGCGCCAGGCACAGCCGCGAACGGACCGTGCCCGCAGGAACACCCAGGATGGCCGCGATCTCGACCGTCGAGCGGTCCTCGAGGTAGTGCAGGACGACGACGGTCTGGTAGATGCGGGGTAGGTCCTGGATGGCCTGGCGGAGGCGCTGGCAGCGCTCCGCCGCCTCCGGCAGCGCGTCGGGTGGGGCCGCGTCATCCGTGGGGACCGCCTCTGCCAGCGATTCACGTTCCAGGCGCAGGCGCCGCAGCCGCCGGTAGTAGAGATTGAGCAGGATGCGGTAGAGCCAGGTGTAGAGGGACGAGCGGCCTTCGAAGCGGTCGATGGAGCGGCAGAGCTCCAGGAAGGTGGCCTGACAGAGATCCTCGGCTTCCCGCTCGTCGCCCAGCAGATAGCGGGCGGCGCGGAGCAGCCTCGGACCATGCTCCGCCACCGCCGCCTCGATCTGTCGGTTCGACTCCAGGCCCATGCCGCAGCTACTCTCCCATGGCTCGACTCACCTACCTTAGTGCCCCAGGACATGGAAACGTTCAGTGCGTGGCGGCGATGGGGCGTTTGCCCGGCCGGCCGCAGCAGGATATACTCGCCGCATGGACCAGCAACCACTGCGCAAACAGGTCGGCAGGGAGGATCCGAGCGGGGACCCCCTGGCCCGGCTCTGGCGTCTGCGGCAGGGCTTGGTGCGCCTGGGCTGCCGTCCGGGCAATGCGGGGCCCTTCCTCTGCCGCAAGCGGGCGGGGAGGCCGGCCGATGGAGACTGACTTCGCAGCCCTGCTGCAGCGGCTGGTCCAGGGGCGTGTGGCGTTCCTGGTCATCGGCGGGGTAGCTTGCGCGCTGAACGGCTTCGTGCGGGCGACGGAGGACGTGGACATCCTCGTGGATGCCGCCCCGGAGAACGTCGCACGACTACTGCAGGCGCTGGCGGACTGGGGTGATGGGCACGCAAGGGAACTGGCGCCGGAGGACTTCGCGATCGAGCCAGGTGCCGTCCGGCTGGTAGAGGATTTCCCGCTCGACATCTTCACGCAGGTTGAGGGGCGTACCTACCAAGACCTGGCCGACCGCGCTCGCATCTCGCCGGGCGGCGTCCGGTTCCTGGGTCCCGCGGCGCTGATCGAGACGAAGCAGCACACCCACCGGGAGAAGGACCAGATCGACATCCTGGCTCTGCGGCGGCTCGCCGCAGAGGAGGAGCCTGGCCGTTGAGGGGCTGTGGAGTACGCGCCGACCGCAGCCCTGAGGGCAGTCCTGCGACGGGCTGGGCCGTCGCGCGTTTCTCGCCGCCGTTCTGGCGCCATCTGGAGGGCCGCATCGGGGACCTGGGGGCGTTGGGTATCTAGGCGGACGTGACCCGCTTCTGCCCTGACGACCGCCTGAGTGCCCGTCGGCGATCCCCGTGAACGGTTCCGATCTGCCGCCGAGCATGCCCCGGCCCATCTCCTCGCAGAGCCCGCCCCGGTCCTCGATCGCCGTCCCCCCCCTGCCTGGGGTCACGGCTGGGGTTCCGGGCCGCGCAGGGGGACGTAGATCAGGGGCAGGCTGAGGAGGGTCATGCCGTACTTCACGGCCAGGTTCACCACGAAGATCTGCCAGACCACACCCCAGGGCAGGACCCAGCCAAAGGCACCCACGGCAAAGAGGAGGTTGTCGGTAGGGACGCTGACGCTGTTGCTGACCAGGACGCGGGCCCACTGGTGACGCTGGGTGATACGGGTCACGAACCAGTGGTACATCTCGGTGTCGACCAGTTCACTGACGACCTCTGCGGCGATGGAAGCGAGCACGATGCGCCACACCGGCGCCAGGATGGCCGAGAACTCCCGGGCCAGGCCCCAGCTCGGGTCTGCCGGCACCGCCGCGACCCACATGAGGTAGGCGGCCATGGCCAGGTTGATGACGCCGGCCGTGACCACGATGACCTGGGCATTGCGCTTGCCGAGGAGCTTGTGCACGACGTCGCGCAGGGTGAAGGTGACGGGGTAGACGAAGGTCCCCATGTCGACGGCCAGGCCACAGACCACGCCGATCTTGAGACTGGCGATGTCAGCCAGCATCTGCACGGCGATATAGGAAGCCACGGCCACCACGGCAAGGGCCTGGAGAGGGGCGAGAGGCGGCGGCTCGGGACGAGGGTCTGACGCGGACATGCAGGGATCCCTTGTTTTGTTCAGGCGGGTGGCTTGGCAAGCCCTGGCGAGCAGGACCTTCCGACGACCGCCGCAACCCCATCGTCTGCGGGCGGGTTGCTGCCCGTAGCGAACACCGCCGGGGGCCACGGTGCCCTTCCGGCACCCGTACTATACCGCCGCCGGCGCGGAACTCGACCGGGCCGGCGGGCCAGGGCTGTCTCGGGAGACCGCCGCCAGTCCCGCGGCCGCGGGACCGAAGTCCGTTCGGCCCAGGGGTCCCAGTCGGAGCTGGGACCTACAGTCGTCGGCGCCCGTCTGTCGACGCGCCGACGGCGATCTCGGAGCAGCCCTTCCGGCGGGCGCCGGGGCCTTGTTTTCGCGACGCGTCGCGGTAGGGTGAGGGCGTCGGCGAAGGCCCCTCTGCACCCGAGTCTCGAGTGAGCATGTCAGTGCCTGAGTCGCGAGCCCCTGTGGAGCTGACCTCACCCGCGGCAGCGGGGGGCGCGGTCGTCGTCCAGCAGGTCTCGAAGGCTTTTGCCGGGGTCCGGGCTCTGGTGGACGTCAGCCTGGAGCTGCGCGCGGGCGAGATCCACGCCCTGTGCGGCGAGAACGGTGCGGGGAAGTCGACCCTGATCAAGGTCCTCGCCGGCGTCTATGCGCCGGACTCCGGCACGCTCTCGGCCTGGGGCTCGCCGCTAGCGTCGGGCAGCATCCACGCCGCCGAGGCGGCGGGCATCGCGGTGATCTTCCAGGAGTCGGTCGCCTTCCCCGACCTGGACGTGGTGGACAACCTCTTCGTGGGACGGGAGCGGCGCGGTGTGGGCGGCCTTCTTCTGGACCGCGCGGGGATGGAGTCCGAGGCGCGCCGATGGCTGCAGGCGCTGGGGACCCAGGTCAACCTGCGACGGCCGTTGGCCGAGCTGACGCTGGCGCAGTGCCAGCTCGTGGCCATGGCCCGGGCCCTGTCGCGCCAGTGCCGGCTGCTGGTCCTGGATGAGCCCACGGCAGCCCTCTCGGCCCGGGAGACGGAGGCCCTCTTCGCGGTTCTGCGGCGCCTGAGGGACCAGGGGGTCGGTATACTCTACGTCAGCCACCGGCTGGAAGAGGTATCCTCGCTGGCAGACCGGATCACGGTGCTGCGCGATGGCCACTGGGTGGCAACGCGTCCGGCGGCGGAGCTGGACCGAGTCGAGCTGGTCCGGCTGATGGTCGGCCGTGACATCCAAGGGCTCGCCGCGCGCCCGCCGCGGGGGCTCCCGTCGACGAGGCCGCGCCTGCGGGTGACCGGATTGGCCCGCGGGACTGCCTTTGCGGACATCTCGCTGACCCTCGAGGCGGGCGAGATCGTCGGGCTGGCCGGCCTGGTCGGCGCCGGCCGCTCGGAGATCGCCCGCTGCATCATGGGGATCGACCGCCCAGACGCCGGCATGGTGGCCGTGGACGGCAAGAGGCTGCCGCCAGGTGACGTGCGACAGGCCATTCGCCGCGGGTTGGGCATGGTGGCGGAGGACCGTCAGCAGGAGGGCCTCGTACTGCCGCTCAGCGTGCGCGAGAACCTGGTGATGGTGGCTTGCCGGGCGCTGGCGGGGGGCTGGTGGCGTTCCCGTGCCCGGGAGCGGGGGCTGGCCGAGAGCCTGGTTGCGGCGCTGGGGATCAGGGCTCCAGGGATCGAGGTCGCGGCGGAGGCCCTGTCCGGCGGCAACCAGCAGAAGCTGGTGCTGGGCAAGTGGCTGGCGGTCACACCCAAAGTCCTCATCCTGGATGAGCCGACGCGCGGTGTAGACGTGGCGGCCAAGGCGGAGATACACCGGTTCATCCTGCGGCTGGCCGAGGAGGGCATGGCCACTCTCCTGATCTCCTCGGAACTGCCTGAACTGCTGGCCTTGAGCGACCGTGTCCTGGTCTTGCGTCAGGGCCGTCTGGCGGGCGAACTGGCGGGGGCAGGCGTCACGCCGGAGTCCGTCCTGCACCTGGCCCTTCCCGAGGGCCTGCCGGCGGCGGCTCAGCCGGAGGAGGCCCGCCGGTGAGCGCGACACGCCACCATGGCCGGGAAGAGGGTCCGGGCATCGCCGCCCTGCTGGTGCGGCGTGACGTGTCCGTGGGGCTGCTGCTGGCCCTGGTCGTCGTTGGGGTCTCGGTCGCCAACCCGGCCTTTCTGGCGCCCGGCAATCTGCGGGACCTGTTGGTGAACACGGCCCCGGTGCTGATCGTCGCCAGCGGCATGATGCTGGTGATGGTGGCCGGGGAGATCGACATCTCCGTGGGTTCGCTGCTGGGACTGCTGGGGGCCCTGCTGGGGTACCTGTCCTCCCCCGCCCACGCCGGTTGGCCGGTGTGGCTGGCCGTCGGGACCGTCTTGCTGGCGGGCGCCGTCGTCGGGCTGCTGAACGGGGTGCTGGTGGCCGTGGCGGGGGTCCCTTCCATCATCGTGACCCTGGGCATGCTGACGGTGTTGCGGGCGGCCACGGAGTGGGTCATGGCCGGCCAGTGGATCACCGACCTGCCCCCGGGGCTGCGCGCCCTGGGCACCGGCTCCTGGGCCGGGATCCCGGTCTGCGTGGTCTGTGCCGCGGGGGTCACCGTAGGCGTGGCAGTGCTGGCCCGCCGGACGGCCTTCGGCCGGCGGGTCTACGCCGTGGGCAGCAACCCGCGCGCGGCGGTCCTCTACGGGCTCTCGGTCAGGCGGGCCAAGTTCTCGGTGTTCGCCCTGACCGGGTTGCTGACCGGACTTGCGGCCGTGGTGAGCGTCCCGCAGCTCTCGGTGGTGGAGTCCGGCATCGGCCGCGGCTTCGAGCTGCTGGTGGTCACCTGCGCCGTGGTGGGCGGGGTCTCGGTCCGGGGCGGGGTGGGGACGATGACCGGCGTCGTGGCAGGAACGCTCCTCCTGACCATCCTGCGGACGGTGCTGGTCTTCCTGCCATTGGGGCAGACGGCGACCTACTGGGAGCGCGCCGTCCAGGGCCTGCTGATCCTGGTGGCCGTGCTCGTGGACCACGTGGCCGGGAAACGGGGGACGGGTGGCGGGCCATGACGAAGGGGTCCTCCAGCGGCGGGTTCCGCGGGTGGCACGAGGTTGGCCTGGCTGTCCTCGTGGGTGTGCTGCTGGCCTGGGCGGGGCTGAGCGACCCCGCGTTCCTGAGTTCGCGGACGCAGATCGCCCTCTCCTCTCACGTCTGGGAGCTGGCCCTGCTGGCCCTGCCCATGACCCTGGTCATCCTCACCGCGGGGATCGACCTTTCCGTGGGTGCGACCATGGCCCTGGCCGCGGTGGTGCTGGGTCTGGGCTACGAGGCGGGGTGGCCCCTGCCGGTCTGCGTCGGGGCTGCCCTGCTCACCGGGACCGCGGCCGGGGCCCTCAATGGCCTGGCGGTGACCGGCCTGGGCGTGCACCCCCTGATTGTCACTTTGGCCACGCTGGCGGCCTATCGCGGTATCGCCGAGGGCATCAGCCTGGCGCGCCCGATCTCCGGGTTCCCCAAGGGGTTCTCGTTCCTCGGGCAGGGCTGCCTCGCCGGGGTGCCGGTTCCGGGATGGGTTTTCTTGGCAGCGCTGATGGCCACCGCCGGGCTGCTGTGGGCAACGCCCTGGGGGCCATCCCTCTACGCTCTTGGCCACAACGAGCGCGCCTGCCGTTTCGCAGGCCTGCCAGTGGGCCGTATCAAGGGGCTTCTCTATGCCCTCTCAGGCCTCGCCGCCGGCACCGCGGCGGTGCTCTACGTCGCGCGCCGCAACACCGCCAAGGCCGACATCGGAATGGGCCTGGAACTGGATGTGATCACCGCCGTTGTCCTCGGTGGCACCAGCATTTTCGGCGGCCGCGGCACGCTGCCGGGGACGCTGCTGGGGGTCCTGCTCATCCATGAGGTCCGTGAGTTCGTCGCCTGGCGCTGGCACCACGACGAGCTGGTCCTGGTGGTCGTCGGCGGGCTCCTCATCGCCTCGGTCCTGGTACAGAAGGCCCTGGCGCGCCACCGGGCATAGCACTGGCGCGCCGCCAGTCTGACGGCATAGTTCTCGCAGCGGCGTCCGAGCAAGGAGGCACAGACCATGGCACGAAGCAGGACCACGGTAGCCATCCTGGTGGCGGCAGGGCTTGGGCTGGTCACGGGCTGCGGCAAGAAGCCGGCAGCGGAAGCCAAGCCGGTGCCCGGAGAGGCCCTCGCGGTCCAGACCGGCAAGACCCTCACCGTCTGCCTGCTGCCCAAGAAGAAGGGGCTGCCCTACTTCACCAGTTGCGCGGCGGGAGCGCAGCAGGCGGCCGCGGCGCTGGGGTCCGTGACCGTGGTCTACGATGGCCCTACGGACGGTTCTCCAGAGAAGGCTGCGGGCATGATCGAGACCTGGACCCTGAAGAAGGTCGACGTCATCGCCGTCTCGCCCAACGACCCGGAGGTACTGGCGCCGGCCATGCGCAAGGCCCGTGAGAGCGGGGTGAAGGTGATCACCTGGGACGCCGATGGCCTCCCCGATGCCCGCGAGTGGTTCGTCAACCAGGCGACCGCCAAGGACATCGGTTACGCCCTCGTCGACACCATGGCCAAGGACCTTGGGGGCGACAAACCCACGGGCGACGTGGCCATCCTCACCGCCACGCTCACCGCCGCCAACCAGAACGCCTGGATGGAGCACATGAAGGAGCGCCTCAAGGCCTACCCGGGGATGAACCTGGTGGCGGTCAAGCCCTCGAACGAAGACCAGAAGCTCGCCTTCCAGGTGGCCCAGGACCTGATGAAGGCCTACCCGGACCTCAAGGGCATCTTCGGCATCAGTTCCGTGGCCTTCCCCGGGGCGGCTGAAGCGGTCCGCCAGGCGGGCAAGAGCGGCCAGGTGCTGGTGACCGGCCTGGCCACCCCCAACGACATGCGCGGCTACGTCAAGGATGGCACCGTCCGCTCGGTGATCCTCTGGAGCACGGAGGACCTCGGCCGGCTGACGGTGTATGCGGCAGAGGCCCTGGCCACGGGCCGGCTGAAGGCCGGCGACAAGGAGTTCTCTGCCGGGCCGCTGGGGACCAAGACGGTGGCGGGTGACCACATTCTCCTGGGCGGCATTCTGGTCTTCACGAAGGACAACATCGACCAGTACGACTTCTGATCGGCGGCGGACCCTGGAGACCGGGATCTCCGTATCCCGGCCGTCGCGGCAGGCGGAGAGGCCGCGCTCCAGCGGGCGGCAGGCGGGGCCCTGGAGACCGGGATCTCCGTATCCCGGCCGTCGCGGCAGGTGGAGGTGCCGCGCTCCAGCGGGCGGCATGCAGGGCCCTGGAAGCCGGGCTTTGCCCGGTGGCGGTGCGGCTGCGATCCGGCCCTGCTGCCAGCAGGGCCTGCTCTTGCCCTCCAGCCCCGGGGGATGGCGCGATGGCCTGGAGGGCAGGCACAGTCCCGCAGTCGCGGGACGGCGCGCGGCCGAGGCCCGGGGATCCGGCGCCAGCAAGGAGAAGGCCATGCTTAGCTCACGGATCGGCGTTGTGCTCGTGGCGGTGGGTACGCTCGCCCTCCGTGCCGCCGACGCCCCCACACTGACCCGCGGAGACTACGCCGTCCGCCTGACGGCCAGTGGCCTGGAGGCCTCCTGGCGGGGGATGCCGTTCCTCTGCGCCAGCCGTCTGAGCCTCTCCAGGCCGGAGTGGAAGGGCGCCTACTACACCGGCGGCGACCTGACCCGGAGCGCCTCGGCCAAGGTCACCGTCGCGGCGGACCGCATCCGGGTGACCGACACAGCTCCGGAGATCGGGGCCACCATCAGCCATGAGTTCCGGCTGGACGACGGCGGCCTGACGGTGTCGCTGGGGCTCGTCATCGCCAACGACATACCCCCCTGCCCCACCGAGTACTCCAGTGGCATCCTGCCCGCCGAGGTAGTCGCCGGCGGACGCTACCGGGCCCAGGGCCTGCTCGGTCTGGAGGACTGGCAGCCGCTGCCGGTGGAGAAGCCCACCGAGACCGGCCCCGGCACACACCTGATCAACGGGACCCTGACCGGCCTGGACATCGCCGGCAAAGGCCTGACGGTCCACGCCGCGGTGGCTGCGGGACCGCCCGTCCAGTTCTACGACATGCGGTCGCGAGGGTACCCCGGCAAGGAGAGCAACTACTGGTTGCTGCACTCGTTCATGGCCGCCAAGGGCGATAGGCTCATTTCGGTGCGTTACAGCGTGTCGGCGGAGTCTGCAGCGGCGGTCCAGGCGGCCGGCGGAACGGTGGTCATCAGGGAGGGCGAGGCAATGATCCCGGTCAAGGCGATCGTGGTGGACCCGGCAGCGCACGCCATCGAGAAGGCGGCTGCCAGGGAGTTGCAGGGCTACCTCAAGCGGATGGGCGCGACCGAGGTCCCGGTCGTCGAGGCGGCGGCGAGTGCACCGGCGACCCAGGGGGTCATCTTCGTGGGCACGGGCAAGGCCGCCGGCGGACTGGCCGAGCCCGGGGCGTTCGAGGGTCTCGGAGCGGATGGCTTCCGGCTCTGCGCCCGGGGTGGCAATGTGCTGGCCGCCGGCAGGGACCACCGTGGCACGACCTATGCCGTCTACCGGCTGCTGGAGCGCCTGGGCTGCCGCTTCTACGCCCGCGAGCTGGAGGTCGTGCCGACGGCATCGCCTGTGACCATCCCGAGCCCGCTCGACATCAAGGACAGCCCCGCCTTCGAGTGGCGCGCCATGCTGGGGACCATCGCGCCCATGAAGTGCAGCCTCTCGCCAGGCGAGTGGGAGGCCTCGGTGGCGGGCGTGGAGGTCCCCAAGATGATGGCCTTCCCCAAGGGTGGATTCTGGCACCACACTATGGGCTTCCTGCTGCCGGCCAAGCCCCTCGCCGAGACCCACCCGGACCACCTGGCGCTCATCGGCAAGGAACGCCGCGTCACGGAACCCGCCGTGCAGCAGTACTGCCTGTCGAACCCCGAGCTGCTCAAGACCATGACGGACAAAGTCCTGGAGTGGATCGCCAGCGACCCGGACAAGGACTACTACCCGGTCCACTACGGCGATGTCGTCAGCTTCTGCGACTGCGAACAGTGCAAAGCCATGTATGCGGAGAAGGGCAGCCTCACCGACGCGGTCATCGCGTTCGACAACGAGGTTGCCAAGGCAGTGGCGGCCAGGTACCCGGGCAAGTTCGTCACCATTCTGGCCTACCACAGCACGCGCACGCCGCCGAAGAAGGTCAAACCCGAGCCCAACCTGCTCATCGTCTTCTGCGCCATCGTCGAGTGCCAGGCGCGGCCCTGGTCACACCCGGTGAATGAGCAGCGCCATGTCGGGGCGGATCTGGACGGCTGGATCAACGTACATCCGCTTGGTCCCAAGGGTATTATGACCTTTGAGTACCCGACCACCTACAACTACGCCGGCTTCACCTACCCGGCGCTCTATGCCTTCGCGGAGAATGTCCGTACCTACCACCGTCTCGGCCTGCGCGGCGTCTACATCTGCGGACTGGGTGGCTGGAAGCACCTGGAGCATGCCTACTCCTACGCCATCCCGCGCCTCCTGTGGGACCCGGACCAGGACCTGGGGGCCCTGCTCGACGAGTTCTGCGCGGCCTGGTACGGGCCGGCCGCCAAGCCCATGCGCGAGTACATCGAGTGGCTCCACCGCAGCGCCATGGCGTCGCAGAGCACGGGCGTCATGGACTGCCATGCCGGCCCGGGCCAGCCCTTCTTCCGCGAGCTCTACACGCCGGAGTTCATGGAGCGTGCCTATGGGCTGTTCGCGCGGGCGGAGGCGCAGGCTGGGGACCCCATCGTGCGGAACCGGATCGCCAAGGAGAAGTGGGGCTTCCTGTTCACCGACCTCTATCTCCACGGCGCCAAGTCTGGCGAGGTCCTGCCGGCCGCCACCCCAGCGGGCATCGAGACGCGGCTGCCGAGCCTGGACGAGTACCGCAAGGTCTCCGAGCTCCTGCAGGCGAATCGGCGGTTCAGCCGGCCTTGGGTGGTCAATCCGCGCGACTGGCACCACTACACCCTGTCCTCCATGGTGGGCTTCGAGCCCGACCGCGAGCCCTGGTGGAGCGACCCGCGCGTCCAGGAGCTGATGGCCGAGCCGGAGAGCGCCTTCCGTCATGCCCAGGACTTGGACCGCGACCGCCGGGGCCGCCTGGTGGTGCTGGAGAACGGCGACGTGCAGGTCATGGTCGTCCCGGCCCTGGGCGGCCGCATCTGGCGGCTCTATCACAAGGGACTGCAGAAAGACCTGCTGCGGCGCAATCCGCTGCCCGTTGGCGGCCTGGAGAAAGGCCTGGCCGCTGCCCCTTACATCAGCCTGGGTGGCTACGAGGAGTACGCCGGCCGCACCTTCGGCTCCGTGGGCTGGGGCCAGGCGTGCGAGAGCGCCGTCGCCGCCGATGGCCGGTCAGTCACCCTGACGGCCACCCTCGCCAATGGTCTGAAACTGGTGCGGGTGGTGTCCCTGGCGCCGGACAAACCGGAGCTGACCGTCGAGTCCCGCCTGGAGAACCCCGGCCCGGAGGCCGCCAGAGGCATCGTCCTGCGCGCCCACCCCGAGTTCCGCCTCCAGGCCGGCGGCGAGAAACCCGACCTGGAGGTCCGGGGCGCGGACGGCGCCTGGAAGACCGTGGCCTATCCGCAGGGCGAGAGCGTCCTCACCGGCGCCGACCGCCCGCAGGGCGCCTGGGTCCTGCGCTTCCCCAAGGCCGGTCTGCGCCTGGAGAACGTCTTCGACCCGGAACAGGTCGAGACCTGCCTCTTCTACTACGACAACAGCAGCTTCGTCAACCTGGAGCTGTTCTCGCCGGGCCGCGACCTGGCCCCCGGCGCCGGGCTGGGCCTCCGGCACCGGTACCGGGTCGAGCGCCTGGGGCCGTGACCACCCCGGCCGAGCCGCGGCGGGCCCAGCGCCAAGCGGCTGCGATCGGGCCGATCGGGCCGATGACGCCCGCCCCTGGCCTCGAGATCCCCTGGGCCCTGGGCCAGGCAGATTGACACCCATCGCCACGGCCGCTACTGTGCCGACGGGCTGGCGGCCGCACGGAGCTGCCACCGCGACAGGCCATCGAGCTGACCGTCCATGGGCATCCGGAGACCGCGGTCGTAATGACCCTGCGGGCAGCCATCCTGGGACTACTGGGCGCCGCCCTTATCTGCGGCTTCACCTACTACAACGACTGCGTGCTGCACCAGAGCCTGCTGATCAGTGACCACATGCCGGTGCTGATCTACGGGGGGCTCATCCTCATCGTCGCGGTGGTGAATCCGCTGCTGCGGCGCCTGCGGCCGCGCTGGGTGCTGAGCTCGGCGGAACTGGCCTTGGCGATGGCGCTGGTCCTGTGCGCCTGCTGCGTCCCTGCCTTCGGCCTGATGCGCACCTTCACGGCCTCGCTGATGCTGCCGCACCACCACCAGCTCAAGGAGCCTGCCTGGCGCGAGCACGATGCGGTCGGCCTGGTGCCGGAGAGGATGCTGGCCGACGTGGGCCAGGACGAGAACGCGACCCTGACCGCCTTCGTCCAAGGCCTCAGCGAGGGCACCCACCACATCTCCTGGGAGCGTGTCCCCTGGAGTGCCTGGGTCCAGACGCTGGCGTTCTGGCTGCCCATGGTACTGAGCCTCTGGCTGGCGCTCCTGGCTCTCTCGGTCGCCATGCACCCGCAGTGGGCCCACCACGAGCAACTCCCCTACCCCATCGCGCGCTTTGCCGACAGCCTCATGCGGGGTCGGGGCATGGTGGCACCCATCGTGCAGGACCGGCTCTTCTGGATCGGCTGCGGCTCCGTCGGGGGCATCTACGCGTGGAACTACCTCCAGGGCTGGTGCCCGGAACTGGTCCCAGTGCGCGTGCAGATGGCCTTCTGGCCCCTCGCCAGACTGGTGCCCACCTTCATGGAGGGCGGCGGTGGCCGCCTGATGACCGTGACCCTGCGCTTCATGCCCATCGGCTTTGCCTACTTCCTGGCTGGGGATGTGGCCTTCTCGCTGGGGATCGGGCCCTACCTCTGGTGCTGGGTGGTAGGCCTGTTCGCCAGTGTCGGCATCGCCCTGGAGAGCGGCGACTACCAGTCCCTGCGCACCGCCAGCCTGGTGAACTTCGGGGCCTACTTCGGCATGGTGCTGGCGGTCCTCTACTGCGGCCGGTACTACTACGCCAACCTGGCCCGGCGCGCGGTCGGCCTGGGCGGCACCGCCGGCCGCGAGCAGGTCTGGGCCCTGCGGGCCTTCCTGGTCTGCCTGGCAGTCTTCGTGGTGTGCCTGCGCAGCTCGGGACTGGACTGGCTGCTGGCCGCAGGATACGCCCTCGGCGCGGTGGTCATCTTCGTGGGCATGAGCCGCATCAGCGCCGAAACGGGCCTCTTCTTCATCCAGGTATCGGCCTTCCCTTGCGTGACCCTCTGGGGGCTCATGGGGACCGAAGCGCTGGGGCCCCGGACGATCGCGGTGCTCTGCCTGATCACCGGCGTTCTCCTGCTCGACCCGCGCGAAGCGTTGATGCCCTACGCGGTGAACGCGTTACGGCTGATCGACTGGCACGGCCTGCGCCTGGGACGGCCAGCCCTGCTGTGTGCGGCGGCGATCCTGCTGGGCCTCTGCGTGGCGCTGCCGGTGACTCTCTACCTCCAGTACGACCGCGGCCTGGAGAGCGTGGACGGCTGGACGCAACTGGCGACCAGTTTCCCGTTCACGAACGCCCTGGCGGCCAAGCGGGAGCTCGTCGGCCAGGGCGCCCTGGCGCAGGCCGAGGCGCTGGACGGCCTGGAGCGGCTCTGGCACCTGCGCCCCAACCGGGCCTGCCTCCTGGGCTTCCTGGCCGGACTGGGGTTGGTCGTGCTCTGTTCGGCCGGCCGGGTGCGCTACAGCGGCTGGCCCGTCCACCCGGTGCTGTTCCTGGTGTGGGGGACCTACCCGGGCTGGCGCTTCGCGCCGTGCTTCCTGCTGGGCTGGTTGATCAAGGGCCTCGTCGTCCGCTATGGCGGGGCCCAGCGTTACCGGCGCCTGGCGCCGCTCTTCATCGGCCTGATCGCGGGGGAGATCCTCGGCTACCTCGTGGGCATCGTGGCGGGCCTGGCCTACACCTTCTGCACCGGCGAACCGCCGCGCTACACGCTCTGGCGCTGACCGCGGACGGCCTTCGCCCGACCCTCACCGCCAGCCGACGCCCACGACACGGTTTCGCGAAACCACCCGCCAGCCGACGCCCACGACACGGTTTCGCGAAACCACCCGCCAGCCGACGCCCACGACACGGTTTCGCGAAACCACCGGGAGCGCGCCACTCACTCATAGACGAACCAGGCCGTGGCCCGGCAGGCGGTGTCCGCCCGGACGCGGACCCAGTGCGCGCCATACCCCTCGGGGAAGACGTGCGAGACCGTCTGTCCCGGCGGCACGCGGATCGTGTCGTAGACGCGCCAGCATGTGTGGTCCACGTCGACCTCGAGGGTGACCGCCACGGTCCCGGCCGCGTCATGAGAGAGCTCGACCCGCTTGCGGTCGTAGTTGGTCATCAGGTAGGGGTCCGACGGCACTCCCGGTTGCACCGCCGCCTCGCGCCAGGGACCGCCCTGCCCCACGGGCTTTCCCAGGGCCCACAGGTCGTCGATGGCCCCGAACCATAGGCCGACGCGCTCCGCCCCCGCGGCCTGGAAGCAATGCCCATCCGCCGGGGCGTCGGCCCGCACACCGGCGAGGACCAGCAAGCCCCGCCAGGTGCAGTAGTCCAGGATCTGCCGGCCATGCGAGGCCACCGGCTTCAGCCTCGCCATGCCGGCCTCCAGCGGGACCTCGTAGAAGGTGCCATGCGCATTGAGCAGCAAGCGCTCGGACTCGCACTCGCGCAGACTCCGCGGCCAGCCTGCGGCGAAGGGCTGGTCGTAGCGGGGGTCCCCCTTGGGGAGCCGGTAGCGCATGCCGCGATCGCAGACCACCACACTGGCCGCGTCGACCTCGAACCGGACTCCCTCCACAGCAGCGACCTGGCGAACCTCGTCGGCGCGACTCACCTCGGGCTGGTGGAAGCCGAGGCGCTCGTCGACCTCCCAGTAGGTCTCGGCAACGGTCCCGCCTTCTCCAGGCGTGCGGACCAGTACCTGGAGGTCCCGGGTGTGGGCCCCAGGACGAACCCAGGCGTCGACACAGGACTCGTCACCCGGTCTGGCCAACGCGGCGAACGGGGCGCCAGCGGCCGGGCGGGATCGCGCCGGTTCCCCCAGATGCAGGTAGGCTGTGAGCCGGGCGTCGCGGTCCGGCACCAGCCGCAGCCACTCGGCCTGCAGATCGGTCGGCAAGAGCTCATAGCGGTAGCCGTCCGGGGCCAGTGCCACGCGCCGATAGGGCTCCCACTGCCCAGTGCCGCTGCGGTCCACCTGCAAGGTCAGACCGACCGCAGGGCCGACCGGGGCCGCACCGGCAGGACCCGGCAGGGCCAGTCGCCCGCCAAGGTCCGTGGGCAGATCGCCGATCTGGAAGCCGGCCAAGCCCCCGTCCACGGGCTCGATGAAGCACAGATGGGGCGCGCCATAGGCGTCGGGTTTGTGGGGCCGCGGGTGGCCGGGGATGGCCACGATCCCCGGCGGGAAGGCGCGCCGGTAGACCACGTCTCCGTAGTCATCCCAGCGCACCCGCATGTCGGTCTTCTCCCACCCCTCGCCGAGGTCGGCCTCGGGGCGCTCGTCAACCGCAAGGAAGACCACGGCCGACCGGCTGATGGAGAAGCGGTAGCCGGGAGCGGGCCGATGGAAGTCACCGCGGGCGATGGTGACGCGAGGCAGGTGGGCAAGGGTTGGCGGGACCTCCCGCAGGCGGAACTGGCCCGTGCAGCGCTCGCCCTGGGCGGTGGATGTCACCGGGTCGAGGCCGACGCCGCTGGCAAGGTGCAGGCAGCGCCGGCTGAACCCACCGATGGCGAACGGGTCCGAGGGCTGCCCGGCGCGGACCTCGTCCTGTAACCAGGGTCCTCCCCAGCCGACCCGGGGCCCCCACTCGGCCAGTTGCGCCAGGTCGCCGAACCAGAGGTTGGACTGCGACTGACCAGCCATGGGGTTGTTCATGGTCGACGTGTCGTCGGAGGCCAGCACGACACGACCGTTCCAGTCGCAGAAGTCAGGGATGTACCGGTGGTGCGTGGCAATGGGCCGCAGGCCGCCGGTAGCGGCAGCGCTGAAGGTCGCCGGGAAGTCCCAGAAGAGACTATGCATGTCCAGCATGAGCCGGCCCGGCGCGACCGCGCGGATGCGGGGCCATTCGGTGTACCATCCCCCGCTGCCGTCGTAGGCGTGACTGCCCTTGGGAAGGCGGAACCTGCGCCACTGGCCGCCATCCAGGAGCTTGAGCAGGACCGAGCGCCGGTCCCAGCCCACGGCCCAGAGTGGACTGGAGTCCGAGGGTGCACCCAGGATGCCGCCGGGACCGGTCACCTCAGCGAACTGGCGGCGTTCGACCACGCGCCAGGCAGCGCCGTCCCACTCCGCCAGCACGCCGACGTCCTCCGGCCCCTGCGGCGGGCCGCCGGCCAGCAGGTCCGCGTAAGAGTGGCCGGCGACAGCCCCTTCGCCGTTGTTGGCGATGACGTACCGGCCCTGCCCCGTGTAGCCGCCTTTGCCGTGCCAGCCCGGCACCGGTTTCGCGAAGAGCAGCGTGACCGCCAGGCTCTCGACGTTGACCTCGTAGACACGCCCCTCCATGTCGAGGTAGTAGACCCGGTGGGCGGGGTCGGCGAGGTGTCGCGCGATGGCTGTAGGCCGGCCCGGCATGGCGCTGTAGGGAACGGCGCGGACCGTGCCTGCGGCGTCGATGGCATAGGACCCGATGAAGAGCTGCTGCGACTCACGGTGGATCAGGCGCCCGGCGGGGGTGCCGCCAATGCTCTCCGGGCGGACCTCGAGCCGCAGGCTCTCGTCGATGGCGTAGAGCTTGTCGGGACTGCCGTTCGGGCAGTGCGGCGAGTAGGTCAGGAACCAGAGCCGGTTCGCCCAGGGGACAACCGCCCCGATGCCGCACTCGCCCCCGCTGCCGTACGTCTCGCCGGTGGCGCGGACCTGGCTGTTGAACACGGCCAGGTGAGGGTAGACGCCACTGATGCAGACAGGCTGGGCCCCATCCTGGGCCGCTGAACCTGCCAGCGCGACGGCGCCACAGAAGGCCACGATGCGGGCGGCAGAGCGAAGATCCATGGTACTGCAGCCAAGCCTTACGGATCCGTTCCAGCGGTGGTCAGGGCCTGGCCGCGGTCCGGCTCCTGAACCGGACTGCGGCGCTGAGGTCTGGAACCGAGCAGGACAAGTATCGCACGCCGGTGGGAGAGCCGCAACCGGTCCCCGCTGACCAGGCTGGCGGCCGGAGGCAGGCCCCCCGCGTCGCCACCTCACCGCCTTGCCGGCCTGCGCTGCCCTGCGGACGCACCGCTGGAGACCCGCCCCCAGCGGCGCTAGAGTTCGCTGTCGCCAGGTCGCTGCCTCCTACACCGGGTGGCGGCGGAGGCCGAAGGACTCCGTCAGCAGACGTGCTGATGGTACAAGGGCAGGACGCTGTGGCTCCAGACAGCAAGACGCGGTGGCCATGCGGCTTGGAGGCGGTCGAGCTGGACGACTCCCGCGAAGGAGCGCTCCGCCTGGACCGGTTCTACCGCGAGCTCTATGAGCTGGAGTTCCCTGACCGCAATGAGCGCGAGTCCCTGCGCAACATGCGGCGCTATCTGGCGCTGAAACACCAGGCCTGGTATGGCAGGAACAGCTACCACATCCTGGTCCTGAGCGAACACGGCAGGCCTGTGGCCGGCGCCGTCCTGGACTACCTCTCCCGCCCCAACGCCGGGGTGATCGAGTTCCTGGTCGTGCAGCCGGCCGCGCGTGGCACCGGCGTGGGCCGGCTGCTCCACGACTGGGTGGAAGAGACCCTCCGGGCGGACGCCAGGCGGTCGGGGAAGCCCGACCTGGCCTGGATCATCGGGGAGATGAACGACCCGTTCCACACCCCCGCGGCCAGGGACAACCTGGATCCCTTCCTGCGGGCCTGGATCTGGCACCGATGGGGCTACCGCAGGCTCCGCTTCCCGTACGTGCAACCGGCCCTGGCGCCCGGCAAACAGGCCGTGACCAACCTCCTGCTGATGGCACGCTGCCTCGACCCTGGCCTGGCCGAGGGAGTTCCGTCGCCGCGGGTCAGCCTGGTCCTCCGCGAGTACATGCGCTGGGCCATGCGCATCGACCGTCCCGCCCGTCACCCGGACTACCAGCGCATGGCTCGCTGGCTGGCGCAACGGCCGACCGTGCCCACCGAGGCGCTGGCGACCTACATCGGCCAACCGCAGGACCGGGCCCTTGCCGTCCACGAGGTGCGGACTGTCGACGACCCCGACATGGCCGCTGCGGTGGCGGTCTACTGGGACCATTTCGCCGGCCATGCGACGGCCGTCGACCCTGCCGCTTTCAGACCGTCGCGCCAGGTGCAGGACGACCGCGGACAGCCCATCCAGTACCATCTCTGGGCGCTACGCCGGGCCGACGATGCGCCCGTGGAAGGGCTAGCCTCCTTCTTCACGTTCCGCCGGGCCGGCTTCATCGGCTACATCGTGTACCGAGGGCAGCTCCGCGGCACGGGTCGTTTCCCGGTCTTCCTCGCCCGCGCGGAACGCCAGATGCTGGCGGACAGTCCCACCGTCCAAGGGGTCTTTGCCGAGTGCGATCTCGAGGACGGCAGCGCCCCCCTCTTCGAGCGGCTCGGCTACCGCGTGCTAGACCTGGTATACCGGCAGCCCCCGTTGCCAGGCTCCCCAGCCTGGGACATCTCCGGCGCCCCGGAACTCCTGCTGCTCTACAAGGACATGGGGGAACAATACGCGACGCCGTCGCTGACGCGGTCGGGCCTCCTGCGGTTCCTGGGGGGGCTCCACCGGACGGTGTATGGGCTGTCGGCAGGCGCGGCTCGCCCCTACCGCGAGGATGTCCTGCGGCAGCTCGGGGCTGGTCCCGGAGACCGCCTCCGCTGGCGGTCTGGACGCCCGCCCTGACGGATCTTCCTTCACTGGCCATCGCCTGCCAGTGACAGAAGGTCCAATAGACGGGAGACTTACGGCTTCTCCGCAGCGCTCCCGTTGGGGTCTAGGTCAAGGTCCGCGCCCGCGGCCTGCGCGCCGACGGTCCCTGGATGCCGGGATCTCCGCATCCCGGCACCGCGGCACACGGAGATGCCGCGCTCCACCGGCGGCCGAGAGCAGGGCATGAAGCGTCGGCCCAGACCGCGGCGAGCTCCCAGCGGTCCGGAGGGGCGGCTCCTCCGCCTTCGCCCCGCGGGCCGTGGCGGGACAGGCCTTACCGGCGCGGCGGCTTGGGGAGAAGCCGCCCTCCAGGCCTTCCCGGGGTGGCCGAGAACCTGTCTCCGCAGTACGGGTCTTGCGTCATCGAGCGCAGCGACGCGGTCTGCCACAGCCCTACTTGCGCTTCCGGAAGCTACTGAACGGCAGGGCAGGCAGGCCCGCAAGAGCCCCGAGGACACCGACGCCGAGGCTGCGCGGGATGATCTGGGACCAGGCGAGCCACTCGCCGCTGAGGATGGCGTGGACCACGACCCCCACGGCCCCCACCGCCACCAGCGCGATGAACAGGTTGGCGGCTAGGCGCACCAGCCCCAGCGCCACGATCATCCCCACCAACGCCAGCCCTGCTCCCGCCAGGCACTGCACCACGGGGGTGCTCATCGGGGCCCTCCTCTGGCGGACCCGCCCCAGGCACCTGACAGGCGCGCGCCGCCGGCTGACCTCAGTAGTCCTTCTCGCTCGGCTCGGGGACCGCCGCCAGAAGCTGCTTGACCAGGTCGTCCGGGCCGATCCCTTCCGAATCCGCCGTGAAGTTGGTGAAGATCCGGTGGCGCATCACCGGCAGAGCCAGCGCCCGGATATCGCTGCAGTCCACGTTCAGACGGCCATGGATCACGGCCCGCGCCTTGGCCCCGAGGATCAGGAACTGTGCCGCACGCGGGCCGGCGCCGCAGTGGACGTTATCCTTGATGAACTGGGGCGCGTCCTCGGCCTTGGGCCGCGTCATGCGGACCAGCCTCGTGGCGTACTTCACCACGTGCGGGCTCACGGGCAACTGCCGAACCGTGCTCTGCAGCGCCAGCAGGTTGGCGGCGGTCAGGACCTCCCGCAACTCGGTATCCTGCTTCCCCGTCGTGGTGGTAACGATGCGCTCCTCCTCGTCGGCCGTGGGGTAGTCGACGATGATGTTGAACATGAAGCGGTCCAACTGGGCTTCCGGCAGCGGGTAAGTGCCTTCCTGCTCGAGGGGGTTCTGGGTCGCCAGCACGAAGAAGGGCGGCGGCAGGGGGAAGACGTGGTTCGCCACCGTGACCTGGCGTTCCTGCATGGCCTCCAGCAGCGCCGACTGTGTCTTGGGTGGTGTCCGGTTGATCTCGTCGGCGAGGAGCATGTTGGCGAAGATGGGGCCCTTGATGAAGCGGAAGGTCTTCTGCCCTGTCCCCTCCTGGACCTCCAGAACGTCCGTGCCGATGATGTCTGAGGGCATCAGGTCCGGCGTGAACTGGATACGCTTGAACTGGAGCCGCAGGATCCGCGCCAACGTGTTGACCATCAGGGTCTTACCCAACCCTGGCAAGCCGATCATCAGGCAATGGCCCCCGGCCGCGATGGCCACCAGGAGCTCCTCCAGGACCTGCTTCTGACCCACGATAGCCCGGCCGAACTCGGACTCGATCTGGGCGTAGACATCCCCCATCTCGCGGATGTCGGTGATGGTCTGGCCACCCAGGTCACGGCCCTGCATCCAGGCGGCGCCAGCCGGTGCCGACGGCGCCCGGCTCGCGGCCGAGGCCTCGGCCGCCGCCGCCTCGCCGGCAGACTCGGCCGTGATCGACAGGGTCTCCTCGTTCAGGGCGGTGTTGAACACCGTGCTGACACTGCCGAACTGCACGGTGTTCCGCCCCGAGACCTCGGTCCGGGACACCTGCGCGCCGTTGACGAAGACGCCGTTGGCGCTCTTCAGGTCCTCGACGTACCAGACCCCATTGACGCACTCGAGGGCCGCGTGGTGGCGGCTGATGCTCCCCTCGTTGATGCGTACATCGCACTCTTCCCCGCGTCCGACGATCAGTCGCCCGTTGCTGATCTCATACTTGCGGCCGGCGTCAGGCCCGCCGAGGATCTCGAGTTTGGCCATAGAGGTCAGTCCGGTACCCAGATTGCGGTCTGCGCGGCGGGCGTAAGTCTACAGCGTCCGTCGGGAAGCGTCAAGGGACCCGAGAGGTCCGCGCCACCCGGTCACGGGGGTAGTTCGCCCGGCCGTTGCCGGTGTCGCTCTGCCCGGCCCGGTGTCGGCACGAGCGGCCTGGTCGCGACCCTCGCCGCGCGGATTGCGCGCCGGCGGGGAGCAGGATAGCCTATGGCGGTGCAGGGCGGCTGCGCCCCGCCCCCGGAAAGGGACTCCAATGGCATCGACCCCCAGCGATCGTACCCTCGTCCGCGGTCTGGCCAGGCGCGTGGCGGACATCGCCCACGACCCGGTGAACCTGGAGCGCAAGGCCGCCTGGCTGGACGTCCACTCGGGGGTGGCCCGGCGACCCATGATCCTGGCCGAGTGGGGGGGTGTGCGCGACCCGCAGCCGCCCTTTGCCCCAGCCCTGCGGTGCACGGACCCCTTGCTGCGCGGCGTCGAGGCGGGCCTGCGCCAGCAGATCTGGGTCTTCGAGGTGCTGCGCGATGATCATGTCGTGGAGCCGTTCTACGGCGTGAACTGGGCCGTCTCCGCTGGCGGGTACGGGGTCGAGAAGACCACCCACGAGGTCAATGACGGCGGCATCCTCAACGCCCGGAACTGGGACCCGCCCATCACCGACATCGCCCGGGACTTCCATCTCCTGCAGCCGCGCACCTTCGGCGTCAACCGCGAGGGCACGTTGGCACACAAGGCCCTGGTGGAGGAGCTCCTGGGTGACCTGCTGCCCGTGCGGATTCGGGGCGGGTACTGGTGGACGCTGGGAATGACCAATCCGGCCATCGACCTGATCGGGCTGGAGAAGCTGATGCTCTTCATGTACGACGACCCCGCCGGCCTGCACCGCCTGATGCGCTTCCTCTGCGATGACCACCTGGCCTTTGCCCGCTGGCTCGAGGCCGAGGGACTGCTGTCGCTGAACCAGGAGAACGACTACATCGGCTCCGGCAGCATGGGCTACACCCGGGACCTGCCCAGCCCCGCCTGGCGGCCGGAGGCGCCTGTCACTCTGCGCGACCAGTGGGTACTCCTGGAGAGCCAGGAAACCGTCGGCGTCGGGCCGACCCAGTTCGCCGAGTTCATCCTCCCCTACCAGACCGAGATCGCGCGCGAGTTCGGCCTGGTCTACTACGGCTGCTGCGAGCCGGTCCACACCCGCTGGGACGAGGTACGGCGTCTGCCCAACCTGCGGGCCATCTCCGTGGCGCCCCTGTGCAACCAGGAGATCATGGCCGCAGCCCTTGGCTCGAGCTACGTCTTCTCGCGCAAGCCGAACCCGACCCTCATCAGCACGCCGCACTTCGACGAGGCCCTCATCCGCGCCGACCTGCGCGCCACCCTCGACCTCACCGCCCGCCACGGCTGCCCCACCGAGATCATCATGAAGGACGTCCACACCCTCAACAACGAGCCCGGACGCCTGGCCCGCTGGGTCGAGCTGGCGCGGGAGGAGGCGGGCCGCGGCTGACGCCAGGAGGCACCCGGAGCGGTCGCCATGGGGTCCTACCCCAGACCCCGCCAGGGCGACTCGTCTCCCCGGACCCTTCATTTCTGGCGCGAGGACCCCGGCATGCCGGCACCGCCATGGCAAGGCTGAGGAGCACCGAGTATGCCGTGGTCCTCGCGCCGCAGAATGGGAGGTCTGGAGGGCCGAAGTCCTCCAGCGGGGGTCTGGGGGCAGAGCCGCCAAGCGAGCCACTCTGAGGACCTCCTGGTGTGACGCCCCGCAACCGTCAGCGAGGCGGGGGTAGACAAAGCCCGGGCGGACCGGCGTCTCATAGGTAGAGTGCCCCGGTAGGGCGGCGGTCAGGAGACGGGCGGACTGGATGACGGAGCGCGAGAACCAGGACGCGGCCATCCGCCAGGCTCTGCAGGCCGACGCCGAGGCCGCCCTCGACCTCATCTGGGCCGCCTACGGCCGGCTTCTCTTCGCCCTGGTCGCCGGCATCATCGACTCGCGTCACGACGCCGAAGAGGTGCAGCAGGAGTTGTTCATGCGCATCGCCCGGCAGCGGCACCGCCTGGCCCGGGCCGACAACCTGCGGGCCTACCTGTGCACCATGGCCCGGCACGCGGCCGTCTCCTGGTGGTGGTGGCGGCAGAGCGACCTCCAGGATCTGTTGCGCCCGGACCCGCAGGACGACCGGCCGCCGGCCGCAACGCCACCGCCCCAGACCGACGGCGCTGCTCCTGCGACCAACCGCCTGGCTGGCACCGGACCAGTCCTCCTGCTGAACACCCTCTGTCCGGGCTGCGCTTGATGACGCACCACGTGCACATTTGGGGCACGTTCCCGGCCCCGCCGGGAACCCCGGGAGCGTTGGCCGATGGGAGACGACCGATGAGCCCTCGATCCCGTGCCAGGCGCGTCGGCAGGTCCCTGGGATGGGTCGCGCTCGCGGCGGCCGTTCTCTACGTCGTCGCCTTGCTGCTCTCCGGCTGGAGCCTGTCCCGGGCGCGGGCGGCGCTGCGGGCCGCCGGCCGGCCCATGGACGCGGCTGAACTGATCCCGGGTGAGGTCCGGGACGTGGACAATGCCGCCCTGCTCTAG
>Ga0172371_10000968_pt1 | contig 45333 bp, 31 predicted proteins | sample Lak12m_FD_114543 | JGI IMG/M metagenome (GOLD analysis project Ga0172371, IMG submission 114543) | Freshwater microbial communities from Kabuno Bay, South-Kivu, Congo - kab_022012_12m | ecosystem: Environmental > Aquatic > Freshwater > Lake | place: Democratic Republic of the Congo: South-Kivu... | reverse complement strand
GATCAAGGACTGGATCAGCGCCACCTTCGCGTCCACCGCCGCCTGGTCGGCCGGCAGCTCCTCCAGCTTCGCCTCGATCACAGCCGTGGTCTGGCCCTGTCGTCGAATTCGTCGTACCTTCTTTCCCATGGGTGGCCTCTCCTTGCTTCGATGCGATGTTGCTCTCGCGGAGCTTCGCATCGGTATGGGGAGTCGCCACCCGAATTTCAACTGAGATTAGCATTCCGTCTCATCAAGGATCGCGCCGGTCACTGGGAGGCGCTGGGGCAGATTTCGCAGAGCGCTGCAGCGCCTGTCGGTAACAGGTACCCGGACACGGTATTCCTTTCATGCCACACCCTTCGCAGTCGGGACAGGCAACCCTCATCCAGGCCCAGGAGCGGCGGGCGGAGCGTTCCTGCGGGAGGTTCCAAGGTGCAGAAAGCACGACGCGATCTTGTCCTGGCGGCACCCCATTGAGATCCGGCGACTGTATTACTTCGTACCACGGACAGATCAGAAATGTGTAGGCTTGATTCCTTCCGTCGCTCTTGCCGAAAACTTGGTGGGTTACGGGATCCGCGGGCACGAAGAACTCGGTTCCTTTGCCTGCTTCGGCGTACTGCCAGATCGTGTAGAGCCAGCCGGCAGCGGATTCCGATCCGCCAGCGAAGAGGCGGAACTGCTCGGTTCGGTGAACGAGCGCGTTAGTGCTTGATACGTGCGTAATCAGAAGTGTGGCCGTGACGATCGAAGTGACGAGGTACGGGTGCGGGCCGGAGACACAAAGACGAGTCAGAGCAACCACGGTCACCGCCAGTCCCAGGCCGGCGATTCCGATGTAGTAGGACTGTTGGTGATTGGGAAGGCAGATGACCGGGCCAAGCGCTAGAATGAACAGCACCAGACCCCATACTGCAAGCTTGAAGTCGCGACCTACTCGTCGATTAATCATCGTCGCGAGAAAGCCGGTGATTGCAGCGATTAGGACGAGGGTGCCGAGGGCTAGGGCCGTCTCGTCTGAGCGCTCCGGATTGTAGGCAAGATTGAAGCCGAAACCGACATACCGGCCAAGTTGCTGCAGGATGTTGGCGGGGTCGAATGCGAGCTGATAAGCGGGACCCGGCTGGATGGGCATGAAGTAGCGGATGTAGTAAAGCTTGACGGCGGCGTATGCGACCGCAATCGCATAGAACGGCGCTTGCGTACGGACGATCCGCCTCCAGTCGGGTTCCTGCTCGAGAAGGAGCGACGACAACGTGAGGATCAGCGGAAGACTGATCGCATGCTCGCTTGAAAGCACGGCGACGAGGAACAGGAGAAAGGTCGATGGCCATCGCCAGGATCCACGCACGCAGAACCACGCGGCGAGCGCGGAAAAATAGAAAAACGCCGTACCGGTCATTGTAAACAGCGCCATCCAGTAGACGGCAATCGCGTGCCCCGGCGCCATCGCATAGATGCTGGCTGTAAGAAATGCGCCGATGTGCGAGCGGAACAAGTGGCGCCCTATAATGAAAACCAGCAAGCCGTTAAAGACGTGAAAAGCCATGAGCGTTGCGTGATAGGCGAAGGGGTCGTACCCGAAGGCAACACGCAACAGGTGATAAAACACCAGTGTCGAAATCGGCCGGTAGAGAAGGAAAGAGGGAAAAGGCTCGAAGAGCTTTACGATGTCTCCGACGGACTCGATCGAGATGCTGTGGGTTTTCGTCAGCTCCCAGTAATCGTCGAGGTAGAAAAAAGCACCAAGGGCGTCGCTGTACGAAAGGAGATGAAAGGCCGCAATGGTGCAGCAGGTCACTATTGCCGCGAACGGGGCGAACTCCATGGTCGCAGGCCCGCTTCCCTCGCGATCTTTCATCAGATGCACCATGTCAGAATTCACGTGTGACGTGGTCAAGTCAATCCTGCTACCGGGTGTCACTTCCGTAGCGGGAAGTCGTCCGAGTGGACGACAAGAGCTTGAAATATAACCCCAATTCGACAGAAATCTGAGCGCACATCGTTCACGCTCTGATCAAGAGAAAGGCCCTTTCCCATGGGATGTCGGTGCTACCAGCATCCAAACCACCACAGAAAAGGGCCACGGACATTGAGACTCAAGGACGCGCTGGATGCAGGTCGCAACGACGAGTACCAGACGCACGCCCAACAGAAAGCGACGTACCCTCGTTGCGCTACCAGTACATCGGACGGGCGGGAATCGTCGTGCGACCGGCCGGCACGGCAACGCCCGACGTTGGCGACACGCGGAAAGTAGCCGCCGTGTTCAGAGAAATCGCTCAAGCACTGGCCAGGGCGGCCTGATTTCTTGTCTGACTGGGGTCTAAGTGACGGCCGAGACCACGGCGGGTTTGGTCGCCGCGTTCAGCGTCGGGTGTCTGCTCCTTTCTGAAACTACTTACAGGAACATCGAGCGGCCATTACTGGTGCGCACGGCCCGGCTGGACCGCTGAATCGGTCGGCGTCCCGGGGGGGGGGCTCTACTTGCTCTACCCACCCGTAGCCTGATAGGCAGCCAAGATGGCGCTGCGCACCCTGGCGTTACTGCTGATCGGGACGCGTGAGCCGCTGCGCATCGACTACCGGCGGCTGCAGGCGCACATGACCGAGCCGCGGGTCAGCCAGGACATGCAGCTCAGCCAGGTTCGTGACGCGGACCACCTGCTCTCGTTCTTCCGTTTCGACGAAGCGGCTTTCGCCGAGTTCGTCCGCGATGCTTCGCCGACGACAGACGATCGCACCGTCCTGGACTTCAGTATGCCTCGCTACGGAGGCTCGGGGTTCGGGCTGGGTCAGTTCAACCTCAAGGTGCGGGACGCCGGGCGCAATCCGTTCGTGTTCGTCGAGCAGCGCAAGCGAGAGTATCAGGCGTTGCAGCGCTCCGTGGTACCCTACCTGACGAACCTCGGCGGTGAGGCTCCAGAGACGATCGCGGCGCGGATAGAGGCGGCCGCCAATCTGCCGATCAAGCGCCGCTGGTTTTTCGAAGCCGATTGGCGGCGTCTGCGCAGCGGCGGTGGTCCGGTAGACGTCGCGCCGACGGCTCCGGCGGCGGCGAAGTTCTGAAGGCGAGGGAAGAGGCATGCCGACCTACAGTTGCCCGGCCAAGATCAATGTCGCACTCAGCGTCGGCCGACCGCGACCCGGCGACGGCTACCATCCGCTGTGCTCGTGGATGGCGCGGGTGTCGCTCGGTGACGATCTGCTGCTCGAACGCGCGGCCGGCGGCGCGTCGTCGTTCACGATCGAGTGGGCCGCCGACGCGCCGAGTCCGAGTGCGATCGACTGGCCGCTCGACAAAGACCTGATGGTGCGCGCGCACCGGCTGCTCGAGGGCGAGTGCAAGCGCGAGCTTCCGGTGCGCGCGCTGCTGCGAAAACGCACGCCGGTAGGAGCCGGCATGGGCGGCGGGTCGAGCGACGCGGCGACGATGTTCCTGGCTCTCGACGCGCTCTTCGGCCTCGATGTCGGCACCGCGACGTTGGTGAGGCTGGCGTCCACGCTGGGCAGCGACATCCCGTTCTTCTTCGGTGCGCCCTCGGCCTTGGTATCCGGCGTAGGTGAATGGATCGAGGATCTGCCGGACGCAGGGACGATCGACCTCGCGCTGATCCTGCCGCCGCTGCAGTGCAACACCAGGGCGGTCTACAAGACCTACGACGCCGTGTGCCCCGACGCGGCGGTAGACGAAGCCGGTGTCCGTGGTCTCACGCGCCGCCGCCCGTTGCCGCCGGACGGCCCGTTCAACGATCTTGCGCAAGCGGCGTTCGTCGTCGAGCCGCGGCTGCGCCAGCTGCGCGACTCGTGCGTGACGACGCTCGGAAGGCCGGTACACGTGACGGGTTCGGGAGCGGCGATGTTCGTCGTCGCGCGCGATGCGGCCGATGCGCAGGCGGTTGCCGGGCGCGTCCGGTCCCTAGGTACGACCGCGATCGCGGTCGCCACGCTGTAGTAGAGGAAGGATTGCAAACGGCCGTTTCCGCAGAAGCGCCCCGTTCTCGAGCGTTGCTGATCGCCGGCTGGACAGGCGCCTTCATCGCTTACCGCATCGGCGTGGTCCTGCTCGGGTTCAACGGCACATTCTTCTGGGAGGAAGCCTACCGCGTGCTGGCTGCCGACGTGCTGCTGCAGGGCTGGCCGGTTCCGCTCGTGGACTTGCAGGCGGATCCTTACGCGGGCGGCAGCCTGGTGATGGCGGTGCTGTACGCGCCGTTGTTGTGGGCGTTCGGGCCGTCGATCGTCGCGCTGAAACTGGTCGGGATCGCGTGGACGGCAGCGGGTCTGGCAATCTGGCTCCATACCATCGCGAAGTATTTCGGACGCGCCGCTGCCAACGCGTTCGGCTTGCTGTTCGTGTTGGCTCCGCCGGCGTTCGTAGTCTTCAACGTCTTCGTGATGGGCTCGCATCAAGAGACGGTGACGCTGAGCGGCTTGCAGTTCTTGATGCTCTATCGCTTCGTCTACGGTGAACGCCGGAGCAGCGAGCTGGCGGCCTGGTGCGTGACGGCCGGCCTCTCGATGTGGTTTTGTTACACCTCGGTAGTGACGTTCGTTCCGTGCGTGCTGTTCGCGCTGGCGGCCGGCGCGCTGCCGCCGCGGCGGTGGGCGGCGCTGGCGGCGTTCGTCGCGGCGGGTCTGTCGCCCTGGCTGGCCTACAACTGGGCCGTCAGCGGTGCCGGTGTGCAGGTCGTGGGACGCACGTTCCTGCCGATCGTTCACGCCGGCGGCGGCTGGTTGCATTGGTACCTCGCCGCGGGCTCGGATCTGCTCAAGTACGGCATTCCGCGCGCGTTGCTCTTCGACGATTGGGCGGCGCCGGTGCTCGGCGGTGACATCGCGTTGCCCGGCGTGGTCTGCGCGTACGCGGTGTGGGGGCTGTTCGTGGCGTGTTGGGCGCTGACTTCCGTGCGTTGCCTGGTCGGTTTGGTGACCAGACGGGCCGGCGCCGGGGTTGCCGGAGTCGCGGCGGGGATCGAGCGCTATCCCGAGCTCGCGTTGCTGTCGTTCTTCCCCCTCTGCGTCGCGCTGCTTGCCGCCAGCGAGCACGACTTCAGCGCTTATCCGATCGTGCCGTTCTTGCCGTCGCGGGTACTGATTCCGCTCCTCCCGGTCATGTTCTTCACGATCGCGCTGGCGACGACTTCGGTGCCGCGAGCCTGGCGACGCTGGGGCGTGATCGCGCTGTGCGGCTACGCGATCTGCGGCTTGGTCTCGAGCCGTCAAGTCCTGACGGCCGGAAGTATGAAACTGGCGGCGGTCCAATCGCGGATCCTGCCGATCGGCGCCGAGGTCTTCGGTCACCTGTTGGTGACTAGGCGTGGCAACGACGTCGGTACGATCGCCGAGCGCATCGCCGCCATCGACGCGGATCTGCGGCCCGCGGCGTATCGAGGGGTCGGCTTCAGTCTGGCGTTTCTGTACTTCTACCAACCCGATCGGCTGGCGGCGCGGCTGCGTTCCGACATGGACCGGATCGATCCGCAGTATCGGCGCGATGCGGATACGGGGCTGGAGAAGGCATTTCGCGGAGGTCTCGACCAGATCGCTGCGCTCCCGGACACACCGCGCAGCCGCGAGTTGGCTGCGACGATGGGACTTGGCGGGAGCGGCGCGCCGGCTCAGGGGTTATCGCCTTGACCGCCGGCAGTCGTGCCGATATCGTTCGCCGCCCGGCGACGGAGCGGGCTTGGGCTGCGGGGCCAGGCCCGGGTGTCGATCGCCGGCCGATCTACCCGAAGCGCTCGGAGGCGTTTCGTTGCGTGAGGAAGCTGATTTGTCTGGTGTCGTGAAGATGCGCCCGGGTCTGGAGCAGATCCGTTGCCCGGGGTGTGGCTGCGAACGCAGCGATCCCGAGACGGTCGGCAGAGACCCGATCTCGCTCGACGAATTCCAGGTCGTGCGCTGCCCCGATTGCGGTCTGTCGTACGTCAATCCGCGGCCGGACGCCGAGCATCTGGCCAACTATTACCCGAGCCGCTACTTCGGTTCGCGCCACCCGGTCTTCAAGAAAGAGTTGATGGCGCTGCGCACCCACAGCCTCGGGCGTCCGGCTCCCGGTGCGCGCCTGCTCGACATCGGGTGCGGCTACGGCGACTTCATTCTTGCGTGCAAGGAGCGCGGCTGGCAGGTCGTCGGGGCCGAACAGGACGCGTCGCCGATCATGCAGCAGCGTGAGGCCCTCGGTCTCGAGGTGGTGACGGTCGATCAGATCGCGTCGTTGCCCGACGCTTCCTTCGACGCGATCACGCTGTGGCACGTGTTCGAACACGTGACCGATCCGATCGCGATGCTGCGCGAGTTCCACCGCTTGCTCGAGCCGAACGGCAGGCTGCTCATCGAGGTTCCGAACTGGGGCGGCTGGCACGGCCGCCTCGGCGGCGCCGCGTGGCATCACCTCGACGTGCCGCGGCACCTGCTCCACTTCGATCGCAAGACCCTGACCAACATGCTGGTGGCGCAGGGGTTGGTGCCCGAGCACTGGGCGACCTTCTCGCTCGAGTACGACACCTTCGGCACTGCTCAGACCTATCTCAACTGGATCTGCCGCCGGCCGAACCATTTCTATCAGTGGGTGATCGGGCGGCCGACGGGCGGAAGCCGTCTCGACACGTTGCTGACGGTCGCGTTGATCGTGCCGGCGGGGATCGTCGCGGGCGTGTTCTCGGTGGTGGCGGCGATGTTCGGTCAGGGGGGCGTCCTGCGCGTGATCGCACGAAAACGGGCGCAGTGAACCGCGCGACTTTCTGGTTCATTGCGGCGCTGATGTTCGCGATCGGCGCCGCCATCCGCGTCAACAACGCGATGGTGTTCTCGCCCGTGCGCTCCTATGACGGCTACGCGCACTTCAGCTACATCTGGTTCATGGCCGAGAACTGGAGGGTGCCGCTCTCCACCGCCGGCTGGGAATTCTTCCAGCCGCCGCTCTACTACGCCTTCATGGCGTGGCTGTGGAACTGGCTCGCTCCGCTCGATCCGGTCCTGCGCCTGCGCCTGGGCACGCTGGCGATCGCGCTGTTGGGGCTGTCCCACGCGATGGTCAGTTACGCCATCGTGCGGCGCTACCTTCCCGAGAATCGCCTCGCGCAACTTGCGGCGGCCGGATTGATGCTGTTCCTGCCGGTGCACCTGTATTCGGCGGGTTTTCTCGGCAACGAATACCTGTGTGCGGTCTTCTGCAGCGTCTCGCTGCTGGCGCTGCTGTGGCTGCTGCGCAAGCCGACGGCGTGGAGAGCCGTCGTGCTCGGTCTGTGCCTGGGTGTGGCGATGCTGACCAAGTTCACCGGCCTCGTCGTCGTCGCCGGAGCGTTCGCGACGATCGGCGCGCGCGCGGTGGTTCGCCGTCAGTGGCCGCAGGCGCTGCGCACCGCCGCGATCGTCGGTGTGGCGATGATCTCGGTGTGCGGCTGGTACTACGCACGCAACGTCTACCTCTACGGAACGCCGTTCAAGATGAGCCGCGAAACGTTCCTGTTGCAGCGCTACGAACGCCTTCAGGCCAAAGGCAGACGCGGCATTCTGGAGTACGTACTGTTCGATCCGGTGATCCTGCGGCGGCCGCAGTGGCCGCGCGGGGTGCCGCTGGTTCAGGAACGTTCCCTGGAGGTTCCCTACAGTGCGGCCCGCGAGTCGGTGCTGACCGGCGTTTATGCCAACGCCTGGTTTGACGGCTACGGCGGCTGGGTGCTTCCGTCGGTCACGCAGAGCGACGTCGTGCGTCACAGCGGGCAGGCGCTGCTGACGCTCGGCCTGATTCCTTCGATCCTGGTCCTCGTCGGTCTCGCGCGTGCGATCGGCCGTCTGCGGCGTGAGGGCTGGGACGACGTCCTGGTGGCGCAGCTCACGACTTTTGGCGCGATGGTGGCGATTCTGGTTCAGGGAACCCACGCAGTGCCGACCCACGCAGCCGTCAAAGCGACGTATCTGATGCCGGTGTCGGTGATTTTCGGGTTCTGGTTCGCGCTGGGACTGGACTGGCTACAGGCAAGATACCCGCGTTGGCTGCGCGGCGTGGTCGCGGCCTGCGTGGTGCTGGCCCTGGTCAGCGGCACGGTCTTTCTGCAGGGCCGAACGATCGCGAGCGACTGGTTCGACGAGTCGCACGCCGCGCCGCTGTGGCGCAACATCTACGGCGTCGTCTACGCTGCCGGCGGCGACAACGAGCGCGCGCGCGAATTCTTACAAGGCGTCGCCGACGAAAACTACCATCTCGGTTACGAGAATCTCTCGGTGTTGGCGCTGCAGGAGGAACGTCCGCTCGAGGCGCTCTACTATCTGCGCCGGGCGGCGCAACTCCAACCGTTACAGTCGCTCGGAACGCCGGCGGACAAGACGCTGTTCAACCAGCTCACGCGAGCCGAGTATCTGAACACCGTGGCGGTAATCTGCCACCGTCTCGGTTGGTACGCGGAGGCAGACGAAGCGGCGGCGCAAGCGCTGGCTGCCGACCGGACGCTGCCCGAAGCGAGCTACGATCTGGCGGTGCTGCGGCTGACGAACGCGGTTCTCGGAGCAGGAGTCGGCGACGAATCGGTCCGGCGCGCGGGAATCGCGCAAAGTCGCAGGCTCGTGTTCGACGCCCTGGTGAGCGATCCCGCTTTGGTCGAGGCTCGCGCCCTCGGCGCGACTCTCGAAGCGCTCGAGGGGCGCTGCGACGAGGCCGCCGAACTGCTGCGCAGGCTCGGCGATTTTCACGGGTACCGCGCCTATCCCGTAGACAGCGGCGTGGGCGACATGCTCGCGGCCTCGATCCGCCGCCGCCGCCACATCGCTCCGCTGCCCGAGGCCTTGACTCCCGAGTTCCAGCTACGCAGGTGCTACGCCGGGGAGAACGGACGTGGGGCGTAAGTGGCACCTGACCTTGTTGCTGATCGCGTTCGCGGTCGGCGCGGCGGTGCGGCTCAACAACGCCCTGACGTTTCCGTCGGTGCGCGCTTTCGACGGCTTCGGTCACTTTACCTACATCTGGTTCATGGCGGAGCACTGGCGCACTCCGCTGCCGGTGGCGGGCTGGTCGTTCTTCCACCCGCCGCTCTATTACTGGCTCATGGCGGCGATCTGGAGACTGCTGGAATCGGTCGACGCCGTCACCCGGCTCGAGGTGGGGACCGCGCTCGTCGCGTTGCTGGGCCTGACGCAAGCCGCGGTGAGTTACACGATCACGCGCCGGTTCGTACCGGAGCGGCCCTTGGTTGCACTGCTCGCGGCGGGACTGATGCTGTTCCTTCCGGTGCATCTGTATACCGCGGGGTTCCTCGGCAACGAGAATCTCGACGCGGTGCTGTGCGCGCTCTCGCTGGCGGCGTTGCTGTCGGTGCTTCGCCGGCCGAGTTGGATCAGGGCCGCCGTGCTCGGCGCGTGTCTCGGCGCGGCGATGTTGACGAAATTCACGGCGATGGCCGTCGTCGCCGGTGCGCTGGCGACGATCGGGTTGCGGACGTGCCTGCGAAAGACCTGGCGAGAGGGCTTCGTGACGCTGACCGTGACCGTCTGTGCGATGCTCTCGGTGTGCGGCTGGTTCTACGCGCGCAACCTGATCGAGTACGGAACTGCGTTCAAGCTCAGTCGCGACGAGTTCATGGTACGTCGTGTCGAAGACTTTCAGAGCAGAGGGGAGCGCGGAATTCTCGAGTACGTGTTGTTCGACCCGTTGATCCTGCGGCGCCCGCAGTGGCCGCGCGGCGTCATGATGACGGGCGACCTGCCCGACGGGGCACACAGCCCGCTGCGCGAGTCGGTGTTGACCGGTGTTTACGCGAACGCGTGGTTCGATGCCGTCGGCGGGATCGTCATTCCTGCGGTTACGGTCAGCGAGACGTCGCGACGATCGGGCCAGATCTTGCTCACGCTCGGGCTGGTGCCGTCGATTCTGGTCGTGGTCGGCCTGTGGACTGCGATCAAGCGACTGTGGCGCGAGGGTTGGGACGATACGCTGGCGGCGATGCTGATCACGTTCGGGGCGATGGTGGCGATCTTCGTCCAAGCCACGCGAGCAGTCCCGCTCAACGCGGCGGTAAAAGCCACGTACATCACGCCGGTTTCGATCATCTTCGCCTTCTGGTTCGCGCTCGGAGCCGACCGGCTCGGCCGCTCGAGCGAAAAGTGGCTGCGCCGTGCGGCGGTCGCGTGTGCGGTGCTCGCGCTCTCGAGTGTCGCCGTCTTCTCCAACGGCGTGTTCCTCTCGCGCGATTACATGAAGGAGGCGGTCTCCAACTCGGACTTCTGGCAGAACGTCTACGGTGTCGTCTACTACGCAGCAGGGCAGCGCGACCGGGCACGCGAACTTTTCGAATCCGCGGCCAAGACCAACTGGCACTTGGCCTACGAGAACCTCGCAACCATGGCGCTCGAAGAGGAGCGGCCGCTGGAGGCCCTCTACTACCTGCGCAACGCGGCCGTGTACCAGCCCAGGCAGTCATTCGGGACTCCCTACGACCGTGCCCGTTACGAGCGCACGACGCAGGCCGAGTACGCGAACAAGATGGCGGTGATCTACGATCGTCTGGGTTGGAGCGATCTGGCGCTGCAGGCCGCGCGCAAGGCCTTTGAGTACGACCCGACGATTCTCGAGGCCGGCTACGACCTGGCGGTGCTGACGCTGGCCGGGACGCTGGCCGGCGACGAACTACGCAACGACGTGGCCGCGAATGCCGCGGTCGCGCGCAGCCGGCGACTGATCCTGGGTACCGTGATTGCCGATCCGGCCTACTTCGAGGCCCGCGCGCTTGGAGGTTCGGTGGCGCTGCTGGAGGGCGATTGCGAGGGCGGCGTCCAAACGATCCGCGACGCACTCGCGCCTCATCCCGGCGAGTACCGGCTCTACCCGGTGACGACCGGCCTCGGCGACATCCACGCTTCCGCCATCAGGCGGCGGATTCAGATCGAGAAACTTCCGGTGGGCTTGAGTCCCGAGCGACTGCGTTTGCGCTGCGACGCGACGAGCGCCGGAAGCTGAGGAATGACGCTACAATCCGGACGCGACAACTCGTCAGCGAACGCGCTTGGTGAGTCCGGAAGCCGGCCGCGCATTCTTGTTCTGGGGCGAGTCGTTCCTCTTTCCCAGCGATCCTGCGGTGTGAGCAGCCGGCCGCATCTCCTGCCTGCGCGTGCGCACCATCTGGTCGAGGTAGGTTTCCTCGTGCCCGGTGACTTGAGCGCGGACGAACTCGACGACACGAACGGGTCGTCGCAGCACGGCTGCGCCGTAGAACGCCGCCGTCATCAGCATCTGCGCGAGGCGGACCTGCCGGGCGCTCATGCGCTCGTTCCAACTGCGGTGCGACGACGAGGATCGGGACAGGCCTACGTAGAGCGAAGCTTCGTCGACGACGTGGCGGCCGGACTCGACCAGAGCGTCGAAGTCGGCGCTACCGGGATAGGGACAGAACATGATCACCGCGGTATCGTCGCCACCGGCCCACGCGGCTTTCAGCAGGAACTTCAGCGACATCCACAGATCGGCCCATCGCTCCTGCGGGTGCCCGACGATGATGTTGACCGTCGTACGCAGGCCGACGCGGTGAGCATCGCGTACCGCCGCGAGAAGACGGCTGAGCGACGAAGGCTTGTTCATCGCTTCGAGCATTCGCGGCGAACCGCTCTCGGGCGCGAAGACGATGTTGCGACAGCCGGTCTGCCGCATTCGGTGCAGCACTTGGCGGTCGATTCCTTCGGTTCGGGTTCCGACCGGAAGCTGCCAGGTGACGTCCGGCGCGCGTCGTTCGAGCGCGTCGCACAGATCGAGGGTCCACTTGCGGTTCGTCGCTGCGGTCAGGTCGACGAAGTTGATGTTGCGAACGCCGTAGCGCCGCGCGTAATCGACGATCTCGTCGGCGACTGCGTCGGGCGGCTCGCGCACCACGAAGCGCGTGCTCCACATCTGCGGCGACGAACAGAAGCTGCACGCGTACGGGCAGCCGCGGGTGCCGATCACCTGCATCGAGCGGCCACGGTTGACGCCGAGGAAGGGTCCCGTCGACCAATAGCGATCGAGCGGCACGAGGTCCCACGCGGGTGGCGGGAGCGCCTTCAGTTCGCGTCCGGCCAGACGCGTCGGTGGCCCCGTGCAAACCACGTCGCCGGTGATTTCGTCACGCACGGCGAGGCCGGGCATTGCGCGCAACGGCTCTGCGGCGGTCAGACGACGGACGAGTTCGAGTATCGTGGCCTCGCCCTCGCCGAGCACGCAGCAGTCGACGGCGGCGCACTCGGCAAGGATCCAGCGCGCGAACGCAGTTGCGTTCTCGCCTCCGACGACGACGAACGCACCCGGAACCCGCCGCTTTGCCAGTGCGGCGATCTCGCGCACCTGCGGCCACTCGTGCAGGAACATATTGGTGATTCCGATGATCTCGGTGTCGGGCGCGATGCGCTCGACGATCTCGGCCGGCGACAGGCCGAGGCGGTGCAGGGTGCCGACCGGCGAGAGAAACGCGACGCAGCGGTCGACCGCTTCGCCGGTGCCGTCCACGACTTTTACGGCGTGCCCGGCAGCGCGCAGCACGCCCGCGATGTAGGCCAGGCCGATCGGCGGTGTCGGACCGTGAGTGGCCAGACTGCGCGGCATGACGACCACCGCCGGGCGCAGCAGCGTCACGCGCGCGACCGGGTTGCGGCGTGGCGAGGCGCCGAACCGGTCGGTCTCATCCGAGGGCAAATGCGTGGTCATGCTCGATCCTCTCCTCTCTTCGAGCACTTGCCGATCTCGCGTCTCTGGTCGACTGCCGCAGCCTCGCGTTCCCGCCGGTGAGGTCGCGCCGACGAGCGGATCATAGCGGCGTAACGGCCGCAGAGGGAAGCCGATTTACGCGCCGGCTCCCAGTGGCCGTAGCGCCGGGCTAGCGCGGGTCAGGCCGCTGCCGCGTCGCCAGCGTCATCGATGCTAGCGCCAGCGCGTAGGCGGCGACGCCGCTCAGGAAGGCGGCGGTGAAGCCGATCTTGCTGCCGATGAAGATCGCCAGCACGGAGGCCACTACCGACATCGCACCGTTCAGGCCCCACGCCCACGGGACCAGTTCCTCGCCGTAGCCGCGCAGGATCGTGATGCCGAGCGGGTAGGCCATGCCCAGCAGCAGGCCGATCGGGGCGAGCAGCACCACCGTCACGCCGATCCTGACCGCGATCGACGTGACCAGCAGGTGGGTGATCACCCACGGCAGCACGGTGATGTAGACGCACGAGACCACCACGATCGAGCCGAGAACTCGCGGAAGCACCCTGCGCGCGTTGCCGGCGAAGCGCTCGGAGAGCAGGCTGCCGTTGCCCGAGAAGAACAGCAGCGCGAACAGTACGACGGCGAGTGCGTAGATCGGTGCCCCGAGCAGCAGCATCAGTTTCTGCAGCAGCGGGATCTCGATCATCAAGAAGCCGTAGCCGAGGCACCCGAAGTACAGCAGCAGCGGCGCGGCCACCGTTGCATCGATCTTGTGGATCTGGCCGCGGCCGAACGTCAGCAGCGGCACCGAGAAGAACAGCACCGCAAGTACGGTGACGACCGCGATCAGCATGTACATCAGCACCAGCGCGTCGTTCCACATCTGCAGAAAGTGGAACGGGTCGTCGGTTCCGTCGGTGATCAGGCCGCGCAGGAAGTTGAAGAAAAACGGACGGTCGTCGGTAGGAGGGTCGATGAAGAAGCGGTAGCCGTGCATGAAAGTGCGCCACTCGGGCGAACTGATGACGCGAGCCACCTCCAAGTGTCCAGGCGCGACGCGCGGCGCCCACAGGATCTGCGCGTTCAGGTAGGTCGCCCGCTCGCCGAGCTTGGCCAGTTCGGCTTCGGTGAACGGCGTCTTCTTCACCAGCATGGTGGTGTTGAGGTCTTGTTTGATCACGACGATGTGGTCGGAGAAGTTCGCGACGCCTTCGGCCTCCCAGGCCGCGCGCGCCATCGCGCAAATGCGCAGCACCTCCACCGGGTACTGGGCGACGAAGTAGCGCGTCACGCTCAGGATCCCGTCGTCGCTGAGGTGTTCGAAGTACTCCTGGAAGCCTTCGGTGGTGTAGAGGTAGTTCTCGCTGAACACGAAGCCGCCGGCGGCGTTGAGCGAGAAGGTGTCGATCAAGCTCAGTTGCAGGATGTCGAACTTGCGGTCGAGGCCCGACAGGCGGCTACGCGCTTCGTCGATGATCACCTCGACGCCCGGCGCGGTGTAGGGGTGCCCGGCGTAGTTCGCGTAGAGTTCTTCGGTGGTGCGGCGCATCGCCGGGTTGATCTCGAGCCCGAGGATCGAAGGCTGTCCGTACGCGACCGCGGCCAGCAGGTCGCGGCCGCCGCCGGTTCCGATCACCGCCACGCGCGCCCCCGGCCGGATCTCGTGCGCCACGTACAGCACGCTGTCCTTGAGGAACTGGATGGAGGCAGGGTCGCCGTTCCACCCCATCATCGGAGTCCACGCGGCGCCGTCGATGTCGAGCATCTTGGTCGGGGGATAGCTGCTGCCCTCGTACTCCTTCGGCTGCAGTCGCATCGGCATGACCTGCGCGGCGTTGCGGGTGTCGTTGAACGCCGACACGCGCGAGAACGAATTCCAGGTCTCGACCTCGCTGTAGCGGTCGGTGCGCTGCTTGATGTAGGTCATCGTGTAGAGGTCGGTCGTGAACGACAGCAGCAGCAGCGCGCCGACGACGACGGTCGAACCGATTGCCAAGCCCTTGCGCTGTCCCGCTCCGAGCGCGACCACCAGCGCTGTGGCACTGGCGACCGCTGCGATCACCACTGCCACCTGCGGCGCCGGCATCAACGCGAGCGCGCTGACGACGCCGAGGCACCCCAGGCTCGCCCCGATCAGGTCGGCGTAGTAGATGCTCGCGATCCGTGCAGAGAAGTGCGTCATCAACAGCGAAATGCAGATGCCGCCGAGGAAGAACGGCACCGTCAGTACCGCGTAAACCAGGCCGAGCGACACGAAGCCGGCGGCCGAGAGTTCCTGGTGAACGTGGATGTGCAGGAAGGCCAGCACACTGACCGCGGCCGTGAGTCCGAACAACGACAGGAAGGTGGTGAGCTGTTCGTCGAGGCGCCCTGCCGGGAAGCGCGACGGCAGCAGGTAGACGACCAGGCCGCTCAGGCCGAGCCCGAACATCGCCAGCGAGATCGCGACGAAGGCGTAGTGGCTGAACAGCGCGACCGTCAGGATGCGTGCGACCGTGATTTCGAGCATCAGCAGCGAGAGGCTCACGAAGAACACCGCCAGGTAGTGGCGGCGTTGGGGCAGGTGGGTCATGTCAACTCCTCGGTCTTGCTAGTCAGCTGCCAGGCGCGGAATGGCTGTCAATTGCCCGCACGTAGTCGCGGAAGCGGGGCAGCTCCTCGAGCTTGTCGGCGATCAGCTTGGCGTTCATCTGATGTCCGTCACGGTTGGGGTGCGCACGTTCGACCATGAACAGCGACTGGCCGAAAACATCTACGGGGCCGACCGCACTTGCAGCGGTTCGCAATAGCCTATCCCCGAGGGTCGAAGCAACCGGCGGAAGCGGGGTAAATTCCGCCACGTCGCCTTGGAAAAACTTGTATTCGATCGAGCCGATCTGCTCCGGCACCTCGACCGTGGCCGAGAAGACGCCGTCGCCTGCCCGTTCGTCGCCATGGGTCGCATCGTCGTAGGCGGGCTCGGTAAAGGTAAACGTCGCATTATAGAGGGCCTGACCCTCTACGCGGTAGGCCCGGGTTTGGTCCGGCGCGCGGACGCGCAGCAGTACGCGCTTCGCTGCGGCTGCACTCGGGGTCGCCGCCGGCGCGGGCTCGGACGCCTTGGCGAGACCGAGGCGCTCGGCGCGCTGGTCCTCGTCGGCGCGCCTGCGCCGGTTCAACTCCTCGACCAGATCGAGGAACGCTACGTGATCGTTCTCGGCGCCGCGCCGCGTTCCTTGAACGGCGGCAGTCTGGGCGAAGTCGGTGTTGGCGACCAGCAGATCAATCCCGGCGCCCGCGCTCAGCTGCGCGACCTCGTGAACCGTAGCGGCGATCTGGTCGATCGAAACCCGATGACACGCGCCGGAGGTTCGGATCTGTTCGCGGCAGCCGGGGCTGGTCGCGTCTTGCGGTCGCGCCGGAAGCATACGCGTGATCGCGCGGTAGGTGTTGGTCTCGGCCGCGAACAGTGCCAGCGATTCCAGCCTCCTTCGCAGCGGGCTCGCCAGCTTGCGGAAGCGTTCCTCGTCGGTGACTTTCGACAGGAACAGCTGGTCGTTGGTACCGTGGCCGATGACGATCAGGTCGGGCTGCATTGCCAGGCCCTTCGATTCGAGGAACGAGAGCCCCTGCAACCACGACCAACCCGGAACGCCGGTGTTGACGACCTCGAAGCGGCCGGCCGGATAGCGTTTCTCGAGCAGTTCGAGAAGCTGGCGCGGGTAGCTGTCGGGCTGGTCGACGCTGAAGCCGAAGGTCACCGAATCGCCGACGCACAGAATGCGAAAGACCTTGGGGCCGGCACCGGCCGCGACGCGCTCGGGGCCGCGAAATCCTTCCGAGTTGTTCTCGATCGTCCAGGTGTCGTCGCGGCCGAAGGCGCGGGGATTGACGGGTTGTGTCTTGCGCGCGCCGGGCTGGTTGCGCCACAGCAGATCGACGTCGCGTACCAGCGGTGCCGGATTCACTTCGAGCCAGGTTACGGTACGCGAGACCGCGTCGCCGAGAATTTCCTGCGGGTGCGAAGGTCCGACCAACAAGCCCGCGGTGAACTCCAGCGCGGCGAGCAGCGCAGCCGTCAGCGCCAGGCCCGCGCCGACCTGTAGCAGAGCGCCGAGTCCCGAGCCGACTCGCACGGGACGTTGCGCACACGCTCTCACTTCAGGTAACCGAGACTCCGCAGCTTCTCCTGCTGCACGGGCGAAAGATTGAACTGAGAGGCGAGGTCGGCCTTCTGCTCGGCGTGCTGTTGGAGCAGTGTCGCCAACTTCGCCACGACATCCGGGTGTTGTTTGGAAACGTCCGGCTCACGGTCTCCCAGGGACGACACGGCGTAGAGCATCGTGGATTGGATCTTCTCGCACTTGCTCGCTTCGAGAGGCTTGGCATCGGGAAGAATCCACGCTCCGAACGGATCCCGGTGGGGCGTTCCGCCGTAGTTGCACGCGCCGACCACCTGGTCGTTGACGAACCTCCACTCCGGGGTGCGCAGCCCTGAACGTTTCACCGGGCCGAGCACCGTCCAGTATTGCGGGACCAGCAACGGAACGTGGATCATCGTGGGAAGCAGCGTTTCGAAGTAGGCGATCTGCTGGTCTGCCGGCGTGTAGGCGCCGCGCGGGTCGGCGTGCGAAGGCAGCAGCGAACGACCGGCCGGGCCTTGGTTCTTCAGTCCCACGGCCGCGAGCACGGTCGGCAGGATGTCGACGTTGTGCGCGGTGTCGACACGCCTCAGGCCCGCCCGGATACGTGCAGGGTAACGCAGGATCAGCGGGATCCGCACAGTCGCTTCGTCGATCCGCAGTCCGTGGCCGACGAACCCCTGTTCGCCGAGATTCTGGCCGTGATCGGCGTGTACGACGAGCAGCGTCTCGTCGAGAAGCTCGAGCGACCGCAGCCGGTCTACGAAGCGGCCGACGGCGCGGTCGGCGGCTTCTACGTCCGGATCGTAGGCCTTGACGATAGCGGGCTCCTGGTCGACGAAGCCGACGTCGCCCCTGAGTTTCTCGTGAGGGCCGAAGTAGTGCACCCACAGAAAGAACGGCCGGTCGCCGCGAATGGTTTCGAGCCAGTGGATCGCGGCGTCGGTGACGTCTTCGTCGGGGCGATAGGCGTCGTTCTGGAATTTCTTCAGTGTGGCTTTGTTGCCGGTTCCATCGCCTTCCGGAGACCGGCTCTCGACGTGCTCGACGGGCGTGTCTGCGGTAGCGATCATCGGCATGCTGAACTCGTCGCTGTAGGTCTCGAAGCCCTGGTCGAGTCCGTACACCGAGTCGAGCGGGAACGAGGCAACGACGGCGCCGGTCTGGTATCCTTCAGCGAGCAGTATCTCCGCCATCGTGACGGCTTCGGGTTTCAGCTTGGTGGTCGGCAACTGCACGCCGTGGCTGCTGCTGTACTGTCCGGTCATGACCGAAGACATCGACCCGGTGGTCCACGGCATGTCGCAGTAGGCGGTTTCGAACAGCATCCCTTCGCGCGCCAACCGGTCGATGGCCGGCGTTCGGTTGTTCGTGTGTCCGTATGCGCCGAGACGGTCGGGTCGCAACGCGTCGATCGTGATCAACACTACGGAAGGTCGGTGAGGCAGCAACCAGAACGCGGCCGCGCCGGCCGCCGCCGCGAGCGGCAGCGGTAGAAGCCACAGCCAGCGGCTTCTACGAGGGCGAATCGATTCCGTGGCCATGACGTCGCGCGCCCGCAGCCTACAGAAATGCCGGAACATTGCTCTGAAAGTTACGGGACGATAGATTCCCGTATATAGGAAGCGCCAGCGCAGTGAAATCCGGGCGTAGGCTAGCAGTCCGTTGAAAAACTCCGGCCCGAGTCGGGTGCCGAGATTCGGGCCGAGATCGAGGCGCGAAACCGCAAGAACGATGCGGCCGAGCGGTTCGTGAACGTGATGACGCAACGCATCTTCACGATTGCCGCGATTGCGATGGCCGTGATCGGCGCCGCCGTCAGGGTCCACAATGGGCTGACCTTCCCGCTGTTCGGCAGCTACGACGCTTACGGTCACTTCACTTACGTCTGGTACCTCGCGCAGACCGGGCGCGTACCGTTGCCGACTTCGGGCTGGGAGTTCTTCCACCCGCCGCTTTACTACGCGCTGATGGCGCTGATCTGGAAGGCACTGGCAGGGATCGACCCGGTGGTGCGATTGCGCGTCGGCGTGGTGATCGTGGCGGTCGCGAGCCTGGTTCACTGGGCCGCCGTGTCGGACATCCTGCGCCGGCGGCTGCCGGCCGAGAGGTTGGTGCGACTGCTCGCGGGCGGCTTCATGCTGTTCCTGCCGGTACACCTCTACAGCGCTGCGTTTCTTGGTAACGAGGGTCTCGGGGCGGTGCTCTGTACGTCGGCGTTCGTAACGCTGCTCGTCGGGCTCAGGCAGCCGACCTGGACGCGCAGCGCGCTGCTAGGTCTGCTGCTCGGGCTGGCGATGCTGACCAAGGTCACCGCGCTGGCAGCGGTCTGCGGTTGTCTCGGCACGATCGTCACAAAGGGATTGTGGCAGCGCAGGGTCCGCGAAGAGGGCCTTCACTTCGCCGTCACCGCAGCGGTGCTGCTCGCGACCTGCGGCTGGTATTACGCGCGCAACGTCGAGCACTACGGCACACCGTTGGTGATGAGCCGCAACGAACTGGTGCTGCGCATCGTCGAGAGCGAGCAACCCCAGGCACGCCGCTCGCTGGCCGAATATCTGCTGTTCGACCCGATGATATTCCGGCGCCCGGCGTGGCCGCGCGTGATAGCGGACGACACCGATGCCGACACGTGGTCGCGCGCGATGCGCGACTCGGTGTGGACCGGCCTCTACGCCAATACCTGGTTCGACGGTTTCGGCGGATGGGTGGTCCCGCGCGTGACCGACAGCGAGGTTGCGCGGCGTGCGGGACAAGCGCTGCTGGTGCTGGGTATCTTTCCGACGTTGCTGGTTCTGGCGGGAGGTCTGTCAGCGGTCCGCAAACTGCGGCGCGACGGCTGGGACGACCTGCTGGTCTCCACGCTGCTGACCCTTGGCGCGATGCTGACGATCTTTGTCGTCGGGACGCGTGCGGTTCCGATCGCTGCGGCCGTGAAAGCCACTTACCTGATCCCGGTAACGGTGCCGTTCGGAGTGCTGTTCGCGCTCGGACTCAAGTGGCTGCGTGAGCGGCGGCCGGCGCTGCTGCCGATCGCCGCGGTCGAGATGCTCGTGCTCGCCGCGATCAGCGTCTCGGTGTTCTGGTACGGGCTGCTTTTCGACGCGGCGTCGATCCGCGGCGGCTTTCCGATGGCCGAGGCCAGCGAACGCAACCACTACGGCGTGGTGTACTACGCCGGCGGTGTTCACGATGCCGCGCGCGAGAACTTCGAGGCCGCCGCTGCACAGGGACTCTATCTCGGCTGGGAAAACCTCGCGCTGCTCGCGCTCGAGGAGGGACGTCCGCGCGAGGCGCTGCGCTTGCTCGGACGCGCCGCGCACCTGCAGCCGCAGCAGTCGTTCGGGCGCCCTGCCGACCGTGCCGAATACGATCGCGTAACCCGTGCGGAGTACGCCAATTTGAGAGCCGTGATGCTGAGTGCACTGGGACGTTCCGCTCGTGCGCTACGCGCGGCCGCCGCGGCGGTGAAGCTCGACCCGAAGATCCCCGAGGGCTGGTACGACCTGGCGGTACTCACGTTGGAGAGAGAGACAGCCGCATCCGCCGCCGAGATCGCCGGTACTTCAACGGTTCGCGAACAGTTGGAACGTGCGCTCGGACTCGACCCTGGGTTTGCCGAGGCGCGGCAACTTCTCGCCGGCATCGCTTCCGCGTCGCGTGACTGCAGCGCGCCGGTGCCGCGGTCGGCGGCGTCGCCGGCACGAATCTATCCGGTCGAAACCGGGCCCGGGGCTTCCTACGCTGCCTCGATCGCGCGCCGTCAGCACATCCGTGAGCTTCCGCAGTCGCTCCGTTCGCGCACCGCGCGACAGAACTGTGGATTCTGAGCCGCGTTGCGGCGCGCGCGTCAATCGCACAGATAGAAGGACAGGCCCGCCTCGAGAACCGTGTTGTCGCCGGCGCGCAGGTAGTAGTAGCCGACCGGTGACAACGGCACGCTCTGCAGCGTCGCCCCGCAGTTGGCCGGCGTGCCGGGCGGTGCGATCCAGCACAGCGAAGTCGGGATGTTGTTGAAGTCGGGCACCGCCAGCGGCCAGTGGTCTTCTTCGACATCACCGATCACGTGGACCAGTTCGATCGGGCCTTTGATCGGCCGGATCACCGTCAGCGCGACTTCGATGCGCTCGGGAGCCGCATCGACCATGCGCTGGTCTTTCCAATCGAGTTTGGCAGCAAAACCGTTTTCGCGCGTCAACGACAGCGCGTCATAACGGTGGCAAGGCTGGGTTGCCGGCGGTCCACACGCGGCCACGAGCAAACCCAGCACGGCCGCGCCGACTCCGAGCTTGTGGATCGTGGCTACTGACATTCGCCGAACCTCACCAGCAGGTCCGGGACGGAGGGCCCGGCGGTGAGCACGCGAATGCCGTCGGTGCTGACGACGAGGCACTCGACCTGCGCGTCGATCTCGATTCCGTTGGGAGCCTCGATCGCCAAAGTCGCGCGATGGTTCTCCCAGAAGGCGAGTTGCAGAACGCCGGGAGTGCGCCAGTAGCCGCCCTCGATGCGTGCGGGGAGCTTCAGCGACACCTTGTACGGCACATCGCCGACTTCGATCACGGTCTCGAAGCTGCGGGTTTCTTCGGCCGTATTCATCGCCGCCAGACCCGTCGACGTGTCGAGGCGGCTGAACTCGAGCGGTTTGAGCTTGCCTAGATAGTCCACCAGCGCTGCGTTCTTCTTCAGCAGATCCTCGGTCGAGACGGACTCGAGAACCTCGCGCGGGCGACGCACGAAGGGCGTCGTGTCGGCCCTGAGCAGCTGATCGATCGCGAAACTGGTCAGGAAGGACGCGACCAGGAACCTTCCTGTCGGAAGACAGGCAGCGTAGTAAGGCGCTTGGGGTTCGGGCGGCGCGCAAACCGGCAACTGCGCGCTTGCGGCACCGGGCCAGCCGACCATCGCGCAGACGGCCGCGACTCTGCACCACCGACCCATCCGTTGCACGGGAGCGAAGTTACCGATCGGGGCAGCTGTGGTCAAGCCGGTCGGCCGCGCTGCTAGACCGGACCATTCGTGAAGTTCTCTGCTGCGCCCGCCAAGTGCGCGCCATCTCGGGCCGTGCTCGTTCTTCGTTCCTCGACGTACTGCAAGTACGCCTGCGTCGCTCATAGCTGCGCGCGGCCTGATCTGCCCCGCGTTGGGCGGTCTCGCTATGAGCGTTCATGAATAGTCCGGGCTACCGAATCACTTGAACTTGATGCTCCAGTCGTAGCCCCACGAGTCGTGCGGCACCCGGTACTCGTCCATGTTCTTGGGGTCGTAGAGTTCGCTGCCGACGCTGACGAGTTGGGTGTCGTCTTCCAGAGCCATCCAGCCGTGGAAGACACCAGGAGGGACCACCAGCGTCGATGGGTTGCGCGCCGAGATGATGAACTCGCCCATCTCATTGTAGGTCGGGCTGGCCGGACGGTCGTCGCGCAGCACGAACTTGGCGGCGCCGTGGCTGATGAAGAAGTAGTCCCACAGGATGTCGTGTTTGTGGAAAGCGCGGATGGTGCCGCGGGCGAAGTCGCCGACGATGTAGACCTCGCCGAATTTGGTGAAGTGGGGTTCGTCTGCGCGAATCATCTTGATCAGATAACCGCGGTCGTCGACTCGGGCCTGCAACGCAACTAATTTGACGTCCTGAATCACGCTCTGTCCTCCATGTTCTTCTTGAATGCGAGCAGACCTTCGCGCGCCGACAACAGCCGGGTGCGGAGCATCGCCTGTGTGCTGCGGTTGTCGACTCCGCCGTAGACCGGCCGGGCCGCGGCTTGTCCGAGTTCCGGTGTCGGGGTGGCTTTGAGAAACGACGGGTCGAGGCCGAGGATCTCGGCCGCAAGTTTCGCAAATTCGGTCCGGACCAGGAAGTCAGGTCCTACCGGGTGCGCGATGCCGACGAAATCGATCTCGGCCAGTTCGCGGGTCGCCTCGGCCAGGTTGTCGACGTAGGTCGGCGTGCCCCACTGGTCGGAGGGTATCCGCATCGGTTCCCCGCGCCGTCCCTTGTCGAGCAGCGCCATGATGAAGTTCTTGCCCTGGGGGTGGAAGCCGAACACGCCGCAGACCCGCGCGATAACGTAGTTGCCGAGATTCTCGCGGATGAAGGTCTCGGCCTCGAGTTTGTGCCGGCCGTAGACGCTGAGCGGATCCGGCGGAGCGTCCACCGCTGCGGGACCGACCTTGCCGTTGAAGACGTAGTCGGTCGAGAAGTAGACGTAACGCGCGCCGATGCGCTTGGCGGCGCGAGCGACGTTGACGGTGCCGGTGACGTTGATCTGGTAGGACTCGTCGATCTCGGTCTCGCAGCGGTCGACGTTGGGCTGGGCCGCCGGGTGGATGATGAAGCACGGTTCGAGTCGATCCACCAGCGCATCGACCGCGGCGGCGTCGCGCATGTCGAGCCGCTCGAGACCGGGCTCAGGGGTGCGGCAGTAGGTTCCCACCGCGCGCTCGCCGTACAGCTCGTGCAACGCGCCGCCGACGAAACCCGAGGCGCCGACGATGAGAACGTCGGGGCGCATCAGGCCGGCACGCGCGTCGGCGTCGTCGAGGTCCAGCGCAGGTCGGAGTCGATCTTCGAGGTGTCCATCAGGTAGCGCAGTTGTTCGAGACGGATCAGGTGACGCCCGGCGAATTCTTCCGGGGTAAGCGCGTGCTGCCGGAACGCCTGGTAGATCTCGCGGGCGCCCTTTTCGACGTCCCACTCGGGACGGAATCCGGGCAGTTCGCGCGCGACCTTGGCGAAGCTCACGCGGTAACTGCGCTTGTCGGGCTCGCCGGTTCCCGCGTAGACGATGCGGGTTCCGGGTACCACGCGTGCGACTACGTCGGCGATCTCGCGAACGCGGTAGTTTTCCTGATCGCGCCCGATGTTGAACGCCACGTTGTGGATGCTCTGGCGCGGCGCTTCGAGCGCCGCGGCCATTGCCGCCGAAATGTCGCGGATGTGGACGATCGGCCGCCACGGCGTGCCGTCGCTCATGATGCGGATTTCGCCGGTGGTCACCGCCCAGCCGACGAAGTTCGCCACCACCAGGTCGGCGCGCATGCGCGGGGACAGCCCGTAGGCGGTGGCGTTGCGCAGGTAGACCGGCGAGAAGCTGTCCGAAGCGAGTTCGGCGAGCCCGCGCTCGGTGTCCACTTTGGAGACGGCGTACGCGGATACCGGCCGGAACTCGGCGGTCTCGTCGAGGATGTCGTCGGAGCCGGCGCCGTAGGTGCTGCACGAAGACGAAAACACGAAGCGGCTCGCACCGGCCTCGCGTGCCAGCCTCGCCAACCGTACCGAGGCCTTGTGGTTGATGTCGTCGGTCAGTCGCGCGTCGAGCTTGCCCATCGGGTCGTTCGACAGTGCTGCCAGGTGAACGACCGCGTCGCAGCCTTCGAGGTCGGCGCGCTCGATCTCGCGCACGTCGCCGCGAAGTTCCTTGACCTTGGCTTCGGGCGGCAGGAATTCGTAGTCTGAGAAGTACTCGGTGTCGAAGCCGACCACATCGTGACCGCGTTCGAGCAGCAGCGGACACAGGACCGAACCGATGTACCCGTGGTGGCCGGTGACCAGAACCCTCACGCCCACAACCTCCACGGCGCGTTGCCTTCGTCCCACATGCGGCTGAGCATTTCGTACTCGCGGAAAGTGTCCATGCACTGCCAGAAGCCGTCGTGGCGATAGACGGCGAGCTGCCCGTCGGCGGCCAGCCTCAGCAGCGGGTCGCGTTCGAGGATGCACGAGGGGTCTTCGTCGAGGTAATCGAGGAATTCGCGCTGGCAGACGAAGAATCCGCCGTTGACCATGCCCTGCGACACCTGCGGCTTCTCGGTGAAATCGACCACTAGGTTGTTCTGGATCTGAAGTTCCCCGAAGCGCGACGGAGGGTGGATGCCGGTGACCGTGACCAGCTTGCCGGCCTCGCGGTGAAACTGCAGCAGCGCGTCGATGTCGATGTCGGCCAAGCCGTCACCGTAGGTGAGCATGAAGGTGTCGCCCTGCATGTGCTTGCCGACGCGTTTGACGCGCGCGCCGGTCATCGTGTCGAGGCCGGTGTCGACCAGCGTCACCGTCCAATCGACGTCGTGGTCGCCGCCGGCGCTGATGTCGACGGCGGCGTCGTTGCCGAGCTTGACGGTGAAGTCGTTGGCCATTGCCCGGTAGTTGAGGAAGTACTGCTTGATCATCTCGCCCTTGTAGCCGAGGCACAGGACGAAACGTTTGCGGCCGAAATGCGCGTACGAGCGCATGATGTGCCACAGGATGGGGCGTCCTCCGACCTCCACCATCGGCTTGGGGCGATACTCCGTCTCTTCGCGCAGGCGGGTCCCCTTGCCACCGCAAAGGATGACGACCGGAATCTCTGGTTCGTTGTGACGTTTGGTCATAAGGGGCGAAGCGCGCCGATCCGGCGCGCTACGGCGACTACATCTGGACCGCCGGCACCACTGCGGTGGGTACCGGGCCTTCGAGTTCCAGATACGCCGAACGCTTGAGTCCCCACTTGTGCATCAGGTACTCGCCCATCGTCTTGAGCACGTCGAGTCCGTACTTGATCAGCGGCACGTAGCACTTCTCGCTGCCGTAGAAGGTCGGGATGGTGCGCTCCACCACACGCAGGCCGGCCAGACGCACCTGGACGAGGATCTGCGAATCGAAGTGGTACTCGTTGCTGCAGCGCTCGAACGGTATCTTCTTGAGCGCTTCGGTCGTGTAGATGCGGTAGCCCGAGTGGTACTCGGAGAGGTTCCAGCCGAGGATCCAGTTCTCGACCGTGGTCAGGAAGATGTTGCCGAGATAGCGGTGGATGGGCATTCCGCCCTTGCGCGGGTCGCCCGTGATGCGTGAGCCGAAGACGTGGTCGGCCCTGCCCTGGAAGATCGGTTCGAGCAGGTATTCCATCCGCTCGGGCGCGTACTGCCCGTCGCCGTGCAGCATCACCACGACGTCGAAGCCGTTGTCGATCGCGTAGCGGTACGCGACCTTCTGGCTGCCGCCGTAGCCGCCGTTGACCTCGGCCCGGTAGACCTTGAGATTCTCGAGCCCCTTGCTGTGGGCGTAGCCGATTCCCACTAGGTGGGTGTTGTCCTCGCTGGCGTTATCGACGATGAAGATCTCGTCGATCTTCTCCATCATCGATTGCGGGATCCTGTCGATCACGCCCGGAATCGTGGCGGCGCCGTTGTAGACCGGGATGTAGCAGAGAATCTTCAATTTCCGCGCGGGCTTCGCGTCGGCTGCGCCGCTCCCCGCTGGCGAACCTGTCATCGTTCCGTTACCTCCCATGGCTCGGCTCACGCCTCCGGCCGGTACCGGTCTAGCGCGCAGTCGGGCAACCTATCCTACGTGAGTTCAGGGAGTCAACCTGGGTTTTCGCCGCGGGTCGAGAGCCCGCGCGGCGTCGGTCTCGGTTCGTGGCCGCGCGCGGCCGCAGGCTTTCGTAAGGCGGCAAAGGTGCTATACGGGCGGGCTGGCGAAGGCTGGCCGGGGCCGGCATCGACCAGTCGAACGGAGCGGGTGCGTGCTTTTCGGGCAAAAGATCATCGTCGTCATGCCGGCCTACAACGCCGAGCGCACGCTGCGTCAGACCTACGACGAGATCCCCCACCAGTACATCGACGAGGTGATCCTGGTCGACGACAAGAGCACCGACCAGACCGTCGAAGTGGCCCGCAGCCTCGGGATCCACACCATCCTGCACCAACAAAACCGCGGCTACGGCGGCAACCAGAAGACCTGCTACACCGAAGCCCTGCGCCACGGCGCCGACGTCGTGGTGATGTTGCACCCGGACTACCAATACACGCCCAAGCTGCTGGTCGCGGTCGCGTCGCTGATCGCGGTGGACCAGTACGACGTGGTGCTCGCCTCCCGGGTGCTCTCGGAGGGCGCGCTGAAGGGCGGCATGCCGTTCTACAAGTACGTCGCCAATCGCTTCCTGACGTTGTGGCAGAACCTGTGGCTGCGCAAGAAACTGTCGGAGTACCACACCGGCTACCGCGCCTTCTCGAGGCGGGTACTCGAAACGCTGCCTCTCAACGAGAACTCCGACGACTTCGTATTCGACAACGAGATGATGTGCCAGGTCGCCTACTTCGATTTCCGCATCGGCGAAGTGTCGTGCCCGACCAAATACTTCCCGGAGGCTTCGTCGATCAACTTCAGCAGAAGCGTCACCTACGGCCTCGGAGTGGTGCGATCTTCGGTTCTGTATCGCCTCAACAAGTGGGGATTCGCGCGCAGCCGCATCTTCGATCCGAACGGAGCAAGGCTGGAACTCTGAGGGGCGAGCGGCCGCCGTTCGAGTGCGGTCATAGACGCGGAACGCTCCGGTTCAGCGGCAGGCTGCACAACGGACCGTCAGCTGCATCCTGTTCGGCGTCTCTTCGCTACGTCTTCTTCCTGCCATTGATGAGTCCTTCGAGACTATCTCCCGCGTCTACCTCGAACTCCGGCTGGTTGACCCTGGCGTAGCGCCACGTGCGGCCCGTGGCAGCGGTCACGCGCGCACACCAGGTCTCGAGAGCCTCGTCCTTCGCTGCGGTGCCCTCCCAGACCCGGCCCTTCGTCTCGATGATCCAGTTCACCTCGCCAGCCGGAGACTTCTGCACCACCACCCAGTCCGGGTGGTAGAAGCCGATCGCTCCGCTGGGTTTGAGATAATCGACGCGAAACTGGCTGCCGGACTCCCCCTGCTCGGTTGTCCCCAGAGCGGCGAAGCGGACGACGTCTCTGGCCTTCTTGTCGAGGAACTCCGCGAAACGGCGCTCGAAGTCGTTGTAGGTGGCAACGTAGTTGAAGACGGTCTTGGCCGCCTCCAGCGGCGGGAGGTTACGCCGCCAACTGAACGACCTGGTCTCGGAGAGGTGGAAGTCCGCCTTGTCGAACTCAACCGCGCGGCGCTCGATGGTCAGCTCGGCAATCTTGCGGGCGAGGTACTTCGCGATGCCCTCCTGCATGTCCAGGCGCGCGAGGTGGGAGCGTAGCGCGTCGTCGTCCATGTCGACGGCCTTACCGAAGCAGCGCGTGGCCACGTAGTCGCGCACAGCGGGATAGAGCTCGGCAAAGCGGTTTGGCAACTTGGCACGATCGATGACCTTGTTGGTGATGCTGGCGAGCAGTTCGTGGGCAGGTGGAAGCTCGCCAGCCGCGATATCGGCCTGGTGGACCTCGGTCTCAGTGGTCGCAAAGTCGAGCCTGAGCGTCACGCGGAACGGCTCGGCCAGCTCTTCCTGATCGTAGATGGCGTCCAGCGCCGCGACGTCGAGGTCGGAAAGCTTGCGAATGTCGTGCTCGAGGCTCGGCTTGGTGATCGGGATGGCGATGTCGTACTTCAGGCGCTCCCGCAGCGGCGCGATGATGACGGGCGGAGGCGGGTCAGTCTTGGTGCTGGCCACGCCCACACCCTCGGCTTCGAGCTGGGTGCGAAGGACGTTGAGCAGGTTTCGGGTCCCAAGCACCTCCAACGTCTGGGTGCGGTCGGGGCTCACCTGGCTCATCAGCCGCAGCCCGCGGCCGATCACCTGTTCGGGCAGTATTTCGGCCTTGGCGGTGAATGGGCGCAGACCGAGCACGACGGTCACGTTTCGCACGTCCCAGCCCTCGCGCAGCATCATCACACTGATGATCGCCTTGATCCGGCTCTCCGGCTTGTCGATGTCGCGCGCGGCCTCGCGCGCCACATCAAGATCCTTCTTGGTGATCTCGCCGGCGGCGTCGGTATGAATGACCAGCACCTCGGACTCCTTGAAGCCGAACTCCTTGGTCTTCCACAGGTACTCGCCGATCGCGTCGGCATAGACGTTCTTCTCGGCCATGATGAACAGCACCGGGCGCGTGCCGAGCTGCTTGTAGACCTTGTGGTGGTCCTTCCAGCGCTGCACCGCCGCGCGCAGCCAATAGCCGTACTTCTCGCCTACGTTGTCCTTGGTGACGCCGTCCGGATCCTCCTCCGGCTGCTTGGGGTCGTCCTCCTTGGTGACGATGAGAGGTGCCTTGACGATGCGGTCCTCGACGGCCTGCGCGAGCGGGTAGTCGCAAACGGTCCACGGGAAGTACATCCCGTTCTGGTCCTTGGGCGTCGCCGAGAAGTCGAGCCACAGCGCGAGGCCCTTCGGCAGTGCGCGGTGGATCGCGAGCAGCGACTGGCTCCACGCCAAGTCTTCGTCGTGGACGTGGTGCGCCTCGTCGTTGAGCACGACCAGGTCCTTGAGCGACTTTACCCGCTCTAGCATGGAGCGCTGGCCGGAAGCGGCGAGGTCTTTGGCCGGCTTCTTGCCGAGCAGCGCCTCGATGGCGTTGGCAGGGGTCCACTCCTCGTCGCGCGACTCGTAGAGTTGCTGAATGTTGGTCAGCACGAGGTTGCCCGACGGATCGGGCTCGGCGGCCTCGCCGCGCAGGATCACCTTCTGGCTGAAGGCGCCGCGCCATTCGGGCGGGATCAGCGGCAGCTCGTAGAAGACGCGGTTGGCGGCAAAGTCACGCTCCAGTCGCTGGTACACGATCACGTTGGGCGCGACGATCAGGAAGTTGGTCGACAGTTCCGAGCCGGGCACCCGCTGCTTGTGGAAGCGGGCCCAGACGATGGCCATGGCCATCACCCAGGTCTTGCCCGAGCCGGTCGCCATCTTGATAGCGAAGCGGCGCAGGTCCTCGGGCGGCAGGTCCTGCTCACCATCGCGGTCGAGCTCCGGCACGTAGCGCCGAAGCTGGCGGCGCCCGTCCATCGTCGTCTGGAAGACGATGTTGTCGGAGAACAAGTCCTTCTTGAACTTGGTAGCGTGCGCCTGGATCAGCTTCTGCGTGTCGCGTTGGCCCGCGATCTCCACCAGCCACGCCAGCGTCTCGATCGCTTCACGCTGGCAGAAGTAGTAGCGGAAGGGCACGCCGAAGCCGGGGATCTCATGGTCCTCCTCGAACCAGTACTCGAAGAGCCGCCGCGTGACCTCGGACGCGCCCTGGTAGCCGCCCGCGCGCCACTCATCCACCGCAGCGCGGATCTTCGGCACCAGCAGCAACCGGCTCGGGCGCCGCCCGCTCGTGTCCTCCCGCCAGCCGGTGGCCGCCGCGTCGTCCTTCACGAGGTACGAGGTCGGCTTCTCCCACGGCCGGCGGCCCGGGATCTCCGGCAAGTCCTTGTCGTAGGCGATGACCGACTTCGGCATGGCTACTTCACCTCCACGTCGAAGGCCTGCGAGGTGTCGTTGCCGAAGATGTCGATCACCTTGACGAGCACGCGATACTTGCCCGGCTTCTCGTAGACGTGCGAGTCGGAGGTGAGCGGCAGCTTGCGCTCCTTGCGTGTTCGGTAGGCAACCCAGCCCTGCATGAAGGTGTCGCTCTGGAAGTCCCAGTCCACTGCCCAGTAGTCGATGTAGTCCGACCACTTCTTCACCTTGCTGCGCACGTCATCGGGGATCAGGTCGGTGTTCGGGATGACGAAGTCCTCGAGCGCTGCCTGCGCGGTGAGCTTCTTCGGTTGCTTGATCTCGGCCTCGAGATAGGCCAGCTCGAAGAAGCGCACGTCGCCCTTGGCAGCGGCCTGCTGCTCCATCACCTCCCGCGGGATGTGCAAGAGGACGAGTTTGATGCCCTTCTTCTTCGCAAGATCCTGAACCGGTCCAGGTCGGCGCACGTCGTTGTTGGGACCAGCGAGGCCCATCTCCCACTCCCAGCCGAGCACGTGCAACTCGCCCTGCTTGAGTTTGGCGCACTCGTCCACCGCCACATCGATCTCGGCGATCGTCACCGGCGCGTCAACCGCGCCGATGTGGATCATGGCCTTGCCCTTCTTGCCGTGCAGGTGCGTCATGCCCGCCACCGGCTGGGCGCCGTAGAGCTTGAGAATGAAAGCGAGGTACTCGTAGAGCGCCTGCTCGCTGAGCGACTTGTCCTTCCTCTCGCCGAAGGTCACGCCCTGCCAGTACTGGCGCTCGTACTTGCCGAGGTTGAGCACCTCGAACGGCTTGCAGTTCTCGATGCCGAGCAGTCGCTTACGGGTGACGTGAATTCCCCAGCGCCCGAGGTCGCAGCCGATCCAGCGCGACCCCGATTTCTCCGCGGCAACGAGGGTTGATCCGGAGCCGCAGAAGAAGTCGGCGACAATCCCACCAGGCTTGGCGCACGCGGCAAGGATTCGCTGGACGAGTTCGACTGGCTTCTGGGTAGCGAAGCCCGTGAAATCCGATGACGCAGGCGGGACTAACGGGATACGCCAGACGTCATCCACTCGGCGAGTCGACTGCTCATAGTAGACCAGCGCGCCCGAAGCATCTCTAACATTGACCGCTCTACCTTGTTGCTTCTTCCTCAAGAGCCGCTTCTGCGGTTCGTCTCGCTCCTCATCTATCGGACGATACGTGACGGTCTCTCCTTTTGAGTACCAGAAGATGACATCGTGTTTGCGCCCGAAGTTTTGACCGTCGGCTGCGAATCGGTTGTAGTAATACCAAATGATCTCGTTACGAAACCGCTCTACGCTGAACACTTCGTCCAGTAGCGCCCTCACGAAGTAGCCCACGTGCCAGTCCAAATGGATGAAGAGGCTGCCGTCGGCCGCGAGCAGATGATGACACAACTGCAACCGTGGCTTCATCATGGCCAAGTAGGAACTGACCCCGCCGGCCCATGTATCCCGGTACGCCTTTTCTTCGAGCAGCGATGGCTCTTTGAGGACATCGTGGTCACCGATCGTTGTTGCGAATGAAAAATTTGCCCCGCTGTGAAACGGCGGATCGATGTAGATGAGGTCGATCTTTCCCGCGAACTTCTCCAGCAGCGAACCCATCACCAGCAGGTTGTCACCCCAGATGAGTTTGTTGCGCCAGCCGGCTTCGAAGGTGTCGCCCTCCTTGCCCTCGTAGACGTCGAAGAGCGTGCCTTGCACGCCGCCTTTCTTCGCCTCGCGCGTAGCACGGCTCTCGTTGACGGTCTCGATGACCTGGAAGGGAAGGCTGACGCGCGGCACTTCCTCGAGCGTGCCGTCTTCGTTGTACTTGCCGGGCCAGACCAGCTCGGTCTTGGTGATCTCGATCGTAGCCATCTATCGACTGTCCTCTTGCCTGTTCAGGTATGCCCGGCCTGCGCCGGTAATCCGGTAGCGCTGCACGCGACTCGTCGGTTTGTCGGGCGATGTGTATTGAATCAGTCCTCCAGAAAGGAGCTCGCTCAGCGTTCGTTTCAAGGCTCCGGTCTTGGATCGCAGGCCGATCACCTCAGCAAGTTCACCTGCCGAACGCTCGCCCTGAGACAGGACCGACAGGACTTGGATGGACTGGGCCCCGACTTGGGCCCCTGACTGGGCCCCTGACTGGGCCCCTGACTGGGCCCCGACTTGGGCCCCTGACTGGGCAGTGGCGACAGCCCGCACTTCCGGATTGGGCCGGAAGATGACCGTGGTGAACCCGTTCACCTCCCAAACCGGCTCGGGGTAGCCGCCATCGCGCGCCTCGTCGCGGATGCGTTTGATGCCGGTGCCGGCGTTCTCGATGAAGTCGATTCGCTGCAACAGATCGGCGATCAGCGCATTGCGGCGCACGCACTTGCCGCCCAGATCCGCGGGCGTCATTCCCTTCGGGAGGCCGCCGGGACTGATGACCTCTATGCGCTCGGTGTAGAGCTCGACGAAGACATTGGCGCCGTCCATGAACCAGTCCCGGTGCATGACGGCGTTGATGATCGCTTCGCGGAGCGCCTTCATCGGGTATTCCGGGATGTCCTCGCGCTGGATGGCTTCGATCCGCCACGCCGCGCGCGTGTTTCGCCCGACGAAACGCATGGCGTCCTCGATGTCGGCCACGATCCCGCCGTCGAAGTCCTTGCGGTCCAAGATGTCCGCCTTGCTCGTGCCTTTGGCCAAGAGGCACGTTATGTACGCCTGGTTGAAGAAGTGCCTGACGTTCTTCGCAAAAAAGAGGACACCGGCGTTTCGGAAAAGGAGCTTCCCGCCGGCCCGCTCGGCGGCTTCGATGTTGACCAGCACGTCCTCCGTGCGTGGCCGCCCGGTGATGCCGGACAGTTTCAGCCATGCCTGGAACTTGGCCCGGTCGAAATCCTGCGGATAGCGAAAGCGTGGGCAGGGTGCGAGGTCGAAGCGGATCACGCCCTCGACACGGAAGAAGTCGCGGATCTCGTCGCGGGAGAGTTTCTGCGTTGCCGAGCCCTGCCGCCAGAAGAAGCCGTCGCTGCACTGCACGGGCTTGGCATCGCTCTCGCGGACGTGGATCACGATCACCTCGCCCACCGGTTCCACGAGCACTTTCACCGGGGGGTCGCAGTTGCGGGCGACGTCCTGGATGCGGGCGCGCAGCGCGTTCGAGTCCCGGATACCGACGACGGTGCCGTCGTCACGCACGCCGAGCAGGATCCGTCCGCCGGTCGTGTTGGCCAGCGCCACGACCTCGCGCGCGAACGAGCCGGAGAGGCTCTCCTTGAACTCGAGCATCGTGCCCTCGCCCTGCTGGATGAGGATGTCGATATCGGCTTGCTTCATGCCAGTGCAGCCTCCTGCCCGATGATCCCTTCGGCACGGCAGAGCATCCTCAGGTCGCACTCCTTGCAGATCGCCGCCTCGGGCGCCGTGGTCACCGCGAACTCGCGCGCCTGTATGCGGCCCACCGTCTCGTCGAAGTGACGGCCGGCCTCCTCGACGCGCGCCGGGTCGTAGGGCAGGACCATGAGAGCATCTTCCTTGTGCGGCTCCGAGGTCCAGTAGAGCAGCAGCCGGTCCACGTGCCGCCCGTGGCGTTGCTCCAGGATGTGCGCGTAAGTACAGAGCTGGCGCTCGTAGGCGGCGATCAGCTCGGGGCTGTCCTTGGGCCTCGGCGAAGTCTTGAAGTCGAGCAATTCCAGCTTGCCGTCGCCGCCGAGCAAGAGATCCACCTTGCCGGCGAGGATGTAGCCGTCCTTCTCCAGCGACACGTCCACCTCGGTCTGGATCACCCGGCGCATCTCCTCGCGGTTCTGACGAAAGTAGCTCATTACCTGCGCGAATGCCGACTCTTTGGCTGCATCGCCGATCGGGCGCACGTCGGAGAGGGTGAGGAAGCGGAAGGTGCGATCGAACAGCTCGCGGATACGGGGCTCGTTCAGCGTGTCCAGCTTACCATCGAGCGCTATGCGATGGATCTCCTCGATTGTCTGGTGCACGAGCAACCCGAAGAAGATGACCGCCGAGCGCGACGGGGTGAAGTCGTACTCGCGGAAGAACTGGTACTGGCGCGGGCAGGTCTCGTAGATCTTGAGGTCGCCGGTGAAGCTGTAGGTCTTCTTTACGGGCATACGCTCGCGCACCTCGAAGCGCTGGGCCGCGAGCAGCTCCTTCTCGACGTACGGCCACTGGGGCAGCCCCTGCCAGATCGGCGCGAAGTGGTCCTTCGGCGTCTCGTGCGCGGTGAGCACGAGGACCTTCTGAGGGCGCGAGAAGGCGACGTAGTGCAGGCGCATCCGGTCGAAGAGCGTGACGCGGCTCTCGGGCTCGAAGGGTGGCCGGTGGTAGTAGGGGCCCAGGTCGCGATCCGTCTGTTTGGGACTCGAGAGCTGGTTGGAGAGCGATCCGACTACGGCTACCGAAAACTCCAGTCCCTTGGCCTGGTGGATGGTCATCACCTGCACGTGGCCCTTCGGGAAGGGCTGGTCGGGATCCTCGTACTCATTGATGCCGCCGTCGTAGAGCAGACGCAGGAAACTGTTGAAGAAGTGCAGGCGCAGCAACTCGCGGTTCTTATGCGTGACGACGGTGTAGTGGTAGTAGCTCTGAAAGACGTTCAGGAGCTGGGAGAAGATTGCTAGGTTGCGCGCCGCGTTCTCGCTGCGGACGGTGGAGCGGAACGGTTCCAGGGCGAGCAAGTGGTAGAAGTAGTCGGCCGGCCGCAGGTCGAGTGCCTCCCCTTCGCGCAGGCGGTCGATCTCGCCGGTCCAGCGCTGGAGCGCCTCCGCGAGCGGGTGTGGCGCGGCAAAGCGCCGGCCGAGCTGGACGATCGCGTCGTCGACGTAGCCGGCAAGTTCCGCCACGGCACCCGCCACTTGGCCGCGGCCGTCGCCGTGCCAGCCGAAGATCACCGCGAAGCAAGCGACGATGTGTCGCACCTCGGGAATCTCGAAGTAGGCGCGGGCACGGGGACAGAACGCGGGGATGCCCTTCGTTTCGAGCGCGGCGAGATAGGGCCCGCTGTGATCTTCGCGGACGCTATGGAGGAGCAGCGCGACCTGGCTGTAGTCCGCGATGACGCCACTCTTTTTCAGGAACGCTACCATGTCCGCGAAGCGCGCCCCTTCGTCGCGCCGATCCCGGCCCCAGATCGCAATGACGGCCGGGTAGTCGGGATGCCTGGTCTCCGTGTCCGCGCGTATGGTCTTGTTGAACCGGAACGACGCGCCGTGCGGGTTCGACCACTCGGCCGACGCCATCCAGTGGTCGTAGCGTTCGACGATCGCGTGGTGGGAGCGGTAGTTGGTCGTCAAGTCGAGGACGCGGGAGTTCGGGACCCGCTGCGGGAACTCGAGGATGTTTCGCACAGTCGCGCCGCGGAAGCGGTACAGGCTCTGATCCTCGTCACCGACGACGCACAGGTTGCGGCTCTGCTCGGTCAGTTTCAGGAGTAGCTGCTCTTGGATGTAGTTCGTGTCCTGGTACTCGTCCACGAGGAGGTAGCGCAGGTCGCGCGTCACGGCATCCACGGTCGCCGGGTCGCGAAGGAGGTCGAACACGAGCCGCTGGAGGTGGGCGAAATCGGTCCGGTTCGCCTGGATGAGCGCGCGCTCGTAACGAGCGTACGCGCCGCCGAGGACCGTCAGGAACGGATCGCCGGACGCGGAGAGTTGCGAGGCATCGACCAGTTCCTCGGTGATCTTGTCGAAGTACGCCCGCGCGCCCTCGATCGCGGTCCAGCGGGTCTTCCAGCGCCGCAGGAAGAGGTCGTTTTCGGCGGGGCCGATGATCTCGTCGAAGTGCTCGAAGATGAAGAGCAGCTGCGTCAGCTCGTCCAGGGTGTCGTAGCTGTGGCCCAGCTCCGTCCGGTGCCGGTGCTGCGTCAGGATCCGGTTGCAGAAGCTGTGGATCGTCGAGGCAGTCAGCTCGGAAAGGTCACCCTGGTACCCAACCGTCCGAGCCGCAGCGGCAAGGCGGTCGCGCATCTCGAACGCCGCCTTCTCGGTGAATGTGCAGAGGACAATCTGCCTCGGGTGAGCCTTCTCGAGCAGCAGCAGGTTCAGCGCGCGCAACACGATGGAGTAGGTCTTGCCCGAGCCCGGCCCGGCGATGACGAGCAACGGTCCGTCGATGTGCCCCACGATTTCGCGCTGAACGTCGTTCAGCCTCGGGTAGTGGTCGGCGATGGCCGGTGCGATCATCACAGGAGTCCGGCTTTCCGGAAACTGAAGGACTCTTGGGCCGAGACGATGAGATGGTCGATGACGCGAAGGCTCACCGTCTCGGCGGCGAGCACGATGGCACGGGTCAGCACCTTGTCCTGTTCGCTTGGCGCAACCGTGCCGTTTGGGTGGTTGTGCGCCAGGACAACGCCGAAGGCTCCGCGTCTCAGCGCGGCCTCGATGACGCGGCGCGGATAGACCGCTGCACGGTCGATTGTCCCTTCTTCCAGGGTTTCGACGCCGTCCCTCAGGAGTCGGTAGCCGGAGTCGAGGTAGGCGACTTCGAAGGTCTCGTTGCGCAGAGAGCCGATACGCATACGCCAGAAGGACGCAAGCCGCTCCGGATCGGCGAGGGAGTCCCGGCCCTCGCTGCTCTGCTGGAGGTAGAGCGTTGCCGCGGCCCTGATGATCTGGAGGGCAATCGGCGTGACGCCGCCGATACCAGTGACGCCTTGCAGGTCTTCGATCCGAGCGTCGAGAATCCCGCGGAGATTCCCGAAGCGGGCGATGAGCGCCTTGGCCGGCTGCTTCACGTCCGAGCGCGGGATCGCAAGTGTGAGCAACAATTCTACGACCTCGTAGTTCGCGAAGCCGTCGAGCCCGGATTTCAGAAAGCGGTCGCGGAGGCGCTGCCGATGGCCGTGGTAGTGATGCTTGTCATCGTTCATGTCAGCCTGGTGGCAACGTCCGCGTTACGCCTCGCATCGCGCCCTCTTGGTGTTCCGAACGTTGCGCGTAGGGTGCGGGTCGGACTGGCGCGCACGTTGCGCAAACAACTACCGCGACAGGCCGGAGCGGCCGGTTCACGCGCGCGTCGGACGGCGGCAATCTACGACTCCAGTCGCGCTCTTGCTACGTCGGGTGCTCTCACCGAAACGTTTATGGTCATCTCACCGGCTCCACATCGGCTCATTCCAAATATGCAGACCTACTCACTCCGAGGTTTTTGCGCGACGCGGAACGTATATTGCGTCGTCGTTCGAGCTTTGGGAAGGGCAGGCCCGTGCGGCAACTGCTTGCGATGCCCGAGGCGCCAGAAATATGTCGGCCCGTATATCGCGGGGTTCCGCGACGGATCATCGGCGCGGACCGGCAACTTCCGCCGAGCACTCGATATGGACGCTCAGCGTGGTTCAGCGAGGCGGTCCGTACTCGGCGTAGGTCGGCAGTGCGCTTTCCGGGATGTCGCGCAGGCGCGCGAAGTGCTGGTCGCGCGGCGACACCGTGAACTCGCATGGCGGCGTCGTGAAGTCGCCGCGCGGCCACGCAATGGCCAGGTCGGGGTCGCTCCACAGGATGCCGACTTCGCTCTGGGGCCGATACGGGGTCGTACACTTGTAGGCGAGCAGCGCGTACTGGCTGGTGACGCAGAAGCCGTGTGCGAAGCCCGGCGGTATCCACAGCTGCCGGTGATTGGCCGCGGACAGGACTACGCCGACGCTGCGCGCAAAGTGCGGCGAGCCGACGCGGACGTCGACCGCGACGTCGAAGACTTCGCCCTCGATCACGTACACCAGTTTGCCCTGAGCGTCGGGGTGCTGCAGGTGCAGGCCGCGCAACACTCCACGTGCCGAGCGCGACAGGTTGTCCTGCACGAAGCGGCCCGGCAGCCCCAGCGAGGCGTAGCGCTCGGCTTGCCAGGTTTCGAGAAAGAATCCGCGCTCGTCGCCGAAGACGTCGGTCTCGACGATGCGGATTCCCGGAATCTCGGTCTCGATCACGCGCACGGGCAAACCGCTTCTTGTGCCGGCCGGGTCACTTGCGGTGATCCCGGCGTTCGGCGTAGTTGCGCTCGATCCAGCTGGCGTAGTCGCGTGTGCGAATGCGTTCGACCCAGTCCTGGTTGCCGAGGTACCAGCGAACCGTCTTGCGCAGTCCGCTCTCGAAGGTCTCGCGCGGCGCCCAGCCGCACTCGCGTCGGATCTTGGCCGAGTCGATCGCGTAGCGCAGATCGTGGCCGGGCCGATCGCCGACGAAGGCGATGAGATCGGTAAGTTCGCTCTCGGCGCAGCCGGTCTCTTCGGCTACCAGCCGGCAGATGCGGCGCACGACGTCTACGTTTGGGGCCTCGAAGCCGCCGCCGACGTTGTAGGTCTCGCCGACCCGGCCCTTGTCGATCACCGTCCAGATCGCTTCGCAGTGATCGTCGACGTAGAGCCAGTCGCGCCGGTTGAGTCCGAGTCCGTAGACCGGCAGCGGCCTGCGCTCGAGCGCGTGCAGGATCATCAACGGGATGAGCTTCTCGGGGAATTGCCTAGGCCCGTAGTTGTTCGAACAGTTGGTGATCTTGACCGGCAGTCCGTAGGTGCGCGACCACGCGCGCACCAGGTGGTCGCTGGCGGCCTTCGACGCCGAATACGGACTCGACGGATCATAGCGCGTCTCTTCGGTGAAGGCGCCGGTGTCGCCGAGCGATCCGTACACTTCGTCGGTGCTGACGTGGTGGAAGAGTCCGCCGCCGCCGGCGAAGTGCTTGCGCGCCGCCTCCAGCAGGTTGAAGGTTCCCTCGACGTTGCTGCGCAGGAACGCGCGCGGGCCGACGATGCTGCGATCGACGTGGCTCTCGGCGGCAAAATGCACGACGAGGTCGGGGCGGTGGCGCGCGAAGGTGTCGTCGAGCGCCTCGGCGTCGGCGATGTCGACCTTCTCGAAGAGGTAGTTGGGCGCGTCGTCGACGCCTGTCAGGCTGGCCAGGTTGGCGGCGTAGCCGAGGTTGTCGATGTTGACGAAGTGGTGCTCGCGAAACCTCGGCACCAGTAGCTGGAGGAAGTTGGCGCCGATGAATCCGGCACCGCCGGTTACGATGATCTTCATCCGAATCTACAGCGCCGTTGCGACCGCGCGGCCTTGCTGCTTGCCGCGCGCGGGGTTCATCGGCCGTGCAGGGTCTATAACCGGTCGTCGCGGCAAGGTACACCCGGGCGCGGTCGGCCCCTTGTCGGGAAGCGCTTCTTGCACGAGTGCAGAGGCGCGGTCGGTGCTCTCTGATGAGGCGATGCCGGCCCCTTGTCGGGAAGCGCTTCTTGGGGTAGTTGCCGAGCATGGGCGATGCATCGACGAAAGAAGGTAGCCGCGGCCGGCGGCGTGGGTGCCGGTTGGCGTGGGCCGCACGGCTGGGCGTGTTGCTCGTTGCGGCGTTGTCGCTGCCGGCTGCGCTGCCTACGCACGCTCGCGCGGCTTTCACGCAGAGCATCGCGGTGCCGGCCTACTTCTACCCCGGGCCGACCTGGGACCAGCTCGAGACCGGTGTGCCTACGGTGGGCTTCGCGGTGATGGATCCCGCCAACGGCCCCGGCGTTCTGCAGGATCCCTTCTACGTCAGCCAGATCGCCGCGGCCCAGGCGGCCGGCATCCGGATCTACGGTTACGTCGACACCGCCTATGCGGCCCGCGCGGTATCGGCAGTCGAAGCCGACGTCGATCTGTTCTACCTGTGGTACGGCGTCGATGGCATCTTCTTCGACCAGGCCAGCAACGACTGCGCAGACGAACCGTACTACGAGACTATCGACGCGTACGTGAAGGGCAAGGATGCGGCAGCGGTCACGGTGATCAATCCGGGTACGACCACTCCCGAGTGCTTCATCAACGCTGCCGACATCATCTTGAACTTCGAGAACACCTACGCGGTCTACGCTGGATGGAGCCCGGCAGGCTGGGAAGCCGGCTATCCGGCCGAGCGTTTCTGGCATCTGGTGCACACTACCGCGCAGGTCGACATGCCGTCGGCCGTGCTGCTCAGTCAGGCGCGAGGCGCGGGCTGGGTCTACGTGACCGGCGATACGATGCCGAACCCGTGGGACACCTTGCCTTCGAAGTCGTACTGGTCGACCGAACTCGCCTACGTCCGGCCGAGCGCTACTTGCGCGACGCCGGTGGCGCGCCCGAAGCTGGTGCTCGGTCGCCTCGACACGCCGCAGGGCGACGATCGCATCGCGTTCTCCGGACGCGCCACGCTGGCCGCCGCGCCGTCGGCCAATTTGATCGCGACTGGCGCGCCGTCGCTCGATCCGATCACACATGGCGTGCGGCTGTTGCTGGAGGACAGCGGCGGGGTGATCTCGGACGTCTTGGTGCCGGCCGGTGCTTACGCCGATCCGCCTGCGTCGGGTTGGAAAGTCAGCGGCGACGGCAAGACCTGGCGCTACCTCGATCGCAGCGGCAGCGCGGCAGGAGGCATCACCAAACTGGTGCTGAAGGACCGTTCCGCGCAGGCACCGGGCTTGTTGAGTTTCGCGATTACGGGCCGCGGCGGATCCTACCCTGCAACGCCGGGCAACCTCCCTCTGCGCGCAGTTCTGCTGCTCGACGCCGCCGCGCCCGACGGCGCCTGCGCTCTCGCCGACTTTTCCGGGATCGCACCGACTTGCGCGTTCAGCAGCAACGGCGCGACTCTCGAGTGCCGCTGAGGGAGTAACGTCGTTCATCCACTACCATCCGATAGCCAAGGTTCGGGTCGCGCACGCCCGCTGCGGAGAGTCGCGTTCGCGCTCGCACTTGCGGCGCTCGTCGCCGTCGGCGTGATAATCGCCTCCGAGGTCGCGTCGCGTACGTTGCGCAGCTTCGTCTGCGACGGGCGCGGCGGCGGTTTCCACGTTCCGAACGCCGACTACGGTTGGACACACCGGCCCGGCGCGCGCGTGGAAAGTCACGGCTGCGTCGGCAGGCGCTACGAGTTCAGCGTCACCGTCGAGACCAATTCGAAGGGGCTGTGCGACAAGGAGTACGCCTACCAGCCAGCGCCCGGCGCCGCGCGGGTGGTGGTTCTCGGCGACTCGGTGGTCGAGGCGGCGCAGGTCAGGCGCGATCAGGCGTTTGCCAAGATTCTCGAGCAACGCTGGAGCGCTGCCCCGGTTCCGGTCGAAGTCATCAACATGGGAGTAGCGGGCTTCTCCACCGACAACCAGTTGTTGATGTACGGCAGCGAGAGCCGCAAGTACTCACCCGACCTGGTGGTCTCGGAGTTCAACCTCGAGAACGACGTCGGTGAGCTTTCACCGGCGATCCACCGCCGTGAGTGTACCGGGCCGCAGGCTTTGCCTACCGCGGACGTCACACTCGACGAGAACGGTGAGGTGCGGATCGACACGGCCGAGTTTCGTGTGTTCGCGGCCGAAGGTGCACGGCGCCAGGCGAGCACCGATTACCTCGATTTCTGGCTGTCTCAGAATCTGTACCTCTACCGGCGGATCAGCGGTGTGTTTGCCGATCAGCGAGAAGCGGCGGGTCCGGGTCGGGCTGCGTCCGAACCGTTCTTCCCCGGACTCGGCATGTACCTCGAACCCGCTCCGCCCGAGTGGGAAGATGCGTGGAAGCTGACCGCCGCGACCTACCGGCGCTTTGCGCGCGAGGTCGCCGCTGACGGTGCGCGTCTGGTGGTGGCGATCCTGCCCAGTAAAGAGGTCGTCGCCGAGGAACGCTGGCGATGGTTGTTGCAGTGGGTGGTCGGCGCGCCGCCGCCCGGCCGCAAGTGGGACCGGGAAGCGCCGCGCCGCCGTATCGTGGCGATTCTGAGCGAACTCGGCATTCCGTTCGTCGACGTCACCGACGCGATGCGCGACGCGTTCGCGAAGAGCGGCAACACCGGCTTTTTCGACTTCGATCCGCATCCGACCGCCGACGGCCACCGTGTGATCGCCGACGCGCTGGCTCCGTACCTGAGTGAACAACTGGAGGTGGCGCGCAGCCGTCGCTGATCGCGCAGCGACGTCGCAGCGAGTTTTCATGCGCAGGCGCACCCGTATCGATGAAACGCGAGTAGGCCGGCGAAGGATCTGCGCGATAGACGGAGTTTTCATGGGCAGGCGCATCCGTATCGATGAAACTGTAGGCGGCCTGACCGTCATCAGCAGTCCGCTCCGGCGGGTGTAGTTTCTCGAGAGTGGTTTCGCGCGCAACGCAGCAGATGAAGCATCTTCGACAGGCTGCCAGACCGGTCGACAATCGCGCGTTGCCGGCGCTGCTGCGACGCCTGCGCGCGGAGTACGCACGCGGGCAGGCTCCGGTCGTGACGCTGATCGCGGTCGCGACTCGTGAGCCCTACCGCGTACTGGCTTCGTGTATCCTGAGTCTTCGCACCCAGGACGCTACCACGGCCAAAGCCGCCGCACGCCTGTTCGCGATCGCGCCGAACGTCGAGGCGCTGGCGGCGGCCGATCCAAGGGTCGTCGAGAAGGCCATCTATCCGGTCGGTTTCTACCGCACCAAGGCTCCGCAACTCGTCGAGATGGCAAGGCGCATCGTCGCCGAGTTCGGCGGCAAGATTCCCGATGACATCGATACGCTGCTGACCTTGAAAGGCGTCGGCCGCAAGACCGCCAATCTGGTGGTGACCGCCGGCTATGCCAGGCCCGGCATCTGCGTCGACACCCACGTCCACCGCATCACCAACATCTGGGGCTACGTCGAGACTAAGACTCCCGCGCAGACCGAGACCGCGCTGCGCGCCAAGCTGCCGAGGCGCTACTGGAGCGAGATCAACGATCTGTTGGTGTCGTTCGGCCAGACCCTGTGCAGGCCGATTTCACCCAGGTGCAGCCAGTGCCCGATCGCCAAGTGGTGCCCGCGCATCGGGGTCGGGCGCAGCCGCTGAGCTATTCACCTTCGATCAGCGCGTTCATTCTCTCCATCACGTCGACGAATTCTTCGATCATGTCGGCGACTACGCGGCGGGCCGGCATCGGCGTGTTCATCTGCCCCACTACCTGGCCGACGAAGTAGGTCGCGAGCTGCTCGGCGCCCGAGCCGCGGTTGTGCGCGACTCGGTGGATGCGGCGCTGCGCGTCGATCACCAGCACGCCCTGCAGCGGCATCGGCAGCGCCTGCGGCGCGCCTTCCTGCTGCCAGGCGTCGGTCCACGCGGTGCGCAGCATGCGCGCCGGTTTGCCGGTCAGCGAGCGCGAGCGCACCGTGTCGGAAGAAGCGGCGGCCAGGAATTTGTCTTTGACCACCGGCGCGGTCTCGGCTTCGTTGGTCGTGAGCCACACCGATCCACACCACACGCCCTCGGCACCGAGCGCGAGCGCCGCAGCCACCTGCCGGCCGCTGGCGATGCCGCCGGCTGCGAGCACCGGAGTCGGTGCGACCGCGTCGACCACCTGCGGAACCAGCACCATCGTCGCGATCTCGCCGGTGTGGCCGCCGGCTTCGGTACCCTGCGCGACGATCAGATCGACGCCCGCTTGCTTGTGTGCCAGCGCGTGGTCTATGCGTCCGGCCAGCGCGGCCACCGGAATGCTCGCGGCGTGGCAGCGGTCGATCAACCAGGCCGGAGGAGTGCCGAGCGCCGAGGCCATCAGCGATACTTGGTTCTCGAACGCGACGTCGATCAGCGGCAGCATGCTCTTGGGATCCACACGCAGCGCGCCCATCCCGCGCTCGTCGCGGGTGCTGTCGGGAGCGCGCGGCGGCAACTGCGGGACTCCGTAGCGGTTGAGCAGTTCGTCGAGCCACTGCCGGTGCTCGTCGGGGATCATGGCGCGCAGACCCGCGCGGTCGAAGCCGCCTGCTTCGGAACCGGCGTACTTGCGCGGGATCAGCAGATCGACGCCGAACGGGCGGCCCTTCACCTGTTCGCGGATCCACTTGAGGTCGACGTCGAGTTGCGCGGGCGTGTGAGCGACCGCGCCGAGGACGCCGAGTCCCCCGGCGTTGGTCACCGCGGCCGCGACGTCGCGGCAGTGCGTGAAAGCCAGAATCGGAAAGTCGATGCCGAGCATCTCGGTCACTTTGGTGCGCATTGGGTACCTCGCCTCCGACGATCGTACTGTAAATCCTGACTATTCATGAACTCTCGTCTCGAGACCGCCAAAGGTGCGCCAATTCGGGCCGCGCGCAGCGATGAGCGACGCAGGCGTACTTGCAGTACGTCGAGGAGTGAAGAGCGAGCACGGCCCGAGCTGGCGTGCATGTGGCGATCGGAGTAGGGAGCTTCACGGATAGTTCGGGTTAAGTGATTGAGGAAACGCAGGGCGAAGGAAAGCGCAAAGGGGGAACCGGCGGGGGCCGAGCGGCGGTTGCGCGGTCCGGGTCTCGAAGCGGCGTGACTCGCAGGTGGTAATCAGAGCGTTTCGATCGGCATTTTCAGTGGCTTTACCCGAGGCGCCCGTGGCGCGATCACGGTGCCGTGTGGATTGGTTGACGAGGGAGATCGATGCGCTGCTCCGTATTCCCGGCACGCGGCGTCGGCAGCCGCGCTCGAGCGCGGCTCGGCGCGGTGCTCGCGGTGCTGCTGCTCTGCGCGGGATGCGCCGGACAACGTAGCCCTGAAGGCGCGCCATCTCCTTATCGGCCGGTGTTGCTCGGGGTCGTGACCGACGACATGACGGCGCAGAGTCTCGTCGATGCGGCGCGCGCGAGTGTGGCCTACTACGAAGGCGCCGGTGCCGGCACCGGTGCAGTGGTGCTCGGCAGCGACCGCTACGACCAACAGGATCTCGCCGCCAGTGCCCGGCGCGTGGTCGAACTGGCCGAAGCGACGCCGACGGCTCAGCTCCCTGCGCGGCTGGCGAGCGAGTGCCGCGCCTACGCGGCTGCCGAACCGGCGAAGTTCACGGCCTACTACGAACCGCTGCTGGCGGCGCGGCGGCTTCCGGACCGGCGCTTTCGCTATCCGATCTACCGCGCACCCGACGCTGCTCAGCGCGAACTGTTGACCGGGCGATTCGACGGTTTGCCGACGCGCGCTCAAATCGACGGCGGCGACGAAGGGGGCGCGCGCCGGACTTCGAAGCGGCCGGTCGTGGAAGGCGCCGACGCACACGGTGTTGCGACTTCGCAGGCCGTCGGCGAACACGGTGCTTCGACCTTGCAGGAAACCGGTGCGCTGCGCGGTCTCGGCCTCGAACTGGCGTGGCTCGACGATCCGGTGGCGCGCTTCTTCCTGCACGTGCAGGGCTCCGGGCGTCTGCTGTTCGAAGGCGGTTCCTCCGCGCGCGTGGGTTTCGCGGCGAGCAACGACGCGCAGTATCGCAGCGTCGGCGCAGTGATGCTCGAACGCGGACTGATCGAGAAGGGCAATGCCTCGGCACCGGCGATGCGCGCGTGGCTGGGTGCGCATCCCGACCAGCGCGACGCACTGCTGTTCGCGAATCCGCGTTACGTATTCTTCCGCGAGGTCGCGGGCCCCGGTCCGATCGGTGCGCTCGGTGTTGCGCTGGTGGCGGGACGTTCGCTGGCGACCGATCCATGCTTCGTTCCACGCGGCATCCTCACCTTCGTGCGTACCCGGG